>Ga0180216_1001926_pt1 | contig 17852 bp, 19 predicted proteins | sample eDN3rd37CBELigMG_FD_128879 | JGI IMG/M metagenome (GOLD analysis project Ga0180216, IMG submission 128879) | Enriched Miracle-Growth compost microbial communities from Emeryville, California, USA - eDNA 3rd pass 37_C BE-Lig MG (version 2)... ...
ACGCGCCCACTCTAAGCGCGTCCGCCGCCGCCGGTCTCCTGCGTTGGCGCCGCCGCCAGTTTGCGGACGCGAACCAGGCCACGGTGTTCGCCACGGACACGATCCTGGCGGCGCTCATGACCTGCGCGCGGTCCGTGTACACGTGGGACATCATCGTCAACCGCGTGGGCGACAAGCTCTACTTTGACAAGCGCGAGGGCTGCCCGATCGATTTCCTGAGCGTGAGCGAGACCGCCGCGGAGCCGCCGGTCGAGGACCTGAAGGACCCGCTCAACAACCCGGACCCGCTCTCGGAGGAGGCGACCAAGATCAACCTGTTCTTCTCGCAGCAAGTGACCCGGCCGGTGCGCTCCCCGCGGCAGCGAGCGGCAGCGAGCGCCCCTTTTGCTACGGGAGCGCTCGGCTCACTCGCTCGGATGGCGCGTGCCTCCCCGTCCGTGGCGAGCTCGCTTGCAGGACGACCGCGTCACCTTTGCGGAGCCGAACCCGTTCGTGGACGCCAGCGAGGAGGCGCGCGTCGCCCCGGTCGGCTACCGGTACCGCCGCTTCGATCTCGGCGACACCTCGATCATCGTCCGGTGCGAGGTCGACGCCGTCCAGCATGGCGGCCAGCACGACTCGTTCATGACCATTCGCGCGCTCAACGAGTACGACTCGCGGGTACGTGCGCGCTTCTCGGGCCTGGCGACAACGGCAATGGGGGAGTGCTGGCGGGTGGCTGACGGTGTCCGTCGGCGCCATGTCGGGCCGCGTCGTGATGGCAGCTCACCGGCGTCGACTGGCGGCAGCGCCTGGACGCGCAGCGCGGCGCTGTCCTCGCGACCGAGTTCAAGAACAACAGCGCGAAGCTGTCGCGCTGGACGGCGCAGGCACTCCTGGCCGGCACCGACATTTTCAAGCTTGGGTGCGTAGCGGGTGCCGCCGCCCCACGGCGACCGGGCAAGCGTTCCGCACGCGGGGCTGACCGCTCGCCGCGTCTGGGGTCGCGCCGGCCGCGTCGTGGCGGGTGACAGCTTTGTGTCGCGTGTGCAGCCGCGTGACAACACCCGGCACGTCATCCTGGGCACCCAGGTGTACAAGCCGGTCGAGTACGCCGCGCAGATCAACCTGAACTGGCCGAACGCTTGGGGTATCGTCAAGGCGCTCGTCGACAAGTGCATGGCGCTGCCGGAGGGCACCTACCTGATCGTCAAGGACCCCGCCAAGGTGCGCCGGCGCGCCGCGCGCGGGCGGCCGGAGTCCGCAGGTACGCGCGGGGGAAGAACGCTGACCGCGCTGGTCCCTGCCGCCGTGTCCCGGTTGGTGCTGCCTCGCGCAGGCGGCCATCAAGCTCCTCAAGGTGCCGCCGGAAGCGCTGGAGCCGGAGAAGGAGGAGGACGCCGTCGACCAGGCCCGCGACGGCGGCAAGGGCGCGCTGCCGGTGGACGACGACGACGACTTGTAAAGCGTACCGCAACAACCCCAACCAACCGCAAAATCTTGTGTGCCTGTTTTGCATAGACGCAAACTGTAGGTTGCGCACCAGTAAACAAACTAGCATCTTTCGTGGTCGCTGTACACGGCTCTACGATGGGCGCCGCGCTACCTGAGCCCCTTCTGCCCATTGGGGCTCGGCTGGAACGGTGCGGGCGGCGCGGGCGGCGCGGGCGCGTCGACAGCGCGCGCCTGCCGCCGCCGCACCTTCTTCCACTGGCCGTTCGTGTAGTTGATCAGGCAGATGAGCGACTCGACGATCACCGAGCCCGGCTGCTCGCCCGGCAGCTCTTGCACGTTCAGGACGATCTCGCGCTCCGCCGGCTCGTTCCGCGGCGGGTCTGTGCCGTGCGCACCCGCTGGACCGCTGCCGCCCGACGTCAGCGCAGGCGCGCGCCTCGGCGTTGCACATTTCGGCGCAGAAGCAAGGCGTACTGCGATTGCCGCGGAGGAACGCCTTGATGTCCTGCCGGTTCTGGTCGGTGAGGGCGTTGGCCTCGGCAAAGAGGCGGCTCTCGATCTCGAGGGCCGCTGCCTCGATCTTGGCCGCCCGCGCTGCGGCTGCCGCGGCCGCGGCCGCCTGGTTGTCGCCGACTGCGGGGTTGGTGGCCGCCGGCGCGGCCGGCGTCGGTGCCGGTGCGGCTGGCGTCGTTGGCGACGGCTGGTAGGGCGCGTACGGCTCCGACGCACGCACAAAGGTCATCGGGCGAGACAGGTCGCCGCTGACGGCGTCGGGCAGCTTGGCCTGTGCCGCTGGCGTTGGGGTGGCCGTGGGCGCCGCGGGTGCCGCGGGGGCGGCGGCGCTGGGGCTGGGCTCGGGCGCCGCAGGCCCAGCGGGCCCAGCTTGTTCGGTGCGCCGCCGCTTCCCGACCTTGCGGTCCTGCTCTAGGTCTGCAATCGCCCACTCGTGCATGGTGCCCATGCCTCACATGTTGAGTCGCTGCCTCCCGCCGTGCATAGCGCATGCGTTTCGCCTTTATACCGCGCTGTCGCTGCTCGTCGGCCTCGCGCTCCAGCTTGGTGGCTTCCTCCAAGCCGATGACGCTGACCGTGGGCATTTCCGGTTCCACGATGGCCGCGCGCGCTGTTGCCTCCCCGAGTCGAGCCCGCAAAGTGGCGCAACGCGCGGTGAGACGGCTTGATAGCGGCGGCGTGGGAGCAACGCGCGCGAGCCGCACCAAAGCGAAGCGTGGGCGACGGCCGCGCGAATGGGGTCAGGCCGTGGCGGCTGGCAACGCTGCCTCCGGCCGGCCGGCCAGTGTCCACCGCGCGCGGCGCGGCTGCCGCACTCTTGCCACTGCGGGCTGTGTCCACGTTGGGCGTCCATTCGGGCGGCATCCGGCGCCATGGCTGTGAGCGGCCAGCCGCGGTGGAAATTGCACTTGGGGCGGCGAACGGCCTCCCAGTACCTTCGGCCGCCTTGGCGGCCAGGCTGGCGAGCCGCTGGCGCCGGCTCTCTAGCATGGTGCGGCCTTGTCCGGAGAGCGCAAAGTGCTGCGGCGCGGGCATCGCCTCCCGCGCCTGGCGCACCGCCGGCTCGTCCAGGTACGCGTACACCCGCGGCAAGAACGGCGCATGGCGCAGCTCGTCGCCTGCCGGGCACGGCCGACAACAGTGATTGGCGGCGGCTCAGACTCAGCGCCCCCCTACTGAGCCGCAGCATTCGACCGCTCCGGCAGCCGCGTACGCTTTTCCAGGACGCCGGCGACGGCGGTGTCGAGCGCGTTGCCCGGCAGCTCCAGCCGCTCGCTGACGGTCTGCTGCCGGGGAAACGGCATGAGCAGGTGCGCCGTGACGCTGACCCAGGGCTCGATGTCCTCCGCGGCGATGCGGAGCAGCTGCTCGAGCTGGTCGGCCACCGGGGCGAGCTCGCGCCGGCGGATGCCCACCATGCCCGCGAGGATCTTGAGCTTGGCCGGCGTGTCCAGCAGGGGAAACTGCACCAGCAGCTGCTCCAGCGACGCCGGGCTCGCCAGCGACGCGGGCAGGTCGCCGAGCGTCCACGGTGCCTCGCCGGCCTGCAGGACGGCGCGAACGCGCAACGAGCGCGCAACGGTCAGCGACGGACGCGCCGCGCCAGGCGGCCGCGCGTCCCTTCCGTACCTGGCGCCCGGACCAGGTGACCCAGTCGCGCGTGGCCATGCCTTTGCGCGTTTCACCGGCAGCGGTCGCCGGGCCCCCAGCGCCACCGGCTGGACCAGCACTGCCTGCGGCGCTTCTGCGCCTTGTCCAGCGCCCGCGTCGTCCGTCCGGCGCCCTGTGCAAGGGGGCGGCGCCGCCACAGTCGCCGTCCGCGTCCGCGCCGCCGCCGCCGGCCGATGACGTCATCAGAAAATTTTGGCGCGAACTTTTTTTGAACGGCGGCCATTTTCGCGGCAGTGGCGCTGCCGCGCGGCGTCGCCGTCGTCCGCGTCGCGCCTGCCTCGTTGTTTCCGCCTGCCGCCGGTCCAAGACAGCGTCCGCCCGCCTGTGACGTTGGTTGCACCGCCGAATCACAGGCGCGAAACCATGGCGACACGATCCACGCGCCGCGCCAAACCGGCCGACGCGGTGGTGGAGCCGGCGCCGCGCACCACCCGGCAGCGCAGCGCCCCTGAGGCCATTGAGCAGCCGGAGCCGGCCCCGGCCGCGGAGCCGGCCAGCCGCCCGCGACGCCGGGGTCCGCCAGCTGAGCCGGAGCCGGCCGCCCAGCCGGCGGAGGCCGCGCCCGACGCCGACGCGGCGCCCGCGCGCAAAACCCGGCGGACGGCCCAGGACGCCGCCTCGCCCGGGAAGAAGGCGGCGGTCGCCGGGTCGCCCAGCGTCGCCGCGTCGCCGCTGAAGCGGACGGCCACGCCCAGCGCCGCCAGCCCGATCACGTTTGCGACGCCGCTGCGCCAGGCCGCGGCGCAGTCGCCGGCCCCGTCGTCCGCGACGCGGGTGCTCAGCACGCCGCCCAGCTCGGCGACGCGGGCGGGCAAGGCGACCGCCGCGTCGGCGGCCACGCCGCTAGGCCGGCTCGCTGCGTTCAACAGCGTGGGGTCGCCCAACGTCTCGGCGATCGCGTTCGCCGGCGGCGACACGTCCATCCTCACCGACGCGGGGTCGTCGCCGGGGCGGTCGCCGGCGCGGCAGGCGCCGAGCGGCGAGACCGTCATCGAAGACTTTCTGCAGGCCCAAAAGCCGCTGAAGCGGAAGGCGCGGCCCATCCGCAAGGTACGTGGTCGAGCGCGCTCGCGGGAGGGAGGAGCCGGCCGGCGGAAGCTGACTGGGGACGACCGATGGCCTGCACGGCGCGCGGCAACGGTTTGGCCTAGGCGGCGCCCGCCATCGACAAGGAGGCCCAGGAGCTGGAGTATGCGCGGCTGCGCAAGCACTTTGAGGAGATCGACCAAGTCGAGCTCCCAGAGATGGTGATCAAGCGGCAGTAGCGCCAGGAAGCGTTTGTTCGCGTGAGTGTGTGTGGTGTGGTGTGTACAGCAAACGGCGCGCGGTCTGTAAAGTAGCTCAGCTAGGTTCTCCTTCCTATCGTACACGACGGTAGAGTACAATGCAACACGAACGCCTTTCGCGAGCGGGGTCACGGCAATCCATTGGCCCGTCGAATTTGGTCCGAGAGCCTGCTGGAGCCAAGGCAAGCGGTTCCACCCGTCAGCCGTGACTGCACGCCCGCGTCCTGCACACAGCCGCTGCGCGCCCGTACTGCTTCAAGGCGTCGGTGCGCTTGACGGTGTCGGCGGTCTCCTCGGCGATGACCAGCCGGTTGGCCTGCAGCTGCTTGATGTGCATGACCGCCTTTTGCAGGAGGATGGGCTTGCTGACCTTGCGGTTCGGCGTGCCCGGCAGGACGCGCTCCAGGTGCTCGTAGCCCTCGTTGATCTGCAGGCGGCGCTTGTGCTCCGACAGCACGTGGATTTGCCGCTTGTGCTCCATCTTGTCGCTTTCGGACCTGCGCACACGCCGCGCGACGGTCCGCCGCCCACGCGAGGTCAGAGCGGGAGCGTCGACAGCTCGCCGTCGCGCGCGGGCAGTGCGACGCCGCACATGTTGCTGTAGTCTTCGTCCAGGTCCTCCAGGTCGTCGTAGCTCTCGGACCGGGATCGTGCGTGGCCTGTGCGCGCATAACACGAGCACGGTGTGGTGTGTGCGGTCTTTAACGGTGCTGCATGAGCCGGGCCCGCCGGAGGGTGCAGGCAGCGTACCCCGCGCGCGCGCGGGCTCGCTCGGCCGGTCGTGGCCGTCGTGGGTGTCGCCGTCATCGTTCGAGCTGAACGTGATGACCGGCGCTCCTCCTATGCGCTCGCAAGGAAGCACACCACCGCGGGCGCCGCCCCGTGTGAGCAGCAGGCCCTCGCAGGCACAGCCGGCGCGCTGCGTGTCCGCGTACGGAGGTGCATCTGGCGGATGCCGCTTGCCAGCTGCTCGCCGTCCGCGAGCGGGGTGGGGTTCCGGCCGGCCATGGCGGCGCCGTCTGGGCGCAGATGCCGCTGCGCCACGCTGACTTGCCAGCACGCCCAGCAATGTATGCAGTCCAGCGCACGCTGTTGATGCTGGGCAAGCCGCTCGAACGGCCGCGGTCGCCCCCGATGCGCTGCTGACGTTGCGTTGCGAGGCGCGAGGCTTCAGCGCGCACATGTCGCGGATGTTCCTTGCACCTTTATCCCATCAGCGTCGTCCTCGTCCTCGCCTGCTCGCGTACAGCGTCGTCGTCAGCGTCGTTGTCCTCTTCCAAGCGCCGCCGCCGCCGCTGCCGCCGTCGCCGCCGCCGCCGCCGCCGTCGTTTGGCGCCAAAGCGACCGCCAGAAGCGAAAAGTGACGACGCGGCGACCGGCAGACGACCGACGCGACGACGCGGCTGGCCGATACGGCGCAGCGACGCAGGAGCGACGCAGCGACGACACAGGACACACACACACGAAGAGAAAAGGGGGCTGGATGGGATGAAGGGCCTGTAGCCGTGGCGGGGATCGTCGACGTGGCGGCCGACCGCGACGTGGGCTTGTCTGCAAGAGGACGCGCTGCGATTGCCCTCGGCACCGCGCAACATCGCGCGCACAGACACGCCACGAACGGTTGGAGCCGCCGTGGCGAAGGCCAGCGGCCTGCCTGACGCTCGGCGGCGCAAGATCGTCTACGCGGGTGTGTGCCGTGCGCCTGGGCAAGGGGACAGTGCGCCCGACAAGCTGGCTAACCATGCTCACGTGCGCTGACGAGGACGCACGGGCGCGGCCGCTCAGCGGTGCGCCGCCCAGGAACGCCGCCGCCATGAAGAAGCTGGAGCGCATGACCAACGAGGAGTTGGTCCAAGTCGCCCGGAAGAATATCCTGCCTTGCGCAACCGTTGGCGGGCCAGAGCGCGGACTCACCTTCCCGCCGGCGGGTGCTCCTTAACCGTGGCGCGCTTCCTTGGCTGCGGTGGCGCGGCCGCGTCCAGCACTGTACATTGGCGGGTTCTTCCTCCTGCCCTGGCTGTGGCTGGTCTGCTACATGTACTTTTACCCGGTGCTCGGCCGCGAGTCGCTGGACCCGCGCGTCCGCTCGTGTACGGCCGCGCCGGGCCGCGCCGGGCCGCGCCGGGCCGCTTCGGGCGCAGCGCTGGGACGGGTGCTCACCGAATGGCCGTTTGTTCGTCCGGTGCCGCGCACCGCCGCAGACTGCCGCCGGTCGCTGCTGCTGGGCCTGTTCTGCTTTGTGCCGCTCATCATTTGGTTCACCGTCTTCCAGCTGGAGTACGGCTTCTGGGGCTCCGTGGGCGAGGCGCTGCTCGTCGCGGTGCCCCGAGGCTACTACGGCCGGTCGTCCTAAACCCCGCCGCCTCAGCTTTGTACAGCAAGTCTTTTTGTGGGGCGCGCTTCGCTATCTTGTTTTTGGATATCGTGTACAAGGGGTTTTCAAGTACAATGGGGAGTATGGTGCAGGTGCGCCATGTGCGCCGCACACGGCTGACTCGGCGTCCATCGCCGGGGGGAAAAAAACAATAACCAAGAAATGTCAAAGAGCTATGCACAAACGATGATACACCGCGTCGACCGGATCGGCGCTGACAAATCGGCAATGGCGCACACGTGGGGTTGGACTATATGAACAGGAAAAACTATGTGCAGTAAAGCGAAGAATACTCGACGGGCGGGGGCGATATGCCGCCGCTACCCCTGGGCTGCCGGCGGCGGTTCAGCGGCGCGCCTTGCGCCGGCGGGTGCCCGAGCCGGTGTCGTACTCGTAGTGGCTGCCGCGGCGCCGCCGCTTGATGACGTCCGTCTTCAGCGCCAGCGGGCGCGGCGCGTGGTGCAGCTTGAGGTACAGGCCGCAGGCGTTGCACAGCGTCTCGCCGTGCGGGCCGCGGCGCCACAGCGTCGTCTTGGTCGTCTTGCAGTTGGAGCAGATCAGCGGGCCGACCAGGCCAGCGGGCGCGGGCGCCGACCCGGACGGCGACGCGGACCCGGCCTTCTTGGCGGGGCTCGCGCGCGGCGGCGCCGGCGGGGCGGCGGCCGCCGGCCGCGACGCGCGCTCGGCGCGGCCGGTGGTCCGCCGGCGCGACCGCGACGACCGGCCGGGGACAAAGTCCGCGTCGTTCTCGTCCTCCTCGGCCTCGCTGCCCGCGTCGTCGCTGTGGTAGGCCTCGCCGTCGTCCTCGTCCTCGGCCTCGTCGGTGCTGCGCTTGCGCTTCTCGGCGGGCTGCGGCCGGTGCCGCGTGGGCCGCTCCGGCCGCTCCGCCGGCTCGGCCGCGGCCAAGCGGATGCGCAGGCTGCTGTCGCGCCGCGGCCGCGTGGCGGCGAGCGTCGCGGCGCCCGCGCTCGCGGGGGCGGCCGGCACGGCGCCGTCGTCGTCGTGCCGGGCTGCCGCCGGCGCGCGGGCTGCCGCCGGCGCGCGGGCCGCCGCGGTCGCCGCCGCCCTTATCGGCGGCGCCCGCAGGTTCGGCGCGAGCGACGGCGACACCACGGCCGGGTTCACAAACGCGGGCTGCTTGAACGGCAGCCCTGCCTCCTTGTACGCGCCCGGCTCGGCCTTGGGCGCCTCGGCCTTGACGAGCGGCGGCGGCGGCGTGCCCGGCAGCGCCGGCTCGAGGTCGGCGCCGTACGGCGGCGGTGCCGGCGTCGACGACGCGAGCTCGAGCAGCGAGCTGCTCGACGGGTCAGCCGCCAGGCCAAAGGAGACGTCGTGCAGCACGCCCATGGCCTTGAGCTGCTGCTGCGCGTCGTCGGCGGGCACGAGCGCCGGCACCGCCTGCGCGTTGTCGTAGCCGTCGAGCGCTGCCGGGTCCGGCTTGACGTCGCTGTCCGCGACGGGCACGGCGGCGTCCGCGAACGCGCTCGCGCTGGCATACTTGGGCGTCGGCGCGGCGGCCGGCGTCGCCCACGGGAGCGGCTCGGGCATGTCGCCCTCGCACGTCGGGAAGCCGTTCTCCGCGCCGTACGCGCCCAGCGACGACAGCCGCCGGAGGCCGCTCGGCGGCGCGTCCGCGTGGCCGTTCAGCGACGCCATGATGACAGGGTCCAGGTACACTCCGTAGTCGTCCGCGTCCGTCCCAAACAGCTGAGGCCAGCGCGCGCCGACGGGGTCGCCGGCGCTGTGCGCCACAAGCGGCATGGCCACGCCGCCGCACGTGTGTCCGCCCGTGCACCACACCCGCTTCTCGTCCGTCAGGCCGGGCATCGAAGCGGCGCGCGGGGGTTCTGGCTCGGGTTGCAGAAGAAAAGAAAAAAGTCGCTCGCGTTGGTGCGCTCGAGGTCGTTGCGCAACGTGGCGATGCTCGTGCTCGTTGTGCCACGCGGACGTCTGACTAACACGCAAGAAAATCGATGGCCGCGCGGCAGCGGGCCGGGCGCTTGCTCGGGGCGTGCGCCGGCTGACTCAGCGCGCGGCCACCAAAGACTATATAGCCACGGTGCAGCGTCCACGTCCGCCAGAGAATCGCTGGCACGCGGCGTGACGCTCAGTTCGGCGCGCGCGCGTCCAGCTGGCACGCCGACGCGCACACTTTTCACGCTATAAATACGAGTGCGGCGACAGGCACAGGCACGCTGCAGGGAAGCGGCAGGCGCGTTTAACCAGAGGGACGCGCGCGGCGTTTCCTAATGGCCGCGTTCGGCGGCGCGTTCGGCGTTCGGCGTTTGGCGGCGCTCGGGGAACAGCGTGGCGTAACTTGTTTACTACTGAGCCCCATTTCGCGCCAAACGTGTGCCCAAGTCGCGTGGGCGCGGCGCCTATCGGCCGCATACTGACCTCAGAGGCCACGCCCACACGAAAAGGGCCAATGGCGCAATACCAACCATTTCCGGAAGAGATGACGTAAGCAGCCATGGAACCTTCTGGAAGGAATGGCCGCGGCAGAAACACGGCAGAAGCGCGGCAGAAGTGCGGCAGAAGCGCGGCAGAATCGCGGCATTCGGAAGCGACATGACCGGGCGCCGAGTCAGAAACGTGTCAGAAACGTGTCAGAAACGTGTCAGTAGGGCAGTTTTGGCGCGAAACCCTCACTGCTCGGCCCTGCCTGCTCCACCCGCCGCGCCCCTCGTAGTGGAGCCGGCACGACCGGGCTGCCGGGTACGCGCCGGCGTCCGGCCGGCCCTCCCGACGGCCGTGCCTGCTCCAGCGGCTCACGCGCCTCCCGCCCCGCCGTGTGCCCCATAATGCCGACAGCGACAGCGCGGAACCATGACGAACGACCGGAGCCTGATCGCGCTGGGCGAGGTCACGCCCAACAACCTCGGGCAGCTCAAGAAGCTCAACGCGGTGATCTTTCCGGTGGCCTACACCGACAAGTTCTACACGTCGGTGCTCGAGGCCCCGCTGTACAGCAGAATTGGTGCGTGCGCTGCGGCCGGGCCCCAAGGGTTCGGGCGCTACTACTTACCTGTGCACGGCCTGGCCCCAGCCGGCCCTCCTCCCGCCGCGCACAGCCTACTTCAACGACTGCCCGGTCGGCGCGGTGTGCGTGCGGAAGGAGCAGCAGCCGGACAAGACGCACCACCTGTACATTATGACCCTCGGCGTGCTCGCGCCGTACCGGAACCTGGGCGTCGGCAAGGCGCTGCTTGAGTACGTGTGGTCGCTCGTGCGGCAGACGCCGCAGACGACGTCGGTGTACCTGCACGTGCAGGCCGGCAACGACGAGGCGCTGCGGTTCTACAAGAGCCACGGCTTCGAGATCGCGGGCTCCGTGCCGGACTACTACAAGAACACGACGCCCACGGAGGCGCACATTGTGCGGAAAGCCGTCGGCAGCACCGCAAGTAGCTAGCGACGGGGCGCCCCCTGCGCAGAGTACATAGATGACAAATAAAATTGCACGTGCCTAACGTGTATTCAGTAGCGGGTCGCTGAGAGCAAAATAGTACAACGGCCGTGGCCCGCGACGACAACAACAAAAAAAGGAAGTGCGAGGGCAGGCCATCTCCAGTTCTCGCGCCGCCGGCTTATACCAGCACGGGCGCGGCGGAGGTGCCGGTGCGGTAGAGGCGGATCGGGAAGTTCTCCGTGATGAGGTGGTGGTCCTGCAGCAGGATGACCACGTTCACCTCGAACTCGACCTTGAAGTTCTTGGCCGCAATCGTCGGGCACGTGAACAGCCGCGGGAAGATCATGTGCATCGGGATGGACATGCCGCGGCAGACGTCGCCGTCGCCGATCTGGATGTTCTGAATCTCCGTGGCTGTGCGCAAAAAGAGCCGCCGCGACCAAAAAAAAACAATATGGGTGCCCTTAGCCCCACATTCCCAAGCCGCTGACCAAGCACAGGTGGGGCGCGCGAGCGAACCTTCCCGTGCATAGCCGTCCGCGCAGCCTGTCGACCACGTCCGCACAGCGTCGGGCCGCGCGCGCGCGCGCTCAAGAACGTCAGTCACACGGGCTGCGGCCGGCCTTGCGCGGTCTGGCGGCGCGGCGGGGGGCGCCGTACCGCAGGTCTCGACGCGGACGAGCTGCAGCTCTATGGACTTGACCTTCATGTCGCAGTGCTCCACGGTGAGCTCGCCCGTGAACGGCATGGTGATCGGGCACGTCGCCGAGTGCAGCTTGCCCGTGACCTTGAAGTTGGGCAGCGTCGTCGTCTGTGGGCGCCCAGTGGGATGTGGCCGCCACTGAAGGCGAGTAAGCACCGGCGCCCGCGCGCCCCACGCCGCCTCCGCCGCGCGGTGCGCACCGTCGGCCGCTTGGCCGTCTGGAGGGACTCGGGCGTGATCGTGAATGGCACCTCCACGGGCTTGGGCGGGTCCTTCAGCGACTGTACCGGGCCCCGCGCCTCCGTCACAGCGGCGTCGCTCCGTTGGTGAGCCCCCCCCCCTCCCCCCCGCGGCGCCCGCCGTGCATTGCCCTCCCGGCGCCCCCTCACCTCGCTTTCGATGAAGAACTCGATCCGCTTCGACAGGCTCTTGTTGAGCAGCGAGCGCTGCATGTCCACCTTGATCGAGTACTCGATGTTCACGAACACGCCCTTGTACGTCTCGTAGAGCTGCTGGCCCTCCTTGGCCTTGAGCGGCACCTCGAACGGCAGCTCCGTGGTGCCGCCGGGCAGCTTGCCCGGCCCGGCAACGTCCAGCGTGTAGTACAGCAGCTGCACGGGCCGGATCGAGTTGTAGAAGGCCTCGAACACGCCGACGCTCTTGCTGCTGAGCTGCATGTTCACCATGCCCTCCACCGTGAGCGTGATGCCGCCGTGGCTCATGTCCGACTTGCTCTGCACCACGACCACGCCGCTCAGCTTCTCCTGCATCGCGCCCACGCCATGCAGCGGACGACCGGGCGCGGCCGTGACCCGCGTGAGCGCCTCGCCGCGCCCTTGCCGGCGTGGCACGTGCGCGGGCACGTACGCCTTCGCGGTAGATGCGGTCGACCCGCTTGAGCCGCACGTCGAGGGACATGGTTGGCCCGTTGTTCCCGGCCACCACCAGGGCGGCGGCGAAGGGCGACGAGGAAGGCGAACGGAGCAAACTGAAATGGCGGAGGCGAGGGCCGGGGCAACGGAAAGGACGGCCGGCGATCGAGCCGTCGCCCGCAGCAGCCGTGGCCCAACAAAACGTGACCTGTCCCTGTCGCCAGTCGACTTTTGATCGAAATGGCACTAATGGGTTGCCGTATGGGCCCGTATGTATTGGGACGGTGTAGGGCTGGCACGGTACTACGCTCGGCGCGACGGCCTCATGTAGCCAAGAGGCTCTCTATTCGAATGACAACGCCGCCTGTACAAGAGAGTCAAGTCGGTTAGAGGACGCCGGGGATGATGAGGTAGGGCACCCGGCGGCAGTACTCGGCCCACGCGGCGCCGTACTTGGCCGCGCAGATGCGGCCGTCCTCGAGGGCACGCGGCACGAGCAGGGCGACGTAGTACAGCGGGTACGTCAGCGGCAGCCAGCTGCCCGTGGCCAGCGCGGCCGGCAGCGCGATCCCGAGCGCCATCAGGATCTCGCCAAAGTAGTTGATGTGGCGCGCGAGCGCCCACCAGCCGGAGCACAGCAGCCGCGAGTTGGGCACCGCGCGCTGCGGCACCAGGCCGAAGAGGAACGGCCGCGCGGGGTCGACGCGGTACGCAAACTTTTGGTTGTTGGCGCCGCGCGACAGCGTGTAGCCCAGCAGGAAGATGCCGCCGCACGCCGCCGCCACGGACGGGGTCACCGACGTCGCCGTGGCCACCAGCGGGTGCAGGCCGAGCGTGTAGAAGAAGGGGTAGAAGACGATGCAGCCCCAGATCAGCTTGAAGCCGATCTTTTCCGCAAACAGATCGTAGGTGTACGTGTGCACATGCTAGGGAATCCCACAGCGCGGCAGGCCGGGCAGGCCTCCCTACCGTGAGCCGTCCACACGCACGCGGGAGCGGATGCCACGCGGCGGCGGTACCTCATGAAAGTTGTACTCGAGCAGGAAATAGGAGAGCAGGCCCGCGGTGGCCGCCACGGACGGGGTGATCGCGCCGTGCTCGAGGTAGGAGGTGTATACGCAGGACGCGGCAATGGCGTGCGTGAGCAGGGCGCCGTACAGGTACAGGAACATCTTGACGTCGACGGGGCCGACGCGCGGGTTGAACTGGAAGCCCGCGTAGATGTCGTAGAGCAGGCCGCGCCCGCTGCCGCGCGTGGACGGCGGCACGTGCGCGACCGCCGCGTCCGGCACGGGCTTGGGCCGCCCGACGGTGGGCGCGACGTAGGCGCGCTCGATGGTCTCGGGCCAGAGCCAGCCGGGCAGCAGCGCCGCCAGCGTGCCGCCCAGGCCCAGCACATTGGACGCGAGGAACGCCGCCCAGGTGTGCCGGGCCAGGTACGTGCCGTCCAGGTGGCCGTTGCGGACCTGGCGCAACGATTGCGGACAGGTGAAGGCACCACGGCGGAGCGTCAGCAGAGGCGCAGGGCCGGCTGGCCGGTCCAGGCAGGTGGGCGGCCATGCGGTACCAGCCAGTACGCCGCCGCCGCGAGAAGAAGGTGCACTCGGAAGCCGTTGAGCCGGTAGCGGAGGCGCTGGCCAGCGCGGTCCAGCACGTAGCCCTCAAACTCAAAGGCCGGCACCGCCTGCATGGGTCGACATTGACGGTAAAACGCCAGGAACGTCAGCCAGGGGCCTGGGTCCAGGGCAACGTGGCGTTGGCGGCGGCAGTGGTCGTACCAGGGTGAGCGCGATGACAACGGCAAAAAAGGCTGCGACCCATTGCAGCGCGTCCCAAAACTCGGCAGCACCGACCGCCGGCACGGCCGCGAGCAGCGCTGCCATGGTTGCTGGTAGAGTTAATGTCACAGGCGGCTGGGGCGACTGGGCGGGACCGCAGCCTCTGACATGTCTGAGCCGCACGGCTGCCGGGGTGTGGCCGCGCAGTTGGTCACTTTTCGCTCTCTCCAGATCCCGGATCCGCGTGCCCCGCTGTCTTCCCCGCCTGTCAACACGTGCCAGGGCTGCTCCTATGCACGCTGCACTTGCCGCGCGTGCCCGCACAGCGCGCTGGACGACGCCGGCAGATCGCGCCCCGGAGCGGCCCCGTCCCGGGCCCACCGAATGACGTCATCGATGGTGTGGCCACGTGGGCGGGTGCCCTTTTGCAGCGGGCGTGGCTGCGGCGCGTGCGCGTGTTTTCTATGGCGCCGCCCACGCCGCACGGGGCACCGCTGGGGACGGCGGTCACGCGCCACATCGACTGATCGACGCAGGGACTCGACGCGGCGTCGCCGGGGTCGCTGCTTCCCCGCTGCGCTGCCAGCGGCTGCGGGACCGGTCACACGCGCACGCACGCGGGACGAGCCGCTGCCCTGTGCCATGGCCGCCAAGTGGGCCACCGCCGCCGTCGCGGCCTTCGCCGCCGCCGCCGCCGCCGCCGCCACCGCCGGTGCCACCGCCGGCCAGCCGCCGGTCCGCCGCCCGGCCGCCAGCGCCCACGCGACCCACGAGCGGATCGTCGCGGTGTGCGACCACGCGCCCGCGGACGACGCCATGCCGCTGATCAAGGGCTACGTGCTGCCGGACGTCAACAAGCAGTACGGACGCCGCACGCCTGCGCGTACCGAACCGCCGTGGGCGGTGGCGGCGTCGATTGACGAATCCCGCCGCTGGAATGCTTCCTCGGTTCGGCTGACCACCAGGCTCGTCGTCGTGGACGCGCGCGACGCGCGCCACATGCACGCCATCAAGAACTGCGACGTCGACATTGTCCTCCCCGCCGGCCACGATGGCTACCTGATGAAGGTGACCGACGCAGTCGGCCTCCCGTCGGCCGGTGCGCCTCGCCCCGCCGCCGCCTGGCCGAGCAGCACGTGCGGCGCCTGATGCCCCCCACCTCTTGCCTGCTGTGCGCGCCCATCCCCGCCACGGCGCGGCGCAGACATTGCCGTCCACCCGCTGGCGGCGTCACAGATGGTCGTGGTCGATGTGCCGGCCAAGGACCTGCCCGGTGCGCACGCCGCCCCGGAGGACCCCGCGCCCGAGCGCGCGCCCGTGCTCCTGACCCGCTGGACCTGAGGTCCCCCCCCCCCGCGCGCGCGCTACCACCCCTCGCGCAGCCTTTGCGGCCGTCCTGGGCGAGCGCGAGCGCCTGCGCCCGCTGCGGCCGCACCGCCCGCGCCGGCACGCGCCGCTCAAGCTGGCCGATGCGGGCAAGGCCGCCCGCGCCACCAAGGAGGACGTCGTCGCCGCGCTGGACGCCGACGAGTTCGACACGGTCATGCGCCGCCTCACCGGCGAGGAGCCCGCGCCCGTGGGCGGCAGCGAGGTCACGATCAACACGCGCTACACGCTGTCGCCGCAGAACGCCCAGGCGGCGCAGTACATCCTCGAGTACCTCCAGGCCGCGGGCTACGAGGACGTCTTCTATCACGAGTTCCGCTACAGCTCCACGACGACGCAGAACATCGTTGCCGTCAAGCTCGGCGCGACGTACCCGGACGAGATCGTCGTCTACGGCGCCCACATGGACAGCACCAGCGGCAGCCCGACCACGTCGGCGCCCGGCTGCATCGACAACGGCAGCGGCACGGGCGGTACGCTTGCGGGACGGGAGCGGCGGCGCGCGCGGTCGCGGCCTAACGTCTGTTGCGGCCCCGCCGAGCGCTTGCGATTCGGCAACTGCAGCCGTGATGGTGACCGCGCGCGCGTTCGCCAACGTCACCACGGACCGCACTATCTACTTTATGCTCTTTGGCGCCGAGGAGCAGGGCCTCATCGGCTCGGAGGTCTTTGTGGAGGAGTTTTATGAGACCGGCGAGTGCGTGGCACGCGCAATGTGGAGCGCGACGCTGGGGGTGCGGCGGGCCTGACATTTGGATGCCTCGCGCGCGCGCGCGCTGGCGTACGGCGCACGTAGGCTCAACGTTGTGAGCGCGCTCACGATGGACATGATTGGCTACTCGAACCGGTACCACGGCGTGCTCATCGAGGGCACCACCGACGTAGGCCTGCGCGCGGCGCCACCCTGCCTTGGCTGAGCGTACGCTCACCACCGCGGGTGCGCCGGGTCGGGTTTGACGGGCGTGCGCTGCAGCCGGACATCATGGAGCTCATGGACGGCATGGAGGAGAACTGCCGCCTCTTTGCGCCGAACCTGACCGTCGAGAAGGCCTACTACAGCTACGGCTCGGACCACGTCAGCTTCCAGCGCGCCGGCATCCCGGCCTTCCTGGTACGGCCGGCGGGCAAGGAACCATGTGCGCGCGCACACCCGCATCGCTCACGTCCGGTGCCGCTCCTCGCGTGCTTGGCACGGACGGCCGCAGAGCATCGAGCAGGACAACACCGATTATCCCGGCTACCACTCGACCAACGACCGCTACAGCTACCTGAGCGTCGAGCAGTCGATGGACATCACCCGCGGCATGACCGGCCTCCTCTACGACGTCGCCGGCGGCCACTGAGCTTTCGCGGCCGGGGCATACGACGCCGCGCCGCGCCGCGCCTGTGTCCGCACCGCGTAAATGTGTGTCTGTCGCTTGCCTGTCGTGCCTGCCGTGGGTGGTTTCCGTGTACGGTCTATTTTTTTTTTCTTCTTCCGAGCATATACTGACGTTTGGCCCAGTTCCGGCAGCAGTTCGTCCACAAACACTGTCGAGCGGGCTGGTCCCTTCGACACGACGACCTTGGCGTTCATCCCACGGCAGGGCGCTGCCGCCGCGCGGCACGCGGCAACTCTAGTGACCGCTTAGGGCTTGATCTGAAGCAGCTCGACCTCGAAGATGAGGGTGGCGTTCGGCGGGATCTGGCCGGCGCGAGTGCGTTGCCGTTCGTGCAGCCGCGCGTAAGCGCGGGGTCACGTCGGGCTTCCAGCGCGCGGGGGGTGGTGTGGCGTACCAGGCCCGGGTAGCCGCGCTCGCCGTAGGCGTAGTCGCCCGTGATGGTGAGGCGCGCCTTCTCGCCGAGGCTCATCTGCGGCACGGCTTCGTCCCAACCGCGGATGACGCGGCCGCGGCCAATGACGGTCTCGAACGGCTTGCCGCGGTCGATCGACGAGTCGAACTTTTTGAAGCCGTTCGACGCGTCCAGCTGGAGCCGAGCGCTCATTAACGGCAGCCAAGTCGAAGCGGCTTAGCGCATGTCGAACAGGCTAGCCAACGGTGCGCGGGGCGGCCGGCGGAGCGTCCTACCGTGCCGTTGTCTGTGTGCGGACACAGGGACGCCCAGGAAAGGAGAGCACCTGCCGCCGTTGGTCAGTCGTCGGGGTACGCTGCGTGTCGGGTCGCCAGCGCGCCGTTCACGTACAGTGCATCACGACGGTGTTGCCCGGCTTGGGGTAGTTAACGCCGTCGCCGGCCTTCAGGGTCTCCTTGGTCACGCCCATGGTGGCCGGTGTGTTCTGCCCGCGTTTCAAGCCGGCCCGGCCCAGGCGCGAGCAAGGAGGCCGTCCGCGTGTGGTCAGCAACGCTGGCATTAGGCGGCGGCCACAGGGGGCAGGGTAGGGCCCTGCCGTACCTCGCACCGTCGGGTGCTGTAGCGTGCCG
>Ga0180216_1001927_pt1 | contig 17844 bp, 21 predicted proteins | sample eDN3rd37CBELigMG_FD_128879 | JGI IMG/M metagenome (GOLD analysis project Ga0180216, IMG submission 128879) | Enriched Miracle-Growth compost microbial communities from Emeryville, California, USA - eDNA 3rd pass 37_C BE-Lig MG (version 2)... ...
ACTATCTATTCTCTTTTCTATCCCATCTCTCCTATGCTCTCGCCTATCTATGTTCTCTTGTATGCTGTAGTCTATCTATGTTCTCGTCTATCTATTCTCTCTTGTATGCGCTCGACTATCTATGCTCTCGTCTATTCCATCTCTTGAATGCGCTCGTCTATCTATTCTCTCTTCTATGCTCTCGACTATCTATGCTCTCGTCTATCTAGTCTCTCTTGTAGCCTTCGCCGGCCGCCATGCTGCGGTACCGTCCGGGGGCCGCCGTGGAAGCGACGTGGCGGCCCGTCGCCGCCGCGGACGACGGCGGCGGCAGCAGCGGGGACGACGGGACAAGGGCATGGGAGCCCGCCGTGGTGGAGAACGACCTGCCGCACCTGGAGACCGTCCTCGTCCGCTTCAGGAAGAACCGTGCGTGGGCCCGCGGCTGCACCGCCGCCGTGCCCCCGGCCGCCCTTCCGCCGCTCACCCTGCGCCGTGCCTCGCGCCTGTTCCTCTGCGGCCCACTCGCAGGGACGCCGGTGGAGCTGCCCCGCGACGCCGTCCGACCGGCCATTGGCGCGCCCGTCGAGCGCGGCCGCCGGCACAACGCGCCGGAGCTGCCCTGGGAGCTCAACATCTTTGACTTTGACGGCACGCTCTTCCGCAGCCCCGTGCTGGACCCGGTCCGTTGGCGGCCGCCTGCAGCCGGTTGGCCCTCGGCGGCCGGGAGAGCTGAACGCCGCGGCGCCTTGCACGCGCTGGCCCGCCCGGTGCTCGCCCAGATGCGTTGGGAGAATGCCGCACGGGACCGCTTCTACGCCAAGCCGGGCCGCTACAACGGCCTGGGCTGGTTCCAGCACCCGGCGAGCCTCAGCCCGCCGTTCGTGCCAGAGGTTCCTGGCCCAGAGTGGTTCAACCCCGCCGTCGTACGCGAGCGACGACGCGGCCACGGGCAGGCAGGCGGCGACACTGAGTCATGCACGCTGCGCGTGCGCGTGGTTCGGTGTCGCAGGTTGAGTGCGTCCGCCGGTCCAAGCGCCACCGCGGCTGCGTGACCGTCCTCCTGACCGGCCGCTTCGAGCACATGCGGCCGCGTATCGAACAGATCCTGCAAGCCCACGACCTCGAGTTTGACTTTGTTGGTAGGAGCACTACCCACGAGTGTGGGCGCGGCTCTGCGGCGGCTGACCCGACACGGGCGCGTGAGGCCCGGCCGCCGCGGCTGGCAGGGTTCAACCACATGCCGGACGAAAAGACCGAAGCCGCCAAGCTAGCGCACATGACGGCGTTGCTGCAGCAGCACCGCGGCGTCCGCTCCGTCAACGTGTGGTACATGCGCCGGCCCCGCGTCAGCGGGCCGCGCCGCCAAGTGTCTGACGACGTGCCGCTGGCACGCTGTGGACGCGCTGTGCCGCTTAGGGAGGACCGCGAGTACCAGCTGCGCGCCTTCGTGCCCTGGCTGGCGGCGCGCCGCGCCGAACGGCGGATCAGCCGCTACGAGGCGTTCCAAGTGCGTCCTCTGCTCAACTCGTGCTGCGGCGTGTGGCAAACGTCCAACGCACGCCCTTCGCTGCAATCCTTGCTCCGATGTCGCTGTCCGCAGGTTTTGCATGGCGAGTCGCACCTGCCGGAGGCCGTGGAGCAAGCGCTGTGCGCCGAGCTCGTCCGGTCGGACCATGCGCGGCGTCGGGAGCAGTCCCTGGGCCAGCCGCCGAGGGCGCTGCCGACGATTGCCCGCGCCGTGGTCGGCGTCAATATTGCGGTGCCGCCCACCGACGCCGCGCTCGCCCAGCTCCTCGCGCACCTGCATTCGTGGCCGCTGCCGAGCCACTGGACCGTTGGGCCCTTCCGCCTGCTGGTACGCGCGGCGCCTTCTTGGTGTGCCCGTAGCCCCCTCGCCCGGTCATTGACTGTTGTTATACTATCACACGCGGGCCTGCCGCTTCGCACGCAGCTGGAGCACAACGTGCCGCGGCGTTCGCACGCGACCCTGACCGGCCAGGCCGTCACGGTGACCTTGGCGGCCTATCGTATTGGCGCGGCCGGGCTCGTCGCCGAGGTACGGCGGCGGCGTTTCCCCAACGGATGAACGAACGGCTGGCAGCACCTCACGCCCTGCGACGACGACGACGACGACCACCGCCGTTGCCGGCCCCCAGATTGCCGAGGCCAGCTGGCTGGAGGTGGGCGCGCGTTGGGGCGCGCACATGGTGCTGCCGCGGCGCGGGCACATCGCGCTGGCGTTGGCGGCCGGCGCCGCGCGCCTGCACCCTGGACACTTTATCGACGACGTGCCGTGGCCCATCCCGCCAGAGGTGGCGACGCTCACCGTCACGCTCACCGTCGACGCCGTCACGCGCTACAGCCTCATCGACACGGATGATGCCGCCGTGGCGGACGCGCCGGCCTCCCAGGCCGAACGTGCCGAGCAAGGGCAAGACGACGCCTTGCTCCTGTAAATACGTTTTCACCAGAATGTATAGTAGCTCGACCTACATTGCTAGTTCACACGCGGAACAACACCCGCCAAAAGATAACCAAACCGACATCCGACAGAATCGCGGCCGGACCGACGCGCGCCGGGCCCGGCCCTCCAAATCGTTTCACACCGCCGCCCGTGGTATAGCTTAAAAGGGGTTCCCGCCTGCTCCGGACTGCTTCATCTCGTTCAGCGACATCTGCGGCTTGGGCTTGTCCCACTGGTGCTTGCCGCCCGTCGAGCCGAACGGGTTCTTCGAGTTGCTGCTCCGCGCGAGGCTGCTCGCCGACAGGTCCACGATGCCGCCGGCCACGACCACCGGCTCCGCCGACCCCCCGTTCTGCGGCGCAGCACCGCCCCACGGTGCGGGGCCCCAGAGCCCCAGGGTTAGCTCCCGCTGCAATCGCCCGCCTACTGGTCTCGCGCGCAGCTTGGCCGCCCGTACCGCGCTCTGGGGCACGAGGATGTCGCCGCCGCCGCTGAGCGGGCCGAACGGATCGTTGACGGCGCCGAACGGGTCGTTGCTGGCCGCGGCCGGTGGCCGCGCCGCGCCGCCAAAGCCCGCCGTGGGCGGGGCGCCAAAGCCGCCGGTGGCCGGCGCGCCGAACGGCGCCCCCCCGCCATAGCTGGCCGGCCCGCCAAACGCGCCCGTGGGCGCCCCGAACGGCGACGCCGCGGCCGGCGCACCGTACGGCGGCCGTGCCGCCGCGGCGCCGCCCATCGTGGACGCCGTGTACGCCGCCGGGAAGCCCGGCACCGGCTGGTACGAGTTGGCCGGCGTGGGCGCGCCGAGCGGGCTGGGCTGGCTGTACGAGTTGGCCGGGGTGAGCCCGCCAAAGCCGAAGCCCGAGTTGGCGGACGGCACGGCGAGCGGCGCGGTCGTCGTGGGCGTCGCGATCGGCGCCGACGTGGTGGTCGTGGCGGTCGGGCCGGCGCGGGCGCGGTTGTCGCTCAGGCGCGCGAACGGATCCAGGTTCGGCCTGTACCAACTCAACGGGCACGGGCACAAGGCGGACACGGCGGGTGAGCCTGTTGAGAGCAGCCCGCATCGCCGTGGTTAAGAACGCCCGGCACGCACGCGTTCCGCGCGATCTCGGCCAGGCGCGCGTTCGGGTCGTCGCGGCCGGCCAGCTGGTGCGGCAGCGCCTTGGCCTCCTTGCCCGTGTCGAACGCGGCGTCAAAGCCCGTGCCGCCCTTGGTGGCCGACGCGCCGCCAAAGAGGTCAAACGGATCCCGCGACGCGGACGCGGTCGCCGCGGTCGGGGCCGGCGCAGCGGTGGTTGCGGCCGTCGCGGGCGCCGGCGCGGGCGCGCTGCCAAACGGATCGAAGGCACCGCTGAAGGGGTCGCTGCCACCGGCCCCGAACGGGTCCGCCGCGGCCTTGGCCGGCGTGGCGGCCGGCCGCGCCGCCGTGGCCGTCGACGACGAGCCCGTGAAGGTGGCGAACGGGTCCGCGCCGCCAAAGGGGTCGGCCGCCGCGGGCGCGGGCGCGGGCGCAGGGGCCGGGGCGGGGGCCGCCGCGGCCGGAGCTGGCGCGCCAAAGTCGCTGCCAAAGAGGTCGGCGCTGGCGACCGCGGCGCCGCTCGCGTTGCCGCGGGCGCGGCTGCCGGCCGTGGGCGGCGGCGCCAGCGAGCTCTCCGGACCGCTGATGCGGCTGCGCTCCAGCGCGCGATGCAGGGCCTCCTCGCTGGCCTGGTGGCGGTTCAGCTCCTCGTTGTAGGTCTGCTTGCTGAGCTCGAGGGCGCGCTGCAGCTCGTCCTCGCTGCTGGTGGCCGCGGGACGCTCGTCCGAGCGCGGCGAGTGCGGGCCGCTCGCGCCGTAGCCGCGGATGTCGTCGCTGGCGCCGCCGCCGCGCGACGTGGTGCGCGTCTCGGCCTCGCGGCGCTCGCTAGCGGCACATCGCACGAAAGTGGGATCGAGGTACGTGCGCGCGTGAGTCCGGGGGGGCAGAGGCGATCGACCGCCCAGGCCTGGCTCGCCGGAGCGTACCGCGAGCTGTAAGCGTAGTCCTCCCGGTAGCGCGACGAGTACGCATCCTCGCTGGAGGTGTGCGTGCGTCCCGACATGCGGTCCCGCAGCATCTTGGCCTTGGCGCGCTCCTCCTTGATGCGCTCCGGGTCCTGTCACGCGCGCGGTGCAAGCGCGAAGAGCCGGGCGCGCGTGGCGCATCAGTGTTGAGGCGTCTTCCTCTCCGCTGGGGCGCTGGCGGGCGGCGGCTCGGACCTGGAGCAGCGCGGCGACGTCCTTGGACTTGATGCGCACGTTGGCGCCCTGGTCCTTGCCGTCCTCGTCGATGTATTGGAAGTCCTGCAGCGAGAGTCGCGTGCTCAGCGGCTGCTGGCCGTGTCAGCCGCGGTGTTCGGACGGCGCGCCGAGCCCGCGATGGGAATCGGCTGCACCTTGAGCGTTTTGATCTCGGCCAGGTGGCGGTTGGCGTAGTCGACGACGCGCTCCGAGCCGTTCTTGATCAGGTAGTCCAGCAGGCTGAGCGACTTGATGACATGGCGCCACATCTGACGCGGAGGCCGCGCCCGTGGCTGCGTCGGCGGCGCGACGGCCCGTTAGCAAGCGCACGCGCCTCCACGAGCTGCGGACGCGCGGCCCGTGACGCCCACCTTGCCCGAGTCGTTCATGCGCTTAAAGAGCATGTCCATGGTCTGCCGGAGCTCGTCGCTCTTGTAGGTGGACTCGGCAATCTCCTGCAGCAGCGTCTGCGGCGGGTGCCATGGGTCGTTGGAGGTGGCCTCGCGCACGCGGGCCTCGGCCGGCGTGTGCTGGTTGACAAAGTCCTTGGTGTGGCGCATCGCCGCCTTCACGACGTGCGCCATTCTCGCGGCGTGTCACGGCGCCGTCGGGCGCGCGGCGTTCCAGCAACGAGTGACACGAACTGGAAGAAGCGGCAGGAGCGTTACGCGTGGCACAGAGCGGGTGAGCGACCGGCTGAAACACGCGCGAACAAGGCGGGCGCGAGGTGGGGTGGTGGGGCACGCTCGGCGGCGCAGACCGCGCTCCTTGCGGTCTTTGCGGGTTCTACAGCGCCTCGGTACACCCCGCCCGCGTCGCCCTCTGGAGGTCCGCTGTCGTCCACGCGCCGTCACCGCCGTGTCCACGTCGCAGGAAGCGGCGGTCGTTATCACGCGCGCGCAGACCCTCGGGGACCGGCGTTGCGGCCTGCCCGACGCGGTTCAGGCAGATGCGGCGGGTTGCCGCGGCAACGTCCACGCCCCACCCCGCTCGCGTCCAAGCCACGTTCCGGCCGTGCCGAAACGGCGTGCCGTTTCGCACGCCGTGCCCGCTGGGTCCGCCAACGTTCCGGCGCAATCGCGCGTCACGCCACCCGGATCGCGCACACCAGGACGCAACGGCTTTGCACGCCTGCTTGCGCTCCTTCAGCGCGCACGGCCGCCTACCGCCTTCCTTCTCCGGCCGCCGCGTCGTTCCAACGCCCGTCTGCGGCCTCTGCGCGTCGCGGACGCCGACCGCCTGCTGTTCTGGCCACTGCCGCTCCAGATTGCTCCACTCTGCCGTGCCTCCCTCCGCATAACCGCCACCTGCCGTGCCCCTGCACACGCTGCCTTCTCACACACGTCCTTGCGCGCGCACGGCACCGTGCCCCGTCCGTCCGTCCGCCTTCGCCATGGCCCGCGCACGGCCGCTGGCGCCGGTGTCGCTGCGGGTGCCGCTGCCGTGAGGGCGGCGGCATCCCCGTTCCGGGTGCAGACGCGTGTTGTCGGCAGCGTCACGCGGGCAGGCCCCCCCACCCCCTCACACGGAGCAGGCAGACGTACACGCGCGTAGTGCGGGAGAGGGAGAGGGAGAGGGAGAGGGAGAGGGAGCGAGCCGCGCACCGTCGCCGTGGGCGCACACACGAAAAAGAAAAAAACACACTGCGCGACCAACGGCCAAAACCGGTTTCATCCGTGCGTTTATCCGTCCATCGCCATACCACGTCCCTTGGATTCGGCGCATCATTTGCCATATCGGCAAACGTAAATCTGAGCGCTTACGAGAATTAAACGTTGCAACAAATGCTTGTTTGGGAACGTGGGAGCGCCCTGGTTGTGGAGGCTGCTATGGAATCTATAAGGAGACAATGTAGACAGGGGCGTATGACGTCACAAGAGTCTTTATGACGTCATAATGGAGCGTGCGCCGTTCTTGTGGAGGCGTCGCAGTGCGCTGGCGGCGCATCAGACTGGCACCGGTCCTCTGACGTCACCTATGGACGGCGGGGCGGGGACGGCGGCGGCGGCGGCGGCGGTGCCCGCGGGCGCCGCCGTGCGCATGGCCGCCACGCACTTTGTGCCGACGCAGCACTTTATTCCACCCCAGGTACGCCCTCGCGGCGAGCACCGATAGCGGGCAAGGGCACGGGCTGTCGCGTGGTCGTCTCACTGGCCCCCGCGCCTAGCCGGACAGAGCGGTACCGCGGTTCCCGGCCGCGGCAGAACTTTGGTACGGTCGAGGAGGACCTGTACCGCTCCGGCCACCCGAACGAGCTCAACTTTCCCTTCCTCGAGCGGCTCGGGCTCAAAACCATCGTGTACCTCTCGGCGGAGGAGCCGAGCGAAGCCTTGTACGCTGCCCCACCTCGCGGCGCGACGATGGCGGCGCGCTGCTGACCGGGGCGTCGGGCCGAGGTCGCTTTACGCCGGCCACGCTGCGCAGCATGAACTTTGTGGACGACCAGGGCATTCGCTGGTGCCACCTGGGCACGGACAGCCAGCACAACGCGTGGGACCCCATGAGCGAGGACGTCGTCGTCCAGGCGCTCGGCATCATTCTCGACACGGACAACTACCCGCTCATGATCATGTGCAACCTCGGCCGGCACCGCACCGGTACGCTGCCGCACGCGCTGCTGCGGTGCCGGTGGGTGCGCAGGGACGCGGCGTGCCCACACCCATGGAGTGCGCCTCGGTCGCTCGCGCGCGCCTTTTGCCGTGGTCGGTCGCGCGCAGGCACCGTGGTCGGCTGCCTGCGCAAGCTGCAGCGCTGGAACCTCAGCAGCATCTTTGAAGAGTACCGCCGGTACGCGGGCTCCAAGGTCCGCCTCCTCAACGAGCAGTTCATCGAGCTCTTCGACACGGACCTCGTGCGCATCCCCGTGAACAAGCCCAAGTTCCTCTGAACGGCGGCGGGCGCGCCCTCCGTTCGTTTGTATAGTCGGCTGTACGCTCTGTATAGTAGTCGCATGTACTGCAAGTTGGGTACGCGCATGACCTCCTGATCAATCACGGCCCGTCTGCCCGTAGCGACTTTTTGGGGGGGCGCAACGATCCCATCCTCCTCGTTTAGCTGCCTGCCTGGTTCCTCCCACCGGCGTGCGCCTAAATAGACAGCATCCACCGTGGCGTCCCGCGACTGGCGACGGCGCGGCGTCCGACGGTTCACTCGATGACGTCATCACAAGCCGCCGCCGCCCGTCGCCGCCGCCCGTCGCCGCCGCCGCCCGTCGCCGCCGCCGCGGCCCTTGGCGTGGCCCTTGGCGCGGCCCTACGTAGCTTCGTGCCCTTCGTCAACGCCCCTTCACCGCCGCGCTTCCGGGCCGTTGCGTCACGCTCGTCTGCGAGCAGTGGTGGTCGTCGTTGGTCGGCGTCGTACGCCCACCGTGCGCAACACTCGCCGCGGTCGTCTGTGGTGTGCGTGGCGGGACGGCAGCGCGCGTCGCCGGCGCGACGACGTAGCGGCCTACCATGGACAAGCCCGCTGGCGACGCCGCTGCGGCGTTCGAGGCCATGCTCGCGCTGGACCACGCGCTGCTCCGCCTGCCGTTCGAGCAGCTCACCAAGGTGCGCCCCGCGCTGGCGGCATCCTTCCACCACGTCCGCGGCTGACGCACGGGTCGCTGTGTCGCGCCGCTGCGCTCCTCCAACCAGGTCTTCCGCAATGCGCAAAAGATTGTGGAGCGCGAGCTGCAGGCCGTGCTGGCCTCGGTGGCGAACCTGAGCAAGGCGCCCATTGCTGACGCCGCCGCGGCGTGCGAGGCGGCCGCCACGCTGAAGCAGCTGCTGGCCCGCGCGCAGCACCTGCAGCGGCGCCTCGTGGACATCAACAACGAGGAGGCCCAGTGCCTCGAGCGCCTCGACCGCCGCCTCGCCCACCTCGAGCGCATGGCCCAGGTAGGCGCACCGCTCCCGCTGCGTCAGCTGGGCGCTCGCGCGCGTCTGAACCCGCCGGGCCGCGTTTCGCCACCCCCCCTGCTGGCGCTGCAGGTGGACGTTACCGGGCCGCCGGAGGTGAAGCGCCATTTTCACCGCGTGCGCTTTGAGCGGATCCTGGTGGACTACCTGCTGCGGGAGGGCTTTTACGAGTCGGCGCTGACGCTGGCGTCCGACTCGCAGCTGCACGACCTCGTGGACGTCGACCTCTTCCTGGCGTGCCGCAAGGTGCGAACCGCGCTGGGCTCGAGGCGGGGCCGAGGCACGCGCGGCTGACGGCGCCACCGGCAGCGCCCTTGCATATGCCCACGCGGCGCGCAGGTGGAAGAGTCGCTGCGCCGGCGGTCGTGCACCGAGTGCCTGCAGTGGTGCGCCGAGAACCGCGCCAAGCTGCGCAAGACCAAGTCGGACCTCGAGTTCCAGTTGCGCCAGCAAGAGTTCATTGAGCTCGTCCGGACCGACCAGCTGGCCGCCGCCATCCAGTACGTCCGCAAGCACCTCGTCCCGTTCATGGACACGCACGCCGCCGCCATCCAGCGGGTACGCGCGCGCGCCCGCGCGCGGACCAGCACAGTGCGCCGCGGCGACAGCGGTTCAGGCGCTGACGGCCTTGTGCTGTGTGCGGCGGGTGGCCGTCGCGGCAGGCCATGGCGCTGCTGGCGTTTCCCGAGTCGTCCACGTCGTGCGCGCGCTACCAAAAGCTCTACGCGCCCGAGCGGTGGGACCAGCTGATTGCCCAGTTCCGGAACGACAACTTTGCGCTGTACTCGCTGTCGGCGCAGTCGCTCCTGTCCGTGACGCTGCAGGCGGGCCTCAGCGCGCTCAAAATGCCGCAGTGCAACCAGGTAGGCGCCGCACGCGCGCGCACCTGCAGCGACGGAGGCCGCCGAGCCGCGCTCACCGTCTGCGTCCTGGCCTCTCCTCGGTCGCACGCGTGCGGCAGGAGGGCGACCGCAACGTGCACTGCCCGGTGTGCGACCCCGTCATGTACGAGCTGGCCAAGGACCTGCCGCGCGCGCAGCACACGCACTCCGTGATCGTGTGCCGCGAAACGGGCGCGGTCCTCGACGCCGACAACCCGCCGTACATGCTGCCCAACGGGCACGTCTACTCCATGGCGGCCGTCACGCAAGGCGCCGCCGGGCCCGGGCGCGTCATGGACCCGCGGACCAAGGAGACGTTCGATGCCTCGGAGGTGCGCAAAGTGTTTATCATGTGAGGCCCGGCGGCGGCCACTTGTACAGACGAACGCTTCTTATGTACATAGCTCGGTTTAAGCGGCCGGTGGGTACAGCGCGGCCGCCAGCGGGTACCGAATGAGGAAGGCGAGCGCGGACCCCAGCACCTGGACGGCCAGCACCGCGAGCGTGAGGGTGCGCTCGTGCATGGGGCCGAACCACACGAGCAGCAGGTTGATCAGCGTAAAGTTGCTGACCTCGTCGGCGGTCGCGCCCTCCGACGCCAGCTCGGCGCCCTTGTCCGCCGGCCGCGAGGTGGCCACGGGGTACCGCCGCGCCAGGCGCAGGGCGACGGCCACGGAGACGATCGCGCGGCCCAGGCGGCTACACTTGGCCGTCGAGAAGCGGGACGGCTCCAGTAGGCCGGTGGCGCTGTTGAACCTGGTACGAAGGAAACAGCGTTGGCACGCTGGACGTGCCCCTGTTAGCCACCATGGGATGCAGACGCGCGGTTTACCGCTGTCCGTACTTGGGCATGCGGTGGCGCGGGCACTCGACGAGGTGGAACAGCTGCGGCGCGGAGAAGATAAAGTTGAAGATCTGCGGGATGAAGAAGAGCAGCATCGTCTTGCTGAAGTGGCCGAGGATGCCGACCACGGCAAAAGTCATGCCGGCAAAGTAGCAGAACGTGTCGCCGACAAACACGCGCGACGGGTACCTGGCGACCGCGCGGCCGCCCCGGGCGACGGGAGCGCACACATCTGTTGAGAGGTGTGCCGACACTCTGCGCCCGGCTGCCCGTGCGGCGGGCGCGTACCAGTTGTACCACAGGAGGCCCAGCGTGGTGCCGATGAACGGCAGGATGAGGTAGAGCGAGAACAGGTGGTCGGTCGCGCAGCAGTCCTCGTGGAGCTGGATGTAGTTGTTGAGCGCGATCGACGCCGCGATCACGAGCGACTGGCCGGCCTCGACGCCGTTGACGCCGGCGAGGATGTTGATGGCGTTGGTGCAGAAGACGGCCAGGAGGCCCATGTAGACGTAGTAGACGACGCCTAGCACGACTCGGCGCCGCGCCACCGGATCCGCGCCCGCGTCAGCGTGCGCTGTCCGACGTTGTTAGCCGCTCGCTGGCCGGGCGCCTACCGAGGTCGACGGTCTTGCCGAGCCACGGCTGCAGCGGCCAGGGGATGACGACGATGGTCAGGTTGTACGAGACGTAGTAGACCATGAGCAGCGGGATGGTGGCGATCGTCGGGAGCAGCAGCTTGTGGCGCCACCGCAGGTTGAAGACGTCATCGGCAAAGCCCAGGAAGACCATGCAGCAGATGGACAGGAGCGCCGATAGCATGCCGGCCAGCTGCGTCGGGGGCGCGCCGCACAGCAGGCCGCGCTACGCCGCCGCCGCGTGAGCCGCGGCGACATGGCCGCTCCAGACGCGCTCGGCCGCCGCCGCCGTACCCGGTCGACAGGGAACGCGTCCTGCGCGCGGCCGAGCAGGTGGTCCGAGAACGGGATCGGGATGAACAGGAACACGGTCACCAGGTAGACCAGCCCCGCAATGACGCCCGTCGCTTCAGGGCTGCAGATCCCATGGGAACGGGGGCGCCGCAGACGCCTGGGCGGGGCACCGGTCAGCCTGCGACACCGCCGAGCGCCACGGCGGCAGCGCGCGGGGGTGGCGGGTGCGGCGCGTACATCTTGGGCCGGCCGATCTTGGACAGGTCGTGGCCTGTCATGCTCGCGTCGAGGAAGAGCTGGAGGGAGGCCGGTACAGCGGCGAGGGTGACGGCGGCGGCGCCCGCGGCGAGCGCGACGTTCACCGCGAGCGGCGTCGCGTCGACGGCCGCCGCCGCCGCCGCCGCCGCCGCGGCCGCCCATGACGTCATCGAAGCCATGGCGGGCGATGACGCAGAGTGCGGCGTGAGCGCGGCCCAAAGGTGCCACCGTGGCAGACACCAAGCGCGCGCCCGCCGTTGGCCGTGCCCTGCCTGTCGCCTGCCCGGGACGCTGCGGAAAGGCATGCGTGTGCTCTGCTTGGGTCACACTGTACAGCCGCGTGGGATGCATGCGCTCTACTGCGGGGTGCCGCCGCCGCGGCCGGCGCTGACACGCAGCGCGATCTGGCCCGTGGCCGCGTCGCAATAAATGTGGACGCGGCTGCCCGGCTGGATGTGGCCGAGCTCGTGCTCCTTCGCGATCAGGTTGACGATGCGCTTGTCCACTGACGGCGGCGGGGAACCACGTCCATTGGGCACCGCGCCGTGAGCATGGCATTCCCACCCCGGCCGCGGCCGCGGACGGCGCCGGGCGCACCTTCGTTCTTGATCGAGCGCGCGCCAAAGCGCACGTTGTAGCCCTGCTGGAGCTTCTCCAGCACGTCCTCGTCCCAGGAGAGCGTCACCTGGTGGCGCTCCTGCGCGCGGCCGGCCCACAGCTGCAGCTCCTTGCGGGCGATCTCGAGGCGCTCCTGGTGGTCGAAAGGCAGGAAGAAGAGGATCTCGTTGATGCGGCCCAGGAACTCGTCGCGGTGAAAGTGGCGGTGCAGGATCGGCATGACGACGTTGTCCACAAACTTGCGCGACACCGTCACACCTAGCGGGCAGCCGCACATCGTGCGAAACCGGCCGGGATGAGCCGTGTCGTCGGGCTGTGAAAAAATCCATCGCCACGTGCGCGGCATACCCTGGTCGGTGGGCTTGCTGCCCAGGCCGCTTCGGCTGGCCTCGTCGCGCAGCGCCACGCCTTCGTCGCCGATCTCGCGCTGGGCCAGGTTGGAGGTCATGATGAAAATGGCGTTCTTGCAGTGCACCGTCTTGCCCTGAGCGGGGAGCCCAGGGGCGTGGGATCGCCAGAGACGGATCAGGCGACATATGGGCGCGGGCGCCCTGCGAGCGAGCAGAGCATCACGCACATGGCCATCCGTGAGGCGGCCTTCGTCAAAGAGCTGGAGCACGATGGTGAGGATGTCCGGATGCGCCTGTACGCCGCGAGAGGGGAGAAGATGGTGCCACGTGTGCGGTCAACAACAACAGCCGACAGCGAGTCTTGCGCATACTGGTCGCACGCACCTTTTCGACTTCGTCGAGCAGGACCACCGCTCCGGGGCCTGGTGCCGCGCAAGACAAAGGTCTGCACTGCCAGTGAGTTACCAAAGCTTCCGCTCCAGCGCCGAGTGCGCGGTGCCTACATTTCTTGAGCTTCTCCGTGAGCTGGCCGCCTTCGTTGTAGCCGACGTAGCCCGGCGGCGCGCCCAGAAACTTGGAGACCTCGTGCTCGCTCTGGAACTCGGACATGTCGATCCGGATGAAACACTGCACGGAAGCGTCGACAGGAGGAGAAAGAAACGCGCATGAGCGCTCGTACAGCGGCGGCGCAAATCAAAGCGATCTAGCGACGCGTACGTCCGGGTTGTCGCGATGGATGTACTTGGCCACCTGCTTCGCCAGCTCCGTCTTGCCAATGCCTACGGGGTGACGGAAACCGCATCAGCCGAGCCAGGCCGTCAGCCACGCCGCAACGTAGCCATGCTCGTCGCGCCGCACTCGTCGTGGCGTACCCGAGGAGCCGAGGAAGAGAAAGACCAGCGGCTTCTCCTCGTCGTGCCAGCCGTTGTCGCGCCGCCGAATGGCCGCCGCCACGGCGTGGATGGGCCCCTCCTGCCCGACAATCCGCTCCTTGAGCACTTGCTCCAGCGGGTCTGTTCGGGAGCGAGGAGACACTCCGAACGCGAGCCCACGTGAACCGGGTCGGTCTACACGCGTTGCTGGGCGGGAAGCGCTCCCACATACACTTTTTGCGGAGCTCGCGCTCGCGCTGCTTGGCTTTCTCGGCCGCCTGCGCGCTGCCCTCTGCGGGGGACGCCCACGCAGGACGCACGCCTCATCCATGGCGTTAGCTGGGCGCTGGGCCTACCTATAGACACGCGGCCGGAGCGTGCCTTGGACGGCCGCCACGAGCGCCGGCTTGAAGTGCGGGTGCGCGATCTCCAGCGCCGGGTGGCCCAGCCGGTTGGGGCGCGCCGGGTCCGCGCCCGCGGCCACCAGCAGGCGCGCCACGCCCGGCCGGTTCGCCAGCACCGCGTAGTGGAGCGGGGTGCACCCGAACGACTGCGGGGTGGACCCGTGCGACGTGAAGATGGCGGCCACCTCCTCGCGGCGCAGCGCGCGCTCGTCGACGGTGTGCGTGTCGAGCAGGGCGGCCCGCAGCCAGTCGTTCTCGTCGGCCAGGTTCACGTCCGCGCCCATGTCGATCAGTAGCGCCACAAGCTCCTCGTCGCCCATGGCCGCGGCCGCGTGCAGCGCCGTCCAGCCCAGCGGGTGCCGGCGGTTCACGTCCAGCGCATTCGCCCCAGACGTGCCCAGTCTGGTGGCTAAACCGCGCGCCAGGCGCTCTCGCTCGCGTCAGCCCGGTGCGGCCGCATGCGCGTCCTCGCTAGCATGGTACGCACCGCTTCAAGGCTTTGATGTTGGAGGTAAGCACAGCGTCGAAGAAATGGCCTGCACTGCCCAGCGCCAACGCGGCCGAGCAAACCGGGCGTCAGGGAAGGGCGGCAGTCCCAAGGCGGTGGGGCGCAGCAACGTCCGCGCTACCTTCGTCGCCCGGCAGCGAGCTGCTGGCGCACTCGGCGTGGGGCACGATCCTGTCGCTGCTGCCAGGCCCGTGGCGCTGCAGCCACGCGCGCGCTTCGTCAGGATAGGCACTCACGAGCGCCACGCCGGCCGCCGCGGCGACGGCGGCCGCGGCGACGGGCGCCACGCGGCGCGGCCGTACGCTTGCACCGGCCCCTGCCGCCGCGGCGCTGCTGGTGCTACTGTGGAAGCGCGTAGGCAGTTGGAGCGCCGGCACGCTGCCGTGGCCGGCCTTGGCGCGCTTGGCCGCCGCGGTGGCCGCGCCGGCGCCCAGCGCGCGCAGGGCGCTGAGGGCGCGCAGCGGCGTGGACGCCATCCCTGAGGGCCGTTCCGCAGGGTTATGCCAGCACGTGCTGCAAGCGGCGTGCTGTGGGTGCGCCGCGGGTCCGTGTGCGTCGTGGGCCGTCCGCGGCGGGGCGCCCGGCGGCAGGCGCAGGCCTAGTCTGGCAGTCTGGACGCTGCGAAGGCCCCGATTTTCTCACTTTCCCCCATCACTTCATAGGACCTCCACGAAAAGGGCATAGGGCTGCGATCGACGCGGACGCTGACCTCGGACGGGCGGCGGGCCGGCGGGCGGGGCTCGGGGCGGAGGCCGCGCGCCTGGAGGCCGCTGGTGCCGCCCGCCCGCGTCAGCGGAGGGCGCTGGAACGGTCTGCAGTCGCTGCTGCTGGGGCGCGCGCGCGTCTCCGTACGCCGCGGCGCGGCGCGAAACACCATGGCGCGATGGCTGCGGGCGGCGAGCAGCGCTGCGAGACGGCCGCCACCGCCAGTGCCGCCGCCGTGGCTGCCGCCGCCAGCAGGCGTACGTACGAGCGCGCGTTGTACGGGCGGGCGTATATCAACGCGCCTCATGCGCCCTTGCTTTGCTGCTCCTGCCTTCGTCGACGCATACAGCATGCTGGGCGCTGGGACGGCTTGCTGCGCTTGCACCATCCCCAGGACGCGGTCACGCGCGCCTACCTTGACGCCGAATCGGCCTACGCGGCCGTCGTACGGCGGCAGCTGGCGCCGGCCATCCGCGCCATCGGAGCCGATCTGCGGCGCGTTGCGCCGGCGTCGACGCAGACCACCAGCGTGCCCCAACTGGTAGGTGGTGCGACGGCGTTCCGCAAGGGTCACTCCCCGCCGTCAGCCTCATCTGGGCCCCCAACGCGCTAGCCTAGAGGGTCGGCCGCAGCTGCGCCGCTACGAGTACTTTAGCGAGTCGGACGACGCGACCTTTCGGCTGTTTCGGCGCCGCCCCGGCAGCAAAGGCCCCGCCCAGTTGCTCGTGGACGCGGCGGAGATCGCCGCCAAGTTCGGCTACGCTGGCATTCAATCGATGGCCCTCACGCTGAACGAAGACCGCTTGGGTGGGTAAGGCCAAAGGAGGGCTGTCGGCAGGATCCGCAACTAACCCTCCCCACGGGTGCAGCTCGTGGCACGCGGCGCAGCGCTGGCGGTCAACACGACGGGCGGCGAGCAGACCGAGCTCTTTGTCTACGACGTGCCGTCGGACACGCGCCTCACCGTCGTGGAGGAGGCCGCGGTCGGGCCCATTGCCAACGTGCAGTGGGATCCCAACGGCGACGCGCTGTACTACACGCGCGCTGACGAGCACCTCCGCACGCATGTGGTAGGCGCACAGCCCGTGGGGGGCGCGTGACGCATTCGCTGCTAAACTGTGCGCGTCGCCTGTCGCCAGCGTGCGCGGCGCCCAGGTCTTCCGGCACGTCCCCGGCCACCCAGCCGAGGGGGACCAGCGCGTGTGGCTGGACGAGGATGAGCGCAACTTTCTCGACATCACCACCACCAAGGACGGCCGCTACCTGCTGCTCAATTCCAACTCCAAGACGTCCAGCGAGGTCGGCACCCACCGAGGCCGCCGAGCAGCGCGCTGCGAAGCTCACGGCGCAAGGGGGCCATCGTTGTGAACGGGCACGCTCAGCAGGTCCACTTGCTGCGGCAGCTGGGGGCGCCGGGGGCGGCGCCGCGCTGCTTGCACCGCCGCCGACCCGGTGTGGAGTGCTACATCGAGCACGTCGGTCGGTGGTTCTTTGCGATGACGAACGCGCGCTCGCCGGATCCGTACGCCTCCGGCGGGCATGAAATTGGCCAGGGCAGCGTGCGCTAACGCGCGCATAGATTGAGTGTTGTCGCCTGGCCGAAACGTGCGTTTCTCCAGCGCCGCACCGGTCTATCACCTGCTGCGCAGCCCGCTGGACTGCCCGCCCGAGCAGCTGCCGCCCATTGATGGTAGAGCGTGGCCGCGCAACGGCCGCCGGTGGTTCGGGACGTTGGCTGATCGCACTGCCGACGTGAACCGTGAGTGCGGCTTGGGCAGATCCGGCCTGGACGGTGCTAACCCGCGACATGGAGGCAGGCGACGTGCTCGACGACGCGGATCTGTTCGACGGCCACGCCGTGCTGGTCCTGCGGCGGTACCGCCCGGCTGATGGTCGGTTCGGGATCTTTCGCTAGCACTAATGCGCGCGTGCGCGCCTGTGTCGGCGTCGGCCGCGACGCCGTAGGTGCGGCCTTCTGCAGCTGCGGGTGCTGGACTTGGCCACGTTACGCTCGCACGACGTGGTGTTGCCGGAAGCCGTCGGCCACGTCGAGTTTGACATGAACAAGAACCCCGCGGCCCCGGGCTTCCGGTTCACGTATTCCGCGCCCCTGACGCTGCCGACCACCTTCGAGTATCACTTTGCGACGACGTACGGCTTGGCGACACGTCGTGCAATTGCGTGACGCATTCTGACCCAGCGTAGCCCGTTCCGCGTTGCACGCGCCGTAGACAACTAACGCGACTGCAAGTGGCGCGCATCGGCGACGGCGGCGAGGCAGCCGACGAGACGCCCGCAGCGGCGGCGGCCATTCTTGGACGCGATCGCAATCAGTACGTGACGGCGTCCGTGCGGCTGGGCGATGGCGTGCCTGTTACGCTGGTCGGCCGCGAGGCGCATCTGGCACCGCTGCTCGTTCCTGGCCCGCCGGCGCGCCCGACGACCGCGCCCCGGCCGACGGTGCTGCAAGCCTACGGTGCCTATGGTGCGTCCTACATCGCGACCTCGATGCTGGTGTCGGCGGATGCTGACTGGAATAAGTGGCATGCGCCCAGTCGCATCGGTGCAGGGCAACCGCTGACGACGCCGTACCAGGAGGACACGATCGCGCTCCTCGCCCGTGGCGCCGTGGTGGCGATGGCGCACATCCGGTGCGTACCGCCGTCCAAATCAGAACTGCAATGCGATCACACGCTGACGCGAGCTTCAGGACGCGTCGGCGTCGGAGACCCACAGAGGCGGTGGCGAGCTTGGGCTGGCATGGCGCAACGCCGCGCGCGGCATGAACCGGCACCGCGCGAGGGACGACCTGCTCGCCGCGGCCGATGCGCTCATTGCCAGCGGCGTCACCGCGCCCGACCGTCTTCTCGGACG
>Ga0180216_1001930_pt1 | contig 17829 bp, 17 predicted proteins | sample eDN3rd37CBELigMG_FD_128879 | JGI IMG/M metagenome (GOLD analysis project Ga0180216, IMG submission 128879) | Enriched Miracle-Growth compost microbial communities from Emeryville, California, USA - eDNA 3rd pass 37_C BE-Lig MG (version 2)... ...
GGATGTCGCTGAGGCGCAGTCGATATCCGACGCCCCGTCGGAGTCCGGCGGTAAGGATGCCGCCGCCATCGCCGGCGCTCACAGGCGCGGGCTGCGGGGCCAGGACTTCGACGCCCAGACCTTCCGGACCCTGGAATCGAACGACCTGAATGTTCGGGTCGAGCGCGGGGCCGACAGGCGCGCCATGCCCTTCGGGCGCGATCGCCGGATCAAGGGGCGCGGGGATTGTTTCGTCGACCACGGGCTGGGTCAAGGGCTCCGGCGTCGCCTGGTACAACGGCGTCGCGGGAGTCAGCGCGGGGACCTCCTCGCGGATCTCGACGCCCGGGGCGGGCGCCTGCGCCCAGGCGGCGCTCATCCAGGCCGGCGAGGCCAAGCCCAGGGCCATCGCGACGATCCCACCTCTTGTCCACCGGTGGTCGAGTGGTTTAGCGCGTCGGCTCATCGTTCTAGACCCTTGCTCGCTTTGGGAAATGGACGGGGGCGTCGGAGCCGCCCGCCGGGGCCTCCGGTTGGGGCCGGGGGCGCGGGCGGAAGGCGAGGACGATCCGATTCGGAATGCCCGGGAAGCCCCGACGGAGCGCCTGGCTGGCGGCTCCGTCGGGGCGTTCGGGGTTCGCGGCTGGTCCCTTAGAGTTCGGGGCCATCCGGGGTCGGAGCGACGTCGGCGTCGTCGTCCAGGTCGAACTGGGAGGGAGCCGGCGCCGGCTCAGTCGCCGGGGCGGGAGCGGGGGCGGGGGCCGGTTCGGCCGCCGGCGCGCCGGCGTCGAGCGGAACGGCCTCCTCGGCCGGCGGGGCGGTGACGCCCGGGGGCAGGGCGCCGGGAGGAAGCTCGGTCACGGGCGGGGTCATGACGGGCGAGCCAACCGATTCATCGGCCGGCCGGCTGAAGGGCGAGCCGACCGTCGGGCCGGTGGGCACGCCGCCGACGTGGGCGGTAGGCATCTCCAGATCGATGGCGCCGAGCCGAACGATCAGGAGGATGGTCCCCCGCTTGTCGGCCTCGATGATCGGGTCAACGCCCGGCTCCAGGCGGGTCGAAACCAGGGTTTCAACGCCCGAAACGGCCACTTCCTGGTACTTCGGATCGGGCAGGTAGATGACCTTGGTCACGAAGTTGCCGCCGTCGACGACCTGATCAAAATCCTCGGCCGTGAACTGGACCGGGATCGCGTTGTGCGACAGGTAGGCGTCGGTGGCGGGGGTGGTCGGGGCGACCTCGATCGTCGGATAGAGGGAAATGTTCGGCCGACCGGGGATCGAGGTCAGCTTGAGGCGATAAATATACCCCTGGTTGAAGTTGTAGCGGGCGGGCACGACCAGCTGCGAGTCGACGTAGGTTCGCTCGCCGGTGGGCGTGGAGCCGACCTGCCAACTGACGTTCATGCCGTCGGGGTCGAGGAAATAGATCTGGCTCCGCGTGTTGGCGAACCGGCGTCCCGAGGCGGCGCCGGCGCCGGGGGCGCCCATCGCGGCGCCCATGGTGGCCGCGTTGAACTGCGGGCCTCCCGGGGGCGGGGTGTGCGTCGACGCAACGACGTGCGGACGCAACAGTTTCTTCATGTGCACGCCGGGCTTGGCGTAGCCGAATCCGTCGCCGGCGGTCGCCGCCGCGAGCAGCAGCACTCCGATCGTATGCATGGAAATCCTCCAACTCCCGCGACCGTGGCCGGCCGGCCCTTGGCCAACGCCGCCGATTCGCCGATCGGGGAGACTCCGTGTCTTCCTGACATCCACCGCGACCGATTCGGACGCCGGCGGCCCCGACCTCCATCATCCATGATGGGCGGCCCACCGCTCTTGACGTCCGGCTCGGTTGATCTCACGATTCGTCCGAAATCTCCGCCGAGGGGCTCGCCTCGATGGGCGCCGCCCCGCGGCGCGTCCGCCGGGCTTGCGTCTTCAGACGACTAGCGTTTATGATCGGGCATTCTTCGCCCACGCCCTTAAGAAATCGCCTACATTCCCATCATGCGCAATAATCGCTTCGCCCTTCTTTCGGCGTTCGCGGCGGCCTTCGCCGTCGCATGGTTGGCCCTCTCGGCGACGATCCGGGCGCAGGCTCCCGGCCCGCAACCCGCCCCCCCGGCGGCCGAGGCCCCCGAAGAGCCCCCGACCGAGGCCGAACGGCTCATCGACGAGGCGATTAAAAAGGTCGCCGCCATCGAATCGGTCTCGGCCGACCTGGTTCAAGACGTCAAGATGCTGGGGCAAAATTTCCAGGTCCAAGGGCGATACCTCAAGGCCCCCTCCTCGCGGATCTATTTGAAGCTGACCGTCTCCGGACTCCCCGGCTCAAGCGGGACGATGCTCCAGGTCTGCGACGGCGAGATCCTGTGGGACTACCAACAGATCCTCGACAGCCAAACCTACCGCAAATTGAGCGTCAAGCCGATCCTTGAACGCCTGGGGGCCCCCGAGATCGACGACGCCCTCCGCGAGCAGATCCTCTCCAGCCTCGGCTTCGCCGGGCCCGAGACATTGCTCGTCGGTCTCCGCAAAACGATCAAATTCGACCAGAAGCCGGAGGAGGCGGAAATCGACGGCAAGCCCGTTTACATCCTTCGCGGAGGCTGGCGGAGCCGCGAGGGGATAGTCGGCCCCGACCAACGGCCGATCCCGGCGACCGGCATGCTCCCCCCCTACATCCCCAGTTGGGCCATTCTGTACGTGGGCAAGGAGGACGGCTGGCCGTACAAGCTCGACCTTCAAGGACGCCAGATGTCGCCGTTGGTCGACACCCGGCAGATCGGCCCTGACGGAAAGCGGATTGGGGCCCTCAGCACGGTCGAGCGGCCGGACCCCAGCGAAATCCATCTGGTTTACTCGAACGTTCAGTTCGGCGTTGAGATCCGTCCCGAGGAGTTCGCCTTCCAGGCCCCCGCCAACGCCAACGTCGAGGACAACACCGAGATCGTTCTCAAGGGGCTCAACCAAGCCATCGAATACCAGGCCATGCAGAAGCGCGCCGAGGCCGCCGCCAAGGAGGGTCCGACGCTCGACCAGCCGATCGAGATTCCCAAAACGCCCCCCGCCATCGAGATCCCCAAATAAGCGCCTCCGGCCGCTCCGAGGCGCGTGTGGCCCGATCGATTAGGGAGGCCGCTCCGTGGCGCTCTCGGATTCCGACCGCGCACGACTGCTGGAAGCCGCCCGCCAGGCCGCGGCGCGAGCCTATTGTCCCTATAGCAACTTCCCCGTCGGCGCGGCGGTCCTGAGCGGCGGCGGCGACATTTACGCCGGTTGCAACGTCGAAAACGCCTCCCACGGCCTGACCATCTGCGCCGAGCGCGCCGCCGTCTTCCAACTCGTCGCCTCGGGCGAGTCCCCCATCCTCGTCCGAGCGGTCCTCGTCTACACGCCCACCCCCATCCCCACCGCCCCCTGCGGCGCCTGCCGCCAGGTCCTCAACGAGTTCGGCCCCGCCTGCGACGTCGTCTCCCTCTGCGACGGCCTCGACGAATTGCGCCTGACGCTCGACCAACTCCTTCCCGCCGCCTTCGGCCCACGAAATTTGGCCTAAACGGGCGGATCGAGCGCGCGTGACGCGGTCGAGTTGATAGAGACCCTCGCGCGCTGCTTTGGACGAACGATTTCGGACGCGAAATCAACACGACGCCCTCTTAATGCTGCATGTTTGCAATCCAGCGGCCGTTGCCCGTCCCATGTCCCAGGTCTCGCGGTAAAGAAGGCTGGATGCGGAAAAACAAAGCCGCTCGCTTCCGAAGCCTCCGACGCGGAGGGCGCGACGAAGCCTTTTGTCGAGACGTGTAAAGCACCCTTGGACCTGGAGACGGAATTGATGTTCAAGTCTTGGCTGCGGACTGGTGGAAAGATCACCTGGGTTGCCGTTGTGGCGCTCGGTGTGGGTGGGTCGGCGGACGCCGGGACCGTGCATGTGTACGCGAACGACCCGGTCACGGGTGATATCTATCCCGGGACGGACCCGATTCTCGCCGACTCCGGCTGGCGGTACGCGAACACGACCGCGGCCGGCAAGGTTGGCGTTAGTGGCGATCTGGCGCGCGACGGCAATGGGTCGATCTACTTTTCCGGCGCGAACAACAACTCGAAGGCTGACATCTCCTACAGCCCCGGGGGCGTCCTCGGCCTGCTTAGCGAGTTGACCTCGCTCTCCTTCGACTGGATCCGAACTGGGGGGACGGCTCGGGCCAACCTGGCGCCGGCCATCCGTGTGAAGGTGACCGTCGGCGACGGGAAGTTCGCGAAAACCGGCTACCTGGTCTGGGAACCTGTTTACAATGGCTTCTCGACCATTCCGTTGGACGAGTGGACCACCAGCGACGCGATCGGCGGCGCCTTTTGGGCCACGAAGCCGCTCGCGGGCAACAGCGGCCCGGACACGTTTAAGGACCTCGATTACTGGATGGGCTCTCTTGGCGCCGACGCCAAGGTCGTCGGCTTCGAGGTGGGGATCGGGTCGGGCTGGGGCGGATCGTTCACGGGGGCCGTGGACAACATTGGCTTCGGCTTCAACGGCCAGAGCACGATCTACAACTTCGAGGTCAGCCCCACGGCCGCCGTGCCCGAGCCGGGGAGCATCGCCATGGGCCTGATCGCCGGCGGGGTTGGTTTGGCGGCGGCGGCCTGGCGGCGCCGCCGGGTTGGCTAAGCCGGCCGGATTGCAGATGGGTCGCCGAAAAGTCGATGTAGTGAACGGGGTGGTCTCCAACGCCGGTTCGGCGAAGGAGGCCGCCTCGTTTCGCCTTTGCGGATCGGGGAACGGGGATTAGACTCTCGCCCTAGAGGCCCCGTCCGCGGGGCGCTGGCGCTTGGCGAAGGAATCGCCGTCGCGGCGGGGCGGTCGGAAGAGAATTCCGGCGGGTTGGCGGGTATTAGTCCACGGAGGGAGAGGCCATGCGGCGGATCGCGGTGCTCAATCAAAAGGGCGGGGTCGGCAAGACGACGTCGACGGTGAACGTCGCCGCCGCGCTGGCTCTTGAAGGGCACAAGGTGCTGGTGATCGACCTCGATCCGCAGGCGCACGCCACCCTTCACCTGGGGCTTCTGCCCGGTCGCTCGGGGCCGTCCCTGTACGAGATCCTGACCGAGGGCAAGAGCATCGAGGAGGTGCGGCGGCAGGTCGCGCCGAATCTCTCGATCGTCGGCAGCCACATCGACCTCGCCGGCGCCGAGCTGGAGCTACTGGGCACCGTCGGCCGCGAGGTGATCCTCCGCGACCAGCTCGCCGCCGACGCCGAGAAGTACGACTTCGTCCTCATGGACTGCCCGCCGTCGCTAAGCGTCTTGACGCTGAACGCCCTCTGCGCGGCGACCGAGGTTCTGATCCCCCTCCAGGCGCACTTCCTCGCCCTTCACGGGTTGTCGAAACTGCTGGAGACGGTCAACCTGGTCTCCAAGCGGGTCAACCGCGATTTGAAGGTCGGTGGGATCGTGCTTTGCCTTTACGACGCCGGAACGCGGCTCGGAGGCGAGGTGGTCGAAGACCTGCGGGGCTTTTTCTCGGCCCGCCGCAAGGGCGCGACCCCCTGGTCCGACGCCAAGCTCTACAAGACCCGAATCAGGCGCAACATTCGGCTGGCCGAATGCCCCAGCTTCGGCGAGTCGATCTTCCAGTACGCCCCCACCAGCCGGGGCGCCGAGGATTACGCCTCGCTCGCGGCGGAGATGCTCGGCCGGGCTCCCTCGGCCATCTGGGACGACGCCGATTCGGAGATCGAAGACGCTCCAAGGACGACCGAGGCCGACGCGACGGCCGCCTGAGCGACGCCCAACGAGGAGGACCACCCGCCGTGCGCTGGGTTGGCATCGACGAGGCGGGCTACGGGCCGAACCTTGGTCCGCTGGTGATGACCGCGGTGGTCGTCGACGCCGAATCCCCCGGCGCCGACGCGATATCGCCCGCGCTCGCCCCCCCCGCGCGGTTCTGGGACGACCTTCGCGAGACGGTTTGCCGGGCCGGAGGCCGGGACGGCCGCCTCTGGATCGACGACTCGAAGGCAATCCTCAAGGGGGGCAAGGGGCGGGACCGGCTCGTAGCCTCCTGCCTCGCGGCCCTCGACGCGGCCGGCCATCCCTTGCCCGATCGCCTCGCGGCGTTGGTGGAAGCCCTCTGCGGGACGGCGGCGCTGGCCGACCCGGCCGAACTGGCCCGTTGGCTGCCCGCCGATAGCGAAGGCGTCGCCTGGCCCGGACCTGAAGCTCTGGAGCGGGCGGCCTCTCGCCACCGCCACAGGCCGCTGGAGCCAAGGGGAGGGGGGTGGAGGATCACCCGCGTCCGCTCGGTGATCGTCGGACCCGAGCGGTTCAACGAGGCCCTGTCGCGCCACGGGTCGAAGGCGGGCGTTCATTTCGAGGCGTTCGCGCGGCTCTTGCGCGACGTTTGGGAGCTTGCCGCCGACGGTCAACCGACATGGGTTTGCGGCGACAAGCATGGAGGCCGGCACTACTACGGCGAACCGCTGGGCGCGGCGTTTCCCGAAGCCCGCATCGAACGCGGGTCGGAGGGGCCGGCGCTGAGCGAGTATCGCCTCGAAGCGCCGGGGCGGAGCATGGGCCTGCGGTTATCGCCCCGCGCCGACGCCCAGGACGGCCTGGTGGCTCTGGCGTCCATCGTGAGCAAGACGGCGCGCGAAGGCTGGATGGATGTTTTCAACGCCTTTTGGGCGAAGCGTGTTCCGGGGTTGAAGCCGACGGCCGGTTATCCGGTCGACGCCGCCCGCTTTCGGCGCGTCATCGAACCGGCGTCCCTGGCGCTTGGCCTTGAGCCGCGCCTCTGGTGGCGCGAAAGATAGGCGGAGAGGCGGGAGTGTCGGAGGGGAGCCTGAAGGGCTACCGCTCGCGGTAGACGATGCGCCCCTTGGTGAAGTCGTAGGGCGAAATCTCCACCGTCACGCGGTCGCCGGGAACAATGCGGATGAAGTTCTTCCGCATCTTGCCCGCGATGTGGGCAAGCACCTTGTGCCCCTTTTCCAACTCGACCATAAACTGCGTGTTCGGAAGCGCTTCGACGATGCGCCCCTCAATTCTTAGGGGTTCTTCTTTAGCCACGTGGTTCTCCTGCGTCAACCAGCGCCGGCCACGCGAGCGCTGGTTCCGTGATGCCCGCGAGTCTCGGCGGGGGGCGGGGACTCGAGAGGATGGCCGGCTTTTGGGGGATTGTCTCGCCGCGAGCGCGACGGGAGATCGCTTTCAAAATTATAAACGAAACGTCGGCATGCGAATAGGGCATCCAACCTTCGGTTGAAAAGAACGCGCCGACGTTCAGATAACGGGGGTGAAGCGGGGGAGGATCCCCGGCTCCTTGAACCGCGCGTAATGCACGGCGTCGACCGCCGTGATCACCAGGCCGCGGCCGTCGGCGTCGGCCCAGGTCAGGTTCGAGGGCCGCTTGGGGGTGGCCAGGATTCCCAGCAGCCGGCCGTCGGGCTCGAAGACCCAGATCCCCAGGGCGACCGCCACGTACACCCGGCCCGCCTGGTCCACCTTCAGACCGTCGGGACCGCCCGGTTCGCCGGGAACGAGGTTGGCGAAGACCCGCCCGGGGGCGTCCAACAGGTCGCCTTCGGGGCCCACCTCAAAGGCTCGAACGTGATAGCGCCCGGTGTCGTTGACGTAGAGCGTCCGCTCATCGGGCGAGAAGGCCAGGCCGTTGGGCTTCTCGAAATCGTCAACCAGAAGGCGAAGCGCCTCGTCGCCCGCCTCGGCCGGGTTCCAGCGGAAGACCCCCTGGAAGCTCAGGACCTTCTCCCCGGGCTTGACGCCGTAGGCCGGGTCGGTGAAGTAAACCTGGCCGTCGCGTCGGCAAACGACGTCGTTGGGGCTATTGAGCCTCATCCCCCGCCAGTTTTCGAAGAGCGTCCGAACGTCGCTTCCGTCGGCGGCCATCGACGACATTCGCCGGCCGTTCTGCTCGCAGAAGACGATCCGGCCGTCGGCGGCGAAGGTCTGCCCGTTGGCCGCCTGGGTGTCCTCGCGGAGGACCTCGACGGAGCGATCGGGGCGAATTCGATGCGTCTTCTCCGACTTGATGTCTTGAATCAGAATCGATCCGTCGGGAAGCCAGAGGGGCCCTTCGGTGAACTGAAAACCGTCGGCCAGGGTTTCCAGGTCGTCGCTCTCAACGAGACTTGATAAGCCGGCGTCTCTGAGGATCCGTGCCATGACGGTCGTTCTCCACATTTTATGGCAAAACGATGAGGGAATAAGCCGCCCCCGATCAGGCCGGGCGGCCTGGTGTTATATCATGGTTCGGCCTTCCACGCGCTGTGCGGGGATGCGTCCGGTCATGGGTTTCGCCGTAGGCCAATGGCAAGTCGGGCGATCTTCGATTAGAATTACAGGGAACATCCCGGTTCACTGGCGAACTTGTCGCGTTTCCTCGACCAGGTGAGGAGCACTTCCGATGCCCCCGGAGTCGGCCACTCAAGATTTGGCGAAGGCCCGCACCTTCTTTCAGTACGGCAACGACGCCGCGCAGAAGTCCAACACGGACTACGCCATCGACATGTACAAGCAGGCGTGCAAGCTGGCTCCCAATGAATTGACCTTTCGTCAGGCCTTGCGCGGGGTTCAACGACGCAAGTTCAACAATGATCCGTCGAAGGTGGGGAGGCTCGTCGGCGCGCGGACCAAGCCGATTCAGCTTCGCGCCCGGTCGGCCCGCTCCAAGGAGCAGTACGCCCAGAGTCTGGAAATTTGCGAGGACGGCTTCACGCACAACCCGTGGGACGTGGGGATCGCCCGCGAGGCCGCCGAATCGGCCGAGATGCTGGGCTTTTATCAGCTGGCGCAGTGGTATCTTGAATCGGTGCAGAGCGAGGCGGCCAAGGACGCCGAGTTCTTCCGCCACGCCGCGCACGTTCATGAGCTTTGCGAGGCCTGGCCCAAGGCGATCGCCGCCTGGGAGATGGTTAAGAAGATCGACCCCCACGACGACGAGGCTCACCGCAAGATCAACGGCCTCTCCGCCAGCGCCACCATCAAGCGGGCCAAGTACGACGACGCCGTCGAGAAGGCGATGGAGGCCCCGGCGGGCAAGACCGAATCGGCTGAGGAGATGGAGGCCGAGCTGGGCAAGCTCAAGCAAGAGAAGCTCTCGCCCGAAGAGCGGCTCAAGCGGGAGATCAAGAGCGACCCCACGCAGATTTGGGCGTTCTTGGAGCTGGCCGACATCTTCCGAAAGCGGAGCCAGCTTGAGATCGCCGAGAAGGTTCTGGGGACGGGCATCAAGCACAACCCCAAGGACAACATGCTGCTGCAAACATACGCCGACGTTCAGATGACTCGGATGAAGCGCGCCCTCGACGCGCTATCGAAGCGGGTGGCCGACGACCCCACCGACGCCGCTTCGAAGAGCAAGCTCGACCAACTCGCCAAGCTCCTTCTCGATTACGAGATCAAGGAGTATCGGCGGCGGGTGACCCAGAACCCCGACGACTACGATCTGCACTACCAACTTGGCCTTTCCCTGGCCAAAAACGGCGAGTACGGCGAGGCGATCGGCGAGTTCCAGATCGCCAAATCAAGCCCGGCCCTCAGAGTCCAGGCGATGCTTCAGGCGGGCCTCTGCTTCGAGGCCGACGGTCGGGGCAAACTCGCCGAGCGGACCTATCTCGATGCCCTCAAGGCGCTTGAGCCGGACGACACGGCCAACTTCAACGCCCTGCATTACCAGCTTGGCCGCGTCAACGAGACCTTGGGCAACATGGAGGCGGCCGAGGAGCACTACAACGAGGTCGCGGCCAACGATTACACGTATTTGGACGTCGCGCAGCGGCTTCGCAACTTGAACTGAACCCGCCATCGTGGTACAGTTTCCGCTTCGCGCGAGCCGACTGAGAATCGAGAATGTCGGTTGAACGGGCGGTCTCGGGGGTTGTGCCCCGAGCGCCGGCGAGTGTGGTTTTCAACGCGGGAATATCGACGGACCCATGCCAAGCACCCCATCCGCGGCCAAGCGGCTGCGCCAAAGCGCCAAGCGGCGCATGCACAATCGGATCGCCAAGAAGATCATCAAGACCTCCTCGCGGAAGGCCCTTGAGACGGTCGCCGCCAACGACCTGCCCAAGGCCGAGGAAGCCTACCGCGCGGCCGTCGCCAAGATCGACAAGGCCGGCGCCCGCCGCATTCTGCACCCCAACACGGCCGCCCGCCGCAAGAGCAAGCTGGCCCGCCAGTACAACGCCGCCTTGGCCAAGGCCCAGGAGGGCTGAGCCGGCGGGAATTTTTAGGCCCGCGCCATGCCCACCCTCAGCGAAGCGCGCCCGATGATCGCCCAAGCGCTGGCCATTCCAATCGGTCGGCGCGCGGCGATTCCCTCGGGTTCGTCGCGGTTCGAAGCCCTGGTCGCGCTGTTGGGCTCGCGGACGCCCCGATCCAATCGCGGTGACCGCCTGGCCTCGGCCCTGGACGACGCCGGTCTGCTCGACCCCGAAGCTCTGGCCTCGGCCAGTCTCGACGAGTTGACCGACACCCTGCGCGACGCCCGCGTCGAAGCCCCCGTCGCGACGCTCCGTCTGATTCAGCGCGTCGCCGCCTGGTTTCAGGCCCACCGCGACGAACTGGAGCGTGATCCGGACCCCGCCGAGGAGCCGCACCAGCTTTGGCGCGACGAGTTGGCCGGGATCAACGGCATCGGCCGGGCCACCGCCGACGCGATCGTCTTGCGGATCTTCGGCGCGGCGACGTACCCTTTGGATCGGGCGACGTACCGGATCTTCGTTCGCCACGGCTGGATCGACCCAACCGCCGAGTACGACGAGGTCGCCTCGCTGATCATCGGGGTTTGGCGGGCCGACCCCGCCGCGCTTGAGGCGTTCTCGCGGGGCATGGCCGACATCGGTGGCCGATTCTGCAAGCCCGCCGCGCCGCGTTGCGAACGATGTCCGCTGCGGTCGGTCTTGCCGCCGGGCGGTCCCATCGAGGTCGGCGAGTGACCCGACCGCGGGTTTCGGAGGAGCGGATGGCCAACTACCATTTCGAGGGGCCCAAGCCCGCCCGGATGTACGAGGTCATCCTGCCGAAGAAACTCGGCTATTTCGGCAAGGTCCAGGAAGTCCTGGAGGACCTGTTCGACGAGCGGGCCATCCGCGAGGTCCCCTTCGTGCGCGACTCGATCGCCGAACGGGGCAAGGACGCCGGCTTCGACGAGGACGCCTGGGTCAACACCCTCCGCCAGGCCACGCGCGGGTACTCCATCTACGAGATGGACGGCCGCTTCCTCTCGGCGACGGGGCCGGTCGACGAGCGCGTCCTGGTGATCCGGTTCATCTTTCACAACCTCAACGGCTCGGAGGATCCCCGAACCGACTTCCTCTCGGCGTCGATGGCCGTGGTCAACCATCTGGTCGCCCACCGCTTCGCGCGGGAGTTGGGAGTCGAGGAGGAGATCTGGTTCCTGGAATACCACGAGCCGCGGCTGTCGATCTGGCGACGCGACGCGGCGGCCCCCAAGGCGGAGGCCCCAGCGCGACAAGGCGAAAACTCATGAGCGCGCTCTCTTCCGTGATTGATCGTTACGCCATCGGCTCGTCGGTCCTGGCGTACGCCCTGGACGGGCTCTCCGACGAGCAGGCCAGGGCCCGCCCCGGCCCGGGAACCTGGAGCATCGCCGAACTGGCCGCCCATCTGGCTGATTCCGATCTGGTGATCGCCGACCGGATCAAGCGGGTCATCGCCGAGGACAACCCGCTCTTGACCGCCTTCGACGAGAACGCCTGGATCGACCGTCTCTTCCCCAACGAGGCGCCGCTCGCCGACTCGCTGGCCATCTTCGAGGCCAACCGGCGATGGACGGGGCGGATCTTGCGCCGGAGCGTCGAGGCTGATTTCGCCCGCGCCGGGCGGCACGATCAGAATGGACGGGTCACGCTGGCCGAACTGCTTGTCGGCTGCGTCAACCATCTGGATCATCACCTCCGCTTCCTCTACGGCAAGCGGGCGAATCTGGGAACGGCGGTGCAGCCTCGGTATTCTTATCCCATCTCATGACGATGCTCGACGCCCACCGAGGAGGCGACCGCCCGTGACCCGCCTGTTCGCCGGAACCCCCTGGGACCGCCCGCCCGTCTGCGACCGCTGCGGCCGGCCGGAGGCGGAGTGCGCCTGCCCGCCCGAGGTGGTCGAGCCGGTCCGGATTCCGCCGGAGAAGCAGACGGCCGCCCTCGCGGTGGAGAAGCGGCCGAAGGGGAAGGTGGTCACGGTCATCGCCGGTCTCGATCCCGACGGGAACGACCTGGCCGACCTGGCGACGCGGTTGAAGACCGCCTGCGGGGCGGGGGGAACGCTCAAGGACGGCCGGATCGAGCTTCAGGGCGATCACCGCGAGGCGGCCGAGCGGGCGCTCCAAAAAATCGGTTATAAAACGAAACGCCGGTAAGGTTTCAGGCGATAACGGGGGTGGTCGATCATGGCGCTTCGGGCGATGCCGGTGATGATCGGGGTCTTGGCGGTCCTGGCGATCGCCTACCGATACTACAGCGCGTTTCTGGCCGCGCGGGTGGCGGCCCTGGACGACACTCGAACCACGCCGGCGCACAAGTACGAGGACGGCCAGAACTTCGACCCCACGAACCGCTGGGTCCTCTTCGGCCATCACTTCGCGGCGATCTCGGGGGCGGGGCCCTTGATCGGCCCGGTGCTGGCCATCCAGTTCGGTTACCTGCCCGGTTTGCTCTGGATCGTCATCGGCGTCTGCCTGGCGGGCGCGGTGCAGGACATGATGGTTCTGGCGGTCTCGACCCGCAAGGGGGGGCGAAGCCTCGCCAGCCTGGCGAGCACCGAAATCGGCCGGCCGGCGGGGATCGCGGCGACGGCGGCCGTCCTTTACATCATCATCATCGCCCTGGCCGGTCTGGGCGTCGTGGTGGTCAAGGCGCTCGGGGGCGAGGAGGTCGCCATGAGGGCCGGGACGGTCCTGGTTTACCCCGAGGGCTCGGACGTGACCACGACCATGACCCGCAACGGTCCTCGGGTCTACGACGTCCCCCCGCGCTCGATGTACCGGTTCGGACCCGACGCGGGCGAGTCGATGGTCATCAACGAGGCGTTCCAACTCGCCGTGCCCACCGGCGAGGCGCTGAAGGCGAACCCCGACGGCGCGGGCTTCGTCCTGCCGGAGCAAGCCCGACGGCTGGTCCCCGGCAGTTCGTGGGGGACGTTCACCATCGCCATGACCATCCCCATCGCCCTGTTCGTCGGCTGGTACATGTACCGGTTCCGCAAGGGGAGGATCATTGAGGCGTCGCTCGTCGGCGCGGCCCTGGTTCTGGTCGCCACGGTGGTTGGCGCTCTGGTGCCGGGCTCGCCGATCGAGAAGTTCTTTCTCCTGAACCGGGAATGGACGGTGGCGGCGATCGCCATTTACGGCTTCGTGGCGGCGGTGTTGCCGGTCTGGCTCTTGCTCCTGCCGCGCGACTATCTCTCCAGCTTCCTGAAGCTCGGCACGATCTTCCTGCTGGTGGGCGGAGTGATCGTGGCCAATCCCAAGCTCGAAGCGCCGGCGATCAGCCCCCACTTCGCCCAGGGCGGGGGACCTTATTTCGACGGGCCGATCTTCCCGTACGTCTTCATCTGCATCATGTGCGGAGCGATCTCGGGGTTTCACGCCCTGGTCTCCTCGGGCACGACCCCCAAGATGGTCAACCGCGAGGGGGACGTTCGGATGATCGGCTACGGCGCGATGCTGATGGAGGGGCTCGTCGCCGTCGTCGCCCTGATCGCCGCCGCGGCCCTCCCCAACGCGATGTATTACGACATCAATATAGATTTGGGCAAACGTCCCGACTTTCTCGCCAAGCATCCGGACTTCGCCCAGTTCTTGAAGGTCGGCGAGTTCGACATTGACGGCGAGTTCGGCGCTCCGGTCGAAAGTGAGCTGGTGGCGATGGAGCGGGACGTCCGCGAGTCGCTGCACGGCCGAACCGGAGGGGCGGTCACCCTGGCCGTCGGCATGGCCCGGATCTTCTCCGACGCCATGCCCCCCTTGCGCTCCCTGATCGCCTACTGGTATCACTTCGCGATCATGTTCGAGGCGCTCTTCATCCTCACGACGATCGACGCGGGGACGCGGATCGCTCGATTCCTGGTCCAGGAGATCCTGGGCAAGATCTGGAGGCCCCTGGGCGACCTGGAGTGGCTGCCGGCCTCGATGCTGGCGACGGGGCTGGTGGTCTTCGGCTGGGGCTACTTCATCGCCACGGGGTCGGTTGAGACGATCTGGCCGATGTTCGGCATGGCCAACCAGCTTCTGGCCGTGATCGCCCTGGCCGTGGTGACGACCGCGCTGTTCAACTCGGGCCGGGGCCGCTACGCGCCGGTGACGATCCTGCCGATGCTCTTCGTGTCGATCACGACGGCCGTGGGGGGCTACTACGAGGTCACCCACAAGTTCTGGGGGATGATCCAGGCCGGCAAAGTCGTCGCCGGGTGGCTCAACATCGGCCTAACGCTCGCGCTGCTGGCCTGCGTCGCGGTCATCGTCGGCTCGGCGGTGATCCGCTGGTTCTCGCCCCGCGAGGCCTTCTCGGACGATGACGACACGCCCGTCCGCCTCCAGGAGGCGAGCGCCTGACCAAAAGCGATCGGGCGCCGGCCGAAGGCGGCTTAAATCCCCTCTCCCTCTGGGAGAGGCTGGCCCGAAGGGCCGTGTGAGGGCCATCAGATTTCGGGGCGAGTCGTGTTCCGGCGAGCGGGCGCGAGCCGCCTGTCGTATCGAAGGCGACCGTCCCGGACAGGGGCTTACGCCATCCGCTCGCCTCGTTCCGTAAACCCGACGCCAATCGTCCTTCTCTCCCCTGGGAGAAGGACGATTGGCGTCGGCTCTCGCTCCGTGATCACTCGAACCGCCCGCGAATCGCCGAATTGCGTGAATTTCCGCGAGTTGCGGGCGGTTTCGGGCTGGTGGCGGTCAGCCTTCAGCGCCGGCTTCGGCAATTGAGGCTTCCGGCCGTCGGTTGCCCAGGACGCTGTGCTTTCGGCCGTAGGCGAAGTAGATCACAAGGCCGATCAACATCCAGACGATGAGCCGGAGCCAGGTGTCCCAGGGAAGCGGCAGCATCAGCAGGACGGCCGTGAGCACGCCCATGGGCGCGGTGAACCAGATGAACGGAGCCCGGAACGGGCGCTCGACATGGGGTTCCTTGATCCGCAGGTAAAGCGTTCCGGCCGAGACGATGGCGAAGGCGAACAGGGTGCCGATGGAGGTGAGTTCGCCGGCCACGGTCAGGGGGAGCACCCCCGCGGCGACCATGACGATCAGGCCGGTGATGATGGTGGTGACGTAGGGTGTGCGGAACCGAGGGTGGATCTTGGCGACGATCGGCGGCAGCAGACCGTCCTTCGACATCGAGTAGAAGATGCGGGGCTGGCTCATGAGCATGACCAGGATCACCGAGCTAAGGCCGGCGATCGCGCCAATCTTCACATAGAAGGAGAGCCAGGGCATCTTCATGGCGTCGGTGGCGACGGCCACGGGGTCGGGGACGTGCAGTTGCTTGTAGTTGACGACGCCGGTCATGACGATCGCGCCGAAGAAGTAGAGCAGGGTGCAGACAACCAGCGAGCCGATGATGCCGATGGGCATGTCGCGCTGGGGGTTCTTCGCCTCCTGGGCGGTGGTGGAAACCGCGTCGAAGCCGATGTAGGCGAAGAAGACCACCCCGGCCGCTCGCAAAATGCCGCTCCAGCCGTACTGGAAATCGTACCAGGGCCCGACCTGAGGCGCGATGTACGAGCCGCCCCAGTTCTCGCTGTTGATCAGCGGCAGGCCCAGGACGATTAGGAGGACCAGGATCGACACCTTGACGAAGACGATCACGTTGTTGACCCGGGCCGACTCCCGGATGCCGAGCACCAGCACCGCCGTCACCAGCGCGACGATGAAGACGGCCGGGGCGTTGAAGATCGCCGTGGTCTGGGGGAACGACGAGTAATCGATGCCGGCCTCGACCAGCGCGTGCTTGACCGATTCGAGCATCGACCAGCCATGCCGCAGGTGCAGTTGACCGGCGATCGAGTCGGGGACCTCGATCATGACGGTGCCCGGCCCGGCCAGGAACCGGGGGGGCAGGTCGATTCCCCGATCGTGGAGGAAGCTGGCGACGTAGCCCGACCAGTTGATCGCCACGGTCGTCGCCCCGACCATGTATTCCAGAATCAGGTCCCAGCCGATCAGCCAGGCGATGAACTCGCCCATGGTGGCGTAGGCGTAGGTGTAGGCCGAGCCGGCCACGGGGACCGTCGAGGCCATCTCGGCGTAGCAGAGCCCCGCGAACGCGCAGACGATGCCGCCGAGCACGAACGAGAGCGAGATGGCCGGGCCGGCGTAGCGGGCCGACGCCTCGCCCGTGAGTCCGAAGAAACCCGCGCCGATGACCGCGCCGATGCCCAACATCACCAGGTTGGTGGCGGTCAATGTGCGTTTCAAGCCATGCTCCTCGCCTTCGGCCGCCTCGGCCTTCAGCATGGCGATGGATTTGCGAACCCACGGATCAGGCATCGTCGTCTCTCACTTCGGATTCGTATGGAAGAGGATGAATGGCGTTCCGGCCCGCGCGGAGCGAACATCCCCTCTCCCCCCGGGAGAGGGGGGCCCGAAGGGCCGGGTGAGGGGCTCCGGATTTCGAAACAAGAGCGGCTCGCGAAAAACGACCGTCATGGCGTTTCCGTAGGCCCCATGACCCTCATCCGGCCTACGGTCACCTTCTCCCACGGGGAGAAGGATGATTGGCGAGAGCCTCTCTGAAAATCTTTTTCGGCGATCCCACCGACCCGCGCCCATCTTCCCCGAAAGGAGCAAGGCGCTTGGCGGCGCCTCCCGCGGCGGGCGAGAGGCGTTTGGAACCGCCCAAGATCCTAGCACAGTTGGTTCGCGTCAAGGCAGTTCGATTACCTCGATCTTGCGGATTTCGATGCGGCTGCCGGGGTCGTGCTGTTGGAAGGCGAAATAGCCCTCGCTCCACGCCTTGGTGTGATCCAGATAGGTGTAAAGCTCCTCGCCGTTGATGCGGATCGAGATGTGGGGGACGACCGACCCGCGCCAGTCCTTGTCGACGACCTCCACCTCGTAGGTGAACCACTCGTCGGGCGGGACGATCTGGCGGTAGACGTGGCAGAAGCCGTAGAGCGAGCCCGTGCGGATCGGGTCGGCGTGGGTGCTGTCGATCTGGGCCTCGTAGCCCTTGCTGAAGTTGCCGTCGTTGGTCGGAGAGCGGAAGTAGAGCCCCGAATTCCCCTTGTCGTTGATCTTCACCTCGGCCCGGTACTTGAAGTTCTTGTACTTCTTGGGGCTGTAGAGCATCGACGCCGAGCCCGAGCCGACGATCACGCCGTCCTTGACCTCCCAGTGGCTCGCGTCGCCTCCACCTCCCTTGGTCCAGCCGCTGAGCGTCTTGCCGTCGAACAACGAGACCCAATCGGCCGAGCGGGCCTCCGAGCAACCCAGCCCCGCGACCACCAGGGCGCAAAACCCCGCGCGCATCCAACCAAACGATTTCATGACTTCACGGCTCCTGTTTGGTGTTCCAACCCTCGACTTTCGAGGTTCGAGCGCGCCAGTCTATAACGGGGAGATGGGGCACGCCAGTATCAGGCGGCCTGCCCGGTCCCTCCATAATCCGGGATCAACGACTGGATGAGACGATCCGAAGGGAGGACTCCGCGTGGACGATTCCAACCCGGCCGGCCCCGAGGGGCGGCCGCTCGACCCGATGAGCCTGGAGTCCATCCTTCTCCGGGCGACCTCGGCGCCGTCGGCTCACAACCTCCAACCCTGGCGGTTTCTGGTCGTTCGCGACGAGCGCAACCGGCGTCGCCTCCGATCCATCGCCCGGAATCGGCCCGAGATCA
>Ga0180216_1001933_pt1 | contig 17824 bp, 11 predicted proteins | sample eDN3rd37CBELigMG_FD_128879 | JGI IMG/M metagenome (GOLD analysis project Ga0180216, IMG submission 128879) | Enriched Miracle-Growth compost microbial communities from Emeryville, California, USA - eDNA 3rd pass 37_C BE-Lig MG (version 2)... ...
AGGCCGGATCACCAATCGCGAATTCGCCGTTCAAGCTGCCGGTGTAGTACCTTGAGCAGCCGCGTGCGGTCGATCGGTTTGGTGGTGTAGTCGTCGCAGCCGGCCTCCAGGCACAGTTCGCGGTCGCCCTTCATGGCGTGCGCGGTGAGGGCCACGATCGGCAGCAGGCAGCCCCGTTCGCGCAAGCGGCGGGTGGCCTGGTAGCCGTCCATGACCGGCATCTGCATATCCATCAGCACGATGTCGAAGTGGCCACGCGGCTGCTTGCTGCCAGGCGGCGGATACAGCAGTTCGAGCGCTTGCAGGCCGTTCTCCACCACGGTGACCTCGGCGCCAGCCCGGGTCAGGATGGCGATGATCAGCCGGCGATTGTCGGGCGAGTCTTCGGCCAGCAGCACGCGGGCGTTGAGCGTGAGCGGCATGTCCGACTCGTCGTTCTCGGCCGCCGGCTTGACCGCGTTGCGCCGCCGTTCGCTCCACTGCTCCGGCGTGACCAGTTCGGTACTGGCGGTGCACGGCAACGTCAGGCGGAACGTGCTGCCGGAGCCGATGCGACTTTCGACGTCGATCCGCCCGCCGAGGCGTTCGGCCAGGCGACGGCTGATGCTGAGCCCCAAGCCGGTGCCGCCGAACCGCCGCGCGGTCGACATATCGGCCTGCTCAAACGGCTCGAAAACCTTTTGCAGTTTTTCGGGCGGGATGCCGATGCCGGTATCGGTTACGGAAAAGACGATCGACGCCCGCCGGCCCGGCTGTTCCGCCTCGTACCGGGCCACCAGTTTCACCTCGCCATGCTCGGTGAACTTGATGGCATTGCTCAGCAGGTTCATCAGGATCTGTTGCAGCCGCGTGGGATCGGACTCGATCCACAGCGGCAGCGGCGTCTCCTGCACCATGTTCAGCTTGACCGGCTTGTTCATCACGCGCGGCAGGAACATCTGCTCCAGGCAGATCATCATTTCGTGTGGCGAGCACTGGATCCGTTCCAGGGCGAGCTTGCCGGCTTCGATCTTCGCCAGGTCGAGCACGTCGTTGATCAGGTTCAACAGGTGCCGGCCGTTGCGCTCGATCACATCGAGCGATTCCTGGTGCGGCGATTCCGGCAGGTCTTCTTGCAGGATTTCGCAGTGGCCCAGGATGGCCGTGAGCGGCGTGCGCAGTTCGTGGCTCATGTTGGCCAGGAACTCGCTCTTGGCGCGATTGGCCGATTCGGCGGCACGCGAGAATTCTTCCAGCGCCTGGTTCGATGCCTGCAACGCGGCCGAATACCGTTCCAGCTCTTCTTTCTGCCGCTGGGCTTCCTCGATCGATGCCTGCAGCGCGGCCGACCGTTCGGCCACGATCTTTTCCAGTTGCCGCGATTGCAGCCGCTCGGACTCGATGCGCTTCTGCTGCTCGTCGAGCGCTTGGGCCACAGCCTGCGTGTGGGCCGCGCGGAGCGTATCGTACTCGGCCTTGAGCTGATTGTTCCGGGCGTTCACCCGATCGAGCGCCGCTTGCCGGTCGAGCACCCGCCAGGCCAAACGGCCGGCGGCCATCATGGCCGGCAGTTGGTCGTGCAGCCGGTCTGAAGCGGTTTCGCTGTTCGCCACGTGGCCGGCGAGGATCGCGCCACGGGTTTCAAACGGCAACCGCAGCGCGAACGCCAGCCGCGTGCCAACCCGGAAATCCTGCTCCCACGTATCAAACCGCTTGGTGGCGAGCCTGGTGGGCAGCACTTCTTCCAGAGTGGCGATATCGACTTCGTCCAGTTCGATCTGCGAAGCATCGACCGCCATCACCTGTCCGTCGCTGCGGCACAGCATGATCATGCCTGGCGACAGGTCCATCAGCAGATCGCCGATGGCCTGCAGGCTGTCGGTGCCGTCGCGTGGCATCGTGCTTTTAGGAAATAGGCAGTCGAGGTCCAACACGCTACAGCTCCCTACATGTTGAACAACTCATGGCAGCGCCGCAGTTCGTCATCCAAGTCGGTCAGCAGCGCTTCCAAGTCGGGTTTGGAGAGCCGCAGCGCGTTGACGGCCGTGACAGCCGGCCGCAGCAGGTTCACCCCCACCGAGGGGGTGCCCTTGTAGGTACATAGCATATTGGCCACCTCAACGCAGCGAATTGCATCAATAAATTCGCCAGCGTAGTTGATCGACGAATGATGGTGCCGGATGGCCTCGACCACCATCTCCGGGAAACGCCAGGCCTGGGCCACGGCGGCGCCCAGATCGGTATGGGCAAAGCCCAGCCGCTGCCGTTCGCTGGCCTCCAGCGATTGCGAGCAATCGAGCGTTTCCATCATCTGGCAGAAACGCTGGTTGCAGTATTGATCTTCGAGCAGGATGCCGATGTCGTGCATCAACCCAGCCAGGAACACGTCTTCAAACGCCGTGATCTGTCGCCGCACGGCGATCATTCGGGCACACACGCCTACCGACACCATATGCCGCCACAAGGTTTTGCGGCGGTAGCTGCCGACCTGGCAATCGCCCTTGAACACGTCGCTGATGCAGGCGGTGAGAGCCAGGTTGCGGATCTGCCGGAAGCCCAGGTAAGCCACCGCCATTTGCAGGTTGGTGACCGGCGTGCGGAGGCCATAGGCCGAGCTGTTCACCATGCGGAGGACGCGGGCCGAAAGTGAGACATCGGTCTCGATGGCCGTTTTGAGTTCTTGTGCTCCGGCGTCGGGATTGTTGGTGACTTCGATGACGCGCAGGGCGACATCGGGCAGCGTGGAGATCTCGTCGATCTGCTGCACCACCAGATCGAGTGGCGAAGGTTCAATTGCCAGCGGAAGCGAGGACATGGCCCCCTCTGCTTTTTGCCGAACTTCGAGCCTGGCCGATCCTGGGCCGCGGCCGTTGATTGAACAGCGTCTCACCCTGAGACGTTCCGACAGCCCCTCACAGCCGCCAGGTCGGTCACGCCGTTACCGCGACGCGGACCACCCAGTGGTTGGTGTTGAAATGTACGTTACAGCGGCGCGCACCAAACCGTTAGCTACTAGAACGATACGCCAATCTCAGGGCGTTGCCGGCATATTCGCGCCAAATGCGCTAAATGGCCGGGTGGGGAGTTCCCCCAGGGTATGGCGATGCGCCGCAGGTACGAAAGAAGCCGCCGCAGAAGCGGATTAAGGCGCAAGTTGACGCAAATCGTCAGGCACGTCATCGCGGACCGCGAGCAGCAATTGCCAGGTGGCCAGCCGCTGCGGCTCTGGCCAATCCAGGCGATCCTTGCCGTCGCTCAACAGCAGCGAAGCCACGTGCCTATAGACAGCGGCCTTGGCTTGTGCCGGCAAGGCATCAAAAACCGCCGAGGCCACCAGAAAGCTAAGTCGATGCTCAAAGACCCGATCTTGCAGATGCAGTTTGCGCAGGCGGCCCGCGGCAGTGCCCTGCCCTTGCTGCTGGAACCAGGCATCAAACCCGGAACTGCCTGCGACGGGAGCCGGTAGCGCGGGAGCATCGGCAAACAGCATGTATCGGGCAAGCTGCCGCGCGGTGGTATCGCCGGGCAGTCCCAGCCGCGTTTCCATGCTCAGGCGAATGCATAGATTCTGAAAATGCACCTGGTGATCGAGCACCAGCAGCGCCACCACGTCGCTGGTCGGTGCCAGATAGGCCGAGGTATCAAACCGTCCGGCCAGATCCGTTACCGTGCCGCCGGTGTGCGGCTCGCGGCGATACCGGGCGTACTGTGCTTCGCCAACCAGGTTGCCCAGGTGCGGCAATTGGCTCGGCTTGCCGGTGACATACCAGCCGCCCCACCGCTGGTCGTGCGGCGTATCGTGACTGATCCGCGAATAACTGTTCAGGAGTTTGCCGGTTTCACTCGTTTCAAAGCTGCGGAGCAAGTGCCCTGGCACGTCGAGCGAACTGCTGGAGACGTGGCACTCCACGCAACGTTGGTCACGCTCCAATCGCGGCACGTCCTGCGGCTGTTGCACCAGCGTGTAGAACACGGCTCCCTTGTCGCGGTCCATCACCGAGATCTCAAGCGACGCTGCGCCTGGCACCCAGGCCACGTACACCTGGTCATTGAAGTAGATCGCCCTGGGCACGCTGGGCGAGATCAACCGTTCATTGAGCGAGGACTTGGAAAACACCAGCACCTGCGATTCGACCGGCACGTCGAGCGCCGCCAGCAGCGAACGCAGGTAGCCTTGGCCTGGCTCAAACGTCAGTTTGGTACGCCCTGCCGCGATCTCGGCTGCCAGTTCTGCCACGGGGTTGGCGGTGGCGGGGCCGTCGTAGTTCACCGGGGCGCGGCCGTAGGGGATGCCGTCGCTGCTGAACAGAATTTGTTGTGCGTATGCAACAGTGGCCTGACCGCCAGCCAGCAACAGCGCCAGCAGTGTCACGCGTCCGGCGATGGAGAGCCGGCAAGTGCTTGCAGCGGTGCTGGGGTTGGGCGGTGGGGTCATGGATGGATGCCTGGGGGGCCCGCGGCGTTTCGGCCACCGCATCGCTGCAGCGGCACTGGCACCCGGTTATACTGAGGGGACTACTTCGCCCGTCGGTACGAACCGTTGAACGCGGGCAGACCTGGACGCGCCGTTTCTGTTCCCTGGCCATTCTGGCCGCTCGCGCCTTGGTGGTCCCTTCGTTGGTGCAATTGGCAAAGGATCGTTTCATCATGCGGCGGATTGCGCAGGGCTTCAATAGTCTGTTGTTACTGGCCACGCTCACCGCGGCTGCCTGGGCCCAGGCGACCGAGGAGTTTATTCCCCGCCGCCAGAGCAAGCCGCCCGGCCCGCCGCTCTCGCCGCAAGAAGCCCTGGCCCGGATGCAAGTGCCCGAGGGCTTTCAGGTCGAGCTGGTGGCCGCCGAGCCCGACGTGGTAAACCCGGTGGCGATGACGATCGACGCCCGGGGCCGCTTTTGGATCTGCGAAAGCCTGGAGTATCCGCGCCGCGAGCCGGGCCCTGGCCGCGACCGCGTCAAAGTGCTGGAAGATACCGACGGGGACGGCCGCGCCGATAAGGTCACGATCTTTGCCGAAGGGTTGAACATCCCCTCGGGCATTGCCATCGGCCACGGCGGCGTATGGGTGGCCAACGCACCTGACCTGCTATTCCTTCAGGATACCGATGGCGACGGGAAGGCCGATCGCCGCGAAGTGATCGTCACAGGTTTTGGCCGCACCGATACCCACGAACTGCCCAACTCGCTCACCTGGGGCCCCGACGGCTGGTTGTACGGCCTCAACGGCGTGTTCAACCACTGCCATGTGCGTTACGCGGAGAACAACCCCAACTACCGCCCGGACCATCCCGGATGGAAGTTCAACTGCGCGGTGTTTCGCGTGCATCCGCGCACACGGCAGTTCGAACTGTTTGCCGAAGGCACCAGCAACCCCTGGGGCATCGCCCTGGATGATCGTGGCGAGATGTTTCTCTCGGCTTGCGTGATCGACCACCTCTGGCACATCACCCAAACCGGCTATTACCACCGCCAGGCTGGTCCTTACCCGCCGCACACCTGGAAGATTGAATCCATCGTCAAGCACCGGCATCAGGCTGCCGCGTACTGCGGGATTCATTACTTCGACAGCGATGCTTACCCGGCCAAGTACCGCAACGTGCTGTACATGGGCAACATTCACGGCGGCTGCATCAATGCCGATCGTTTGCAGCCGGCCGGGGCCACGTACTTTGCCACGCCTGAGCCCGACTTCCTCACGGCCAACGACGTGTGGTTCATGCCGGTCATTCAGAAGACCGGGCCCGATGGCAGCCTGTACGTGCTCGACTGGTACGATCGTTATCACTGCTACCAGGATGCGAACCGCGACCCGGCCGGTGTCGATCGCCTCAAGGGCCGGCTGTACCGCGTGCGTTATGGTGATACGCCGCGCGCCGTGGGGCTCGACTTGGAAAGCGAAAGCGATCAGCAACTTCTCGCGCGGCTGGCCGCCGGCAACGACTTCTTGCGGTGGACCGCGCAGCGGATTCTGACCGAGCGGATCGCCGCTGGCCGCAGCCAGGGCGAGACGGTTGAAACGCTCCGGCAGATCGTGCTCGATGAGGCTAAGCCGCTGGTCACGCGGCACCATGCGTTGTGGACGCTGGGTTCGGCCGGCCCGCTGCCGGTGGAGTTGCATCTGGCCCTGCTGAAGGCGAAGGAACCGAGCTTGCGAGCTTGGGGTGTTCGCTTGGCGGCAGAGGTAGAATCGGTCGTTGTGTCCGGTGAAGGCACGGCTCCCAGAGCCGTGGCACGCCGTGAAAATAACGCAGCGGCACGTGGCACGGTGACCTTGCAACTAGACCCGAGGGTTCGTGAGGCCGTGGCCGCGCTAGCCGGCGACGACGATCCCGCCGTGATGTTGCAGGTGGCGATCGCTTCGCGGCGGATTGCCGGCATCGACGCCCCGGCGGTGCTGACCAAGGTGCTGTCGCGGAGCGGAAGCGATGAATTGCTACCCCGTATCGTTTGGCGGAACCTGGAGCCGCTGCTGGATCAGCATGCCGAGCAGGTATTAACGGCCATCGAGGCACAGCACCCGGCGACGACGCCAGCCCTACAGCGGGTGACGCCGTTTTTGGTCGATCGGCTGCTGGCGAGCGAACGCGGCGCGGCTTCGCTGGCTCGCCTCTTGGCCATGTATTCCAAGCTAGGTGATACGGCCAGTGCCCAACGGTGTTTGGCAGCCGTAGCGGCTCGGGTACAGTCGGGCGAGATTCGCGGCGAGCGGTTGCAAGATTTCCGCACCGCGCTCGATCCGGTGCTGGTCAAGCTGGTAGCCGACGGCGCAACCAGCCCATTGTATGCCGACGCTGCTTTGCTGGCCGCCACCTGGGGCAACGAAGCCGGCCTGGCGGCCGCCCGCGAGATCTTCCGCTCCGACGAGCGGCCGCGTGAACTGCGGCTACAGGCCCTATCAGCTTTGATCGCCGCCCGCGATGAACAACTGCTGCCCACCATTGCACAAATGCTCAAGGATCGCCGGCAGCGCATCTTGCACGGGCCGCTGATCAGTTCGTTGGGCCGGCTCAGTCACGACGGGGTGGCCGACGTGGTGCTGCAAAGCCTGCCATCGCTGGCCGAGGATCAACAGCCGCTGGCCGTGGAACTGTTGGCGCAGCGCGTCGCCTGGGCGGAGAAACTGCTCCAGGCCATTGCCGATGGCCGCTTGCCGGCTGGCGTGGTCAATGTGAACCAGGCGCGGCGGATTCAGGCCCTGCAAAACGCGCGGCTCAACGAACTATTGGCCAAGCACTGGGGTACGATCCGCAATGATCGGAACCCGGCGCGGGAACGCGTCGTCCAAGAGATGCGCAAGTTCATCCGGCACAACCCGGGCGACCCGCATCGAGGACTGGCCGTGTACAACAAGCTCTGCGGACAATGCCACAAGCTGCATGGGCAAGGGTATGACGTTGGCCCCGATATTACGGTCAACGGCCGCAGCAGCTTCGAACAGTTGTTGTCCAACGTGTTCGATCCCAGCCTGGTGATCGGCTCGGCCTACCAGGCGCGGAACGTGATCACGACCGACGGCCGCGCGCTCACGGGGCTGCTGGCCGAGGAAGGCCCCGACTACATCGTGCTCAAGATGCAGGGCGGCAAGCTGGAACGCCTGGCGCGCGATCAGATCGACGAGATCGAAATCAGCCGGCTTTCGATGATGCCAGAGGGCGTGGAAAAACAGCTCACGCCCACCGAACTGGCAGACCTGTTTGCCCTGCTCACGCTGGACAAGCCGCCCAGCGATCCGAACGCCACGCGGCTGGCGGGCGTGTACGATGTACAACCGCGCGAAACGACCAACCCGGCCGAGTTTGCTGCCATCGTGGCCGAAGCTGCCCCCGGCTTTACGACGGCGGCATCGGGCGAAGGCGGCGTGGCCCTGTTGGCCGAACACCAGGGACGCAAGGCGGTGGTGCGGACGCACCCCGTTTCGCAGTCAGAGCCTTGCCGGCTGACGTCCAAGGTGGAGGTGCCCAGCGAGGGCAATCCACGCCTGCGGGTATTGGTTTCGCACCATCCCCGGGGCGATTGGCAACTGGTGGCGCACGCCGGCGGCGTCAAACTGGGCGAGCGGATTGTAGGCCCGGAATCGGCCAAGGATGGCTGGCTCACACTCGAGTTCGATCTCAGCAAGTTGGCCGGGCAAACCGTGGAAATCGTGCTGGAAAACCGGGCCGACGATTGGGCCTGGGAGTTCGCCTACTGGGGCTCGGTGGACATTGTGACCGATCCACCGGCGACGCCCGCCGGCAGCGAATGACGTTCCCAAGCCATGGACCAAGGGCCATCAGGCATGTTCCTTCCCCGCTTCTCCACCCGCACAGTGTTCATCATCCTGGCGGTGGCGGCGCTGCTGTTTGCCATCGTATCGCAGGGACTGATCGGGCTGTCGCAGCGGTGGGATAACCAGGGCGATAGCGACCTTGCGCGGTTGTTCTCGGAGTCGGTCAAGTTGAAGCAGATCGGCATCTGGCGTCAGGCGGCCGCCGCCTTATCCGTAGCCGCGATCGCGCTGGCGTTGCTGATGACGATCAACGCCGCGTTCTTTCTGCTCGGTTGGGCGTTAAGCACGGTGTTTCGCTCCCAGCCGACGGATGCCGCCCCGGCCGATGTGCGCGACTCGCCCGCCGAGTCCTCTTCGCCGGAGCAGCCACAGCAACTTACGGGCGTGATCGCCGGTGTGGAGGAACAGCCATGAGCGGTGTGATGGTTGCTCGAACCGCCCGACCTGTCGCACCGGGCGGGTCCATGGGAGCCTGGATCCTGGTGGGCATCGTCGCAGGTTTACTACCGCTGGTGGCAGCGACGGTGGCCCAGGCTCAGGGGGCGCGCAAGTTGGACGCGCAAGTGACGCCCAGCTACGACGCCGCCGGCAATCTGCTGCGGCAAGGATATGACTTTGCCATCCAAGATGACTGGCCGCGAGATAGCGGTTATCGCTATGTACGGTTTGAGCTCCAGGCCAATCCGCCGCTCCGCGAAGACGCAACGGTGACCATCCGGCACGAGTCGTACGGCTACTCCGCGCAGCCGATCCTGGAGGTGGAACAAGACTTCGAACTCCCGGCGGGCCAGACCGGGATGACCCAGTTCGCGATGTCGGTGCCCAACCACCGCTTCGTAATCCGCGCCAGGGTCCAGGTCTGGATCGATGGGGTCCCGCAGCCCGGCCTGGATTCCATCTATATGTATAAGATGAGTGGCGCTCGGAGTAACGACGTTCAGGTGCTGGATATCGTGCCGCCGCCGTTGTCCGGGGGGACAGTCTCGTTGTCGGGTTCGCAGGATTTTGAGCGCACGTTTATCAAGCCGGACCAGCTTTCTTCCAACTGGATCGATTACACAGCGTTCGACGTGGTGTGTATCCGCCGCCAGGTGCTACAGGAGTTGATGCAGAAACAACCGCAGGTGGGGCAGGCGATCCGGCATTGGGTTGCCGCCGGCGGCAATCTGTGGATCGACGAAATGGGCGACAACCGACAAACCTGGCCCGAGGTCGCGCAGTTGTTGGGCCTGCCAGTCGATGGCCTCGTCGACGAAGTGCCCTCCGCGAATGCAACCTGGCTGGCTTTGGTGGCCTGCAAGCAAATGGAATGGTACGGCGCGGTATCGCCCTACGAGGCCTTGTTGTTGCCTGAACTTTCCGGGGCCCGGTCCAGAACCATCAGCGGTGGTCAGATACTGGGACAGATCATCACATTCGAAGATCCGGACGGGAACGTCACCCTGGAGCTGGCAGCGCCCGACCTCGCGCCGGACGATGCGATGTTCGACCTGGTCTACATGGAACCGTCGAACCAGCCGGCCTCAATGAAGGGCCCGCAGAAGGACTTGGAGCAACGGTTGTTTCGCCAGGTGCATGGCATCCGGCAGTGCGCCTCGGAGCTGGGGCACGTCGTGCTGATGGCCGACTCTTGGATCGATGCCATGGCGGTTTTTGACCGTGTGGGGGCGATCCCAGATTTTGCCCAGCACGTTCGAATGCATTCGCGAGGCAACGGCAGCCTTGCGCGGCAATCGATCGGCCCCTACGCAAATTGGTTGATTCCCGGTGTGGGCCGGCCGCCGGTCGTGCTGTTCCAGGTGCTGATCTCGCTGTTTGTCGTCGTGATCGGCCCGCTCAATTATTTCGTGCTGCGCCACAAACGACGGCTGCACTTGCTGGTGGTGACGGTCCCGTTGTCGGCCGCCCTGGTGACCGGAGGGCTGATCGGCTACGCCGCCCTGGCCGAGGGCTTTGAAACCCACGTGCGCGTCCGCAGCGTTACCTACCTCGATCAGACTCGCGGCCAGGCCGCCTGCTGGTCGCGGCAAACCTACTATGCGGGCGTCGCGCCGGGCGATGGCCTGCAGTTTCCCGCCGACGTGGCCGTGTATCCCATCCTGGCCGACTGGCAAGACTCGGACCAGCAACCGCTGGAACTCGTCTGGGCGCCCCAGCAACACCTCACCCGGGGCTGGATCCAGTCGCGCACCTTGGCGCAGTTCTTGTGCGTGCGCTCGCGGGCAACCACGGCGGCCCTGGAGGTCGAAAGCCAACCCGGCTCCCCGCCGCGCGTGACCAATCGCCTGGGCACGAAGGTTATCGCGCTGCTCTTGAGCGATAGCGACGGCAAGATTTACGCGGCCACGAACCTGGCCGAGAATAGCCAGGCCGAGCTGCAAACCAGCCAGCTTGGCGACGCAGCGGGTGCCATTCGCGACGTCATCTTCAATAACCCGATCGGCGACCATGCAACGTCGTACAGGGTGGCCATCCCAGCCATCGATGACGACTACCTGGAATGGTTGATTCGCCAGGTCGAGACAGCCATGGCCGTCCCGAACCCCAAACTCGCGCCGTGCACCTACGTGGCCCTGGTGGAACTGTCGCCCGAGGTCGCCATCGGCTGCGACGCCGGGCAGGTGCGCAGCCTGCACATCATCCGGGGCCGCTGGTAGCGGCTGCCGGTGGCGACAGCCACACACCCTCACAGAGAACCGAACCACCGCGAGGATACTCGGCCCATGCGCCCGATGATCCAGTTCCAGAACCTGCACCGCTACTTCGGCCCAACCCGGGCGGTGAACGGCATTTCGTTCGAAGTGCAGAAGGGGCAGGTGTTCGGCTACATCGGTCCCAACGGCGCTGGCAAGACCACCAGCATGCGGATCCTGTCCACGCTCGATATCCCCACGCATGGCGATGCCTTCGTGGATGGCTTCTCCGTAGTCGACGATCCCGACCGCGTGCGGCACCGGCTGGGCTTCATGCCCGATAACTTTGGCACCTATGCCAATGTGAACGTCCGCGAGTACCTCGACTTTTTCGCCCGGGCTTATAACCTGCGGGGCCGGCAGCGGCTGGCGGCCATCCATCGCACGATGGAGTTCACGCAACTGGACGAGCTGGCCGAGAAGCCGATCAATGGCCTGTCCAAAGGCATGAAGCAGCGGCTTTGCCTGGGCCGCACCCTGATCCACGACCCGCCCGTGCTGGTGCTCGATGAACCGGCGGCCGGGCTCGATCCGCGAGCCCGGATCGAACTGCGGCAGATCATTCGCCGCCTGGCGGCCGAAGGCAAAACGGTGCTGATCAGTTCGCACATCCTTACCGAACTGGCCGAGATGTGCGACGCCGTGGGCATCATCGAGCGCGGCCGGCTGCTGGCGGTGGGCACCGTGGACGAGATCCAGAAAGGCCACCCGGGGCGTAATGCCGTGCGTGTCCGCGTGCTGGGCGAGGTGCAGCCGCTGCTGGCCTGGCTCCAGGATCACATCACGATCCACCAGCATCGGATCGACGGCGAGCAACTGATCTTCACCCACGATGGCGATCGCGAAAGCGAAGCCGACCTGCTCCGCGACCTGGTGCTGGCCGGCTTTCGCATTGCCGAGTTCGGCAGCGAGCGGCGCTCGCTCGAGGACGTGTTCATGCAAGTTACCAAGGGGCAGGTCCAATGAGCGCCATCGACGAAACCCCACCCGCCGCCAGCACCCGCGAACGCGGTTTCTGGGCCTGGTTCGACGCCTGGTGCCAACGGGCCGGTGAATATCTCAACCCGATTTTGGTGAAGGAAACGCGCCAAGCCTTCAAGAGCCGGCAGTTCGTCATCACCTTCACCCTGGTGCTGTTGTGCGGCTGGGTATGGTCGGTGGGCGGGCTGGTGCTCACCGGCGCGTACGATGGCGGAAGCTACGGCGATCGCATGTTCGCCGGGTATGTCTTCATCCTGGGCTTTCCGCTGCTGGTGATGGTGCCGTTTGGCGCCTTTCGCTCGCTGGCCGCCGAGTGGGAAGACAACACCTACGAATTGATCTCGATCAGCGCGCTGAAGCCGCATCAGATCGTCAGCGGCAAGCTGGGCAGTTCGCTGCTACAGATGGTGCTGTACCTCTCGGCCCTGGCGCCGTGCCTGGCGTTTACCTTCTTGCTGCGCGGGATCGATCTGCCCACCATCCTGTTTCTGCTGTTCTGGATGGTCGTCAACTCGATCACGACCACGCTGCTGGGGCTCTGCCTGGCCACGATCAGCCGGGCCCGGCATTGGCAGATCGTGCTGTCGGTGGCTTTGATCGCCGGCTGTCTGTGGAACTATTTGCTGTTCTGCATTGGGCTGATTGAGGAATGGGTCGCCCGAGGTCGTGGCTCGCGATACATGGTCGACCCAGAGTTTTGGGCCGTCAACGGCATCATCCTGTCGGCCGCGATTGGCTACGGGGCGATGTTCTTTCTGATTGCCCGGGCTGCCCTGCTGTTCCCCAGCGAAAACCGCTCGACAGCTCTGCGGATCTGCCTGGTGGTGCAGTACCTGTTGTTCCTGGCCTGGGTGTTCTGGGCCTGGCTGTTCATTTCCCCGGAGCTGGACCCCCTGGCTATCTGTGGCACCCTGATCGGCATTCATTGGTGGGCGGCCGGAACCTTCCTGATTGGCGAACAGCCCGAGCTATCGAAGCGGGCCCGCCGCCGCTTGCCGCAGAGCTTTTTGGGGCGGATGTTCTGGACCACGTTCAACCCCGGTTCGGGGACCGGCTACTTGTTCGTGCTGGGGAACCTGGCCAGCGCCGCGATGGTGCTGACCGCGGCGCCTTATGTGCTGGCGATGCTAGAGCCGGAAACCATCTCGTACATGAACCGGCGCACTGGCACGTACGATCAGCTTGTGACCTTCTTATGGCTGGGCTTCTGTTACGTGGCGATTTACCTGGGCATCGCCCGGCTGATCATCCTGGCGATCCGACGCTATACCGAAGTCGGCATGCTGTTCGCGGTGCTGGTGCAGATCCTGCTGGTGCTGGCCGGCACCATGGGGCCGCTGCTTATCCAGGCTTGGCTCGGTGTGAGGGATTATTCACTGCTCCAGATTTCCAACCCGCTCTGGACGCTGATGGAAGTCCTGTGGTTTCGGTTCAACGGGATCTTGCCACAGTTGCCGGTTCTGGTGCTGGTGTTGCCCATGACTGCATTCTTGGTGCTGCTGCTCAACGTGCGCAGCATTGGCCGCGAACTGCGGCAACTGCGCGTCGACGCCCCGCAGCGGGTGCAGGAAGAAGAGGCCCTGCTGCATCCCCAGCCCCAGCCAGAGCCCTACCGCAGCCCCTGGGACGAGGACGAGGCGGCTGCTAGATTGACGGGTGCGCCCGACGCGTAGGCCGAGGCCGGCTACCGAACCAGAAAGCCGGCGCTCGTGTCACGGCTCATACACGTGCCACGACTCTGTGAGCCGTGCCTTATACGCCCTGGCTTAACCAGCCTCACCCGTTTTCCACAACCCAACTTCCACCAGACTTTCCCCCCGACCCCGGGTAAGCGTCCCATGTCCCAGCGTTGGCTTGCCGATCGCCTTTCGCAATTTGACAGTTCCGGTATCCGCAAGGTGTTCGACCTTGCGGCCAAACTCGAAAACCCGATCAACCTCTCGATCGGCCAGCCCGACTTCCCCGTCCCCGAGCCGATCAAAGACGCAGCCATCCAGGCGATCCGCGAGAACCGCAACGGTTACTCGGTGACGCAGGGCATTGCCCCGCTGCGCGAGCGTCTGTTGGCCGACGTGCAGCAGGAGTACGCCCACGGCGACCGCAGCGTGTTGGTGACCAGCGGCACCAGCGGCGCGCTGGTGCTGGCGCTGATGGCCGTGGTGAATCCGGGCGACGAAGTGATCGTCTTCGACCCGTTCTTTGTGATGTACCCGTCGCTGGTGGCGATGGTGGGCGGCAAGACGGTGTTGGTGGATACGTACCCCGATTTCAACATCGACGTGAACCGCGTGGCCGATGCGATCACGCCCCGCACTAAGGCCATCTTGTTCAACAGCCCTGCCAACCCCACCGGCGCCGTGGTTCAGCCCGAGGCCGTCCGCGAACTGGCCCAACTGGCGGCCGAGCGCGACGTGCTGCTCGTCAGCGACGAGATCTATCGGGCGTTCTGCTACGACGGCGAGTTTATTTCGCCGGCCACCTACAACGACCAGGTGCTGGTGATCGACGGCTTCAGCAAAACCTACGGCGTGACCGGTTGGCGGCTGGGCTTCGCTCACGGCCCACAGTTGCTAATCGACAACATGACCAAGCTCCAGCAATACACGTTTGTGTGCGCCCCGCATCCGCTGCAGTGGGCGGCGGTAGCGGCTTTGGATACCGATATCTCGGGCTACGTGGCCAGCTATCGTCAGAAACGTGATCGGTTGGTGGAAGGCTTGGCCGACCTGTACCCACTGGCCACGCCTGGCGGCGCGTTCTACGCCTTCCCGCAGGTGCCCGACAGCCGCACTGGCAGCGAGTTCGTTGAAGAGGCGATCGCCAACGAGCTGTTGATCATCCCGGGCAAGATCTTCAGCCGCCGCGATACGCACTTCCGCATCTCGTACGCGGCCGACGATGCCACCATCGACCGCGGTATCGAGGTGCTGCGGCGGCTGGCCAAGCGGTAACCACGCGGCAGGCCGGACTTACACTTCGTCCTGCAACTCCGGAAAACGGTTGCGATACATGAGCCGTTCCCACCAGCGGGCCGGACGAAGCTGAGGATCGTTTGGGCTGAGTACGTGGCGTTTGCCCCGCCGGGTCACCAGGACCAGTTGCCCATCGGGCAGCACGTCGGCCACGGTCCAGAACTTTTCGACGTGGTAGACGTACTTTTCGCCGTGTGGCTCGGGCTCGACATTGGTCGCGCGGGGACCGGGGCGGTCCGAATACTTTTGCATCCGGTAGACAACCCAATCGCCCCGCTTGTACATCGTGAGAACAGTCCCGGCGAATCTGGTAGCCGCTGAAAGAACGCTCCCGGGCTTCGGCCTTAGGAAGCACCCGGCATGGAGCGGTTTGTAGAATGTACCGCCGGCCGACCTAAACACCAAACGCGCGGGACGCGTTCACGCCGTCGTCGACTGCGCCCCCTTGCTCCCCTTTGTCTGCTGACCGCCGCATGACCCAGCAACTTCGCACGTATCGCGACGCCGTGGCCGTGGTAACCGGCGGAGCCTCGGGCTTGGGAGCCGCCTTGGCCGAGCAGTTGGCCAGCTTTGGCGCAGTGGTGGTCATTGCCGACCGGCAACTGGAGCGCGCCCGGCAGCATGCCGACCGGCTGTGCCAGAGCGGCGGGCGTGCCACCGCCGTGGAACTCGATGTGCGCGACGCGGCAGCCTTCGACGCGCTGCTCCAGCAAGTCATGTCGCAGCACGGCCGGCTCGATTACCTGTTCAATAACGCCGGCGTGGCCCACAGCGGCGAAGCCCGGCTGTACAGCCTGGCCGACTGGCACGACGTGTTTGCCGTCAACCTGGCCGGCATCGCCAACGGCGTCCAGGCGGCTTACCCTCGCATGATCGCGCAAAGGTTTGGGCATATTGTCAACACGGCATCGATCGCCGGGCTGATTCCTTCGCCGGGCCTGGTCAGTTATTCGGCGACCAAGCATGCCGTGGTGGGGCTGTCCAACTCGCTACGGTGCGAAGCGGCTGCCTATAACGTGCGCGTAAGCGTCGTTTGCCCCGGCTTCCTGCGAACGCCCATCCTGGAAGGCGGAGCCTTTGGACGGATGGTGCAGCCGATCCCCAGCCTCATGGCCGACCGGCTGTGGAAACGGTTGCGACCTGCCGAGGCGTCCGCATGCGCCGCGCATACACTGCGTTGTGTGCGGCGGAACCGGGCGATCATCGTTTACCCGTTCCGCTGGCGGCTGCTGTGGTGGCTCAACCGCTTCTCGCCCAGCCTGGGCCGGTTTGCCTGCCGCAAGGCGTACGAATCGTACCGGCGGCAGTTGGAAGCTGCGCTAAAACGAGAGGCGGCCTTGTCTGCCACGCACGCCGGCGAGACCAAAGCGGCGGCCGCGGCACCTGACCCGGATGAGGCGGACGCGACCAAGATCTGATCCGGTTCCTTGCCCGCCGAGCAGCGGTTCGGCACGCAGAGTTTTCCATCTGGGGAGCCGACATTCGCCTGGCATTGGTCGGCGCCCGCGTGCCCAATTTCGTTGCCCATTGTGGAGCACGCGGCTAGATTGGCAGGCTGATCGCCTGCCCGGCCGGCGTTCCCGCTTCGCCGTGTCTTGGCAGGCTGCTTTGCGTGTTGCCCAAGTACCTGCATCACCCCCTTGGGGCCCTTCCCATGATGCGTATTGCTGTTTGCGCGATTGTGACGGTTGCCGCGTGGGCTCTCGTGGCGACTCCCCTGCCGGCTGAGGATTGGCCCGGCTTCCGCAACGCCGGTCGCACCGGCGCGTCCGCCGAACGCGGCTTACAGCAATCGTGGGAAAACACCAAGCCGCGGCTGCTGTGGATGGCCGAAGGTATGGGCGGCGGATTCGCCAGCGTGGCCGTGGCCGATGGCCGCGTATTCACCACCGGCAACTTCAGCGACGGCCAGGGCGTGGTAGCCGTCAGTGCCCAGGATGGCCGCCAACTGTGGCGCACCACCGTCACCGAGGCCGTGCCGGCACATTCCTACGAAGGCTCACGCAGCACGCCCACCGTCGATGGCGAACACCTGTACGTGGTCACCTCCGACGGCCAGATCGCCTGCCTCCGTACGGACGACGGCCGCATCGAGTGGAAACGCGACTTCAAGAAAGACTGGAACGGGCAGATGATGTCCGGCTGGGGCTACTCGGAGTCGCCCCTGGTCGATGGGAAGTTGGTGCTCTGCACGCCCGGCGGTCCCGACGCCATGGTGGTCGCCCTCGATAAACGTACCGGCCGCGAGGTGTGGCGCTGTGCCGTGCCCCAGGCCAATCGCGGTCGCGGCCGCGGCGCCGGTTACGCCTCGATCGTGATTTCCAATGCCGGCGGCCTCAAACAGTATGTCACGATCATCGGCCAGGGCTTGATCGGCATTCGGGCTGCCGATGGCCGCTTCATGTGGGGCTACGACCGCATCGCCAACGGCACGGCCAACATTCCCACTCCGCTCGTCGAAGGCGACTATATCTTCGCCTCCACCGGCTATGGCGCCGGCGCTGCCCTGCTGAAGGTGTCCGCCCGGAACCGAATCGCCAGGGCGGAAGAGGTCTACTTCAAGCCGGGCAAGGAAGTGCAGAACCATCACGGCGGCATGGTGCTGCACGATGGCCACGTGTACCTGGGCCATCAGCACAACAACGGCTTTCCGATGTGCGTTGAGCTGCGGACCGGCAACATCAAGTGGGGCGGCGATATCCGCGGCGCCGGTCGCGGCTCGGCTGCCGTGATCTATGCCGATGGCAACCTGATCTTCCGCTATCAGGACGGCACCTTGGCGATGATCGAAGCTACGCCTGCCGAGTACCGCCTCAAAGGCACCTGGAAGCCTGAGTACGTGCGGGAACCTTCCTGGGCACACCCGGCCGTAGCCGACGGCAAACTGTACCTGCGCGAGCAGGACAAGCTGATGTGCTACGACATGCGGGCGAA
>Ga0180216_1001934_pt1 | contig 17822 bp, 16 predicted proteins | sample eDN3rd37CBELigMG_FD_128879 | JGI IMG/M metagenome (GOLD analysis project Ga0180216, IMG submission 128879) | Enriched Miracle-Growth compost microbial communities from Emeryville, California, USA - eDNA 3rd pass 37_C BE-Lig MG (version 2)... ...
GGCGGGTGGTGATGTGGTAGGAATGCCGATGGCTGCATTTGGGGCAGACGAATCCGTTAGGCCATTTGGTTTGAAACAAGTAATCTACACAGACCTCTTCCGAATGAAAATGATCCCTAAATTGATCCAGGCTCAGCATATTCATCAAAGAAACCTCCTTTTAATAGGAACATGTATTCTGATTACAGAATAACAAACATGTGTTCTTGTTGTAAAGAGAAAGTTTTCGACAAAGAGTCCCTCAACCGCGGCCTCATGAAGGAAAGGGATAGTGATCAAAAGGACTGAAGAATAGATATGGTTGATGGGGAGGTCAAACAAACCAAAAAAGTGCAGCGTATCTGAAGGAATGGGATAGTGGTCAAAAGGAACTGGAAGTACACCTGGTTGATAAGGTTTGCAAAGACCAATCCAGGAGTAGCGTATCTGAAAGAAAGGGATAGTGGTCAAAAGGTGGCGGGTATATATGGTTGATTGTCTACCAAAGGTGTCGGTGGCAGAACGCCGTGGCACCTCTGACGGGAGGGGATAGTGGTCAGAAGGATGAGGAAAATAGTATGCTCAAAAGATATTCGACAGCATGACCGAAAAATGCAGCGCAGGATAGGAAAATTCTAAGTTACTATTAGAGACAAGTAAAAAAAAGAACCCTCCAGGATTCTTCTTTTTATTCTGCTCTTTGTGAAATTGTTTTAGCGGCGATTCCGCCTTGTCCGACCGATAATGATATGCTGGAATAAACGGGGTGGGTGCAGACGTCGCCAACGGCAAAAATATTGCAAATGTTAGTTTGATGGGTTTTGTTTGTGATAATATACTTTTCTTTATCCATGTCGACGATTCCCTGCAGTAAACCGCTGTTTGGAGACATTCCGATCCGAATAAAAACGGCATCAACAGGGAGAAGTTTGGTTCTCTCTGATCCAGCGGTTAACAGCTCGACGCCGGAAACAGACTTGTCACCAACAATACGACGGGCTACTGTATGGGTCAAAATTTGAATTTGCGGATGGCTAAGAACGGGCTCTATATATTCGCTCCTTGCCCTAAACTGATCTGTACGATGGATAAGGAATACCTGTGCACCACTTTCAGCTAGCAGAAGGGCCCCTTCGAAAGCACGATCGCCACCACCGATTACAGCGACTTGTTTATTCTTAAACTTAAATCGGTCCTTTGAGGCGGAAAAAAGCTCTCCTCGTTTGATCATTTCATCCTCACCGGGGATGTGAAGCCTTCGGAAAGAAGACCCAGTGGAAAAGATCAGAAAGCGATAGCCAAGCTGTAACTCATGTTGCTCCGTTCCTTCAGGAGAAGAAACCGGATTAACAATGACAGTAGAAACAACCCGTTTTTCCGGATCAATTGATTTTACGGAGGTGTTAAGCATATAAGAGCACTGCAGATCTTGCATATGTTGCTGAAAAAACTTCTGTAATTCATGTCCATTTGGACTGAGGAGACCTGGGTAATCAATAATCTGGTTTTGAATGTCTAAAAGCTGCCCACCCAAGGTATCGCGTGTTTCAAGAAGCAAATGATCCAAGCCCAATCGTTTGCACCAGATCGCAGCGGAGATTCCCGCGGGTCCTCCACCGACAATCACGACATCGGCGTACTTTTTCACTGATTTTCGCCCCACTTGTGTACCCATTTTTCAAACTCCAACCAATTTTTCACCCGCTCCACAGCAAGATCGCGATTATACGGATAATCCATGGCCACCGCCGTTCTCCCTGTTTTTTGAAAGGCGAGAAGATTGTGCGGTGCGTCATCAAACAGCAAATCCCCGTAGATCATTTCCTTGCGATGCGTAAAAATCAGGTTGCGCTTTCCTATAAAAGGAAGGTGTTCCTCAACCCATTGTTCTTTTTCTGTATAGGCATAAGTTCTGCTGCTCGTAACAATCAAAATTTCATAGCTGGCCGTTAACCGCTGAAGAACCTCCACTGCAAAGGGGTAAGCCTTTAACTTAAGAAAAATTCCGGGTTCATCCAAATAATCATAGATTTTCATCCCACACTCGGGTTTTACATAGTTTTCCGATCTCCAACAGAGAAGCTTGTCAACTGTCAATTGATCCTGATAATCCTCGTTATAGCGGCGATGCCACTCTGACATCAGATCACAGATCACGGAATCCATATCAATCAGGAGCGTTTTCAATTTGCAACACCCTTTAATCACATTAATAATCCTAGTTTATCAAATCGCAAGAGAAAATACACTTTCCCTGCTAGAAATACTAGAAAGAAAAATTCTTAAAAATCATGGATTGAGGATGTTTAACACTGGATTTTAATGGTCATAATGATACTAAACCTATTTCTTTCAAAAACTCGTAGTTTGGGAGGAAATAGCGTATTAATGATAGAATCTATTTTTAATCTTTTTATTTGGAGGGATTGGAATGAACAAACCGGAACTGATCTCTTACGTAGCGGAGCAAACAGGCTTATCAAAGAAAGCAGCAGCAAAAGCGGTAGACGCAGTGTTTAGCGGCATCCAAGGGTCTTTGAAAAAAGGCGAGAAGGTTTCGCTGATCGGGTTTGGGAACTTTGAAGTGAGAGAGCGCGCAGCGCGTAAGGGACGAAACCCACAGACTGGCGAGGAAATCCAAATTTCAGCGTCAAAACAGCCCGCATTTTCAGCAGGAAAAACATTAAAGCAAGCAGTGAACCAATAAATTTTAGACTAGAGCAAGAAAAAAGGAGAGGGCCCTACACCCAGATGAGTGGAGACCCTCTCTTTTTTTATTTCAACCCTAGCTTTTCTTTTCCTGCCTCCAATACCTCGATGATGCGGTCTACATCGTAGATTCCGCCTCTCCAGGTTCCGCCGCTTACTCCTTGAAGGGCAGCCCACAGACGAGTGTCGTCTGGCAGATCTGGATCTTGACGAAGATCAGGATGCTGTTCTCTGGCTGCAAGTACTGCAGCACCTTCTTCTGGTGTATAGGATTTATCTCCTTCACCGACAAAGTTTACACTTCCAACAAGCGTATTCCGGTCAACCGTAATTTCGATCACATCGCCATTGCGAAGCTTGCTGATCGGTCCACCTGCAAGTGCTTCTGGTCCAACGTGGCCGATACAAGCTCCTGTGGAAACCCCGGAGAAACGGGCATCGGTAACCAAGGAAACATACTTACCAAAGGACAAGTGTTTTAGGGCAGAAGTCAACTGATACGTTTCTTCCATCCCGGAACCGGAAGGACCGCGACCGATAACGACCATAATATCGCCGGCTTGGATACCGCCTGTTTTGATTGCTTTAATCGCATCTTTTTCAGTTGTAAAGACTTTCGCTTTTCCTTTATGGTGATAAACCCCATCTTCTCCTACAACAGATGGATCGATGGAAGTCGATTTAATGACCGAACCTTCTGGAGCAATGTTTCCAGTTGGGAAGGTTACAGTGGAAGTCAAACCACGAGATTTTGCTTGATCAGGGCTCATGATGACATCATCTGGATCCACGCCATCGGCTTCGATAAGATGTTTTCTCATTTTTGCGCGACGCTCGGAATCTTCCCACCAGTCAAGAATGGTATCTAATTTTTCACCAGTAACAGTCAAGACGTTTGTATCCAATACACCCATGCGGCGTAAGTGCAACATAACCTCAGGCACCCCACCAGCAAGGAATACACGAACGGTTGGATGGTAAATCGGGCCGTTTGGAAGCACACTAACAAGGCGTGGCACTTCACGGTTAACCGCACTCCAGTCCTCAACCGTTGGCAGCGTACATTTTGCAGCATACGCGATTGCAGGGATATGAAGCAATAGGTTGGTGGAACCACCGAATGCCGCATGAAGAATCATCGCGTTGCGAATTGCTGCATCGGTTAGGATATCACGGGTTTTCAATCCTTTTGCTTCCATCTCAATAACCGCACGAGCAGAAGCACGTCCCATTTCCTCCCACACCAACTGACCGGATGGAGCTAGTGCAGCATGAGGGATCGTTAATCCAAGGGCTTCCGCAACAACCTGAGCTGTTGCTGCAGTCCCTAAGAACTGACAACCACCACCAGGTGTGGCACAAGCGCGGCAGCCAAGGTCAGCTGCATCTTGCAAGGAAAGCTCATTATTGGCATAACGTGCACCAATCGTTTGGATCGCTCCGGCATCTTCCCCGTTGGTTGGAGGAAGCGTTACTCCGCCTGGTACGATAATGGTTGGCAAGTCATGCATAGCAGCCAAAGCCACCATTGTTGCAGGCATCCCTTTATCACAGGTAGCAACTCCGATAACGGCTTTGCGAGTTGGCAAAGAACGAATTAAACGGCGGAATACCATGGCGGCATCGTTACGGTATGGGAAGGAATCGAACATTCCTGTTGTTCCTTGGGAACGACCGTCACAGGGGTCACTGACATAGCCAGCAAAAGGAACGCCACCCAATTTTGTAATTTCCTCTGCAGCCGCTTTCATCAATAACCCGACTTCCCAGTGACCTGTGTGGTAACCTAAAGCAATCGGTGTTCCATCTTCGGAGCGAATCCCGCCTTGGGTACTAAGAATAAGGATCTGCTTTCCGTTTAATTTCGTTGGCTGCCAACCCATTCCTACGTTTTGGCTTAAACCAAACAAATCACCGCTTGGTGAATTGAGCAGCATTTCAGGTGTTAAAGGCAAAGAACCAGATGCCCCGGCAGCATGGGTTTGGATCTTGTACAAATCCTCCCGCTCTGATCCCATAATGTTATTTAAGGATGTACTCATTTTATTCTCTCCCCCGATATAAAAATGAAATACTTGAAATTTTCTCTGGGATAAATCTGTAGTCTTACACGTCCCATTTTACTATTAAAAATTGACTTTGTCGTTCATTTATTAAAAAAAGAATCGTGGATTTATTGCCAATATTTCACTAGGGAAATGCAGTAGTTTCCTTGTGGCTTGGCTATGCTTGCTTTGTTTTGACGGGGTCATTTGGTAGTATGGAGGAAAAGCCTCAATTTACTCGGAAAGAATGGAGAAGCAAGATGGAAAATCTGCAAAATTTACTTACTGAACTTCTTGATCAACAACAATTACTGCAAGGGATTTTAAGCAATCTAAGAAGCAAAGATCCTGAATCCTATAACAAGGTGCAAGTGAAACAGATGGAATTAAAGGGTGAACTTTATTTACAGTTCAGCTATTTTTATGAAAAGAAAGTCCTTCATGAAAATATCCCGCTAGGAGAAGCCGTGGAAAAGCTGATGCAGCTGTTCACGGAAAAATTCAAACAGGGCATGCTGCATACGGAGGAAGCGGATTATCAGATTCTAATCAGTAAGAAGCACAAGGTCACGATCCTCAAAAAGAATCCAACGAAGAAAAAGGACCAATTTGACCTTTCGCATAACCGCAAGAAAAACTACCTGCTAGAAGAAGATGTTCCCGTTCCCTTCCTTGTGGAACTTGGGGTGATGACGGCGGAAGGAAAGGTCGTGGCCAAGAAATACGATAAGTTCCGGCAGATCAATCGCTTCCTTGAAATGGTGCAGGATATTGTTCCTTATTTAAGCCGTGAAAAAACGGTTCAGATTATCGATTTTGGCTGTGGGAAATCCTACTTGACTTTTGCTTTGTATCATTACTTACGGGAGCTGCAGGGGCTCTCCATCCGCGTAATTGGACTTGATTTAAAAGCTGATGTCATTCGCCATTGCAATGCCTTGGTAGAGAAATTCGGCTATGACCAGCTCAGTTTTCAGGTGGGAGATATCGCCCAATATGAAGAAGATGCGCAGCAAGTGGACATGGTCGTGACCTTGCACGCGTGTGATACGGCGACCGATGCAGCTTTGGAAAAGGCGATCCGTTGGGGGGCAGAAGTGATTTTGTCAGTTCCTTGCTGCCAGCATGAGCTGTTTTCTCAGATCGAAAATGAGGACCTAGAACCGCTTCTGAAACACGGCATACTGAAAGAGAGGTTTTCCGCTTTAGCGACCGATGCGGCACGGGCCCAGCTGCTGGAGATCATGGGCTATAAAACCCAGCTGCTGGAGTTCATCGACATGGAGCATACCCCAAAAAACCTGTTAATTCGTGCAGTGAAAGGCGGCGAAGTGGGGTCCGTGGAAGAGATGCAGAAGTATCAGCAATTTAAACAAGCTTTAGGCATCGATCCTTATTTAGAAAGGGCCTTAGAAGATCAATTAAATAATTTTTTTAGGCAGGGAATGCCCCAGGCGTTGAAGAATTAAATAGTGAATGCTTATTCCTATTGGCTATATATGGATAAAATAGGAAAGAGGAAAACCACGAACTGAGGGTGACTATGCAAATTTTTAAAATCATCGTTTTGATTTCCTTGGCTGTCATCAGTCTGATTCTCGCCTCGAATGCGATCCCAATCATGCTTGCTTTAGTGACAGCTATTTTGCTTGAACCGATCGTTAAATTATGGATGCGTTGGTTTCGCATGAATCGACTATTCAGCGTAGCCACGACCTTTATTTTATTTCTGTTATTTTTTGGTGCATTTACCTACTGGGCAAGTACCGTTCTAATCGTGCAGAGTATGGGATTTGCGCAGCGGCTTCCGGCTTTGTCGCAACACTTTTTTGAGTGGGCTGAATCCTATGTGTTGGAGTGGGAGCATTACTATGCCACCCTGCCGCCAGAAACCGTGTATACCATTCAGCAGGTCCTCCTGTCCTTGAAAAATTCTGCTATTACTTTTGCAACCTCGATCACGAGATGGCTGTTTAGCTCGGTCGCCGTGCTGCCAGAGCTTCTCTTGGTTTCACTCGTTTATTTAGTTGGGCTTTTCCTCATCAGTTTGGATCTCCCAAAAATTCGGATTGTCTTTTTACGCCTGTTTTCACGGTCTGCCCGGGAAAAGGTGGAACTTGTTTTGAATGAACTGACACGCGCTTTTGTCGGTTTTGTCGGGGCCCAATTGGTGTTAAGCCTGTTGACCTTCCTGATTACTGTCGCAGGGCTGATGATTCTAAAGGTGAAATACGTTTTTGTGATTTCTCTTCTAATTGTTTTGGTCGATATTTTACCGATTCTCGGTACGGGCTCATTTCTGGTGCCGTGGGCGGCGTACAGCTACCTAGCATTAAATAATACCCATCTGGCCATCGGACTGGTGATTTTGTTCCTGGTGATCACCGTCTTTCGGCGGACAATTGAGCCGAAGATTTTGGGGACAAGCCTCGGAATCAGCGCTCTTGCTGCCCTGACTAGCCTCTACATCGGGTTCCAGCTGCTTGGGTTTATTGGAATGATCTTGGGGCCAGCTGTGGTGATTATTTATGAGGCGCTGCGGAAAGCAGGTTTTTTGAAAGTCAAAATCAACTTTTAAGGAGCAAAACGGATGTCCACGATTTATTTGATTACCCAATTTGATATAGAAGATCTTGACCAAAAGTCGTTCAATCAGCATGTTTCTCAACTGCAAGAGACGTTGCAGAAAAATGACTGTAACCTTTTAATCCACAGCGACCAATTTGAGTTTTCGGTCTATGGGGTAGAGGATAAGGAATATGCAAAGATCAAGGAAATCTGCGAAGCTTTTCATAAGTATTCAGCGGATATTGTCAAAACAGACTTCAACTTCGACTTCTTCACTTGGGTGGAAATTGAGGGGAATGAGAATTTCAGTGAAGAATTTAAAAACGCTTTGCGCAAGGCGCAGGAGAAACAATAAGAATTGCTATGTGGGGATGGCCCCCATTGAATGAATTACCCGGTGTGGTTTACACCGGGTTTTTCTCATTTTGCGAAGATTAAACCTTGCAAAATCTGATGATAATGGAAAGAAAGGCGGGATGTGGAAAGGAAGGTGTGCCATGTTGCCAAAATTGTCAAAGGTTCAAAAAGCCCCCGATCAGGTGGTCTTGCTGACAACATTTTTGCTGTTATCGATTGGGATTGTGATGGTGTACAGCTCCAGTGCGGTAATTGCCAGTGGATTGGGAGACAGCTTTTACTTTACGAAAAGACAGCTGTTGTTTGCGGGTGTTGGACTTTTTCTTATGTTTCTAACGATGAATATACATTATTCTTTTTGGCAGCGGTGGGCTTGGGTTGCTTTGTGGTCCTGCAGCGGGCTGCTGGCTCTGGTCCTGCTGCTGGGAAAAGAGGTCAATGGAGCTAAAAGCTGGTTTGGGTTTGCGGGATTTGGGATCCAGCCAGCGGAATTTGGAAAAATGGCGCTGATTTTGTTTCTAGCGAATTGGTTTGCCAAACACCAACAGGAGATGACTTCTTTTCGCAAAGGATTGTTGACACCGCTATCGATTACCTTTCTTATGCTGGGCTTTATTTTGCTTCAGCCAGACCTTGGGACTGCTGCCATCGTGATGGGTACCGTGCTTCTTCTGCTGTTTGTTGCTGGCTGCCGGCTGATCCATGTGGGTGGGTTGATCGCAGGGTGCCTGATTGGAGTGGCCGTCTTGACCTTGATCGCGCCATATCGGGTCGCACGCATTACCTCTTTTCTTGACCCCTGGAAGGACCCGTGGGGTAGCGGGTACCAACTGATTCAATCGCTGTACGCGATTGGTCCAGGGAGATGGTTTGGGCTCGGTCTTGGGATGAGCAGGCAAAAATTCTACTATTTGCCGGAGCCTCATAATGACTTTATCTTTTCCATCCTCTCCGAGGAGTTGGGTTTTGTTGGCGCATCGATGGTCATTGTATTGTTCCTTCTCTTGCTGTGGAGAGGGATCCGCATTGCGATCCTCGCCCCGGATTCGTTTGCCGGGTTTCTGGCCATCGGGATTACCTGCTTAATTGCGATACAGGTTTGTATTAATATCAGTGTAGTTACAGGGCTTTTCCCCGTAACCGGGATTACTTTACCGTTCCTTAGCTACGGGGGTTCCTCTTTGGTGCTTTTGCTTGCCAGTATCGGGATTCTGCTAAATATCTCAAGATATGCTAAGGGGTAGGTATAATCGTATGAAAACCGGGTAATAATGATTCTATCCCCCACTTTTTCATATATTTTCCCATTTAGGAGCAGCAGTCAGGCTCCTATTTTTTTTGGGCCTTTCTTCATAGATTCCCACCCCTTTCGCACCCCGGCGCTTGCCTGCACATATCTTAAAGAACAACGAGAAACAATGAGGTGAAAGTATGGAGGCAAAAATCGCCTATTTTTCTGCGGAGTTCGGTATCGATTCATCTCTTCCCATTTATTCCGGGGGGCTCGGTGTGTTGGCAGGGGATCACATCAAAGCCGCAAATGATTTGAAGATTCCATTGGTTGGCGTGGGGATTTTCTATCGGCGGGGCTATTTTGAACAGCGCGTGCTTCCAGATGGTACACAACAGGCCCATTATCCATGGCTTGATCCCAAACAGCTGCCTTTGCAAATCGCTCGTGATACAGAGGAAAATCTCCTGGAGGTGGTCGTACCAATTGCTGACCGCAAAGTGTTTTTGCATGTTTGGGTTACGCATGTGGGGACGATTCCAGTCTACTTACTAGATGCAGACCATGAGATGAATCAGCAGGCGGACCGCAGGTTAACGGATGCCTTGTACGGTGGAAACGAAGAAACCCGCATTAGTCAAGAGATTATCCTTGGGATCGGTGGCGTTCGGGCGTTGCGAAAAATAGGATTTGCCCCGGACGTTTGGCATATGAATGAAGGACATTCGGCGTTTTTGACCTTGGAGCGGATCCGCGAATACTCGGCGGAGGGCGTTTCTTTTGAGACGGCCTTGGAGGCGGTGAAAGCAAGCACCATTTTTACTACACATACCCCTGTTCCAGCAGGGCATGACCATTTTTCCATCGAGATAATGGATCGATTTTTGGGGGATTATTATTGGCAGTTAGGAACCCATCGAGAAAACATCCTCTCCCTTGGCATGATCGAAAACCGCTTTAATCTAACCCGCTTGGCTGTGCAAACGAGTTCAAAGGTTAATGGGGTAAGCAAGCTTCATGCGGAGGTTACGAAAGAGTTATTTCACCATTGGACGCCGCATATTCCAGCCCAGCACATTCCGATAGAGGCCATTACAAATGGGGTCCACACTTTGACCTGGCTTGCACCTGAATTAAGGGAGTTATTTGACCGTTACCTGGATGCCAGGTGGTCAAGGCAAGTGGCTGATGTGAGAATCTGGCGCAAGGTGCTGGCGATTCCAGATCAGGAGTTGTGGCAAGCCCATCAAGCGGCGAAAAAGCGGATGCTTGCTTCACTCGGCCTACCTGCGGAACTCCAGGATATGCTCGTCATCGGCTTTGCTCGCCGATTTGCCACGTACAAAAGAGCGATGTTGGTCCTCCGTGATCTGGAGCGAATTCGAGGGCTCGTGCAGCAGAACGATCGGCCCGTTTGCTTTATTTTTGCCGGGAAGGCGCATCCCGCGGATCGCCCTGGACAGGAAATTCTGCGCAAGATTGTGCAATTAAGTCAGAACCCGGAATTTGCTGGGCGAATCTTCTTTGTCGAAAACTACCAGATGGAAATCGCCAAACAGCTGGTGCAAGGGGTTGATGTCTGGCTGAACACACCGATTAAACCGATGGAGGCAAGCGGAACAAGCGGCCAGAAGTCAGGGATCAATGGCGTACTTAACTGCAGTATCCTGGATGGCTGGTGGAATGAGGGCTATAACGGAAGGAACGGCTGGGCCATTGAAGGGGAAGGGCTGCATAAGGAGCAGGATGGCCAGGATGAAGCGGACAGTCTTTCTCTCTATCGGCTGTTGGAAGAGCAGATTATCCCCTTGTTTTACGCACGAGAAAAGGGAATTCCAGTGCAATGGATCGCCATGATGAAAGAATCCATTCGCACCATAACCCCAGTTTTCAGTACTAGTTGTATGGTATCCGAGTATTGGGCGAAGCTCTATATCCCGGTAGCCATCCGTGGCAGAAGGTTCGTTGAAAACCGGTTAGAGGTCGCTGAACGGGTTGCTGTATTTAAGCGGTTTATCCGCGAGAACTGGAAGCATGTCCGAGTAAAGCGTATTGAGCTACACAACCAAAGTGGTGGTGATAGCCAAAACAATGGTCTTGAAGCAATCCACGGTGCCGGCCTGGGCAATGTTGATGATTACGGTCATAGTTACGAGCGGCAACAGAAACATCAGGAACACTTGAATGGCCTAGAAGCTGGCTTAGGCTTAGCACCGCAATCCATCGTTCAGGCGGTGGTCCATTTGGGGCCGGTTTGGTCTCAGGACGTGCGCGTGGAAGCTGTCGGCTCAGACGGACAGGGCGGCGTTTGGAAACAGGAGCTGCAGCATATGAAGGAAATGGAGTCAGGGCTCCACCTTTTCGCTGGTACGTATCGTGGGTCCCAGAAAAGATGGTTGGAGGAAAATGCCAATATCCGTGTCGTGCCCATCAGTTCGGATTTCAGCCATGATTTTGAAATGGAGCTAGCTTCCTGGGGGAGCGCTACCGGTCTGGCTCATCAGGAAGGGGAAGGGCCATGTCAGGAATTCCGCTGATTGAGACCAGGCTCATCCACTTTCCGTAACTAAATTATTAGACCCGACCCTAAAAAGTCCTTAGTAGTCCCTAATCCATACTTTGAATCACCAAAAGGTAGCCGGACTTGATTTTGATTTTCCCCTTCTCTCCAAGTAATACATTGCTAATTCCGAGTGAATCACCGATTTGCAGCGTGGCGTCGGTAAGTGGATATTGGAAGCCTTCTAGCGTAATGCCGGTTACACTCATGCTGAGGGGTAACAGCGACACATGGGTGAAGCGGTCCTTTTCAACTTCGGCCTGATCATCGATCAATGTCACTTCATTGTGTAGTCCGATAATCCGGCAGCGGATCTGTTTCTGCAGTCCCTTCAACAATAAATGAATATTTGCAAGGGTATGATCGAAGCGGGAGCCCAGCACGCCAAAGAGGATAATCTCCCGCGGATTTCGCTCTAAAGCCCAGTGAAAGGCCATTTCTGTATCCGTTAAATCCTTCATAATGGGATCACAAGCCCAGATATCCCTGCTGTTTTGTTCAATCAACGCTCTTTGTTCTGCTGACACGGAATCAAAATCACCAAGGGCGATCGTTGGAGTGACCTGGTGTTTAATCAGGAAAAGCGCCCCGCGGTCGACTCCCACAATGACATCATCAGGTAGAAGGTAGTTTAAGGCCCAGTCGCCTAATTCACCACCGGAGAAGATTACTATTCGTTGTCCGTTCATATCCGAAGCCCCCACTTTTTACACTCCATGTGGAATTTTGAGTTCCCGTAGCTAAATTTGGGATTATTATAGCAATCCAAGATCGGATTGTAAAATATCAAACATCACTTTGCGACTGTAATAAGTTTACAGAAATTAGGGGAAAACAATAAAAACAACCATTCAGATTTCTAAAGATAAAATAAAACAGAAGTAGTGGTCCAATGAGATGAAACAACATTATGAGGTTATATTTTGGAGTATTGCCTTACCGGGATTTGGCCAATTGTTAAATAGAAAATATGTAAAGGGAATTGTCTTTATCCTGTTGGAATTTTTAATTAATGTGAAGGCAAATCTCAATACCGTTATCATTTTCTCTTTTCTTGGGCAGATCGACGAGGCCATTCATCAAACGGATTTCCAATGGTTAATGTTTTATCCCTGTCTTTACCTGTTTGCCATTTGGGATGCCTATCGTGATGCGTACCGTGAAACGATGAAAGAATCTTTGGCCCCGTATATTTTTTTGCGGTTTGTGATGGCTGCTTTTTTGGGTACAATTGGTGTTGTCTATTCTTCTACTTTTTCCCTGTTTGGAGTGCGTTTTGGTCCTGTGTGGCTGCCAATCATTTGTTTGATTTTCGGTGTATTTCTCGGTTACCTCATAGAAGTCTGGATGGAGAAAAGACAAATAAAGCTGTCATAAAAAAACAGCTTTATTGTTGTTTTATAAAAAACCTTTAAAGGCAGGAAATTATACCCAGAGTGGACTTGACTAATAGGACGAAATGGGGATAAAATACTTGTAATGAATTAGCAAAATTCCCTAAACTTTTAATTTAAATTGTCGATATAATAGAATAATATATATAATAGAAATAATATTGTACGAATTTGTCCTTTATTGCCTACAACTGGAAAAATAGGAGGCTACCATGAATGAAGCTTTGTTAAATCAGACGATTGAAGATCTAAGGGTAGAAATGGTCCGGTTAGCGAGTGAAAAGGGGAGCTTTTTAGATAAAAAGGTTCTTGCCGTTAGTCAGCAACTTGATCAATATTTGGTTAAACTTGAACGGATTAAGCTAAGTCGCTGTTCTGCTTCTTAAAATTGAACTACTCTTCCAGAAAATGGAATGGATATGGATGATCAGCCGAGTCGTAGTGACCCGGCTTTTTCGTATTTCAAGAGGTTTGAATTTTTTTCTTCTTCAATAAGTACCAAGCGTACTGCACGGGGGCTCTTATGCTTCGATCAATTGCTTCTTGATTGTCAATTTTGCGCCAGAGGGATCTGCCGGGCTTGATGTTGACTTCGAGAATCCAGACTCGCCCATCCTGGTCAACTGCGATGTCTAAGCCGAGTTCGACCAGGCGTCTTTTTGTGGCTTTTTCTAAATACTGGGGAATAAACAGGGAAAGTTTTTTCATATAGTGAAGAATAGAGTCTGCTTTTTCTCTTCCAAACTGTTTTTTTAGGAAGGGGAAAGCAGGGTGTGCTGTGCCGCCATTGGTTAGGTTGGAAGTAATCTTGTAGCGACTTGGTCCACGCCGAACACCAAGACCCGAAAGTTGCCATTTTCCTTCGCCATTTTTTTGGACAAGGGCCCTTATATCGTAGACAGATCCCTGCTTGTCACGTATATCAATCCATTTTTGAATAAGATATTTCTGCTCTCTTGTTCGTTCTTTTAAAAAATGGGTAAGCTCTTGCTGAGTAAGGTGGAGGATGTGTTCATCTTGCTCAAGCATATAGGCATTCTCCCCTAGGCTCAGCCGGAAAATCCCTTTTCCCCCTTTTCCGTTTAGAGGTTTAATCATCACGGATGAATGTTTTTGTAACATGGTCCAGACGGTATCCATGTGCTGCAGCAACTGAGTGGGAGGAAGAGCGGGCGCTAATTCAGAGGAAGAGGCAAGACGCTGTTGGATTGACCATTTGTTTCCTAATCCATAACCAACAAAGGGGAGTTCGGAGTGATATTTAACAGCTTTCATTCTTTGAAATAGCTTTTTTTCCTCATAATAGCCAAGATCCAAGCAAATGGCGGGAAATGGGCTCATCACCTGTTTCCACGATTCATCTACATACATAAAGCCGTTGATCTGTCTTTTTTGCACATGCACATCGTGGGGGGTGAACACCAGCAAATCATCAAATCCTTCTTCTTTAATTACAGAGAGATAAGGGGTAAAGCGCACGGGGTCTTTAATTTCGTGTATCATAATCCCAAACAGTATGGTCATAAAATCACCCGGCTTTTCGATTTGTTCTCATAGTATATTCAAGTTTGCGGGGAATGGACTTGGCGGGCGGTCTGTTCAACCGGAAAAACGAATATTGTGATATAATGGAAAAATCAACCTGGAAAAAGGAGGGGAGAGGTTTGCAGACAAACGGAAATATAAAGGGCAAACAAGCTGATGAAACCGATCATACGTTAAGCCGTTTGGCAGCGATTGGTCAAATCTCTGCGGGGATTGCCCATGAAGTAAAAAATCCGTTAACTTCCGTAAAAGGTTTTTTACAGCTTCTTCAGGAAGAAACCAAGCATTCCTATCTGGATTTAGCATCCTCTGAATTGGATCGGGCGATCTCTATTTTGCAAAATCTTTTACAGGTTTCAAAGCCGGATTTGGACGATGAGTCATATAATTCCATTAATCTGTGTTTAGAATTGGAATCTATCATTTATTTATTTCAAGATCAACTATATCGTGTACGTATTGAAAAAAATTTTTCCGATACCGATCAAGTTATTTATGGGAAGAAAAATCAACTAAAAAAGGCCTTTTTTAATCTATTAAAAAACGCCTTTGAGGCCATCCCGGAAGAAGGGACCATCTTCATCGAACATCAAAGGGTCGGAAATTCGATTCTTTTAATCATTCGTGATACAGGTGTAGGTATTCCTGAGGAAAAGATCCCCTTGCTAGGTACCCCGTTTTTCTCGACAAAAGATGAAGGAACGGGAATGGGGTTAACGCAAGTTTTTTCTACGATCTATCAACATGGTGCAAAAATTGATGTGAAAAGTGTAGAAGGAGGAGGAACTACTTTTATGGTGGAATTCCCTGTTATTACAAAGGATAACATTGAACTGCGGGATTTGCCGCTTCATTTCGAAGAGGGTCAAACATTAAAGGAATTTATGGAAGCGAATGCGGAACAATTTAAAGAAGTGATTTTGGCTGACGCAAGCCACATCTTCCAGCAAATTGAAGGGCACGAAACGATTAATCAGGATTATTTGCTGGGAACAGCACGCCGTTTAATCCACAGTTTTGTCGAGGGGATCCCGCATGAAATGATTGTGTTGGCTAAAGACCACGGCAAAAACTGGGCGAAGAGCAATCTGCCTTTAATTTTAAAAATGGAATGGATCCAATCCTTTCACAAAGTTTATGCCGATTTTCTATATAATTATTACAAGCATAACAATACGAGTTTTGATACGATCATTAAGGCTGAACGGGAAACCACTTTCTTAATGAATACGTTTACGAATCATTATATTTCTAGTTATACGGAGTATAATAATGACCTTCTTCGTTCACACCGTGAATTGATCGAAGAATTGAGTGTTCCCGTGATTCTCCTAACCCCTACTTTAGGAGTTCTGCCAATGGTCGGCACAATTGATACGTACCGGGCAAAAAATATTCAAGAGAAGGTCCTTCATCAGATTGAATCGTTAAAACTAAAGAAAATGATTGTCGATCTTTCCGGAGTGGCTTACATGGATACCTCTGTTGTAGCCCATTTGTTCCGCATTATTGAGGGATTGGCCCTGCTGGGTTGTAAGGCAATTGTTACAGGAATTCGCTCAGAAATTGCGAATACTATGATCGAATTAGGAATTGTTCTAACAGACAAAATTGAAATTCAGGGAACCTTGCAGCAAGCCCTTGAGCAGTTTGGGCTGAAGGTTGCGGTTATCTCCGATTAGGTAGGCTGAGCAAAAAACTGTATTAGCGCTAACCAGTGATTTAGGATTTTACATTTGTAAAGATGGGGTGTGGAGTAAAATGGCAAGTAATCTTGTTAGTGTAGAATGGCTGAAGGAACATCTTAATGATCCATCCGTTAGGGTCGTAGACTGCCGTTTCATTCTCGGAAATCCTACAGCAGGTTATGAAAGCTATCTAGAGGATCATATTCAAGGGGCGGTTTACTTTGATCTAGAAAAGGATCTTTCTAGTCCTAAACAACAGCACGGTGGAAGACACCCTCTGCCTGATCTTTCTGAATTAGCGGAGAAGCTTGGACTGGCAGGAATTGATCAATCTACCAAAGTAGTCGCTTACGATGACCAAGGCGGTGCTATGGCATCGCGGTTTTGGTGGCTGCTTCAGTACATGGGCCATGCGCAGACCTTTGTGTTAGATGGCGGATATTCCCTATGGAAGCAAAATGGTGGCGCGGGCACGGTAACAAAGGAAATTTCAAAACCCCAAGCCGCTCATTTTGAGCCGAAGATTCAGCATGACATGGTAGTGACGATTGATGAGGTGAAGGCGAAGATCGGGAAAAAAGGAACCGTATTAATCGACTCTCGGGAGGACAAGCGTTATCTCGGTATTGAGGAGGCCGTCGACCCTGTTGCAGGACACATTCCTGGGGCACTAAACTACTTTTGGAAGGGTATACTTGATGAAAACGGACGATGGAAAGAGGAAAGTGAATTAAAAGACCACTTCCAAAAAGTCTTATCCCAAGACGAGGTAATCGTCTATTGTGGTTCAGGCGTAACCGCTTGTCCCAATATCCTTGCGCTAAAAGAGGCCGGCTATTCTCACCCGAAGCTGTATTCGGGAAGTTGGAGCGATTGGTGCTCTTATGCGGAAAACCCCGTTGCCACGGGAAAAGAAGAGTAATCCAACACTGTTGATTGCTGCTGTATAATCTCGAAGTTAGTAATATTAAAGTGAATTGATATGGGACAAAATGGGGCACAGGAGAAGTCAAGCTGTGAGACGTAATTAGATGTAGGAGAAAAGGAAATGGACGATCATAAAATCATCATTGTAGAAGGAAAAACAGACAAGGAAAAGCTCCTGCAAATACTGAATGAACCCGTGAAGATTATTTGCACTTACGGAACATTAAGTGAAGAAAAAATAGAAAATATGATTTGGCCACTTCAGGGGAAAGAAGATGTTTACGTTTTAGTTGATGCCGATCATGCTGGCAATAAACTAAGACAACAGCTAAAACGAGAATTACCCAACGCAAGGCATCTTTACACCCGAAAAATGTATCGTGAAGTTGCAACAACCCCAATGGATCACCTAGCCAAAATTATGGCCGATGCCCATTTTGAAATCCATGAGCAATATTTGATACCTGAACAGTAGAGCGAACGAATTGTTCAGATTGGTCACCTTTTGTTGAAGAGGAGGGAAGAGGTGGCATCTTGAGTCTGGCACAGTAGTATGTACTCTTGTTCCTTTTGACCACTATCCCATTCGGTCAGAGAGATCTTTTTGTTGAAGAAGGGGGTTTTCATTACTTAATCCCAAATAGGGTCTTAAGGTCTGCCTTTGGGGACATTACTTATTTTCTGTTCCTTATGGTTACTATCCCTTTCTCTCAGGAAGAGTCCTGGTTGATGGGTTGTGTAATTTTATCGTAAATGGGGAGTCGGTTGCTGAACTCCTCTTTTTTTTCGTTCTTCCTCTTTCTATGCTGTATTTCTTCA
>Ga0180216_1001936_pt1 | contig 17807 bp, 16 predicted proteins | sample eDN3rd37CBELigMG_FD_128879 | JGI IMG/M metagenome (GOLD analysis project Ga0180216, IMG submission 128879) | Enriched Miracle-Growth compost microbial communities from Emeryville, California, USA - eDNA 3rd pass 37_C BE-Lig MG (version 2)... ...
CTGCTCGCATTCCGCGACCGCGTCCTCGTGCCGAACGGCGGCCTGCTGCTCGTCGCGGGGCAGGTCGACCCCGACCGGGTCGCGGCGCTGGCCCGCCAGTACTTCGGAGACTGGTCGGGCGGCCAGCCATTCGCGCCAGTGGTGCCCGAGCCGGCGCCACGCACGTCCCGGGATGTCTACCTCGTCCACCGGCCCGGTTCGGTCCAGTCCGTCGTGATGGTGGGCGACCTGGGGATCGCGGCCGACAATCCGGACTACTTCCCGCTCCTCGTCCTGAACCAGGTGCTGGGCGGTTCGGAAGGTCGTCTGGAGGATGTTCTGCGGGAAGAACGCGGCTGGACGTATTACGCCTATTCGACTTTCAACAGGCCCACGCGGCGAGGCTACTTCCTGGCCCAGACCGAATCGCGAACCGAGGTAACCGACTCGACGGTGGCGGAGATCCTCGAGCAATTCCGGCGTCTTCGGGACGAGACGGTACCCGAGGCCGAGCTCGAGGAGGCGAAAGCCTTTCTGGCCGGCAGCTTCCCGCTCCGCCTCGAAACGGCGGATCAGGTAGCGAGCCAGCTCGCCGGCTCACTCCTGCTGGGCCTGCCCATCGAGGACGTGACCGAATACCCGGAGCGGATCCGCGCCGTGACTGGTGACGATGTCCGCCGCGTCGCGAGGGAATACATCGACCCGGATCGGGTGGCGGTGATCGTGGTAGGTGACGCTACGATCCTGCTGGATCGGCTCCGGGCGCTTGGAACGATCCACCTGCTGGATGTGGAGGGGAATCCGCTGTCGCCGGAGTCACTGGGGAGTCAGTTGGCGCCGTAGGCTCCAGAGCGCGGCACGCCGTCAACGGAACGCTGCGCGCACACCGAGGTCGAGGCGGGTGTGGCGGCTGGTTCCACTCTCCACCCCCTCCCGCTCGTGGAACGCCCAGAACCGCTTGATCTCTACGTAGATACCCCGGCGGCCGCCCGAGAACATGATTTCGAGGCCACCGCCGACGCTCAGCAGCAGGTCGACGTTGGTGTCGCGGAGGTCTTCGAGGCGGTAGCTGATGATGCCGGCGCCCCCGTTCACGTACCCGATGTTGCCGATGAACGGGAGGCCGACCATGCGCCCGATCTGCCCGAGGCCGTTGCCGCTCAGGCGACCATTGAGGAGCAGCGTGCTTATCGTGGCCGTACCCGAGGCGATCATGCTGCTGCCGCCCGCCACTCGCTCGTACCGCGTCCGGGCAAGGGTACCTTCGGCCCCGAGCCAGAAACCCTCCCCGAGCTCCGTATAGAGCGAGGCACCGCCGCCGAACGCGGCGTCGGCCATGGCCCAGACCGATTCGGAACCCGGGTCGTAGAATCGGCCGACATCGAGGTACAGGAGCCCGTGGCCGGAAACGGTGACGGTCCGCGACGAGTCTGAAGAGGCCGATTCGGGCAGCCGCTGCCGTGCGGCGGCTGGCATCGGTGCCGTCGCGAGGGCGCCAATGACGATGGACAACCCAATGGCCATGTGCACGACTCGGTTCATGCTGCCAACGTAACGCGATGACGGCACTGGCTCAACACCGGGGCACCGGCCGTGCGGCGGGCTGCGGGGAGGTGAAACTCTCGACGCGTGGTGCCGTATCACCATCACCGGTCGGCCCGGGCATGCGTCTCGCCTGGGTCGGCCGCGGCAGCTAGCCCGGAAGAGATCACCCGGATGTCACACGCGCCGGAGGACGCCATGCCGTCCCGTTCCCATGACCTCGTGCGAGCACTTCCGCTGGCGATCCCGGCGATCATCGCCATTGCCGTCCTGTCGGGATGCGCAACCGGCACGAACGCACCGGCCTCGCCGACTCCAGCGACCAGCACCACCCAGCCATCGCTGCCGCCTGCCCCGGACGACGCGTCACGCGCCGAGTTCGAGGCGCTCTTCCTTGCACGGACCGACAGCGCCCTCAGCAACTACAGCGTGGCAGACGTCGATTTCATTGCCGGCATGATCGCGCACCACGCCCAGGCTCTCGTGATGGCCGGGCTGGCGGACGCGAACGACGCCGGCCCACAGGTGCGCACGCTCGCGGCGCGGATCCGGATCGGCCAGCAGGACGAGATCTCGCTGATGCAGGACTGGCTTCGAGACCGCGGGCTCCCCGTCCCGGAAGTCCACGTCGACGGCGTCGACATGATGGTGCACGGCATGCAACACGCCCATGACATGCCGGGGATGCTGACCCCCGAACAGATGCAACAGCTCGGTGAGGCCCGCGGCGCCGATTTCGACAGGCTTTTTCTGGAATACATGATCCAGCACCACCATGGCGCGATCGTCATGGTCGATGCATTGTTGGGCACGGACGGCGCCGCGCTGGACCCGCTCGTTTTCAAGCTCGCGGCGGAGATCCACGCAGAACAGACGACCGAAATCGCGAGAATGGAGTCGATGCTGGACGCCATGCAGGCGGGGCTGGCACCGTGACTGACCAACGGTCGACGCGCCGCCATGGCATCGCGGAACCCACTGCGCATGAGGAGATCCGATGAGACCGGGTAACAGCTTTGGATTGCTCGCGGTAGTTGGGATCCTGCTCGCTACGGCGGGGTGTGCCTCGAGCGGGGGGCCGGCGGCCGCCAGCCCGACCGTGCCCTTCGCGGATGCGCTTCGTCCGACGCCCGATCCGCGCATCGGACTCAGCGCCGGGATCCTGAACGCGGGTCAGGCCATCTGGAACATGCGCCTGCTCTCGACGGTGGCGACTCCGGAACCCTTCGTCGGCGCCAACAACTCCGACCTCGCCTTCAAGGATTCCTACGTCATCCAGGGGAACTATCGAGGATTCCAGGTCTGGGACATCTCGGATCCGGCCGCGCCCGAGCTCCTGTCGGCCCAGATCTGCCCCGGCGCGCAGGGCGACGTTTCGGTCTACGGCAATCTCCTGTTCGTCTCTACCGAATACCTTGATGGGCGGCTCGACTGCGGGGCCGAACCGTCGAACGCCGCCGTGAGCCCCGACCGTCTTCGCGGGATCCGCATCTTCGACATCAGCGATATACGGAACCCGGAGTACATCGCCAGCGTCCAGACGTGCCGGGGCTCCCACACCCATTCGCTGCTGGTGCCCCCGGACGATCCCGACCACGTGTACGTCTACGTCTCCGGCTCGGCGCCGGTCCGGCCGGCGGAGGAGATGCCCGGTTGTTCGGACGCGCCGCTGAGCGTGGATCCGAATTCGTCTCTCTTCCGGATCGAGGTCATTCGCGTACCGCTCGCCGATCCGTCGCGGGCGGAAATCGTGAGCTCACCGCGGATCTTCGCCGACCTCGGCGCGCCCCCGCTCCGTTCGCCGACCGAAGCGGAGCTGGCGGATATCCAGGCCAGGCGGCAGCGGGAGTTCGCGAATGGTCAGTTCGTCGCGGTGATCGACGGGGCGTGGTGGCGGCTCGCACCCGAAACCGCGACCATGTTCCTCGACAGCATCGTCGCGGCACGCGGTGGCAGCGGTGCACCGACGGCCGCAGATTCACTCGCGCTCTTCGAAGCGCTCCCGGAGCTGCTCGCGGCGAGGCTCGCGGCTCAGGGCCGCCCGGCCCGGGAAGGCCCGGACCAGTGCCACGACATCACGATCTATCCTGCGATCGGGTTGGCCGGCGGCGCGTGCGAAGGGTTCGGGCTGCTCCTGGACATCAGTAACCCGATAGACCCCCGCCGGATCGCCGCCGCTGCCGATACCAACTTCTCGTACTGGCACTCGGCCACATTCAACAACGACGGCACCAAAGTCCTGTTCGGCGACGAATGGGGCGGCGGCGGCGGGGCGAGGTGCCGGGAGACCGACCCGCCGGTCATGGGCGCCAACGCGATCTTCACCGTCGAGAACGGGGAGCTCGTCTTCCAGAGCTACTACAAGCTGCCCGTCCCGCAGACGGCGCAGGAGAACTGCGTCGCGCACAACGGGTCCATCATCCCCGTCCCCGGTCGCGACATCATGGTGCAGGGGTGGTATCAGGGTGGGATCACCGTCTTCGACTGGACGGATCCGGCAAATCCCTTCGAGATCGCTTTCTTCGACCGTGGCCCGCTGAACGAGAGCCGCATTCAGACCGCCGGCTCGTGGTCCGCCTACTGGTACAACGGTGTCATCGTGAGCTCGGAGATCGCACGCGGGCTCGACATTCTGGAGCTCACACCGAGCGATTTCCTCACCCAGAACGAGATCGAGGCAGCGAAATCTGCGCGGCTCGAGTATCTGAACGTACAGGGCCAGCAGCGTTACGTGTGGCCGGCGAGCTTCGTGCTGGCACGCGCGTATGTCGACCAGCTCGAACGCAGCGGCGCGCTGGCCGCGAGCCGAATCACCGCCATTCGCCAGAGGCTGGCCGCCGCCGAAGCCACGGCGGATGGCGATTCGAGGCGACAGACGCTGCTGTCCCTCGCGTCGCAACTCGACGGGGATCAACAGGGAAGCCGCGACCCGGCGAAGATTGGCGCGCTGGCGACGGTGCTGCGCGAGCTCGCCGCCTCGAACTGACAGTGAAGACGGCCGCGGGTGCGAGTGACCCGCGGCCGTCTTCGTTCTCTCCATGGGCCGGAGCTTTTTGGGCGCTCCTTCTTGGCGGCGAGCGCGCTTCCCGTCGCCAGGTCCGATCACGCGCTGCCTTCGCAGCGCCGCGTCGACTACTCCGCCACCGGCGCGACAGGCGGAAGCGTCTGGAGGAACGCCCAGATCGCCTGCAGCTCGACGTCGGTCATCCGCTGACCATACGGAACCATGAACGACATCGGCGGCTGGAGCGGTGTGCCATCCGGCCGGACGCCCTGCTGCATGGCGCGCGCGAAGTCATCAAAGCTCCAGGTGCCTAGCGCCTCCGGGTGCGGCGTCAGATTCGCCGCCGGCGGCCAGCTCGGGTCACCACCGACGATGGGGCCACCGGCGTAGTTGCCGCCATGACACCCCACGCAAACGGCCGCAATGTGTTCACCGAACTCGGCCGTCGGCAGCGTTTCCGGTGGGAGCTCACGGTGGGGCCGATTGTGCTCGATCAATGAAGCCGAGAACCGGAGCTGCCCGGTCAGCACCAGCACCTTACCCAGCGGGCCGAGTACCGGCGGAGGGACCTCGTTGTCCACTGGCGGCAGTGACCGGATGTAGGCGACGATGTCGGACAGCTCCTGGTCCGACATGAGGCGGAAGTCCTCGGACGGCATGACGGCGCCCCGTCCGTCGGGGAGGATCCCGTGGCGCACGGTGCGGTCCCAGTCCGCGGGCGTGTACTCGAGCGTGCGGCTCCCCTGGCCGGTCGTGAGGTTCGGGCCGAGCATGGTGCCGATGGGGAATGCATCGATCATGACGCCGCCGCCGAAGTTCGCGCCGTGGCACTCGGTACAACTGTACCTGGCGCTCACCAGGTGGCGCCCCCGCTCGACGGCCCGGGCCATGGCCACGCGCTCGAGCTCGTCCGGCGCGGCCGACTCGAGCCCCAGCTCGGCGATCTCCTCGTCGGTCAGGGGGAATGGGATTGGGAAGTCGACGGTGTGGGCACTGTAGGTCTGGGCGAGTATCCGCGAGACGCCGGTCGACACCCAGAAGTAGCCGCCCGCCGCGATGAGTACGACAACGATGGCGATGGCAACCGCCAACTTCAGCAGGGTTCTCATGATGCAGGTCCTGGCACGGTAGGGAGAGCGATTTACGACGCTACATATAATGCACGCGTGTACGCCAGAAAAGGGTAGCGGCCGGGAGCCCGGTGTTCAGTGTTCGACGCTCGATGTACGGCGTTCTTCAATCTCTTGGAGAAAGGGCCGGGGCCGGGAAGGCGCCGGCGGGCAGACGGCCGGAGGCAACGGGATGCGGCCGGTCCGTCTTGTGCTTGCAGCCGGATGCCGGCGCCCGACCCCGGAACACTGAAACCTGAACACCGGACTCCGAAAACTCCTACCATTCCGGCCAGTTGTCCGCCCAGGCATTGGACATGGCGGAGAAGCCGCCGAACCCGGCCAGGGCGTTGACGACGTAGCAGCTATTGTAGCGGAAATCCTTGGTGCCGTTGCCGAGGGAGTTCCGCGCCACGGTTTCTCCGAGCTTGACGTTCAACCCGGTCACGACGGCGCCGTGGATCGTCTGGTTGCCGTTCCCGCCCATCACTCCACCGACGAGGACCACGCCGTGCCAGGAGAATGATCCGTTCAGCGTTGCATTACCCCGGATCACGAGCAGTCCTTTCCCCGACTGGCCCGGGCCGAGCGATATCGTACCGCCCGCATTGTTGACGTAGATCGTGGGCCAGTCGTCGAAATTGGACGGCCAGCCGGACGTCGAGGTGAGGACGTAGTCCGCGGCGATGGCGCCCGCATTCACGATCGCGTCCCAGTCGATATTGACGAGGTCGGCCGCCTCGTTCGCGTTGGCGCCGATGTGCAGGATGTCCGGATCGCCACGCGGCACGTGTCCGGCGCCGTTCTGGCTGTATCCCGGGTCGCCGTTGACGGCGGTCGTCGGCACCGCGACGCCCGCCACCATCGGCTGAACGCCGCACTGGTCGGTCCCCGTGATGGTGCCTGAAGCCCCGTTCTTGTGGATGCCGGTGATGCTCGTCCAGGCGGACTGCACGGTCATGGACCCGCTCACCCATGTAACGATCCGCGCCACCGACCTGACCGCATTGCCCGTCGCGGCGTCGTAGCGGATGGCGGAGGTATTCACGGCACGCGCGCGAACGGCGTACAGGGCGGGGCCGTCGTCGTCCGCTTCGCGGAGCCGGTGCACGGTGATTTCGACAGTGCCGCCATCCAGGTCGGTAATGGTCGTCGTGTGGCTTGCACCCGGAGGTTGCGTTTCGGTGGCGAGGTAGCGGTCGAGCCCCGCCTGTGCGAGCGCGAAGGTGTCGACCTCGGCGATGCGGTTCGCCTGTGCCCGGCGCTCCGCCGAAAGTCGGTTCACCGCCGCGGCGGCTCCAACGGCAATGATCGTCATCCAGAGGACCGCCAGCGGCAGCGCGGTGCCGGGTCGATTCGCGAAGTGCATCCTCATCGCACGATCAATCAGTGGTGTTCTGGAAGTAGATGGCGCTCGCCATGCGCAGGATGCGACTCCCGGACTCCGAAACTCGAGGCGCCATCTCGCTCCGGCCGTCGAGCTGGATCTCGACTCCGCGAATACCCGCGAGCGAACCGGGCACGTCCTCCTGGGCCTCAACTTCGCCCGGGACGAAGTAGCGGAACCGGGCGGTGCTGTCGAACGGGGCAGCCAGCTCCTCCGTCGCTCCAGTGGACAGAGTCGTCCGCCAGAGACCCACCTGTCCCGGAACCAGGTCGGAATCCGCGAAAACGTACCGGACGCGACGGAACAGGAAGATCACGGTGCCCGGTGCGAGGTCGTCCGGTACCGCGCCCTCGAGCTCGATGACAAGGCCGTCGGGCGAATCCGCGAGCCCCGTGACCGGGGTGATCCCGTTGTCTTCACAATCGTCCGGGTCGCCCTCCAGATCGATGTCCGTACCGGCCGTCACGTACGCGTACGTGCCGGTTTCGGCATTCCGCCACGCGAACCCGGAGAATCCGGGCGCCGCGAGCATCACCGAGTCCGCGGGAAGCAGCGCCACCGTCGAGAGACTCCCGTCGGTCGCGCACAGAACGCCAAAGGCGTAGGGTGCCCGGACGACGAGTGTGTCTCCAGCGTCGTTGGCGTATTCGACGCCCCCGCCGGTTTCCACCATGCGCAGCTCGCTCGCGAGGCGACCCGCCGCGCTGAGCGTTACGCGGCGCGCGTTCGCCCACGCCTCCCGGTCCTCGCTGATCCTCGCCTCGCTCATCAGCCCCCGCACGACCGCAGCGCCAAGGATCGCCGCGATCACGAGACCGACCATCAACTCGACCAGCGTCGTGCCGGGAGGGCAGCTCCGTCGCACGATCATGGATCCAGTGGGTTGTAGCGCCCGGGCCTGGAACGCTCGACGACGACCGTGTCGGCGCCCACGCCATAGCCGTTGTGGGGCGTCACGACCACCGTGACCCGCTTGCGATTGCCGTTGCCGAGCTCGGTCACGGTGATGCACTTGGTGTGCGGGAAATGCGAGTTCGAGAAGTCGACGCACGTCGTACCGGATTCCAGCGCGTCGAACTCGATGCTCGAGACGTTCTCGACCTCGGCATTCAGCGTGGCGGTTCGCTGATTCTCGACTGTGGTCCGGCGAGTCTGAAGCGCGATATCGAAAGTAATCGGCAGGAGGATGACCGCCGACACGGCGATCATCAACAGCGCGACCATCGCTTCGACGAGCGAAAAGCCAGCGCTCGGCCCCGTTCGCGCGCTCTTCATGGCAGCACCCGCACGAGACCCGCGCTGGTCATCACCACTGCACGCTGCGCATCGGGAGTCGCAACCGTGACCATCAACGGGCCCGAGGTGATGCCGGACGGGTACACGTCGACCTCCTGCACCGAGAACGCAATCGATTGGACGCCCATTCCCGCCTCCGCACCGGCCACGCGGCGGCGGTACACCTCGTCGCCGGTGCTCCTGTCGATGAAGATCAACGTCCCGGTATTGCACTCGCAGGTGACTCTGACAGGCACACGCAACCGCGCGGCGAGCGTTCGGGCATGGTCGAGCTCCGTCGCCACCACGCTGGCGGCATCCCGCGTGGCAAGGAACTGGAGCAGGGCACCAGCTCGCGGAAGCGCGACGGCGGCGATCGTCGCGAGAAGCAGCAACACGCAAACCGCCTCCAGCATGGTGAAACCGGGGCGGCTACCATTCCATGTATCCATTACGGGCCGGTCATGAGTCACTTACGGCAAACACGCCCGTTGTCGACGTCCAGCGGAGGGCAACGCCCGTACCAGCACGAGCACCGACGGCGGGTCGTCCCGCACGTACTGCGCAAACCCAAATACGACAGCCGTTTGAGGGCGTACGCCAGCCAGTGCCCGATCCCGCCGTCGCGGCGCACACTGAAATCAGGTCATCGCATTTCGCAATGAGGTCGGGATTTTTCCACACGACCCCTGACACCCTGTTCCAGCTCCGGATCGAGCTGGCGGATCCCGACGCCGACGAGTACGCGGCGCGGATGCGCCCCTATTCGGCTTACGAAGGGACGCCTTCACCTTCCGGCGACTGCGGGTCAACGCGGTAGCCAGGTGGCAATACCGCCCCGGGCTCGACGCTGATCGTGGCGTGGGCGCACGGCCGGGAGGGCTCACTGGATCTCTACCCGGACCGGGGTTGAGGCGGCGAATACGGCGATCTCATGGAATTGCATCCGGACAACGCTTTCGTGATCAGGATCGCGCACTGGCTCAACCGGTGACGCCGGAGTGGTCGCGCCGTCCGATTCGAGGCAGGTGGCGCGATCAGCCGACCGGTGCGGCGGCCTCGATGGCGGGAGGGATCGGCAGATCCAGCGCCTCGCCGACGGCGCGCACGAGCTCCGCCTCGTCGAACGTGATCATGCCATCGTGCGCGATGGCGCCGATGCACGCCTCGAGCACGCGCTTGCGGAGAGCCGGCGCGGCGCGCTCGATGGCGGAGAGTGCTTTGTCGACGACGGCGACCCCGGTCGCGCGGGCCGTTTGCAGGCGCAGGCGGAGCGCGCGGGGGAGCGAACGGCAACCGCTGGCGAACGCGGCCGCCGCCACGTCTTCGTCCTGCCAATACCCGGTGTGGCCAGCTCTCGCCACGGCGGATAGCAGGATTTCGATGTCGTGCCGGAGCGGCCCGAAATTGTGTACGCCGCCGTACGGCGCTGGCTGCCGGCGTGCCGCCCGCCCGACGGCGCGATCCAGCGCGCGGATCACGGCGAGGTCCAGGATCCGGAGCTCGCCGCGGGCCCGGATCACATTGAGGGCGATCTGGTGGAAACGGCGTCCCTGCTCCGGCGTCAGCCTTCGGAGCGCGGGGAGCGCGAGGTCCAGCAACGGCAGGCGGGCCTGGCGCGGAAGCGCGTGAACGAGTCGGGAGAGCGCACCGAACTGCCCGGCAACGGCCGGGTCGCAGAGCGCGGACGTGGCCTGGTCCGCAGCCGTCGGCGTGTCGTAGGCGACCAGCAGCGCGAGCACGAGCGCCTGCGCGCCTACAGGATCGTGGGCGGCGGCGCGCACCTCTGCGGGCAGGTCCGCGAGGACGTGCCTGGCACGACCGAGATGCTCGACCGTGGGATCGCCGATCGTATCGAGGAGCGCCGCCGCACCCAGCCGCTCGACGACCCCCGCTCCGTACCTCTCGCCGCGTGCGATGCCGCGGTCCACGTCATCCTGCACCAAGTCGACGAGGCGAAGTTGCGGGGGTGTGGGCGTATTCGGAAACGTTCCGTCGAAAGTCGGGTCGATGCGCCGGATCCGCTCCATGAGCGGCGGGTGCGTGGCGAAGATCCGGAAGAGCGGAGGCGCGAGTCCCTCGGCGAAAAAGAGGTGGGCGAGCTCAGGCGCGTTCGGGTGCGTGATCCGCGAGCCGAACGCCAGGCCGCCGACCTTCCGCAGCGCGCTCGCGAGAGCGTGGGGCTCCCTCGTGAACTGCACCGCCGCTGCGTCCGCCAGGAGCTCCCGCTGGCGTGACGCCGCCGCCTGGATCGCCCGCGCCAGCCACATTCCGAGCTGCCCCACGACGATGAGCAGAGCGCCGGCGATGGCGAGGCCCGGAGCTGCCCGCGCGGAAACACGACCGGCAGCGCCGAGGCGCCCCGCCAGGAGGCTTCGCCCCACGACGCCCGGCATCAGGATGCCGTACAGCATCCCCGCGAGCCAGGTGTTCAGGCGCATGTCCCCGTTCAGGACGTGCGCAACCTCGTGGGCGACAATGGCGCGGAACTCGTCCCGCGTGAGCCGGATCAGCGCGCCCCGGCTGACCGCGATGGCTGCATCACCGGGCGAGTAGCCCGCGGCGAAGGCGTTGATCCCGCTCTCGTCGTCGAGTACGAAAACGCGGGGCACGGGAACGCCTGCCGCTATGGCCATCTCTTCGACGACGTTACAGAGCCGCCGCTCCTCGAAGGTGGCCGCCTCCGGGTTTACCTCTCGCCCACCCAGCATCGCGGCAACGACGTGGCCTCCCCTCTGGAGCTGTTTCGTCCGCCACAGGCATCCGGCCACGATCGCGACGAGGGTGCCGAAGGCGACGATACGGGCGAGCGCCGGTTCGAGGAGCCACGCTCCGAAGGAGCGGGTCAGGACGACGACGACGCCATGGGCAACCGCGACCACTGTCGCAGCCGCCGCCACGAAGGCGAGGAGCAGGATGCGGCTCCGGCGCCTGGCCCGGTCCTGAGCCCCGAAGAAGTCCATGATCGACGATGATGCGGCGCGCGCGGCCGGGGCGCCAGTGCGTCGGGGTTCTCGCCGTCACCGCATTGCGTCAAACAGCTCCATGACGCTGAACGGGTCCACGGCGTGTTGACCGTACCGCACAATGAAGTGCAGGTGCGGCCCGGTGACGCGGCCCGTGGCGCCGACCCTGGCGATGAGCTGGCCGCGTTCGACGACATCGCCCTCGGCTACCTCGTGGGCGCTGAGGTGGAGGTATCCGGTCACCAGCCCCTCGCCGTGGTCGATATAGAGCACCCGGCCGCCGAGATAGAAGGTATCGGCGAGAGCGACGACACCGCGGGCCGGCGAGGTGATCGGTTCACCGACCCCACCGGCGAAGTCGACGCCGGTGTGCCGACTCTGTACCACGCCGTTGAAGATGCGGCCATTGCCGAAGCCGCTGGTCACCCGGCTGTCCCGGGGGAGCGCAAATGGAGGCTCCCACATCCGCGGCGTCTCGTGCGAGCGGCGGGACACCGCCATGGCGCGCTCCCACTCCGCGTCGATTCGCTGCTGGATGTCGGGCGGATAGGTGGTGTATTCGGGAGCGACGTTCAGGCGCTGCAGCGGGTACTCGCCGCGGTCGATCGTCACTTCGAGGCGACGTGAGTCCGTGGATCCGTCCGCGTGCGTGATCACGAGGTCGAGAGCGCGTGCTCCGATCGAGTCCAGCGGCGCGGCCGCGAGCGCGGAAAGAACGCCTGTGCCGGTCGCCGAAAAGTGGAGCGGCTCGCCCTCGAACTCTCCGGTCGCCGAAACGACGGCCGGGTCTCCGCCTTCCACGGTGATCGCGAACACGACTCCTTCCGGCACCGGGTCCGGCGACCAGCGGAAGATAGCGGGCTCCGCCGGCGAGGACGGTGTGACGATCGCAGCCGCGCTGGCGGCTTCACGACCGACGGGGGCCGCGTCGGCGTCGCCTCCGGACCGGCATCCGAGCGTTGCGAGCGCTAGCGCCAGCGCCACCAGCCAGCCGGCGCCAGGGATTTCGTCGCCAGCGCAATTTCCCTCACCGGTGACCGAACGAGACACGATCGCAGAAGTTCTGACTCGCACCGGGCACCCCCGTTGAATACCGCCGTTCCTCGTCGCCCATCCGGGCGCCTTCCGCAGGGAGGGAAGTACACCCCCTGTGCCCGGTGGTTCGGAAGAGCAACACGACTGCACCACGCCGCGCGGATCCAGTGAATGGTGAGCGGAAGTCAGGAGAGAGCGCCGCGGGCGTCCGGCGGAGGTCCCATGTCGCCGGACACCCGCGCTGGCGCGTCGATCAGTGGACTTCGGGCGGTTTCTCGGGCGGCGTCGCCCGTCTCTTGAACTCACGGCCCTCGTCCTGGACGAAATGCTTCGTCTCCTGTGCTTCGGAGTTCAGCACGTCGGAGCCGTGCTCCGCCGCACGGCGAGTCTCTTCCATCCGCAGCGGTGAGTCCGGCTTGCGGAGGTCCCGCGCGGCACCGGCGCCCAATACGGCCGCGACGACGAGCCAGACCACACCGACGATGAGCCCGCCCGCCCAATAGGCTCCGCCGAGCAGCGAGCCGATGGCCAGGATGGCGCCGGCGGTGATTGCAAAGCCCGCCAGCATCGCGAACACCAGCGCCACGCCGATTTTTGCCAAATTCGTGGCTACGGTGCGCGCGGCGTCGCGTAGCTCCGTCGTCATGGTATCCGCGATCGAGCGCAATTCGAGCCGGGCGAGGGTGATCTCGTCGTGGGCGAGCTGGGAGGCATCGCGACCCAGGCGGCCCACGAGCTCCCGGAGATCCGCTTCCCCGTCCGGTCTGGCCGGGGAAGGGCGTGTGGACGGCCCATCGAAGCGCTCCCGTTTCGGGGAGTTCGAGTGCCACGACATGATCACCTCCTACCCGGGTCCGTCATGGGTCCACCCGGCTCCCGATCCTGCTCTTCGGGACCGTGGAGGATGTGATCCACTGCACGCCGCGCGGATTCGCCGGCCGTCTCCCGCGCGGCGTCCCTGGCAGCCTCGCCCGCGTCGTGCAGCGCCTGACTGGCGCGCTCCCCAACCCGCTGACGTGCGCTGCCCATGATCTCGCGCTCACGGTGGCTCTCCGGGATGGACAGGCCTGCCGCGAAGCCCAGCGCAGCCGCGACCATCGTCGTCGCCAGCGGGTGGTCGTGAATGATTTCCTCCGCCCGGTGCTCGAAATCGCGCGCCCGGTCCGAAACCTCGTGGGCCACGTGCTGGACTCGATCCTGCGCCTCGCTCGCCATGCCAGACGCCCGCTCCTTCACGTCTTCTGCCTTTTCGCGGATGGTGCCCGCGGCCTCCCCGGCCCGGCCTCGAACGGATTCCGCGGCGTCCGAGACGCGCTCCCGGATCCCAGCTCCATCGCCATGCTCACGCCCCGGGTGCAACCCGGCCGGCGGCATCACGCGGCCGCGGGAATAAGCGGGTCCGCGTGGTCCAAACTCGTCGTACTCGTATCGCCACCGTTCCGCCCTTTCACCCCGGTTCCGTTTCGCGACCAGCCAGGCCAGGCCGATCCCGATCATGCCCGCAGGGACCGGATTGTTCCTGACCGTGTGCCAGAACCCCCGGCCGGCGTCGCTGACCTCGTGCTGGACTCCGCGCATCGTTTCCCTCGCCTTCTGCTTGACCGTCTCCCGGGCCTCGTCGATCTGCTCCCTCGCCCGCTCCCTGATGCGGCGCTGGACGCGGTCAGGGTTCAGGCGCTCCCCGATTTCCTCGATCGTCGCGCCAAGCCGTTCCCGCGTTTCCTCGATCCGACTGAGGATCTCGGCTTCAGAGGCGCGCATGGCCGTCACCCTCCCGCCCCGGCTGGATCGGCTGCTGCCTGTCCGGTATCGCCGGCGGCCACCGGGACTCGCCTTCGAGCCGTTCCACGGAGCCGCGCAGCGTGTGACTCTCGTACGGGAGATCCCGCCGGTACTCACCGGGACGCGGCTCCTCCGGCGCGCTCTTCAGGAAACGCGCACCGACCAGGCCGAGCACGAACGCGCCGCCGAGCACCACTGGCGCGTGCTCCCGCGCAAAGCGCGAGGCCTCGCGCCCCAGCTCGTCGACATCGTGCTGGTCGAGGTAACGCGACACGCCTTCGACCCTGTCCGCCACTCCGCTGACGAACTTCGCGTATGGCTCCTGATCCCCGGGCAGATCCTCGCCGCCGCGACGCAGCGCACGCGCGACCGCGCGCATTCCGCTGGCAATCCGCTCCCTGCCCTCATCCAGCCGCGAGCGCGCCATGCGCCGGGCATCGTGCGTCAGTTCGCGACCCTTTTCCATCCCCTCTTCGATCAGGTGCTCTCCGCGCTCACGTACATCTCTGGCCGCGTCAGGCACCTTCTCGCGGAGCTGGTGGGTGGCCTCCCTGATTCGTTCGCCGGTCCCGCCCTCCGCGCCAAACCCCGTCGCTTCGTGCCGGTCCGCCATGTCGTCCTCCGTTCCGTCTCTGGCGGCTTCGCCATGCGTGTGTTCGCCCAATACGCCCTCCGGGTATGAGCGCTACCATGACACAACGCTGCACGGGCCGTACCACCCCATCGACGTAAACAAAAGCCCGTAAACAACTTGCATGGATCACTCCGCCGACGTGCCGAAGCATCCGCGGAGAGGAATCCCGTGCCAGCCGGTTGAGCAGCTACTTTCGCCGGCGAAGAGCGTGGACTGCCGATCGTGCGCGCGTCTCCAGGGGGGTCGACCTTGCGGTGCCCCGGTCTGAGATACATGCTACGGCATGGCGCATTACCTGAGGGGAGGTGGCGGGCGACGTGGGCGCGCGCCCATGGTCGTGGGGTACGCACGGCCGGGCGAGCTCCGGCCGTTGTCCTGTCGTGCCGACACTGCCCGGCGAAACGTCGCCGCGCGGGACCACGCAGACGGCACAATGATTCTCGGGGCGGCCGGCGACCGGGCGCCCGGAAACCCGTATGGAGGACCGGTCATGGGAGATCGCTGGCTCGCCAATCGGCTTCGGTTCGTGCTCAGCGGCCGTGTGGTCGCATGCATGGCCGTTGCGCTCCTTGCCGTTGCGGTGCTGCACGTACCCGCGGTTGCCCAGGCGCCGGCCGAGGCGGAGCCGCCTGATTACGGCGGCATCTATCATGGATTGCGTTTCACCTTTGCCCCGGCGAGCCAGACAACGTACGAGCTGGGCGCGGCCTACGGGCCGACGATCGTGGTGGGCGCCCGTGGTACCTGGATGTTTCGAGTGGAGGTCGCGGGCGGTGTCAACGCATGGAGCGAGGTTGCGACGGAGAATGGCTATTTCGCCGGTGGCCGTCTCAGCGGCGTGCGCGTTTTCACCGGCGACTATCTGTACCTGGGCGCCCCGTTCGAATTCTTTCTGAGCGCTGGATCGGGCTTCTACTACGCGTGGAACACCGAGGAGGCGCAGGGGGAGCGCAACCTCATTCCCTTGCTTACCGGTGGCGTCGGGTTCCGCAGCCGGGCGGGCCGCTCGTTGCCCACCCTCGGAATCCACTACGAGAGACGATTCGGTGACTGGAACAGCCGCGTATCCATCGCGATCGGGTTGAACTTCCCGTGGTAGGGTGAGGAGCAGAAATGTCCACTCCGGAAACCGCTTCTCCTTCGGCCGCACCGGCCGGAATCGGGCTGAGAGCCGCGATCTGGGGAGCACAGGTCCTGGTATTCGTGGCCCTCGTGCTGTCGGGCGTGATGAAGCTGACCTGGCCGATACCGCAGCTCGCCGAAGTGGCCCCCTGGACCGGCGACGTGCCCGCGGCGTTCGTCCGGTTCATCGCGTGCATCGAACTGGCCGGAGCGGCGGGGATCCTGCTGCCTTCGCTGACGCGCATCAGACCGGGATTGACGATAGTAGCCGCGTACGCCGTGGGGCTGCTGATGCTCTTCGCGATCGTGTTCCACACCATCCGGGGAGATGGCATGACCGGCTACGCAACGCCCATGGTGCTCCTGTGGCTTTCGGGGCTGGTCGCGTGGGGCCGCTGGCGGCGGGCGCCGATACGGAGCCGCTGATCGCTTCCAATCCGTTCGAAACGAGTAGCGGCACGATTTCGTTGACCGGCGGGACTTCTCGCGGCTACGTTCCCTGACACTCCTTTCTGCAGTTGGCCACGCGACGATGTCTGCCTCGGCGGGAGCGCCTCGTCGAGAGCCCGTGCGACACCCTGCAACTCGGAGGATCCAATGTTCCGGAAGGTGCTGGTCGCGATGGATCTGTCGCCTGCCACCGAAGCGCTCATCTCGGCGTTGCCCGGGATGCGGCAGTTCGGTACGCAGGAGCTGAATCTCGTTCACGTCGCAAAGCCGTTTTCCCAACCGATTTCCCGTTCCATGGAGGAGTTGAACGAGCTGAGGGCTCGCGTCAACCGGCTGGCGGAATCGCTTCGTGCGCATGGTTTCGAAGTGACCGCAGACGTGCCGACCGGCGAGCCGGCCGCCGAGATCGTTTCCTCAGCGGCGCGTCGGGCGGCCGACTTGATCCTGATCGGATCGCGCAGCCGCACCCGCATCCAGGAAGCGTTCGTGGGGAGTGTGAGCTGGGATGTCGTGCGTCAGGCGAGGAGACCGGTTCTGCTGCAGCGGATCGAGGCGAACCGGCCCGATCCCGAAGCGGCGCTGGAATCCCGCGCAGTCGGCCTGCCACGGCGAGTGCTACACCCCACCGATTTCTCGGACATTGCCCTCCGAGCCAAGCCGTACCTCCTGCACCTGGCGGCACTCGGCCCGATGGAGTTCAGCCTGCTCAACGTTCTGCCCGTCAACGCGTCGAGCGAAGACGCCGCGAATGCGCGAGCCCGCCTCGAATCGCTGGCGGGTGAGCTTCGCGAAGCCGGTGCAACGGCCGTGCGCGTCGATGTCCGGTTCGGCACGCCACACGACGAGATCCTCGCGGCCGGCGGCCGCGATTCGGATGCCCTCGTAGTCATGGGTACACAGGGTCGCGGGTTCCTGCCGGGCATGATCCTGGGCAGCGAGAGCCGGCAGGTCGTCCGCCGCGCGTCCGCCCGGACGCTGCTCATCCCGGCGATCGACGAGGAGTAGGCGCCGCGGTGCTGCTGGCCGGCGTCGGCGCGTTCACGACCCGCGGCCGCCGCACCGCACGGATTTCCGTCGGCTGATCGGTAGTGCCTTTGGAGTTGCTCGCGAACAAGTATCCGTTGACCGGAGGATCTACCATGACAAGGCGAATCCACCGTTCACGCCCGCACCGTGCCGTACCGTTCAGGACACCAGCGCTGGTATCGCTCCTTTCGATCGCCGTGGGGGCTTGCGGCGCCTCGCCGGACGGGAGTGCCGCCGCCAGCGCGGCCGCCGAAGCGAGCGGGGCGGACGTCGTCGCATTCGTCGGTGCCAACGTGATCCCAATGGATGAGGAGCGCATCCTCGCCAATCACACGGTCATCGTCCGGGATGGAGTGATCGCGGAGATCGGCCCGGCGGCGCAGGTGTCCGTACCTGCCGGCGCCACGCAGGTGGACGCCACGGGGAGGTACCTGATACCGGGTCTGGCGGAGATGCACGCCCACATCCCGGCGGGCGACGCCGCGACCGTGGAGAA
>Ga0180216_1001937_pt1 | contig 17803 bp, 16 predicted proteins | sample eDN3rd37CBELigMG_FD_128879 | JGI IMG/M metagenome (GOLD analysis project Ga0180216, IMG submission 128879) | Enriched Miracle-Growth compost microbial communities from Emeryville, California, USA - eDNA 3rd pass 37_C BE-Lig MG (version 2)... ...
CCTATCCTCAAAAACCGAAGCCGCCGTAATGGTTTAGGCCATTTCCCTTAGAGCATTTCCTGTTTAGGCTGGTGTCTTTATCCCGAAACCGGTTCCCACTTTCGGGAGACATACTCTAAGGGATGACCCCTGCTATCAACGCTGCAACAAATGCAAATGCCGCACAGATCATGAGGACATTCAAAGATCGCGTAAGTCCCATTGGTCTGTCTCCTTCATATGCGCCCGACTGGTCGGACGCGCGCTGGTAGGAAACCGGAATCTAAGCGCAAAACGCCCCGAACAAAAGAAGATTTCGTTCTGCAATCTGCCGTGATAGGGGAATAAACCTATTGTTTACCCTCTAAACTATTGAAATATTTGACTAGAAAAATTTGTTCACATTTCATGAAAAAGACATCGAACTGCCACGTTTGGTGCTGTTTTCGCCGCACTTGCCACAGCTTTTTTGACACGTTTTTAGCCCATTTCAGCGAATTAGCGCCAGATATGCCGACAAGGTGAGGACTGATATCACGGTCGAATAGAGGATGACGTTGGAGGTTATCGCCGCTTCGCGACGATAATGCTCGGCCAGCATGAACGGCCCGGTGCCGGTCGGCAGGGCTGCGAGAAGCGCGGCGCTCTGCGCCAGCAGGGGCGGTAGTCCGAACACATGGACCGCCAGCAGCCAGGTTGCGAGCGGTTGAACGATGAGCTTCACCGAGACCAGGAAGGCGATGGCATTCACGCTTTCACGTTCGATCTTGCGCGGTTGGGCGAGGAACAGGCCAAGGGCCACGAGCGCGCAAGGCGATGCGGCACCGCCGAGCATCTTGAGGAAGGTTTCCGCCGGGGGTGGGATCGCGAGCCCCAGAAAGGACACCACGGCACCAAGCGCTGGAGCGACAAGCAGCGGATTGCGGATCAGGGATAGCACCACCTTCCAGATGAGACGGAGCGGCTTCTTTTCGGTTTGCAGGCCGATTTCGATTAGCACGATGGCAAAAGCGAAGGTGACGCAGACGGTGATGATGATCGAAATGGTTGTCGCGGCCAGAACGCCCGAGCCGAAAGCGATCATCGAAAGCGGGATGCCCATATAACCGGTATTGGGATAGGCGGCGTTCAGGCCGTCCAGCGCGGTATCGGCAAGCGGCATTTTTCCGCGCAGCCGCACCAGAAATGGCAATGCGAAAGCAATGGCGCTTGAAAGCAGAAACACTGCGATGAAGCCTGGCTGCCACAGCTCGCTGCCATGGGTATTGGCCATGATGTCGAAGAGCAGGGCAGGCAGTGCAAGATAGACGACGAAACGGTTCAGCTCCGCTATTGCATGCGGCCCGAGAATTTTCAGCCTGAAGGCACCCCAGCCGGAGAAAATCAGCGCGAAAACGGGAAGGACGACGAACAGCGTTGTGAGCATGGGGCGCATTTCAGTTCGGGAAAGGAAAAGGCGCGGGCTTTGAACTCCGCGCCTTGTCGAATATCAGAGCTTGTCGAGAAGCTCCTGCGTTGGCCAGGAATCGGCGGGCATTCCGAGGCGCAACTGTTCGGCGCGCACGGCATCGCGGGTGGCGACACCGAAAACGCCGTCGATCTTGCCCATTTCATAGCCGCGCGCCTGCAGCTTGGTCTGGAGTTCCTTCAGCTGGTCCTGCGTCAGGCCGGGAACCGGGGTGCCGGGATCGAAGGCAGGCGCACCCGCCAGACGGGTCGCGAAATAGGCCGCCGTGGTCGCATAGACGATGGACTTGTTCCATTCCACGAACACGTCGAAGTTCGGATAGGACAGGAAAGCCGGTCCCTTGCGGCCAAGCGGCAGCAGAAGCGACGCATCACCGTCATCCGGACCGAGCGGACCATTGAGGCCGGTCACGCCCTGTTCAGCCCACCAGGAATGCGGCTTGCGATTGGTGCGGATCGCTTCTTCCCAAGGCAGGTCCTTGGTGAGGCGAACTTCCTCGAGCCATGGCTGGCCACGTTTCCAGCCGAGTTCCGAGATCATGCGACCGGCGGTCATCATGGCGTCGGGAACGCTGTTCTTCAGATCGACCTTGCCGTCGCCATCGCCGTCAACGCCACGTTCAAGATAGTCCTTCGGCAGAAGCTGCATCATGCCGATTTCGCCAGCCCATGCGCCAGTGGTCGCCGCATCGACGACCCCCTGATCGAAAAGCTTGAGAAGGGCGATCAGCTGCGGGCGGAACAGGTCCGGGCGGCGGCAGTCATAGGAAAGGGTGACAAGCGCATTGAGCGTGTCGAAATCTCCCTGAATGGCACCATAGTCGGTTTCCAGGCCCCAGAAGGCGGCAAGGACTGGTCCCGGTACGCCATAGGTATCTTCGACCTTCTTGAAGACATCGGCATATTTGACCAGATTGTCACGGCCCTTCTTCAGGCGCGCTTCCGAGATGAGGCGCTTGGAAAATTCGGTGAAGGTCAGGTTGAAGACAGTCTGCTTGCGGTCGCGGTCGAGCACCTTCTGCTCAAGCATGGCCTTGTGCAGTTCGGCGATGCCCTTCTCGCCGACACCGGCGTCACGGGCTTCCTTGGTCAGATTGTCCATCCACTGGCCGAAATCGATCTCGCATTCCGGCTTTGGAAGATTGACGGCGTTTTCAGCCGGGGCCGCAGCAGGCGCAGGGGACGCGGCGGCCTGTGCATTGGACATGGCTGTCGATGCCAGCAGGGCGGCTGCGATAACTGAAGCAAACAACTTCATTGGTAACTCACACTAATAAACCGGGAGCAGTCGGCTCCCTTCCGAGGATTGTTTTGCTATTGCCCCAACAAGCCCCGGAAATGAAGCAAAACTTGGTGTGAACTGCCAAACTGGGCCGTGTTAGCGGACCTTGTTGCTTTCCAGCCACTTTTTCCACGTATTGGCGTCACCTGCGAAGACGTTGATGTCGGCGTCGCCCTTGATGCCGGGAATGGAGCCGGTGCCGGTATATTGCCAGAACGTCCACGGATGCGGTCCGTATTTTTCGTCAGGATGACCGGCGACGGAGCGCAGCCAGAACGGATAATCCGCCATCTGCCGCAGATCGTTGTCATCGAAGAAATCGACCGTCGTGTAGACGATCGGGCGCTTGCCGTAATGTTTTTCCAGCGCTTGCAGGAAAATGCGCATTTCCTTGCGCACAACGGCTGCGTTGGGGCGCAGCTTGCAGGTTGGCGACTGCGGGTTCCATTCCATGTCGAGAACGGGCGGAAGCGCGCCGGGGTCACGCGGTACGTTTTGAATATACCAGCGCGCCTGCTCGATCGCCGGACGGCAGAAATAATAGAAATGATAGGCGCTCCGGGCGATGCCTGCCTGACGGGCGCCGTTCCAATGTTCCTGAAAGCGGTCATCGACCCGGTCGCCGCCTTCGGTCGCCTTGATGAAGGCAAAGGAAATGCCACTGGCGCGAACGGCGCTCCAGTCAATATTGGTCTGGTATTTGGAAACGTCCGTGCCGTGGATCGGATAGTGCCACGGCGTCTTGCCGGTCCAGTCGTGCGGGTCGCGATCCCCGAAACGGGGCGCCTTCACCGGGCCTGACGGCGGTGGAATGCGGGCTACCGAACCACCTGATTTCTTTACGTCGGAAAAGTCGTAGTCCACCGTCGTGCAGGCGGAAAGAAGTAAAGCGCCGAGGGCGAGAATGCTGCAGCTGGCCAGACGGTTCATATAGTGGTTCCGTGTCGCGAATCAGTCCTCTAACGGTTACGCGATCCGGAGGCAGACGTCACCAGTCTGCCGGTCAAGTTTGCTGCTAATCTGTTGAAGTGGCTGGCATCGCCGCACGAACGACCGCTATCCAGGCAAAGCCGCGATACAGAATGCGCTTTTCAACAGTGGCGTTCCGTTCCTGTGCGAGCTGATCGCAAATCGCAAAAAGGTCGCTGCGCGGTGTGACGTGGAACCATTCCAGCCATTTGAACAGAGCTTTTGCGAACCAGCGGGGCAGACGAGACTGATCGCCAAAATCGACGATATGCAGTTCGCCGCCCGCATTGAGGTGTCGGACGCTTTCCCGGATGACCGATTGCCATTGCGGGATCATCGACACCGCATAGGAAATGAAAATCCGGTCAAAGCCCGCTTGTCCGAACAATCGCTCCGGGTCGAATTGCGCTGCGTCGGCCCGGTCGAGGCGGACGCGGCTTTCGATGCCGGCGCGTTCCGTCGCATGGCGGGCGGTATCCAGCATTTCCGCGGAAATATCGATGCCGAAGAGCGTGACGTCAGGATAATGTTCCGCAGTCTTCACCAGATTGCGGCCCGTGCCGCAGCCGATTTCCAGAACCGTGCCGTTCCGGGGAACGTCCAGCCCCGCAATCATTGGGTCGCGACCCAGAAGATAGTATTTGCGGGTTGCATCGTAGAAATGCCGCTGACGACGGTAGACCCGATCCATGAGGTTGGCGTGGTCCATACCCTGAACACTCCATGGGCTGCGCAGCATGTCAGGCATCCTTCAAGATATAGAGGTGGAAGCCGCCATAGATCGACGAACGGTCGCGATCATGCAGGGCGCGGGACTCGTCTGCCTGATATTCCCAGCGATCCAGTATCTCGGGCGCTACCCGTCCCGGAAGCAGGCTCGGTTCAGCAGCAGTGCGGAAGATGACGCGGGCGTTCGGCGCGGCCGTGCGGGTGATTTCGATCCACAGCGCGTTGAGTTGCTCGTCATTCATCCAGTCCTGCGCATCCAGCAGGATATAGCGGTCGACGGAAGCGGCGGGCTTGGCGGCGAGAAAATCGGTATAGCTGGCGTTTTGCACTGTCATGCGGTCGGCACGCGCCCGCACCGTTTCGAAATTGCTGCGCGACAGATAGGGCGGCAGCGGACCGGTCTCCTCATTGCCGCTATAGCCGCGCCCGAAGGCCTGCCACGCGAAATAATTGTCGGTAAGGGGAAAGCCGCAGGCGAGTTTTTCAAGGCGGCTGCGCAGGACAAGCGCCATATCGCCATTCCCAGCGGTAGCAAGGGCATCATATTGCTGTGGCGGTATGCCGAGCCCAAACAGGGAGGATTTGCGGGCCGTCGCCCAGCGCACCATGCGTTTTTCAAAAAGCGGTGCCAGCGCGGTGTCGAAGAAACTGCGCTGCTCTTCCATGGTGCGCGCCTTCAAGATGTCGCGCGGATCGATCCCATAGAGCCGCGCCACGCGGTGGCCCATGCCGATGAAGACGCCAAGCAAACCGTGGCGATAGAGGTCGCGCCAGAAAATGGAAATGCGCTGGCGGCCGTTCCACTTGCGCTTTTCCCAATAGGTGCGGCTTTCGCTGTCGAGGTGCGGGCGGATGAAGCGCTTGTAGGCCGCCAGATTGGTCTTGTCATCGGCCTTGCCGTAGAAGCGGTAGAAAGCGTTGTAATCAGGGAGGTTTTTGACGGCGGCGAGTTTAAGCCGGTTGAACGCGACATGCGCCCGATTGAGATCGACCGCTTCCACGCATGCCGGATCGGCGGTTAGGTAGGACATGGCATTGCATCCGCCGGAAGCGATGGTGACGATGCGGTGGCCGGGCTCGATGGCAAGTGCCGCCATGTCGACTTCCGGGTCTTCCCAGATTTGCGGATAGACCAGCCCCTTGAACAGCCACGCGAACAATCTTTCGGAAAAGCCCGCGCGCGAAAGAGCGTTGTTTTGTGTCACAGCACGCTTGAGAATTGTGCCGCCTGTTGCCTGCTCTGTCATCAAAAGTTCCCCTGATCCTCGAATCCAGACTTCGATTTTGCAAAGTTAAACATCGTCCAATGACAGGGACGTGACGAAATAATTGCGGGCTTATAAACGGGAAAAAATGGGCTACTGCTCTGTAATACTGTCGCTTTATTACGTTCGGTAAGACTATTTGAGAGAACTTTTCCGCGCTGTTGCCGTTTTTCGGTGTGAAGGTCCAGTCGACAGGACTTCTGTGTCGATGAGCGACCGTAAAGGTGATTGGCCGGGTAAACCGGCCACGCACGGAGAAACAGCGAGGCGTTTGGCAAGCTTGCCATTGATGCCTGAAACCAGGCCAAGAGCCTAACCTAGGAAGGAGAGCCTAAGTGAAGAAGTTTCTGATTGCTTCTGTCGCCGCCGTATCGCTTCTCGGTCTTGCAGCTTGCAACGACAAGAAGGACGATACGAACAACGCACCGGCACCATCCACGCCGGCAGCGCCTTCGAACAATGACACGACGCCAGCGCCGACCACTCCGGCCACCCCGGCACCATCGACGCCGGGTACGGGGACTGCACCTTCCAACTAAGGGTGCGATGTCGTGACTGCTTTGCAGGCGGATGGCGATCCGGTGTCGGGTCGCCATTCGTGCTTGACGGCTTCGGCCGGTTTCGGATTTGACATGAACGCTAAGGCAACCACAGTGGGAAAAGACGGGCACTCTGCGTTTTCCGTGTTTCAACGCAGGCTCGGTTCGGTTATGGCTTTCGTCATGAACCGTAACTTTCTCTTTTTCATTTCTGCGATCGTTCTCGTTGCGCTTGCCGCATGCGGCAAGGGAGATGACGAGAGCGCTGCCACGACCAATGGCGGAGAGCAGGGCGCTGCCGCCATTTCGCAGCCTGCCAAGCCGGCAGAAAGCACGGGCACGGAAAAAGGTCCCGATCTGGTCAAGTCGCTTCGCGAGAGTTCAGGTGTGGTGACCCCGGAAGAAAAAGCCGCCGCCATCGAAAGGGCGCGCGCAAATGCGGTTGCCGCCGCTCAGTCGGTGGGCCAGACGGATGAGCAGGCACAGGCGGCTGGAGAGGCTGCGGCTGCTGTCGCACAGCGCTCCTTCAACGGCCGCGAGCCGCAGCAATAATGTAAGAGCCTGTTCCAACAGTCGTCGTGCCGGTCTCCAAATGGCGCCTTTCTGTATTCCGCTGCTCACGTATCCTTAAGTACGCTCCGCTCCGGTACTCGAAAATTACCATTTTCGCCACGGCCCCACGCTTTTTGATTGAGGCTCTCAGCCTGCGGTTCGATATTCTTTCTAAATGTTTGTTTTTTCAACTTTCGCCTGCCTAGGCGGTTTTCAGTCCTTTCGGAATTCTATAGAAAAGTGCCATGTCGATTTGGGTCCGCATCGGTGAGTTTGTCACGTCCGTGGCGTCGAATGCCATTACTGGCGTTATCGAAGCCGTGCGCACCGTTTTTGAAGGCGATGCCGACACGCGCCGCCGGGTGGCTTTCTCCATCGCGATGATCGCGCTTTCCGCCAAGATGGCCAAGGCGGACGGGGTTGTCACCCAGGATGAAATCCGCGCCTTTCAGGACATATTCGCGGTGCCGAAGGAAGAGACGGCGCATGTCGCGCGGCTCTACGATCTCGCCAAACAGGATGTTGCGGGCTACGAATCCTATGCGCGTCAGCTTGCCGGATTGTGCAGCGAGGGGCAGACCGACTGTCATCTGCTGGAAGACATCCTTGACGGGCTTTTCCATATCGCCACCGCCGATGGCTATGTGCACGAAAAGGAAATGGCCTTTCTTGCAGGCGTGGCGGATATATTCGGCTATGACGAGGCGGCCTTCGACCGTATTGCGATCCGGCATGTCCAGCGCGGCGCTGACGATCCCTACGCCATTCTGGGGTTGGAGCGCGGCGTGTCCTTCGATATGGCCCGCAAGCGCTATCGCGCGCTGGTGAAGGAACACCACCCTGACCGGCTGGTGGCCGAAGGGTTGCCGCTCGAATTCATAACCATTGCCAACAGGCGTCTTGCGGCGATAAACGCAGCCTGGGCGAGTATCGAGAAGAATCTGGAGGCTGCATGAGCAGCGCACACGAAATCGAGAACGAATTGTTGGAGGAGCTGGTGCTTGTCCGGCCTGATTTCGTCGGTGCAATGCTTGACCCGTCGCCCAATTTCGGTCCGCGCCGCGACGGCAAGGTGCCAACCTTTCTCATTCTCCACTATACGGGTCTGGCAACCGCCGAAGAGGCGGTGCAGGTCCTGAAGTCGCCGGACATGGAAGTTTCCGCGCATTATCTCGTCCATGAAGACGGGCGGATCGTGCAGATGGTATCGGAAAAGGCGCGGGCCTGGCACGCAGGCCAGAGCTTCTGGAAGGGCGAAACGGACATCAATTCGGCTTCCATCGGCATAGAGATCGTCAACCCGGGCAACCTCCAGGATTATCCGCCGTTCAAGGATGCACAGATCGAGGCGGTTATCCGCCTTTGCCGCGACATATGCGAGCGCCAGGCCATCAGACCGGAGAATGTGCTGGCCCATTCGGACATCGCTCCGTCCCGCAAGACCGATCCCGGCCATAATTTTCCGTGGAAGCGGCTTCATGAGGCAGGTATCGCCCATTACATCGAGCCGACGCCGATCCGCGGCGGAAGGTTTCTCGCAAGGGGCGAAAACGGCCAGCCGGTCGAAGCCTTGCAGTCCATGCTGGCGCTTTACGGCTACGGAATTGCCATCACTGGCATCTTCGATGAGGATACGGAGACCGTGATTAAGGCCTTTCAGCGCCATTTTCGGCCACAGAATGTGGACGGCGTGGCCGATGTTTCTACCATAGATACCCTCTACAGGCTGATTTTTTCCCTGCAAAATGTTACCGCCTGAAGCGGCACGAGTGATCTGTTTGTCTAAGGGCAACATTTCAGATTTTCGTAATGTTTTCATAAAAATAGATCGATCCAGTCCCGTTGCAGCGGGGCTGTGACGGCGGTTCGCTGCGGCCGCGCATGAATCGCTAATGTTGCAACCTGTAAGACTATTTTACTTTTGCAACCAATCTTCAGCTGCATTTCCCCGCCAATTCATTGGTCAATCCCAGCGGTCACGGGCCCTTACAGGCCATATCGGGCGGGATCAAAAAACAGGATCGTCTCCCCCAAGACAGGCGGTCTGACAAAAGAAACGTTTCAAGACGGTAGGTTATGAAAGTAAAATTTGTTGTTGTTAGCGCCCTTGTCGGCGCGATGAGTTCGTTTGGCCTGAATCCGGCGCTGAGTGCCCCTTCAACTGAACCGACCAACCTCGCAGCTCTCCTCAAGGCACGCCAGCAGAACAAGTCTGCCGCGGCGGAAAAGCCAACCACAGCGCCCAAGAAGGCATCGGTCGTCAGCCGTCGTGCGGCCCCGGCCACAAAGGGTTCCACCGGTAAGCGTTCGCAGTCGAAAGACACGACGACCGCCCGTAACGCCAAGGGCGGCGCCTATTCCACCATCATCAACCGTTATGCGTCGACCTATGGCGTGCCCTCCGCACTGGCCCATGCGGTTGTGCGTCACGAGAGCAATTTCCAGCCGAATGTGCGCGGCAAGGCCGGTGAAATCGGCCTGATGCAGATCAAGCTCTCGACCGCTCGCAGCCTCGGCTACACCGGCTCCGCCAAGGGCCTCTACGAGCCGTCCACGAACATCCAGTTCGGCATGAAGTATCTCGCCATGGCGCAGAAGCTCGGCGGCGGAAGCACCTGTGGCACGATTCTGAAATACAATGCCGGTCACGGCGCAACGCGCATGAACCCGACCTCTGCGAAGTACTGCAGCTCGGTCAAGGCCTATATGCGCGCTCTCTAACAGATTTGCGTCAGCGGTCGCGTAGAGTACAGGCAGCCTGATGCGAACGGAAAGCCGACAGTGGCAACACTGTCGGCTTTTCTGTTGTGACGAGATTTTTTCGAAATCCGGTTTCACTGTCGCGCTATCGTTGCTATATGCGCCGTGTCAGTCGGTCGGGCAGCCGCGCCTGTCATATGCCGAAAGGCGGCAGGTGAGGAAAGTCCGGGCTCCATGGAAACACGATGCCGGGTAACGCCCGGCGGGGGTGACCCCAGGGACAGTGCCACAGAAAGCAGACCGCCCCGTCTTCCGTACCGTTGCAATGACGAAACGGCAGGGATGACGGGGTAAGGGTGAAAGGGTGGGGTAAGAGCCCACCGCGTCGGCAGCAATGCAGACGGCACGGTAAACCCCATCGGGAGCAAAACCGAATAGGGACGGCGCGTCGGTTCGCAAGGGCCGGCAATCGGTTTCCGGATCAGCCGTCCGGGTGGGTTGCACGAGGCGGGTGGCGACATCCGTCCCAGATGAATGGCTGCCACGTCGGGCGCAAGCCTGGCCATACAGAACCCGGCTTACAGACCGGCTGACAATTTCCTCCAGGACGGTTTCGATCTTCCAACGCAAGAAACGGATAGTTGCGTTGCGGCCGAGGCTCTAATTGGGACCTCCACGAAATCATGGAGGTTCACTATGACCAGCTTGAAGGACAAGGTTGCAATCATTACCGGCGCGTCGTCCGGGATAGGACGTGCGGCCGCATTGCTCTTTGCAAGAGAGGGCGCGTCGCTGGTGCTGAACGCGCGCGGACTCGCGGGACTTGAGCGCGTTGCACAGGAGATCGCGGCGTTTGGCGGAAAGGCGCATTGTGTTGCCGGGGATGTGTCGGAAGCCCGGACCCATGCGGCGCTGGTGGCAGCGGCGAAAGATCAATTCGGCGGGCTCGATATTGCTTTCAACAATGCCGGAACCGTCGGTCCCATCGCGCCGCTTGCCGAAATCGCGCCCGGCGATTGGGAAGCGGTACTGGCGGGTAATCTCACTTCCGCATTTCTGGGAGCAAGATCGCAAATCCCCCTCATGCTCGAACGGGGCGGCGGCTCAATCATCTTCACCTCCACATTTGTCGGCACGAGCGTCGGCATACCCGGCATGTCGGTTTACGGAACCTCGAAGGCGGCTCTCATGGGGCTGGTGAAGGGCATAACCGCCGATTACGGCGTCCGTGGTATCCGGGCAAATGCGCTTCTGCCGGGCGGTGTGGACACGCCAATGGGCGGAGATGAAAAACACAAGGAGTGGGCCGCCGGTCTTCATGCGATGAAGCGGATCGCCCAGCCGGAAGAGATCGCGCAGGCTGCGCTTTTTCTAGCGGGTCCCATGTCCAGTTTCGTTGCGGGGACAGCGCTTTATGCCGATGGCGGCAATGCTGCGGTAAAATGAATGAAAGGGCGGCTCTGCAATGCAAAGTCGCCCTTTTGAAGCACTTCGGGCCTTAGATGGGCACGCCGGTCAGGAAGTCGTAAATCAGCTTCATGTTCAGGACGATGATGATTGCAGCGGTGATGGCGGCAAGCAGCGTGACCCAGCGCGGAGCGACAAGCGATCCCATCTTCTTTTTCTCCGCCGTGAACATGACAAGCGGAATGATCGCAAAGGGCAGTTGCAGGCTCAACACGACCTGAGACAGGATAAGAAGCTCGGTCGTTCCCTGAGAGCCATACATGATCGTCACCACGGCAGCCGGAACGATGGCCACGAAACGGGTGATCGCACGGCGCAGCCACGGCTTCAGGCGAATGTCGATGAAGCCTTCCATGACGATCTGCCCGGCCATGGTCGCGGTGATGGTGGAGTTCAGCCCGCAACACAGAAGCGCAATGGCAAAGAGTGTTGGCGCGAGGGCCGAGCCGAGCAGCGGGTTCAGGAGAGCATGTGCCTTGTCCAGATCTTCGACGGCGGTATTGCCGGTGGCGTTGAAGCTCGCAGCAGCCAGGATCAGGATCGACGCATTGACGAGCAGCGCGAATGTCAGAGCAATGGTGGAATCCCATGTCGCAAAGCGTATGGCCTCGCGCTTTTCAGCGCTCGTATGGCCGTAGTCGCGCGTCTGGATGATACCGGAATGCAGATAGAGGTTATGCGGCATCACCGTCGCGCCGATGATGCCAAGCGCAATATAGAGCATGTCCGGATTGCGGATGATCTCGGTCGTGGGTGCAAAGCCTTTGATGACTTCGCCCCATTGCGGCTGCGCCATCAAAATCTGAATGAGGAAACAGAGCGCGATCACGCCAAGCAGCGTGATGATAAGCGCCTCGACGCGGCGGAATCCCTTGTTCTGGAGATATAGCACCAGAAGCACGTCGGCTGCGGTGATGATGACGCCGATTTCCAGCGGAATGCCGAACAGGAGGTTGAGGCCGATGGCTGTGCCGATGACTTCGGCAAGGTCGGTGGCGCAGATTGCAAGTTCCGCCAGAAACCAGAGCGGCCAGGCGAGAAAACGCGGATAGGCATCCCGGCAGGCCTGCGCCAGATCGCGGCCCGTCGCGACTGCAAGGCGAGTGCAAAGCGCCTGCAGGAGCACGGCCATAAGGTTGGACAGCAGAACGACGGAAAGCAGCGTATAGCCGAAGCGGGAGCCGCCAGCCAGCGAGGTTGCCCAGTTGCCGGGGTCCATATAGCCAACAGCTACCAGATATCCCGGGCCGAAAAAGGACAGCGCGCGACGAAACTTCGAGCCGGAGCGATTGACCCTGATCGAACGGTGGACATCGGACATGGATGCTTCACCGCGATCGCGCCGCCAGCCTTCAAATGTAACTTCGCCAGCGCCGGACGAATTTTCTCCATATGGAGCCATTATAAACGCCTTGATGTCGTAATGCAGTTGCAAACTATTTGCATTAAATACGGCAAGGACGCGGAGACGTCAACAGGGGGCAGGGCATCACAAATCATAAGCTTGTGATGCATAGCGTGTGGGCCGGAGGTGATGCGTTGAGTGAAACGCGCTCCGGTTTTCGGTCGATGCCGCGAAACTGCTCTCCAAAAAATCTCTGTTGAAAGTTCCGAGGCTGAGCGGGTTCCGGCGCGAAGCCCATCCAAAGGATAACGCTTCATTAAGCTTAATATCCGATAACTGACGAACGAATCCGTCATGCCCTCAAGTCGACGGCAAATGGGCGGAATCCAAAGGCAACACTCAGGCATGTCTCCCGAAAGCGGGAAGATGCTCTCAAGCGCAATGCGCTTTAGCTAACGGGCTGCGTACCCGGGAAAGGATCGGAATGATGGCAAGCCTCGGCGGAGACAATTCTCAAGCCGGTGGGGCTGAAGTCCGTCACGTTCCGGTGCTGATTGCCGAAGTGATCGATGCCCTGAAGCCCGTAGCTGGCGCGGTGATCGTCGATGGGACATTCGGCGCGGGTGGTTACACGCGCCGCATACTCGAAGCGGGTGCGGACGTGATCGCGATTGACCGCGATCCGACCGCAATCGAAGCCGGGCGGGTGATGGAAAAACAGTTTCCGGGCAGGCTCAATCTGGTCGAGTCCCGGTTCTCTGCCCTGGATGACGCGGTCTCGACAGTGAAGGGAGCGGGCAGCAAGGTGGACGGCGTTGTGCTCGATATTGGCGTGTCGTCGATGCAGATCGATGAGGCCGAGCGCGGCTTCTCCTTCCAGAAGGACGGTCCGCTCGACATGCGCATGTCGAAAAAAGGGCCGAGCGCTGCCGATGTGGTCAACCGTCTCAAGACCGGCGATCTGGCTCGTATCTTCAATTTCCTGGGCGAGGAACGCCATGCGGGCCGCATTGCGCGCATGATCGACAAGCGCCGCACGGCGCAGCCTTTCACGCGCACGCTCGATCTTGCCAATGCCATCGAAACGCTGGTCGGTCGCAACCCGAAGGATCGCATTCATCCGGCCACGCGGGTGTTTCAGGCGCTGCGTGTCTATGTGAACGACGAGTTGGGCGAACTGGCGCGGGCGCTGCTTGCTGCCGAGCGCATCCTGAAACCGGGCGGACGGCTGGTTGTCGTGACCTTCCATTCGCTCGAAGACCGCATGGTGAAGCGTTACTTCGCGGACCGGGCGGGCGGTAGTGCCGGATCGCGCCATCTACCGGAAACGCATGTTCGTCTCGCGAGCTTTACGCCGGCGATCAAGGGTGCGGTCGGCCCGACGGCTGAGGAAGAAGAACGAAATCCGCGTGCGCGCTCGGCGAAGCTGCGCGCCGGAACAAGGACGGAAAATCCGCCACTGGAAGACGATCTATCGCTTTTCGGGTTGCCCAAACTGCCCGAGACGAACGAACTGGCCCGGAGTTAAACGAGTGCTGCGTACTTTCGACATCATCATGATAGCGGCGATGCTGGTGGCGGCGACCGTCACCTACACGATCAAATATGACGCGGAAAAACAGATCGCGGTAATCGCCAAGCTGAAGCGGCAGATCGACTCCGAGAAGGACACCATCACGCTCCTGCGCGCCGACTGGGCATTGATGAACCAGCCGGGCCGCTTGCAGAGCCTCGTGGGCGTCTATGAAAAGGAACTCAATCTCCAGCCGATCGAAGCCGAACAGCTTCTCCTTGGCGTCAACGAAATTCCGGAACGCCCGGTGGATGATATCCAGAAGATCATCTCCGGCAGCGACGAACTGTTGGCAAGCGGCGTGCTTGAAAAGGATGCCATCACGACCGGCAGCGTCAAGAATAGCGGGACGAGGCACTGATCATGCGGCTGAGACCTTTCAGAAAAAAGAACATGCAGGCAGGTAACGGTGTTGAGCCGGTTGGCGATGAAAAGCTGGCCGGCAACATGGCGTTTGTCGGCTCGCGCAAGAAACACGGCAACCGCGCGCGCAATCGCCTGTGGATGGCCATCGCCTGTTTTGTCGGCATCTATGGCGTGATGGGTGGAAAGCTCATCTATTTCGGCGTCATCGGCGGCGAAAACGAGGATAATGCTGGCCCGGCTGTCCAGCAGCTGGCATCGCGCCCGGATATCCTCGACCGGAACGGCGAAATTCTCGCTACCGATATCAAGACGGCGTCGCTCTATGCCGAACCGCGCAAGATCGTCGATCCTGACGAAACCATCGAAATGCTGTCCACCGTGCTGCCGGACCTCGACTGGGAAGCGACATACAAGCGCCTGAAAAGCGGCGCGGGCTTCGTCTGGGTCAAGCGCGGGCTGACGCCTCGCCAGCAGAGCCAGATCATGGCGCTCGGCGTACCGGGCATCGGTTTCCGGACGGAAAAGCGCCGTTTCTATCCGGGTGGCCCAACCGCGTCGCACATCCTCGGTCTCGTCAATGTCGACAATCAGGGCATTGCGGGCATGGAGAAATATATCGACAGCCAGGGCCTGACCGACCTGCGCTCCGTAGGTCTTGCGACCGGGCAGTCGCTGGAACCGGTGCGTCTCTCCATTGACATTCGCGTGCAGCACATCATGCGCGATGTGCTGGTCAAGGCCATGGAACGCTATCGGGCGATTGCCGCCGGTGCGGTTGTGCTGAACGTCAAGACCGGCGAAGTCATCGCCATGGCATCGGTGCCGGATTTCGACCCGAACAATCCGGTCCATGCGCTGGACAAGGATCGCCTGAACCGCATGTCGGCAGGCACCTATGAAATGGGCTCGACCATCAAGAGCTTTACCACGGCGATGGCGCTCGATTCCGGCAAGTTCAACCTGAACTCGCGTCTTGATGCGTCGCGTCCGCTGGTGTTCGGTCGCCAGACCATCCGTGACTTCCACGGCAAGGGCCGTGTGCTGACGCTGCCGGAAGTCTTCATCTTCTCGTCCAACATCGGTTCGGGCCGCGAGGCCGATGCCGTCGGCATCGAAGGCCACCGTGCGTTCCTGAAAAAGATCGGTCTTCTCGACCGCTTGCAGACGGAACTGCCGGAAGTGGCGCGCCCCGTCGAGCCGCGTGTGTGGAAGAAGGTTCATTCGATGACCATTTCGTTCGGCCACGGCATGATGACGACGCCGTTGCAGACGGCAGTTGGTGCTGCGGCGCTGATGAATGGCGGCAAGCTGATGCCGCCGACATTCCTGACGCGCACGCAGGCCGAGGCCGATCAGGTGGCCAAGCAGATCATCCATCCACAGGTTTCTGCCGACATGCGTTATCTCTACCGCCTCAACGCGACTGCGCAGGGCGGTTCCGGCAAGCGCGCGACGGTTCCGGGCTATCGCGTCGGCGGCAAGACCGGCACGGCGGAAAAGGTGGTGCATGGGCGCTATTCGAAGGATGTGCGCTTCAACGCATTTCTGGCGTCATTTCCGATGGATGACCCGACTTATGTCGTGCTGACCATCATCGACGAACCGAAGCCGGAGGAAGGCAAATTCAGCGCAACCGCAGGTCTCAACGCAGCGCCGATGGTTTCGGAAATCATCCGCCGGTCCGCTTCGTTCCTCGGCGTGAAGCCCGATTTCCAGCTCGAAGCCCAGCCAGCAATGGTTAGCAATTTAAGCGGCAAGCCTGATTTTCAACAGGATGTGCCGCCAGCAATGGTTTCCAACGAATACGACTGATTCGCATAAAACAGCCTTTGCAGCGTTACGCGCACAACTGAATCTGGATTTGGTATGACCATGAAACTGAAGGAAATCGCTCTTTTCAAGGAACTGGCCTCCGGCAATGCCGGCGAGGTGGAGATCACCGGTGTCACGTCGGACTCCCGCAAGGTCGAACGCGGTTTTCTTTTCGCAGCCTTGAAGGGTGTGAAAGCTGATGGCGCGGCTTTTGTCGCCGATGCCGTCAAGCGCGGCGCCAGCGCCATCGTTGCGGGCAAGGATACGGTCATTGCCGATGCGGGTGTGCCGGTCCTTCATGTCGACGATCCGCGTCTTGCCCTGGCAGTTGCGGCGGCACAGTTCTATGGCAAGCAGCCGCAGGTCATGGTTGCGGTCACCGGCACCAGCGGCAAGACGTCCGTTGCATCCTTTACCCGTCAGATATGGGCGTATGCCGGTTTCCCCGCCGCCAACATCGGCACGACCGGCGTCTTCTCACCGACCCGCAGCGACTATAACTCGCTGACCACGCCCGATCCGGTGGAGCTGCATCGCGTGCTGGCCGAACTTGCCGACGAAGGCGTCACCCATGCCGCCATGGAAGCTTCGTCTCATGGTCTCGACCAGCGCCGTCTCGATGGTGTCAAGCTTGCTGCCGGTGCCTTCACCAATCTCGGTCGCGATCATATGGATTATCACGCGACCATCGAGGAATATCTGGGCGCGAAGATGCGTCTCTTCAACACGCTTCTGCCGAAGGGCGCGCCAGCCATCATCTTCTCCGACGATCATTTTTCGGCGCAGGCCATCGAAGCGGCGACGCTAGCTGGATGCGACGTCAAGACGGTCGGACGCAAGGGCAATTTCATCGCTCTCAAGCGCGTGGAGCATGAGCGTTTCCGCCAGCATGTCGAAGTGCGCATCGGCGACGAGATCTTCGAGATCGAGCTGCCGCTCGCCGGAGATTTTCAGGTGGCTAATGCGCTGGTGGCGGCAGGACTTGCCGTGGTCACGGGCGTTCCGGCTGCGGCTGCAATGCGCGCACTGGCGCTCCTGAAAGGGGCGCCGGGACGGCTGGACCTCGTCGGCGCGACGGAAGATGGCGCACCGGCCTATGTCGATTACGCCCATAAGCCGGAAGCGCTGGAAAATGTGCTGACTTCGGTACGCCCGTTCACGACGGGCCGTGTGATCGTGGTTTTCGGTTGCGGCGGCGACCGCGACAAGGGCAAGCGCCCGATCATGGGCGAAATCGCGTCGCGTCTGGCCGATGTGGCCATCGTCACGGACGATAATCCGCGTTCGGAGGTTCCGGCACAGATACGCTCGGAAATCATGGCGGCAGCGCCCGGTGCGACGGAAATCGGTGATCGCCGCGAGGCGATCTTCACCGCCGTGTCGATGATGCAGCCGGGCGATACGCTGGTCGTTGCAGGCAAGGGACATGAAGAGGGGCAGATCGTCGGCAATATCACCTTGCCGTTCTCGGATCATGCGGAAGTTGCGGCAGCGCTGGCTGCCCGTCTTGAGGAGCGCTCGGAATGAGTGACTGGCTCTGGAAATCCGACGATATGGTCGAAGCCATGGAAGGCAGGCCTTTCGGCAACCTTCCTGCCGGCATAACCGGTATCTCTATCGACAGCCGCTCGCTGAAGCCGGGCGAGGCATTCTTCGCCATCAAGGGCGAGCAGTTCGACGGACATGATTTCGTCACCGCTGCCATGGCTGCCGGTGCCGGCCTGATCGTGGTGGCGGAACACCGTCTGCCCGCTTTCG
>Ga0180216_1001938_pt1 | contig 17776 bp, 10 predicted proteins | sample eDN3rd37CBELigMG_FD_128879 | JGI IMG/M metagenome (GOLD analysis project Ga0180216, IMG submission 128879) | Enriched Miracle-Growth compost microbial communities from Emeryville, California, USA - eDNA 3rd pass 37_C BE-Lig MG (version 2)... ...
CCGTAGCCGACCGGGCCGATCGGGAGCATCTGCCAGAGGTGCTGCCCCGCGCGCCGCAACCAGTGCAGGAAGGCGTCGGCCGGCTCCCCCACGTCACCGCATCCGTGGGGTCCCGGAAGGGAGGTCGGATGGAGGAGGATCCCGGAGGCCCGTCGATCGAGGGTGACGGCCGGCCCTGTGGAGCGCGCCTCTCGCATCTCCCACAAGATGCTACCTGGGCGCGCCTTCGGCCGGAAGGCCGCCGATCAGTGGTTGGTCACCGCCGGGAGTTCCACGAGGAAGCGGGCACCCTCCCGGGGGGCGCTCTCGACCTCGATCCGCCCGCCGTGCTCCTCGACGATGCGGCGGGTGATGGCGAGGCCGAGGCCCGTGCCGCCCTCCGTCTTGGTGGTGAAGAAGGGCTCGAAGAGGTGGTTGAGGTGGCGGGGTTCGATTCCGGGCCCACGATCCCGCACCTCGAGAAAGACGCGGCTTCCTTCGTGCCAGACCCGGACGCAGACCTTGGGGGAGTCGCTCCTCACCCCTCCCGTGGCCTCGATGGCATTCACCACCAGATTCGTCACCACCTGCCCGAGTTGGGTGCGGGAACCGCGGACGGGAGGGACCCTCTCCGTCGAGAGCTCGACGAGTTCACCCTTCCGCTGGAGGGCGCGAAGGGTCGTTTTCACGACCTCCTCGAGATCCGCCCACACGAATTCGGAGGAGTTGCGCGTGGTGGACTCCACCGACTGGGTGATCTCCAGGATCGAACTGGTCGCTTCGTTGCAGTCGGCCAAGATCCGCTCCAGATCCGTGAGCATGGAGAGGAGCCCCGAATCGTCGCGGGTCTCGAGCTCTCGTCGCACCTCCCCGAGGCGGCTCTCGGCGAACTGGAGGTTGGAGGCGAGCGCCCCCAGGGGATTGCGGATCTCGTGGGCGATCTCGGCGGCGACCTTCCCGAGGGTGTAAACGCGCTCGGTGGAGAGGAGCCGGGATTCCAGCTCGCGCAGCCGTCGGGCCGTCTTGTACCGATCCAGGGCGGACTCGAGCGAGAGGCGGAGCTCGAGGGCGTCCCAGGGCTTGCAGAGGTAGAAGTGAACCTGCCCGCGGTCGATGGCTTCGACCGCGCTGTCCAGCTCGGTCTGCGGCGTGACCATCACGCGGATGGTGTCTGGATGCTCCCTCCGGGCCGCCTCGAGGAGGTCCAGCCCCGAGGTGCGGAAGGCCTGCTGGTCCGTGAGGAGGACGCCGATCTCGTTCGAGGAGAGGATCTCGAGCGCTTCCGCTCCATGCGCGGCGGTGCGATAAGGCAGCCAGCCCTCGAGCGACGATTCGAAGACGACCAGATTGGCGATGTCGTTGTCGACGTAGAGCACGAGGGGGTTCAACTTCTCACTCCCATGAAGCTCGACCGGGTCCTCTTTCCTCGGCTGCCGGCCGAAGGAAGGTCGCCCCCCGTGCGGTCGTGGCCATCTCGCTTCGATGGTCAGAATATACCCCTGGTGGGGGGTGCGCTGCCATCGAGAGAAGAAGTTAACGCGAGTGAGTTAGGAATCGGACGGCATCTCGGTGTGATTGGCTGCAAAACCGTCCGTAAAGGCCCTCGGCTCGATCACCAGGGAAGGCGGCTGCCGTCCACGTGCCGGAAGGAGCCCGAGTCTTCGGGGCCGGCGCGCTCGATCAGCGCCAGCACGCCTCGAGCCGATTCGGGAGCTTCGATCAAGCCCTGCCCACCGGTGAGCTCCGTCTTCACGAAGCCCGGGTGGATCAGGAGCACGACGATGCCCCGATCCCGCAGATCGTGGGCAAGGGAGACGCCCGCCGCGTTCACGGCCGCCTTGCTCATCCGGTAGCCGTAGGAGCCGCCGGAGGTGTTGTCGCCGATCGAGCCCATCCGGCTCGAGACGATCGCGACCTTGCTCCCCTCGCGCAGGTTGTCGAGCAGGGCCGCGGTGACCTTGAGGGGGCCGAGGGCGTTGACCTCGAACTGCCGCCGGATCTTGTCCAGTTCGAGCGGGGCGATTCCGTCGCCGTGGAGGATTCCGGCGTTGTTGATCAGGAGGTCGAGCTCGACTCCCCGGAGGCGCTCCCCCAGGGCCTGGACCGAGGCGTCGTCGGCCACGTCCAGATCCTCGATCCGTACGCCGAGCGCCTCGAGCTCGGGCGAGCGATGGCGGCAGGCGGCGATCACCTCCCAGCCGGACTCCACGAGCTGGCGGGTGAGCTCCAAGCCGATTCCACGGTTGGCTCCGGTCACGAGCGCACGGGGCATGGTCGTCTCCTCCTCTTCCCGCCGGCGGGCGCCGGGCGGGTCCCCACCGGAATAACGGCCGAGGAAGGGGGCCGCAAGGGCTCGGAGCCACGAAAAGGGGACGGGCGAGGGCCCGTCCCCGAAGGTCGTTCATCCGAGGTGGGGATCAGGCCTCGTCGTCGTCGCCGCCGTCGCCACCCATGCCGCCATCACCGCCCATGCCACCGGTGCCACCCATGCCCCCGGTGCCGCCGGTCCCTCCGGTGCCCCCCGTGCCACCGGTACCACCGGTTCCGCCCGTACCGCCGGTGCCACCCGTGCCCCCGGTGCCGCCGGTCCCGCCGGTGCCCCCCGTGCCTCCGATTCCGAAAGCCGCTAGAGCGGGGGCCGCCGTGGAGCAACGGCTCTCACAGGCACCGCCCGAGACCGAATTGTTCGGGAAAGCCTCCGAGCAGGTGCGATCCTCGATGCACTCCTTGCAGTCGTCGATGTCGTCCTCGTTCTGATCGCTCCGGTCCGCGATCGACTCGCAGACGTCGACGCAGGTATCCCTTTGGCTATCCGTCCCCGACGAGCATTCCTGTGCCCTGTCGCAAAGTCCGTCACAGTCCGCGCCGCCACCGCAGCCGTAGGCCGCGAAGAGGATCAGCGTGGAAATCCCTACCCATACGGATCGCTTCATGTCCTCATTCCCCTGAGACGTGCTCAGGCACTGGCACGCCCGCGTCTTGACAAGGTCCCCGGGAACAATGGCACCAGGTCCACTGGCCGGTGGGTGGCAGGATCGCAACCTGCCGGGGAAGGGGAAAGCCACCCGATGGGTCGGTTACATCCGTCTCGGTTTTTTCAGGGCACTCCCTTCGCCACGTAGAGGCCCTCGTGTTCGCCCTCGCCGACCCGGAAGAGGATCACGCGTTCGAGGACGTCCGCGAGGCTCGGCGAGAGGACGTTTCGCGAGATCCGATCGTAGACGCCCGTCTCGCGATCGTAGCGATACAGGACGTCCGATCGCTCGAATCCCGTCAGGTCGGTGAAATTCGATCGGAAAAAGAGATACCGACCGTTCTTCGAGAGCAGGGGGCCGTCGCCTTCGAGGAGCCAGACGAGGCTGCGGTCGGAGGCGTCCCAGATGCCCAGTTTCCCGTCCGTCGCCGCGCTCCCCGGCAGCCCTCGGATCACGAGGGCGTCATTGCCGACGAAGATCTTGCCCTCCACGTGGCGGTAGATCTCCCCCGTGTCTCCGGAGTCGATGTGGTAGTGGTGCAGCGAGGTCCCGATGTGCCGGACGAGCCATCCCGGATCCGGACCCAGCTCCCACACGCCTTCCAGTTGGACCGTCTTCCCGTCCTCGACGCGCACGATTCGGGTGTGCGGGGTGAGCTGTTCGTTGTCGGCCACGATCACGTGTCGGCCGTCCGAGGTGATCTTCGGGATCGACAGGACCTGGGAGGAGAGAAGACGCGCCTGTGACTCGCCCCAGAGTACGAGCGAGGCGACGGGAAACTCGAAATGGACGAGGCCCTTCCCGTTCGGGAGGAAGGCGACCTCGACCAGGTTGAACGCGGTCCGGGGGAGGGGGAGCGTGGCGATCTCGCCGGTCGTCTCGTCCCAACGCCTCCACCCGTCCTCCGCCTTCCAGACCAGGCTGCCGTCGGGAGCCGGCAGGGCCGGTGCCTCCAGCCTCGGCTCGAGCACGAGCGTCTTCCGGAGCGAGAGGTCCTCCGCGATCAGGGAGGTGCCGGCCTCACCGGGGCGCGGGAAGACCACCTTCCTGCCGGAGGGCATGTAGTGCACCATGGAATAGGGAATCCGCATGTCGGCCAGGAGCACGAATTCCCCGTTCTCGTGATCGTAGAGGACGGTCGTGTTGCCCGAGTGGTAGACGACCGAGCCGCCGTCGGGTCCCATCGGAAGCAGGTCGAACCAGGCCGAAGGGCCTGGCACCCATCGCCCGAGTTCCACCGTCTCGCCGGTGACCGTGTCGTATGCCGCGAGTTCGTGAACCGCCTCCTCTTCCTTGGCCACGAGGATCACGCGGCCGTCGGCGAAGAAGCGAGCCCTCGTTCCGAGGAGGGGGAGCTCCTCGCGCTCCCCGGTGTCCACGTCGTAGAGGTAGATCCGCGAGCGGGAACTCAGGTTTTCTGTCCAGACCACCTTCCGCCCGTCGAAGCGATATTCGGGGTCGACGGCGTTGGAACTCAGGTGGACGCGCTCCCAGGTGGTGAGGTCGAGGAGCGTGAGCCGGTGAGAGAGCGGGAGCGTCTCGCGGATGAGGAGGGAGTCGCCGGATGGCGAGCCGATCGTCGTTGCGTTGCGGTCGGGGGAGAGGCGCAGCGCGATCGAGAGATGCACGGTCTCCAGGGTGTGGGTGCCGTTGACCACCGGGATGTTGGCGCGGACCTCGGGGATGCGTCCGGGGTGGTCGAAGACGAGTCGATAGAGGCCCGCGGGAAGGTTGCCCAACCGGTAGAAGCCCTCCGCGTCCGTCTCGGTCTCGAACGGCGTGCCGAGCGCCCGCACCACGATGCCGGCGTGATTCCCGTCGGTCCCCTCGAGCATGGCGATCCCCTGGATCGCTCCGCTACCGGGGTAGTGGACGTTGCCCTGGGGGTCGATCAGGACCGAGGTCCCGTCGTCGCAGCTGATGCGGCGCCATCCGTCGTCCTCCTGGGTCGCGACGCAGTTGCCCGTTCCCGTACCGCCGACCACGCGGACCGTTCCCGAGGGGCACTCGAGGATGCGGATCCCGGGCTCCTCGGAAGGTCGGATCTTGCAGGATTCCGTGTCGCTGCCGCAGGCCCACGCGAGCGGCAGGAGGGCGAGAAGACGAAACCATCTCATGGAGCGTTTCCTACCGGGGGGCGAGGGTAGAGCGAGACGTAGACCCCGCTGCGACCGCCGTGCGCGATCTGATAGGCGAGCCAGTCGGAGGTGATCGCCGCTCGAACGAGTCCTTCGTCGATCGCCACCGGCCCGTCGAGGCGGCGATCCCAGAGCCAGAGCAGGGGCGCCTCCTCATCCTCCTTCGCCTGCGACCAGAAGAAGGCGCGCTGGCCGCTTCGGTCGAAGGTGAAGCCGAGGACCCCGTCGGCCACGCGGCGTAAGAGCGAGGCCTCCCGATCCCAATGGACGAGCTGAGCGCCGAAGGGAGACTGCGGAGAGCGTCGGTTCAGGCAGAGGAGTTCACCCGAGGCCGAGAATTCGCAGCTCTGATGCCAGATCTCGTCCACGATCACGAACTCGCTCTTCGCCCGGAGGTCGTGGATCGTCAGCGGGCCGACGGTGAAGGTGGTGTCGGCTCGATAGAGCGGGGCGAGGGGATGGTGGAAGAGCCCGCTCGCGTGGTGCCCCACGTGAAACCGCACCGCACCCCCGCTCGGCAGATCCACGATCTCTTCGGTCGCGAGCTCGAGGAGCCTGGGGACTTCCGTCTGATAGACGAGGTAGGCGTCGTCGACGACGAGCACCGGGTCGCCGTCCAAGCCGGAGTCGATCCGCCGGGGCGACGGCCGCGAAGGCGCCCAGCTCCAGAGGCTCCGCTGGGTGGGAGACTCGCGCACGACGTAGAGGATCTCGTCTCGCCCGCGGGGGAAGTAGACGTGGGAGAGAAAGGCCGAATCCTCCCAGCGCTGGATCTCGATCGTGGAGAGGCCGTCCCGCACGAGGCTGAGGCGCCGCGGCGTGCCGTGGAAGATCCAGAGATCGCCCGTGCGCGGGTCGAAGCCGCTCTGGGCCGTCTCCGTCGCCACCGTCTCGAGCCGTCCGGACGCGAGGTCGTAGGCCAGGAGCGAGCCGCTCGCGGTGCCACTGCCGACGATCACCACGAACCTTCCCGCCGGATCGAATTGGGCGGTTCCCATCGGGCCCGAGGCGATCCGCTCGGGCTTCTGCCGGACCCGGTCCCAGAGGGCGTAGCCGCCCGGCTCACGGTAGAGGAGGAAATCGCCGGCGGCGTCGAATTCCGTGAGGATCGAGTCGGCCCTGCCCAGCCTCGAGGCCTTCCTCGCCACGGTGTCCCAGACGAGGATCTCGGCCCGCCCCGTATGTGGCCCGTGGAAGATCGCGGCGGCGAGCTTGCTCTTCGGGTGGAAATTCCAAGTCGTCAGCCCGGAGCCCAGGATGACGTCGACCTCGTCGTCGCTCCAGGCGCTGAGCGCGCCGTTCTTCTGCCTGGCGATCACGACGGTCTCGTCCTCGGAGACCATCCACTCCATCACGTCCCGGAGGAGGACCTCGGTCGTGCCGCGAGAGGGGTCGTAACGAACGAGCGAGCCGGAGGACGAGCCGAGATCGTAGGCCTCCAGAAAGAGGACGCGACCGCTCGGCAGCCAGGTGGGCCTCGCCGACTTCTGGCCGATCGGGATCGCTTCGGAGCCCGTGGACTCGTCCCAGTAGAAAAGCCGACCGGCCTCCTCCTCGAAGATCAGGAGCGCGTCGTCGTTGGGGGAGACGATGAGTTCCTGCGCCTCGACCTCGGCGATCCGCACGGTGGGCCGCATCACCACCGGTGAGAGCACGAGGGTCCCGGGGAGGGCGGTTCGCTGCCACAACACGACGTCCGGATAGGAGGGGTGGCGAAGGATCACGTGGTAGGTGGCCGGCACCACGTCGTCGAAGACGTAGTTGCCGTCCTTGTCGGTGAGCGTGTGATGCGTGACTCCGTTTTCGGCCGTCGGCTGCAGCGTCACCTCGATGCCGGCGTGGTCGGAGCTTCCCAGCCGGTGCGCGCTTCCACGCACCACGGCCGGTGCATCCGGAAACTCGGGTTCGATGAAGGTGCTCGACGACCCGTCCGGGCAACGGAGGACGTAGGTGCGGTCCTGCCGCGACTCCAGGACGCATCCATCGTCCTTTTCCGTGCACGCACACAGGAGGAACGAGGATGCGATGACGAGCAGTGCGAGCCGCCACGCGGTCGGCGAGGGCGGGGCAAGGGATCGACCGGCCATGGATGTCCTTTCGTCGCCGGGATGGATTGTAGGACAGTGCTCCGGTAGGATCACCCCGTCGCCGCGAGGGGGCGACGTCCCCGGGTCGAAAGGAAGTCCATGCGGTCGATGCACGGGCACATGGCCGGTCTTCGCGCCTTGCCGCGTTCGTTGATCTTTTCGGTGGCGCTCGTCTCGCTCCACCTCGCCGGCTGCAGCGATTCGGGTGTCACCGAGGCTCGACCCCATCTCAAGGTTGGCGCCGAGAAAATCGTCTTCCCGATCACCTACGTCGGTTATCCCACGGTCCAGGAATTGCGGATCGTGAACGGCGGTCGGGCCGAGGGCCGCTTCACCGTGACTCCGGTCGAAGCGCCCTTCCAAGTCGAGCCCACCGGAAGTCGACGCATCGGCGGAAGCAGCGAGGAGGTGTTGAAGATTCGCTTCAGCCCCCCGACCGCGGGCACGTTCGCCGACGAACTCGTGCTCGAACTGCAGGACGAGCCGGTCCGTATCGGTTTGGTGGGGGAGGCGGAGTTTCCCCCCAGTTGCCACTCCACCTCCTGCACGCGCGCGGAATTCGATCCGCGCCTCGGCGAATGCGTCGTCGAGCACCTCCCCGACGGCGCCGCTTGCGAGTCCGAAAACCAATGCCTGGTCGACACCTTCTGCCGCGACGGCATCTGCCAGGGGAGCGCCCGGACCTGCGAGCCGAAGAACGCATGCTTTCAGGCCATGTGCAATCCCGCCACCGGTTGCGAGCAGATCGTCTCAGACCCGTGCCCGCCTCCGGAGAATCCCTGCAAGGAGGCGCGGTGCAACCTCGAGACCGGGGACTGCGTCGTGCAGGATCGGGAGGACTTTTCGCCGTGCGGGCCGATGAACTGCGAGGAGTGGAACGTCTGCATCGGCGGGAGCTGCACGAGGATCGCACCCGCCCCCGACGATTCTCCCTGCTCCCACGCCTGCGGCCCGAACGGCAGGTGTTCGAACGGTGAGTGCCTGCGCCCGGAGGGCCCGGTGCTCGTCGAATCCTGGAAGCGGGATCTGAACGGACTGAATGCGGAATTCAACGCCGCCGTGGATGGAAAGGGCTACCTCTACTGGCTGGAGTGCCCGCCGTCGGAGGGGGAGGGTTGCTCCGTCGTGAGCGCGACGCCGAACGGTTTCGAGCGATTCCGGCGCTCCATCTTCCAGGAGGTCCGCGCGGTTCCGAAATTGTTTCTGACCGACGACGGGGTCTACGTCTCCACCCGTCTCGCCCTCGTGGCGATGGACGCCTCGGGGGATCCGAGGTGGGACCGGATGGCGGAGGATCTGGCGGAGGAGGCCGGTCTCGGCTGCCCCTGTGAGGCCGACCTCCTCGACGTGGTCGACGCGGGGGAGAAGACCCTGGTGGCCCTCGTGCGCTGGACCGGGGGGAGCGGGCTCCTCGGGATCTCGGCCCGCGACGGCGGCGCGGAATGGTTCTTCCCCTTCGAGGGCAGCGTCTCGGGCCCGCTGGTTTCGGACGGGGAGGGCCGCATCTACACCGTCGAGCCGGGGGAGGCCACGGCCCTCCTTCGCGCCCACCGCGCGCGCGGGGACGTCGACTGGGAACTCGAGGTGGAGTTGGGCACGCGGGTCCTCGCGGCACTCCCCTCGCGGGTCTTCCTCTGGAGACAGGGCGCGCTCGACGTGCGCTCCGCCCCGAGCGGTGCCCCTTCGTGGTCGCGAGCCGCCGATCCGGTGAGCCTCGTCCTCTCCAATCGCTACGCCTTCGTGATGGAAAGGCCCGGCCCTCGCCTCGTCGTGCTGGACGTGGAGGACGGCGAAGAATTGGGCAGCCGTTCGCTCGAGGCGGCGTCGGGCACCTCCACCCTTGCCCTGCGAGCGGAGGATCGCGCGGTCCTCCTCTCCATGCGCGAGGATCCGGCCGATGGCTGGTGGCTCGAGGAATACGACGCGGACGGGCAACGGACCTACGCCTGCCAGCTCCCGGACTTCTCCTTCGGAGGGGCCTGGGCCTTCGTCCCTCCCGCGGACGGAGAGGATGCGCGGCTCGTGGTTTCCAGCACGGATCGCTGGGTCCGGACCTTCCTCGCCCCTCGCCTCGCACCGCCCCCCTACGGCTGGTCGGCGGAGAGGGGGAGCTTCGGGCGGGCAGGGAGGCCCAGGCAGTGAACCGACGACTCCTCGCTCTCCTCTTCTTCGGGCTCGTCGGATGCTCCTCCGGAGGTGGCCTCGTCGAGGCGGAGCCGCGGCTCACCGCTCCGAGTCAGCTCGACTTCGGCGAGATCCTCGTCGACACCCGATCCACGCGAGCGCTCGTCCTCCGAAACGACGGCGCCGGTTCGACCTCGGTCCGGGTGACCGTCACGCCACCCTTCACCGTCGAAACCCAGGAACTCACGGTCGCGGGACAGACCACCCGCCACCTCGGCATCTCCGTGACCCCGCAGAAGACGGAGTCCCTGGAGGGCACCGCCGTCCTCGAGTGGAAGAAGGGCACCATCGAGGTCCGGCTCACCGCGAAGGTCGTCGAGCCCAGGCTCTGCGATCCCTCGGACGAATGCAGGACGATCGAATTCCAGCCGGGCAAGGGGTGCGTGGAGGCCTGGGCGCCCGACGGCACGCCCTGCGAGCGGGCTTGCCTGGAGGAGGCGAGCTGTCTGAAGGGGAGGTGCGTCGGGCGCGAAAAGGTCTGTGACGACGGCAACGAGTGCACCCGCGACGTCTGCGACCCGGTGGCCGGCTGCCGGCACATCCCCGATCCCGATGCGGCGTGCGGCGATCCCACCAATCCCTGCGTCGTCGCCTCCTGCGACGAGGTGGAGGGCAAGTGCCGCCTCGATCCCGTCATCGACGGCACGCCCTGCGGCGAGGCCACCTGCGGCGTCTCCCTGGTCTGCATCGGCGGAAGCTGCCAGGAGAAGAAGACGCCCGAGGGCGGGGCTTGCGGCACCGAGACCCCGTGCCGTCCGAGGGGAACTTGCGTGGAGGGCGAGTGCATCCAGCCCTCGGCACACCCCCTCCCCCTCCTCTGGAGCCACCAGGCTCGCGACGGCTGGGACCTCCGCTTCGAGGCCGTGACCGGGCCGCTGGGGCGGATGTACTGGGTGGAGTGCGGGGGCCACGCCTGCGACCTCGTCACCGCCGTCCCCCCGACCGAAGGAGCGATCCGCTCGAGCCTCTTCGCCGAGGGTGTCGTCTCTCCGCGCGGGAGGCTGCTCCTCTCCGGCGGCCGGCTGGTCTCCACCCACCGTCGCGGCTGGATCCAGATCCGGAGCGCCCTCGACCTCGGCTCGGTGGTCTCCCTCGACCTCGCCCAGCTCCTGGCGGAGGGAGAGGAGGAGTGGGCGGCGGACGAGTGGGAGGCCGTCGAGCTCGCCGCGCACCAGGACCTGGGCTTCGCCCTGGTCGAGGCGCGGAAGGGGAGCGCGCCGGTGCAGGGCTGGGCGATCGCCTTCCGGCTCGCCGACGGGGGCATCGAGTGGAGCCGTCGCATGGAGGGGATCTTCGACGGACTGGTCGTCGACGAGCTGGGGCGACTCTACTTCTCCTGGATGCACCGCGATCCGGACTTCGGCCCGCCCGCCCTCGTCTCGATGAGCCCCTCGGGCGGGGAGCGATGGCGCGTGGCGGTGGACCACACCGCCCCCGTCGCCGTGGCGAGCGGGCGCCTCCTCGACGGCGGCGCAAACGTCCGGCGGCTGGAGGACGGCGCGGTGGAGGACGCCCTGGAGGCGATCCTCCCCCTCTCCGCGCGCTCCGCGGTCCTGGACATCGACCGGGGCGTGTTCCTCGGCTACCCCCTCGTTCGCTGCGGTCCGGGCGAGGAGCTCTGCCCCCTGTGGATCCCGCACCTCCTCGGCTTCGAGCCCTGGTCGCGGGAGGGGCTCCAGTGGATGGCCCCGGTCGAGGCCGCGGAGGCCTGGGAGCGAACCGAGCCCTTCCTCACCGACGAGGGCTCCCTCCTCTTCGTGCAGCCGGTCCGTGACCCCTTCGATCCCGAGCCGCCCGCGGGCTGCAAGCAGAAGTACTTCTTGGAGGAGTTCCGCCTGGGAGACGAGGGCGCCGGGCGGCCGGAGAAGGGCTACAGCTGCCAGCTCCCGGGGGCCGGCTACGAGGGCGCCGCCGGACTCTCCGGTGGAATCCTGGCCGTGTTCAATTCCTGCGAGAACCAGATCGAGGTCTTCGAGCTCGAGGACCACCGGCTCGCCGAGCGGGGATGGGTGACGGCCGGGGGAGGTCCGGGCCGGGCCGGGCGGCCCCGCTGATCGTCAGAGGGAGGGGGCGGGGATGGGGGCCAGCGGGCATCCCGCGTCGAGCTCCATCCCTTCCGCCGCCTGGACGGTGCCCTCGTTCCGCTCGAAGCACCAGGAGGAGGTCTCGCCCTCCATCACCACGAGGTCCCGCTCCGGGCTCGGCCCCTCGCCGTTCCCGACGAAGCGGTTGTCGTGCACCGAGAGGAAGAAGGGCGCCGGCTCCGCACCGCGCTCCGTTCCGAGCACCAGGAGGCCGGCGGCGTCGTTCGAGCGGACGACGTTGTCGTGGATCTCCGCGGTGAAGGGGCCGACCAGGGCGATGCCCAGCCCGGCGAGCGGGTCGCGAGCGTCCCCGCGCGAACCTTCGATCAGGTTGCCGTGGATCTTGGCCCGCTCGCCGGCTCCCGCGGGGGAGGTCGCCAGCACGAGGCCGGAGCGATTCGAGCGCAGCTCGGTCCCGGTGAGCTCGAGATCGGAGCCGCCTTCGAACCAGGCGCCCACCTCGTTGTGGTGCAGCGAGGAGCCCTCGACCACCAGCCGCACCGAATCGGCGGAGAGAATCCCCCGCTTGGCGCCCACCACCTCGACGTCCGTCACCCGCGTGTTGCTGGCTTCGCGCAGGTCGATGCCGGAGGTGCCTTCCCCCGACCGCGTCCAGAGGATGCGCAGCGAGGCCAGGCGGACGTTGTCGGAGCCTTCCACGCGGACCGCCGGCCCGCGGGCGTCGCGGAACTCCAGACCCTCCACCGTCACGTCGTCCCCCTGGATCGCGAGGCCGGGGGCCGGGGCCCGCTGTCGGGAGAAGTCGAGGACGGCCCCCTCGTCCAGAGCGCGCAGGGTGAGGCCCGGCACGCCGAGGGAGAGGCCGTCGGCCAGCTCGTAGGTTCCCGATTCGAGGCAAACGACGCTGCCCGGGGCCGACCCCAGGAGAGCGGATTGGATCGAGAGGTGATCGTCCTCGCTCGGGGCCAAGTGGACGTGGCAGGGATCCTGTGCCGCGGGCGCATCCGCCCCCTGCAGCCCGCAGGCGGCGAAAAGGGCGACGCTCGCCAGGCAGGCTCGTCTCCACTTCATCATCGGTCGGAATTCTTAGCAGGTCGCATCCCGCATGAGAAGGTTTTGTTCCCGCGCGGGCCGTACCAGGGAAAATTGGGTGCGGCGCCCGGGATGCGGCTCTAAGCTTCGAAGCTCCATGGCTCGCTCCCTCCCCCGATCGGATTCGATGCATCGGCGACGAAGCGCGGCGACCATCGTGGCCCTCGTGGGCGCCGTGGCGGTCTTCGCGCTCAAGGGAGTGGGGGCGCTCCTCACCGGATCGACGGCCCTCTTCTCCGACGCCATGGAGTCGATCGTCAACGTGGCCGCGGCGGGCTTCGCCTTCTTCGCCGTCCGCTTCGCCTCCAAGCCCGCCGACCGCGAGCATCCGTACGGCCACGGCAAGATGGAGCACGTCGCCGCCGCCTTCGAGGGCGGGCTGATCACCTTCGCCGCGGTGGTGATCTTCCACGCCGCCTTCCGCTCGCTCTGGACGGGGCCGCAGCTTCGGGAACTCGACACGGGCCTGGCGGTCGCGGCGGTCTCGGCCGTGGCCAACCTGCTCTTGGGCGCCTACATCCTGCGCGAGGGGCGGGCCACCGACTCCCCGACCTTGATCGCCGACGGCCAGCACGTGCTCTCGGACGTCTGGACGACGCTGGGCGCCCTCCTGGGTCTGGGCCTGGCCCGGCTCAGTGGAAACCCGATCTTCGACCCGATCGCCGCGATCGCGGTGGGTCTGGTCCTGGCGCGCACCGGCGTCGTCCTCGTGCAGAACGCCGTCCACGCCCTCCTCGACCGCGAGGACCCCGAGCTCCTGCAGAAACTGGTGGACGCCTTCAACTCCGCGCCCATGGAAGGGCTGACCGGCGTCCACCGCCTCCGCGCGCTCAGGACCGGGGACGAGGTCCACGTCGACGCGCACGTCTACGTGCCGGAGCACTGGTCGGTGAAGGAGGCGCACGAGGCGGTGACCTTCCTCGAGAGGTGGGTCGCGGAGCACACGGGCCTGGTCGGGGAGCTCGCGCTCCACCTCGACCCGTGCCGCGCCGAGCCCTGCGCGCGATGCGACCTCTCCGATTGCCCCGCCCGCAGGCTTCCCTACGAGGGAACGAAGGCCGTGACGCTCGACGAGGCCGTCCGCCTGGCGGGCGCCCCGGTGGAACCCTCCCCCTCCGGCTGAGGGGCTCAGGCCGAGGGGCGCAGCTCGCCCAGCGAGACCGAGAGGATCACCGCGTCGCGGACCGAGTGGATGCGATCGACGGGCACCTCGATGATCGAAGGGCGAAACATCTTGCGACCGGCGCCGATCCGGGTGGCGACCTCGTTTCGGAGCCGGATCTCCAGGGCCTCGACCTTCCACGCGCGGGTCTCGAAGATCACGCCCTCGACGACCCCGATCTCCACTCCATCCGAGCTGAGGACGCGCCGACCGCGGAGCGTGTCATCGGGAATTTTCATTTTTCCTCCGGCCCGCCGTGTTATTGCCTTCGATCGCGCGAGAAGCTAGAGGCCGGCCCCGACGGACGGGAGCCCCCGTATCGGTCGGAGGCGTCCTTTCCGCCTGCGCGCCCCACGGGAGCCCTGCGGAATCCGGCCAGCGCAGGGTTGACTTTCCGTGCCGATCGGATGTGTGATTGGACCACCTTGGATTCCTTCTTTCATCGGCTCGGGAGTCATTCCCATCTGGCCTGGTGCCGGAAGCGCGAAAAGCCGAAAATGGGGCACTCATGAAGCGCGCAGTTTGGTCGTACGCGTTGGTCGCTCTTGCCCTCGTCGCCTGCAACAGCGAAGGTCCGGGCAAGGTCGAGGGACCCGGACAGCCCGATCCCGCCATGACGCTGGTCGAGCTGGTTCGGGCGCAGGACGTCCCGGCGAACGGCAGCGATACCGCCATCATCCGGGTCGTGGCCCGCGATCGGGACGGTCGGCCCGTCCCCAATCGCACGGTCGAGGCGACCTCCTCGAACCCCAACGACGAAGTGGTCGTGCAGCCGGGGCGCACCGACAAGAACGGCGTCTCGGAGATTCACGTGTCGGCCACCGAGGTGGGCAGCCGCGTGCTCACGATCGCGGTCCACTCGCTCACCATCCCCCAGCGCCCGACCATCGAGTTCGTGCCCGGCGAGGGCTCCTATCTGGAGTTCGTCGAGGTGCCGACCATCGGCAAGGCCGGGCGCCCGCTCCGCCCCGCCATCCGGGTCGAGGTCAAGGACGCCAAGGGCAACCGCGTGAGCGACTACGACGGGGAGGTCTCGCTCCACGTGGGAGACGCGATCACCCTCACGGAGCGCGCGACCGGGGGCGTCGTGACCTTCGCCAACGTGGTGATCGACGAGCCCGGCACCGAGCACCGTCTGCGCGCCACCGCCCCGGGGATGCCCGAGGCGCGTAGCGACAAGATCGACATCATCGTCGGAGACCCGGCTTACCTGAAGTTCGACCGGCAGCCGACGGACACCCGGATCGGCGACAAGATCAGCGTTCTCGTCTCCGTCCGGGACCCCGCGGGTAACATCGTCGTCGGCTCCAACGACGAGATCCGCATCCGTCTCTACTCGAACCCCACGGGAACCAAGCTCGAAGGGACCCTCGTCGCCCGGGCGCAGGAGGGCGTCGCCACCTTCGACGACCTGGTCATCCGCAAGGGTTCGGCGGGCTACCAGTTCACGGCCGCCGCCGCGGGCTATCAGAGCGCCGAGAGCGACGTCTTCACCGTCCTCGGAGGCGAGCCCACCAAGGAGAACTCCACCCTGGTGATCCACCCCCTCCACCGGGACGACCCGGAGCCGGTGGCCATCGCCAACGGCCTGGACCGCCTGCGCATCGAGGCGCGCCTCGCAGACGAGGAGGGCAACGCCATCGCCGGCCAACCCGTCACGCTCGTGGCGAGCGGCACGGGGCACCTCTTCCATCCCGCCCTGCCCCGGGGCGCCGAGGTCCTGAATCTCATGACCAACGGCACGGGCTCCGTGACGGCGTGGATCTCCTCCACCATGGCCGGGCCCAAGACCGTCACGCTCCGCGTGGGTGAGCTCTTCCAGCTCGATGCGGACGTCCTCTTCGTCCCCGACGACGTGAGCGGCGACTACTCCGAGCTCGTCCCCGCGGCCGTCACCGCCATCGCCGACCTCGAAGACGGGATTCGCTTCGACGTGGTCGCGAAGGACGCCAACGACAACCCCATCTCCGGCCTCGTCGTCGGAGTGACGGCCTCGGGCACCAGCAACGTCCTCGAGGGCCTCACCGGCACCTCGGTGATCACGGGCGAGGACGGCGTCGGAACCTTCGTGCTGAGGAGCTCCAAGGCCGAGGAGAAGACCGTGACGGTTCGGCTGAGTGACGAAGTCGTCCTCAGCCACGACGTGGTCTTCCTCGCCGGACCTCCGGACAAGGACACCTCGTTCGTACTCAACCCCTCCGACCCCCGCATCACCACGGTGGGGCAGCAGATCGCGGAGCCCTTCCAGGTCCACGTCCGAGACAAGATGGGCAACCCGGTCCCCCAGGCCGAGGTGGACTTCGAGGTCCGGGTCGACAAGGTGGGAGGGACGCTCTTCTACGCCGATGGCAGCCCCGCCGGCCTGACCGCCCAGGTGATCGCCGACGACGAGGGAATGGCCGAGATCTCCCTGCTCGTCGGCACCCAGAGCGGGCAGAACGTCGTCGCCTGGCACGGCGGCTGGGAGGGTGACGAGGCCGCCGACTGGCGGGACGACCTGCGGGCCATCGGCAAGCCCGACGTCCCGACCACGCTCGAGCTGGTCAACGATCCCTCGACCCTCACGGCCGTCGCGGGGCAGGCCGTCCCCACCCTCGAGTTCCGCGCTCGCGACCAGCACGGCAACTACACCGGGCCGGCCGATCTGAGCTTCGCGCCCTCGGGTGACGGCTCGGTGAGCCCGACCACGGTGACGATCCCGACCTGGGAGTACGGGACGCGGGAATCGCCGACCGCCGCGGTGACCTGGACCCTGGCCACGACCGCCGGGCAGAACCAGCTCACGGTGACCTCCCCGAATCCGAATCCCGGCGATCCCCTCGAGCTCACGGTCCAGGCGCAGGGCACGGCCGGCGTTCCCCATCGCATCGAGATCGTCAACGCCACCTTCGAGTTCGAGCAGGTGGTCGCCGGAACGGTCACCGAGCCGCTCCAGGTCCAGGTCTACGACGTGAACGACAACCTGGTGGACGACATTTTCGCCGTCCGCTTCTCGATCGCCGATTTCGGTGACGTGCAGACCCACGGCTTCTTCGACGATGGGCAGCACGCTCCGGGCTTCAAGATTCTGAACCTCTCCAGCGGCGCCGCGCAGGTGACCTACACCCTCGGCGAGAAGGCCGGTGAGCGCACCGTCGTGGTCTCGGTAGAAGGCTTCAGCAGCGTCCCGACGAAGTCCTTCACCATCACGGCGAAGCCCGATGCCCCCGCCTCGATGACGATCGTGGGCGGCGAGGACCAGGTCGCTCACGTCGGTCGAGTGCTGGACGAGCCCCTGATGGTGCGGATCGCCGACCAGTACGACAACCCCGTGGAAGACGTCGAGGTCACCTTCACCCTCACCTCCAGCGACGGCCCGAACGCCGGCTTCGAGCCCGACGGAGAGCCGACCTTCGAAACCGAGACGAACGGCCAGGGCATCGCTTCCGCGGCGTTCCGCGTCGGTGACCTCCCCGGCGATTACACGGTGACGGTGAGCGCGAACGGTCTTCCCGACGTCCACTTCGATCTGGAAGCGATCCTGGGCGAGCCGGCGACGATCGAGATCGTCTCGGGCGACGGGCAGGAAGGCATCGTGGACGACGAGATCGAGGATCCCCTGGTCGTGGTCGTCAAGGACGACAAGGGCAACCTCCTGCCGCAGATCGAGATCGAATTCGACGCTCCCGGCATGACGCTCGACACCTGGGACGAGACCGACGCCGACGGTGAGACCTCGGTGAAGGTGCTCAAGCTCCCGACGGTCGCGGGGCCGGCGCAGGTCGTCGCCTCCGTGGCGACCGACTCCAGCCTCTCGGTCACCTTCAACCTGACGGCCAAGGCGGGCCCGGCCCACTCGCTGGTTCGCCTCCAGGGCGGCTACCAGATGGTCGAAGCCGGGGAAATCGCTCCCGTCGAACTCAAGGCCCGCGTGCTGGACGTGTTCGGGAACCCGTCGCCGGATCAGACGATCGAGTTCTTCACGGTGCCGGCCGGTGCGGGGCTCTTCCTCTACGACGGCGACACCACGGGCGTCTATCCTGGCATGCCCACCTCGGACGAGAACGGCGAGGTGGCGGTGTCCTGGAAGGTTCCGAACCCCGTCAACCTGTACACGGCCCGGGCGCGCATCCCC
>Ga0180216_1001939_pt1 | contig 17771 bp, 19 predicted proteins | sample eDN3rd37CBELigMG_FD_128879 | JGI IMG/M metagenome (GOLD analysis project Ga0180216, IMG submission 128879) | Enriched Miracle-Growth compost microbial communities from Emeryville, California, USA - eDNA 3rd pass 37_C BE-Lig MG (version 2)... ...
CACCGTCTCGGGCGCGCTGCGCCACGTCACCTTGCCGATGACCGTCTCGGTGAATGCGGGCGAGACCGGGCGCGAGCTGGCGCTGCTCGGTTTCGGCCTGCTGCAGGTTCCGCGCTATCACGTCGAGCCTTATCTGCAGGCCGGGACCTTGGTTGAAGTGCTGCCCGATTGCCCGCCGTCGCCGACGCCGATCTCGCTGCTCTACCCCCACAACCGCCAGCTCTCGCCGCGCGTGCGCGTGTTCATCGATTGGGTGGCGAAAGAATTCGCCGCAAGGCTGCCATCCGCCGCCGCAAGGTGATAAGGCTCCGCCAAAGCGTTAAGGGAAGACCATGCCAAGTTTCCATCATGGCGATATCGAGATCGCCTATCTCGACGAAGGCGCCGGCGATCCGATCGTGCTGGTGCACGGATTTGCATCCACGAAGGAAGTGAACTGGGTCAGCCCCGGCTGGGTGTCGGCATTGACGCGCGCGGGACGGCGCGTGATCGCGCTCGACAATCGCGGGCATGGTCAGTCGAGCAAGCTCTACGATCCGGCGATGTATCACACCGCCTTGCTGGCCGGCGACGTGCGCGCATTGCTCGATCATCTCGACATTCCGAGCGCCGACGTCATGGGCTATTCGATGGGCGCGCGCATCACGTCGTTCCTTGCCGTCAGCTATCCGATGCGCGTGCGCTCCGCGATCCTGGGCGGGCTCGGCATCCGCCTCGTCGACGGCGTCGGTCTGCCGATGTCGATCGCCGAAGCATTGGAAGCGTCGTCGCTCGACGACGTGACGGATCCGGCCGGCCGCATGTTCCGGAAGTTCGCCGAGCAGACCAAATCCGATCTGCGCGCCTTGGCGGCCTGCATCCGCGGCACGCGCCAGACGCTCGATCGCGAGCAGGTGGCGACGATCAAGGTCCCGGTGGTGGTCGCGGTGGGCACCAAGGACGATGTCGCCGGTTCGGGCCACGAACTGGCCGCGCTGATCCCGGGCGCGCAGGCGCTCGACATTCCGGACCGCGACCACATGCTCGCGGTCGGCGACAAGGTCTACAAGCAGGGCGTGCTGGATTTCCTCAGCCGGCGCCCCTGAGCCTTCAGTTCGTCTTTAGGACGACATAATTCGCACCTCCTGACCTCTCAAAATTTGTGTTAGAAGGATTATGTAGAGGCGACTGAGAGGCCTCGGAGAATATTATTCTATGGCACAATATCAGGCGCGGCAGGCCAAGGGCCTCGACAAGGTCGATCCGGTGTGGACTCGCGTTCGCAGCGAAGCCGAGGACGTGGCGCATCGCGAGCCCGCGCTCGCCGCCTTCATCTACGAGAACATCCTGCATCACGACAGCCTGGAAGCGGCGGTGGCGCATCGCGTCAGCCAGCGGCTCGACCATGCCGACCTGTCGGCCGAGCACATCCGTCAGGCCTATCGCGATGCCATCGAAGACGAGCCCGCGCTCGGCGAAGCGTTCCGCGCCGACATCGTCGCGGTGTTCGATCGCGATCCGGCGACCAACCGTTTGATCGAGCCGGTATTGTATTACAAAGGCTTCCACGCCATTCAGACGCATCGCCTGGCGCATTGGCTTTTGAAGAAGGGCCGCAAGGACTTCGCGCTCTATCTGCAAAGCCGTGCGTCGGTCGTCTTTCAGTGCGACATCAATCCGGCGGCGCGCATCGGCCGCGGCATCTTCCTCGATCATGCGACCGGCTTCGTCGTCGGCGAGACCGCGGTGATCGATGACGATTGCTCGATCCTGCACGACGTGACGCTGGGCGGCACGGGCAAGGAGCACGAAGACCGTCATCCGAAGATCCGGCGTGGCGTCATGATCGGGGCCGGCGCGAAGATCCTCGGCAACATCGAAGTCGGTCAGTGCGCGCGCATCGCCGCGGGCTCGGTCGTCATCAAGCCGGTTCCGAACAACGTCACCGTTGCCGGCGTGCCCGCGCGGGTCGTCGGCGCGGCCGGTTGCGCCGAGCCCTCGCGCACGATGGATCAGATGCTCTACGGTTTGCTCGACGGCTGATACCGCACGGGCCGCGGTGCTTGCGCCGGGCGGCGCGATGAGGCAAGGAGGCGCTGCCCCAGAAGCGCTAAGGAGAGCGGCACGGTGAACGTTCAAGAAGTCAGACAACTCGACGCCTATCTGAAAAAGCTGTTCGGTAACCCGAATATCCGGGTGGTGCCGCGCGGTGGCGAGTTGGCGGAAGTCTTCGTGGGCGAGGACGAACTCGGCGAATTGACCGCGGAGGAAGACGAGGGCGAGCGCTCCTTTAACTTCCGCATGGTGATTCAGCTCGGGCAGGATCCGTCGATCCAGCCGATCCCGGCGCTCAACGCGTATCTGCGCAGCCGCTTCGAGAACGATCAAATTCGCGTCGTCATGCGGCCGAAGAAGACGGACTCGCTCGAAGCCTATATCGGCGAGGAGTTCCTCGGCGTGCTGTTCGTCGAGAACGAGAAGGGCCGCCGCTCTTACATCTTCGAACTGCCGATCCTCGACGTCGATCTGGCGGGCGACCTAGCGTAACGCCGGCGCATCATCTTTATTTCTTGGTTGTCGTCATCGCCGGGCTCGTCCCGGCGATTTCTTTTGGGGCTCGTCGCGCGGCTATCTCTTTCGCTCGTCCCCGCGAACGCGGGGACCCAGCTGGCCTTTGCGACTTGGCGAGTGCGTGCTGGATTCCCGCTTGCGCGGGAATGAGCGGGGCCAAGGCTCTTACTGATTGATCGGCGGATGCAGTCGCGCCGTCAATTCGTCGATGCCGCGGGCGAGCGTCTTCCAATCGTTCAGCCAATCGCGCGGAAAGCGGAAGACGACATCGGCGTCGCCGATGCGGCGCTCCAGCAGGCAGCCGCCCGAGCTGCGCACGCCCTTGAGCGAGCAGCGCGCCATGAAATGCTCCGGCGCGTCGGACTCGAACACCAGCTCCTCGCCTCTGTAAGGCGTGTCGTCGCGGAAGCCGCGCAAGGTGAGGCCTTCCGGGCCGGCCTGCGGTTGCGGCACCATGTAACGCGGATAGATGGTCTGCACGCGCTCCATCAGCGGCAGCGTGCCGTCGACCGACTGGATGGACACGAAGAGCCGCTCGTTCGGATCGACCGGCTTGCCGTCGATCGACTTGAGCGAGGGATCCGGCGGCTTCAGCGACGGCCACAGATAAGCGAGGTCGATCCGCTCCTGCGCGCCGGGTTTGCGCTGCACCGCCTGGCGGATGGCGGCCGGCTCGATGTTGAACTGCACGCCGGCAACGACGATCGGCAGCGCCGGCGCGTCGAACGCGACCGGCACTTCCGGCCAGCGCGGCCACAGCACATAGGCGACGTAGACGGCCGCCATGGCGATCATGGCGATCAGCACGAGCAGCGGGGCGGCGAGGGGATTGTGGCCGCGCGCGCGGCGACGGGCGCGAGCGCCTGCGTGATGCGCAACGTCAGCCATGCCGGTCCTCAAAGAATGAAATTCACATGCCGCGTCAGCGGCTTCGGCACATTGACCTGGGCGGGTTAACCATCGGTTAAGGATACGCTGGCGCGGGGCAGGCACGTGCTGCACATCTGGGTCTTGTTTCGCGTTGAGGCTCCGTGATGACGCCCCATTCCCTCCAGTCGCTGCTTGCGCTCGCCATCGGTTTCGGCGTCGCGGGCCTGTGCTGCTCGGCCTACCGGCTGGTCACGAGCCGGCTGCCGAGTTTCAGCCTGCTCAACGCCGGCGCGAGCGCCAAGACGTTCGCGGCTTTGCCGCTTTTGATCCTCGGGGCGCCGTTCCTCATCATACGCAACACGCTGCTCGGCGACAGCAGCGAGGCCGGGCGCTTCCAGTTCGTGTTCCTCGCCACCTTGATCGCCGGCTTCTGGAGCCTGATGTCGGGCCAGGTGCTGGTCATGGCTTTCCAGGTCATGGTCGCGGGCTGAGGCTTTTCTCGCCGCGCCGCATCGTCTACTCCGTCACCCCGGGACAGCCCGCTAAGACGACTGGAGAGGACGCGCGCGAATGGCGATTTTCGAACTTGATGGTGTGAAGCCGGAATTTCCGGGCGAGGGCGAGTATTGGGTCGCCGACAGCGCGACCGTGATCGGCCGCGTGCGGCTCAAGCGCGAGGCGAGCGTCTGGTTCGGCGCCGTGCTGCGCGGCGACAACGAATGGATCGAACTCGGCGAGCGCTCGCAGATACAGGACAATGCGACGCTGCACACCGACCCCGGCTTTCCCATGGTGATCGGCGCCAATTGCGTCATCGGCCACAACGTCATCCTGCACGGCTGCACCATCGGCGATAACAGCCTCGTCGGCATGGGCGCGATCATGCTCAACGGCGCGAAGATCGGCACCAACTGTCTGGTCGGCGCCGGCGCGGTGGTGACCGAGGGCAAGGAGTTTCCGGACAACTCGCTGATCGTCGGCGCTCCGGCGCGCGTCGTGCGCACGCTCGACGAGAAGGCCGCGGCCATGATCCGCGGCGGCGCCGAGACCTACGTCAAGCGCTGGAAGCAATACGCCACCGGCCTCAAGCGCATCGGCTGAGGCGGCGCGCCGCCTGCTCGCAAAGGTTGCGATCCCGAAGCCTTCTTTCTAGTCTCGAGAAAGGGACAGGGGAAGGTTCGGGGGAGCGCCGTGCACGAAGATGCAACGCGGCAGGTGCGTGAATTCCTGGAAGCCAATCGTCATAAGTATCAGCGGCTCGTCGACGAAATCCGCGACGCTTGCGAAGCGGTCGCCGGCGAGCGACGGGGTGTCGTTCGCCGCGTCTACGGGCGCGACGAGAAACAAGAAGGCGACAGGCTCGCCAACGTCGCGCTAAAGGCTCCCGCCAAGGTCGCCAAGAAGTGGATCGAGGACTTTGGAGGCAAAGGCCTGATCTCGCAGGTGCCGGACATCGCCGGTCTTACCGCGGTCGTCTACTATTCCGATCAGGTCAACTGGTTCATCGACACGGTCTGCACGCGGCTCTCCAAGGCGCGCTTCGATTTCACGGCGCCGAAGGTCAAGAAGGCCGACGGCTATTTTGCCACGCACGTCGTTTTTTCATCGCGTAATGCCAGTTCGCATATCGGCCTGAAGTGCGAATTGCAGGTGAAGACGATGCTGCACGAGGCGTGGTCGTCGAAGACCCACGACCTCACCTACAAGCCCTCAATCCGCAACGACGCGCGCCTCACGCGGATGATGAACACGATCGCGGATTCGATCGAGTCCATCGAAGCGCAGAGCGAGTTGGTCCGCGAATTGATCCACGAGCGCTGGAACGCGGAGCAGACCTGGCGGGCGGCATTGCGCCGGCATCTGTTCAAGTCGCTGCCGAGCTGGACGCAAGAGGACATTTTCGGCGCCGAAGGCGCGGCCATTCGCACGTTGATCGATGGCGGTGTGGGCCATCTGAAGACTTCCACCGACGATGACAGCCTGTATCAGGAGATCGCCAGCCGCATCTACGATCTGTGCAACGACTCCTTGCGTGAAGGATTCCTGCTGCAGGCGCATCTGGCGTTGGTGCGCGAACGCCAGAGGGACTACGAGCACGCTATCGAGCGCGCGCTCGCCTGGCTCGATATCGCGGAGGCGGAGTGGAAGGCCGGGCGCGCCAAGGCCTATGAAGTCTGGTGCATCCCGCTCGTGCTGCAGGCCTGCGGCGATCTTTCATTGGCGATTTCGGCCGGGCGCAGGCTGTATCGGCAATGCACCGGCTTCGACGAGCACGACAGATTTGCGGTCGCGTTCAATCTGGCCAACCATCTGGTCGAGGACAGCTACTTCACGTTTCCCTGGCGGCAACAGGAGCGGCTCGGACCGGTGCAATCGCAGTTCGAGGCGGTGAAGCAGGAGATCCGGGAGCTCGCCGAATTCGCAAAGCCGTTGCGCACGGTCGATGAAACGCCGTTCCTGGACTTTGAAGGAATGACCGCGGTGCTGTTTGCGGCCGACGCGGCTGCGGCGCGCAACGGCATAGACCTCATCACCCGCGGCAATCAGAACGTGCCCGACGCCGATCGCGATGCGGCCCAGGCGTTCTACGAGCTGCACATCCGGATGGCATGGCGGCGCTTACTCGATATCGAGACGCTTGCCGTGTCGTAAACGCCGCGAAGGGCAGAGCCTTAGATCAGCGGCGGGGGCAGGATCGGCCTGCACATCGTCAGATCACCTTCGTTTGCAGCTTGGAATTTCGAGTGTGGGTATGAAGTTACAACTTCGACCATTTGCGCGTGTTCCCTAACGCGCCCCGGAGCGTAGCGCAAGATTCGCGTCGGCGCCGCGTCAGTGTCGCCGCAGCCCCCACAATTTGGGGTTAACACCCCCTCGGGACGAGCGCGGGGCGCTCCTTTCGGCCGCGTGAGGGTGTTTCTAGCATGAGGTCGCGGGCGGAAGCGCCCGGGCTGCACCCCTAAAAGGGGTGCGGCCGGCCCCTGGGGAAGGGCCGGCCGCTCGCATCCCGGTCTGGGGACGGGGAGGGGTGGGGACGTGACCGGGCGCGAATTCCTGCTCGCCTAGCGCGCCGACACGATGGCCGGAGAGCGCGTATCGCCGAGCGAAACCCAGGTGTTCGGGTCGGATTGCGACTGCCGCTTCACGAAGCGATAGCCGGTCTTGTTCCAGGCGAGGACTTCGCCTTCCTGGTTGTCGAGAATGAATTCACCGCGGTTGGTCTTGACCGTGAGCACGGCATGGCCGTCGCCCTTCTTGTCGCGCACCACGGTGATCAGCAGTGCCTCGCGCGGCCAGCCCGCCTGCATCAGCATGCGCCGCTTCAGCAGCACGTAGTCTTCGCAGTCGCCTTTGCCGTCGGTCGGGTAATTCCAGCGCTCGACGACACCCCAGTGGTCCTGGTCGGTGATCGGCTGGATGCTCTCGTTCACCCAGGCATTCACCTTGACCATGTCGGACCAGGCCTTCGGCGTCAGCACGACGTCTCGCGGCGCCGAGGGGATGGTGTCGCATTCGGCCTTGTACTCGCCGCAGAACTCGACCCAGCCGATCGGTGCGCGGGTGGTCTCGCCTACCGTTGCGTACACAGGCCGCTCCTGCGGCATGGTTGCGCTGTTGCCGAGCGAGGCCATGCGCTCGCCGGCGAAGGAAGTGCCGGCCGGAAGAAACGCCGCGAAAGCCAAAGCGCCAAGTAGCGCGTAAGTATTCGCAAGCTTATTACTATGACGCCGTCCCATTAGTGTCCCCATCACGTCTTGACAGGGACACATTCCCACAAAGCTTTTGCAGTGCCGCTAAGTAGAGTGATCCACTTTGAAGCGAACGAGACTAAATATAGAGGCGAATACTTGGAAAATTCGAATTGAATTCGAGTAAAATTTGAGATGATCCATTTTGAGTAAAATTTTATCGATTAATAGACTTGAGGCCGGAATGCCGGCCTTTTGGCGCGGCTTTCCGTGCGCTGTTTACTTCTGAAAAGACGGTATGGCGCACGCGGCATCCGCCGCGGTGGGCCGCAAAGCCGGCCTGTCGGGCTGAAAGGAGCGCCCAACGCCCGTCGCGGCGTTTACGGCGCGGTCACCTTGTTATTCGCCGGTGACGTTTTCTTCGACGAAGTCGATGTGCTGCAGCCGCGTGAACTCGATGGCGAAGCCGTCTTCGATGTGACGGACGACGCGGCCTTGCGTCTTGCCGACGGTGACCATGCTGCCGACGGCCGGACGCAGGTCCGGCGCGATGGCGATGGCGGCGCCCGACTGCGAAAGGTCGATGACGCGGCAGCCGACATTGTTGCCGTTGGGCAGGATGAGGCGGGCCAGCGGATTGCGCGGGTTGAAGCGGCCGTGGCGGCGGTCTTCCGGCAGATTGAGGATCTGGCGGTTGGCGAGCCAGGTGAGCTGGGCGGCGAGCTTGTCGCGCTTGCGCGAGGTCGCCGCGATGGTCATGGCAAAGCCGTTGTCGAACGTGCGGGCGATCTTGCCCTCGAGCCGTCCGAGATGATCCACATAGGCGATGACGCGCTCGCCGGGATTGCCCGGCACCGGCGCGATGACGGCCATGCCCCCTGGCGACATGTCGACGACCTGGCACGGAAACTCACGCCGATCGGCGAGCATATAGCGGCCGAGCAGATTGACTTTGACGCGTTGATGTCGCCGGCGCTCATCGGCCAGCGGCAGGAATTTCGGTCGTGCAGGCGCCATTGCCATGGGTTGGTGGCATCATGGGAGGGACATTCTCCCGTCGGGCCAACCTATGGCGTCATCGTTAACGGCGCGTTAGCCGGGCTCGCCGCCGGCCCGGCCGCCGCTGTACACGACGAAGCCATGGCGAACGCGCGCGCTCTCCGGCGCGTGCTTGAAGTGCGGCGTCATCAAGCTCTCGGCGCCGGCGCCGACATGGCGCAAGGTGGCGAGTTCGAGCGCGACCACCGGCGTCTCGCCCAGCCAATAAGGCGGTTCTATCGGCGCCAGCACGCCCAGGGCGCGGATGCGCGCGTGCCCGACATGCGAGAGCGGCAGCAGCAGCATCTCGAGCGCGAGTTCGCGGCCGTCCTCGGCGCGGCCGATCAGCCCCGCGACGAAGCCTTCGTTCTCGCCGGTCACGGCATTGGCGAGGTCTTCGGCCGCCCTGCGGCTCGCCTCGTCCCACAGCGATGTAAAGGACTCGCCTTTGATCTCGCGGCAGAACAGCGCGCAGACGCGCGTGCCGGCGAGGCGGAAGCGGAGCTCGTCCACGAAGTCCGCCGCCAGCATGAATGTATCGCCGAGCGCATGGCGGATCTCGGCCGGGTCGATATCGAACCGCTCCGGCGCCGGCCGGTCGCCGCGCCGGTCCGTCCAGTACTCGAACAAGCCTCGGGTCGAAGGATGCTTCATCGTCGCCCCCTGTTTCGTCGCGACACAGCGGCTGCAACTTTGTGTGTCCCTTCGGGACAGTTGCGCCGCCTGACGGCCGCCTCGGCATGAAGAGAGCAGGGCATGTGCCGCGGGGGCACCCGCGGCGCCGCGAACGCCGGTTAGTGTTAAAACTGCAAGCGTATTGCGGTAGGGACGGCGGCGGCTAATGTCGCCGTAACGCGATAGGGCGTGTCATTGGCCGGCATGCTCTAGGTAACGCGACACGATTTGGCTTTGAGCTCTTCGGGGAGAAGAGGGGACGTGACGCGCGCCATCGGCGCGACGGCACGCGGAAAGGAGGGCGCGAGCCCTCCTTTTCGGTTTTCTGGACCCCGCTTGCGGACCGAGCCCTAAATGGCGTAACCCCGAGCCCTTCTTTACCCGAGTGCCACTCGTGCAACGCGAACCGCTGTTCAACATCCCGCCCATCGTCATGATCACGATCGCCGTCATGGCGCTCGTTCACATCGTGCGCACGATGCTGCTCAGCGAGTTGCAGGACATCGAGTTTCTGCTGACCTTCGCTTTCATTCCCGCGCGCTACGACTCCTCGATCGTGCTCGGCGGTCAATTGCCCGGCGGCACCGCGGCGGACGTGTGGACCTTCGTCACCTATTCGTTGATCCATGCCGACTGGACGCATTTCGGCGTCAACGCGGTGTGGCTCTTGCCCTTCGGCACCGCCGTTGCACGCCGCTTCGGCGCGTTGCGCTTTGTCGCCTTCTTCGCGGTCACCGCGGCCGCGGGCGCTGCCATGCATCTTCTGACGCATGCCGGCGAACAGGCGCCGATGATCGGCGCCTCCGCGGCGATCTCGGGCACGATGGCGGCGGCGATGCGCTTTGCGTTCCAGCGCGGCGGTCCGCTCGGCATGTTGCGCGAGGTCGACGATGAAGCCTATCGCGTGCCGGCGCTCTCGCTCGTCGGCGTGTTCAGCGATGCGCGCGTCCTGATGTTCCTTGCCGTGTGGTTCGCGATCAACCTGGTGTTCGGCGTCGGCTCGATGTCGCTCGGCGGCGGCGACCAGACGGTGGCATGGCAAGCGCATATCGGCGGATTTCTCGCAGGTTTGATTCTCTTTTCCTGGTTCGATCCGGTTTCTCGATCGGGCGATCAGCATGGTGCAACGCGGCATTAGTCGCGCAAAGCGTGATCCGACGCGGCATATTTGCGCTTGACGGAACAGGCACGTTGGCAGGATCGTTGATGCAGTCCGCACTCGCGCGACAATGGCGTGAGTGCCGGCGTCACGGAGGCTGCCATGAACGTGAAGTCTATTCTGGCCGCCAAGAAATCGACCTTGGGCGGCGACGTCATAGCGATCGAACCTACGGCTGATCTTGCGGCGGCTGCGCAGTTGCTCGCGAAGCATCGCATCGGTGCGGTATTGATCCGCGGGCCCGGCGATCATCTCGCCGGCATTCTCTCGGAACGCGACATCGTACGGGCGGTGGCCGAGCATGGACCGGAAGCGCTCACCATGCCGGTCGGGCAGGTCATGACGCGCAATGTCATCACCTGCAACGAGGACGATACCTGCGGCATGCTGATGGAGCGCATGACGGCCGGTAAATTCCGTCACCTGCCGGTCATGGCGAAGGGCAAGCTCGTCGGCATCGTCTCGATCGGCGACATCGTCAAGCAGCGCGTCGATGAGATCGAGCGCGACGCCGAGGCGATGCGGGATTACATCCGCACCGCCTGATCGTTGCTAAGGGTGAGGTGAGGTTACGAGGCCTGCGACAGCGCTGCGATGGCCTCGTTCACACCATCGAGCGCGCGTTCGGCCGCCTCGGTGCCGATCGCCACCGCGTCCTGGGCGCGGTGGAAGTCGAACCAGCCGATGCTGCCGAGGCGCGGGCTGATGAGCACGTCCGGCGGATCGCCGGCAAGCCGCGCGCGCGTGATGCGGTCCTGCATGACGTTGAACGCTTCCACCATCACGGTCGGGATGCCGGGCCGGCCGCGCCGTCCCAACAACTGGCGCCGCAGTGACGGCTCGCGCGAGAACATGTTGCGGAAGCCGTTGGCCTTCGGCTGGGGCGCTTCCGCGGCGATGTCCTCGTCGTCCGGCCCGTGGCTGGAGATGATGGTGCCGCGTCCGAACAGATCGGAGTTGAGGTTGACGGCGATGACCAGACGCGCGCCGAGCGCGCGCGCCGCCGACACCGGCACCGGATTGACCAGCGCGCCGTCGACGAGCCAGCGCCCGCCGATGCGCACCGGCGGGAAGATGCCGGGCAGCGAATAAGAAGCGCGCATGGCGTCGGCGACGCGGCCGCGCGTCAGCCAGATTTCATGGCCGGTGTTGAATTCGGTGGCGATGGCCGCAAAGCGGATCGGCAGTTCGTCGATGGTCATGTCCTTCAGGCCTTCCTGAAGGCGCGCCGCCAGATTATTGCCGTTGATCAGGCCGGAGCCGGATAGGCTGATGTCGAGATAGCTGAGGATGCTGCGCGTGGTGAGCGTCTTCGACCACTCGTCGAGCGTGTCGAGCTGGTTCGCGGCGTAGCAGCCGCCGACCACCGCGCCGATCGAGGTGCCGACGATGACATCGGGCACGATACCGTTGGCGAGCAGCGTGCGGATGACGCCGATATGCGCGAAGCCGCGTGCGGCGCCGCCGCCGAGAGCGAGGCCGATCGTCGGCGGAGCGGGCGCGGCCGCAGGCTGCGTCGTGGCCTCGGCGGCACGGTCCCCGCTACGGGTGCGCGTGAAAAATCCTTCGAAAACCAATGACGGTTCTCCCCTGACCCCCTCGATCATTGGGCCGGGTTGTATGCCCCGGGCAAGTCTTTCAACCTGCCATGGTGAAAACAACTGACGGATGCGTGTGACCGAAACGTGACGTTGAGGGTGCGCTTGCGTGATTGCGGAAAGGTAAACGCCCGGCAGGCCGCTAGGTTTCCGGGCGAACCATGGTGAAAAGGCTGTCCACCACTGCGTATTGGTGATAGCCGCAGCGCGCGATCGGCCGCAGGGCGGCGGTATCGAGCATCCCGTTAACGATGTAGCGGTCGTCGATGTGCACGCCGACGACCTGACCGAAGGCGACGTGGCAGTCGACCGGTTTGCCGTCGAAGGTCTGCATCGGCACGATGCTGATGAGCTTGCACTCCAGCGCGCAGGGCGACTCGGCGACACGCGGCGGCTTCACGACGCGCGACGGCGCCGTCGTCAGTCCGGCGCGCTCCATCTCGTTGACGCCGCGCGGCAGGGGCGCTGCCGTCTCGTTCATCTGTTCGCGCAGATCCCACGTGGCGAGATTGCATACGAACTCGCGCGTCTCTTCGATGAAGGCGATGGAGTCCTTGAAGCCTTCCGAGCCGAACATCACGAGATTGGGACGGCTGTTGATGCCGTTGAAGAAGGAGTAGGGGGCGAGATTGATCTCGCCCTTCGCGCTCATCGAGGTGATCCAGCCGATCGGCCGCGGCGCGACGATGGCTTTGAACGGATCGTGCGGCAGAAGCGTGCGATCGCGCTTCTCGGGCTCGTAGAACATCGCGTGTCGCTCCTTGAAGAGCTTATGTGTGTTACGCGGGATAGCGGGTGACGATGGCGGAGAGCTTGGGCCGGTCGCGATCGTCCGGCGCCTTGGCCGGCTTGCCGATATGCACGAAGCCGACGATGCGTTCTTCGGGCGCCAGGCCGAGCCGCTCGAGCACGCGGCGATCATAGGCGTACCATTCGGTGAGCCAGCTCGCGGCATAGCCGAGCGCATGCGCGGCGGTCACCAGCAGCATGGCGGATGCGCCGGCCGACATCAGCTGCTCCCATTCGGGGATTTTCACGTGCGGCGCGGCGCGCGAGACAATGGCGATGACAAGCGGCGCGCGCGCGAGGCGCTTGCGCTCGAACTCGATCTGATCGGCCGAGGCGTCGGGCCGGTCGCTGCGGAAGACATCGGCCAGGATCCCGCCGGCGGTGAGGCGCGCATCGCCCTCGAACACGATGAAGCGCCACGGCGCGAGCTTGCCGTGATCGGGCACGCGCGAGGCGATGGTGAGAAGGGTGTCGATTTCGGCGGTGGTCGGGCCGGGGCCGACCATCTCGACCGGCTTCACCGAGCGGCGGGTCTTGAGCAATTCCAAAGCGTCGATCATGTCGTCCTCAGGTCGCGCACATAAGCTATGCTGGGGGCTAAATCGTGCTTGGCCGGCCGTAGCACACCGGCCCAGCGCCAACAAACGCACATGGCTTGAAATCGCCGCGATTTAGACCGAAAAACATCGGGACATGAGCAGCGCCCCCGCATTTGCGGCCGTCATTCGCCGGCTAGCGCCCATTTTTGCACTGACTGCGACGTTGCTGGCGCCCGCGGCCGCGTGGGCGCAGCAGGGCGGCGACTCGCTTTTATCGACCTCGCCCTCGACCAATCTGCTATCGCCGGGCTCCGGGACGCGCGGCGACGTATTCGGTCCGGGCGGCGTTCTCACCGCGCCGGGGCAGGGCACGCTCTCGCTGCCGAATTCGATGGCCCCGAGCGCCTCTCCCATGGTCCCGGCCGGGCAGGTGGCGCTCGCCCTGAGCGCGAGGTTCGGCAAGGACCAGCCGCCGATCACGGGCGGCCTGACGTGGCGCGTCTATGCGGCGAAGGCGAGCCCCGGCGGGGATTTCCGCCTCGTGCGGCAGGACAGCTCGCCATCGCCGACCTTGGTGCTGCCGCCGGGTCCGTACATCGTTCACGTCGGCTTCGGCCTTGCCACGCTCGTCAGGCCGGTGACCCTGCAGGGCCCGACCGTCCGCGAGGAGTTCGAGCTGCCGGCCGGCGGCTTGCGGCTCGAAGGCCGAGTCGGCGACGTGCGCATTCCGGCCGGACAGATCTCGTTCGACGTCTATCGCGGCAGCCAGTTCGAGCCGGGCGATCGCCGGCCGATCGCCGAGCACGTGATGACGGGAAGCGTCGTGGTCGTGCCCGAGGGGACCTATTACATCGTCTCGAACTACGGCGACGCCAACTCGGTCATCCGCTCCGACATCCGCGTGCAGGCCGGCAAGCTCGCCGACATCACGGTGACGCATCGCGCCGCCGCCATCACGCTCAAGCTGGTGAGCGAGCGGGGCGGCGAGGCGCTCGCCAACACCGCCTGGTCGGTGCTCACGCCCGGCGGCGACGTCATCAAGGAATCGATCGGCGCATTCCCGCGCGTGATCCTCGCCGAAGGCGAATACCGCGCCATCGCGCGCAACGAAGGCAAGGTCTACGAGCGCGAATTCAAGGTCGTCACCGGCGTCGACGGCGACATCGAGGTCATGGCGCGCTGACGCGCCGCACACCGCGATCAAACCATTTCGTCTTTGGTGCGTTGACCCGCATCGACATTGCGCGGAATGACATTGTGACCATCGATACGGCTAGCGCTCTTTTCAATCGCCTCGACCCGACCAAGATCGCACTTCTCTTCGATGTGGACGGCACGCTCATCGACATCGGCCCGGCGCCGTTCGAGGTCGATGTGCCGGACGAGCTCAAGCAATCGCTGGCGCGGCTTCATGAGCGCACGCAAGGCGCCTTGGCGTTTGTGAGCGGGCGTCCGATCCGCGATCTCGATCTGTTGTTCGCGCCGCTGCGCCTGCCGGCCGTGGGCGGCCATGGCGCGGAGACGCGCCTCGCCGAGGGCGCGCCGGTGTCGCGCATCGAGGATCTGCCCGAGGGCTTGCGCCGGCTTCTCATCGAGGCGGCCGTGCCGGGCTCCGGCATCGAGTACGAAGACAAGGGCTATTCGGTCGCGCTGCATTACCGCAAGGCGCCGAAGGAAGCCGAACGCCTGCGCCATCACATCAGCGCCGGACGCGCCGCCTATCCGGATGAGCACACCGAAGTACTGCTCGGCAAAGCCATGTTCGAGGTGAAGCGGCCCGGCGTGAACAAAGGCGACGCGGTGCGTGCGCTGATGACCGAGGCACCGTTCGCCGGCCGCGCTCCCGTTTTCCTTGGCGACGATGTCACCGATGAAAGTGTGTTCGACATATTGCCCGCGCTTGGCGGTCAGGGTTTCGGTGTCGGTCGCCATTTTCCGCAGATCGCCGGCATATTTCCGTCGCCGGCCGATGTGCGGCATGCGTTGCGCATCCTCGCCAACGATACACAGCCTTAGCGCTACGCCGTTATCTTCCTAAGCCATTCGCGTTGTTGAACTTCTGCGCAAGTTCCGCGTTAACCCCGCGGGCGTTCGCCCGCGAAGGGTTGCCGGCGGTCGGTGTATCCGTTACGAAAAGTTTATAAGAAATTTATGCGGGCGGTCAGGGGGCGGTCCGACAACTCATTCGCATCGGAGATGCATGTTGAACGCGGCACGGCCGCGTCGCTGTGTGGGGAGAGCGCTATTGGCCCGGCTTATCGTCGTCTCCAACCGTGTTGGTTTGCCAAAGAGCGGGGCCCGCGCAGGCGGACTTGAAGTCGCGATCCGCCCGGCGCTGAAGAAGCGCGGCGGCGTTTGGTTCGGTTGGAGCGGCCGCATCGCCGAAGGCGATCCCGAACCGGCGCAGACCTTGCGCAAGGACAACGTCGAATACGTCACCGTCGATCTGCGCAAGGACGATTACGACGAGTTCTATAACGGCTTTGCCAATCGCGTTTTATGGCCGATCCTGCATTACCGGCTCGATCTCGCCGAATTCAGCCGCCGCGATCTGAGCGGCTATCTGCGCGTCAACGAATACTTCGCCGACGGCCTCGAGAAGATCTTGCGCGAGGATGATATCGTGTGGGTGCACGACTATCATCTCATTCCGTTGGCGCGCGCGCTGCGCGAGCGCGGCTACAAAAACCGCATCGGCTTCTTTCTGCACATTCCGTGTCCGCCGCCGGAAATCCTCACATCGCTGCCGAACCACGACCGTCTCGTGCCGGCGCTCGGCGCCTATGACGTGATCGGCTTTCAGACCGAGACCGATGCGCTCAATCTCGGCCGTTACTTCGCCAATGAATGCCGCTTCAAGCGCGCCGACGACGAGACCTTCGCGATCGACGGGCGCAGCGTACGCATTTCGGTCTTCCCCGTCGGTGTCGAGACCGAGACCTTCGCGCGGCTCGCGCGCCGCGCCGTCGACACCGCTTTCGTGCGCGACGTGCTGGACAGCCTGTCCGGCCGCGCCATGATCATCGGCGTCGACCGGCTCGATTATTCCAAAGGCATTCCCGAGCGCATGAATGCCTTCGAACATTTCCTCGGCCAGTTTCCCGATTGGCGCGGCAAGGTGACCTATCTGCAGATCACGCCGACCAGCCGCTCGAGCATTCCCGAATATGCCGACATCGGCCGGGTGGTGGGCGAGACCGTCGGTCGCATCAACGGCGCTTACGGAGAGGCGTCATGGACGCCGGTGCGCTACATCAACAAGGCGCACAGCCGCACGGCTCTGGCTGGGCTCTATCGCGCGGCGCGGGTGGGATTGGTGACGCCGCTGCGCGACGGCATGAACCTCGTCGCCAAGGAATATGTCGCGGCGCAAAATCCGGAGGATCCCGGCGTGCTGGTGTTGTCGCGCTTTGCCGGCGCGGCGCAGGAATGCGCGGCGGCGCTGCTGGTCAATCCGTACGACCCCGAAGGCGTCGCCATCGCCATCAACAAGGCTTTGGCCATGCCGCTGGCGGAGCGGCAGGAGCGGCACGCGCATAATTTCCGCGTGCTGCGCCAGAACGACATCGGCCGGTGGGCGGAGCGTTTCCTCGCGGCGCTCGAACTGACAGGGGTGACGCACCTCGACGCCGCGCGCCGCCGGGCATTGACGTAAGTCAGTGCGGACAGACGGCAAAGGGCAGGCTATGATCGTCCTGTCCCTTCGAGGCCTCCTCCATGTCTCGTTTGATCTGCGCGCTGTCCGGCGCTTCGTTGCTTCTGTCATTCACGCAGGCTGCTTTCGCGGCGAGCGCCGCCGACGGCGAGCGCATGGCGCGGCGCTGGTGCGCGGCGTGTCACATCGTGGCGGATGACCAGAGGCAGGGCGCTACGCAGGCACCGCCGTTCTCGGCCATCGCCAACACGCCGGGCTTCGATGCCTCCAAGCTGGCGCTGTTCCTATTGCTGCCGCATCCGCGCATGCCGGACATGAACCTGTCCCGCGAGGAGGCGGCCGACTTGGCCGCTTATATCGCCAGCCAGCGCTAGAGCGGGCCACGAGGCATCGCTGTCGGCTAAGGCGCCGCACCTTAACGGGGCGGCGAGCGCTGTAGATATTTGGTTGCATCCCTGCTTTAAAGCGCGTGCAGGGGGGTGCGATGAAACCTTTGGACGCCGATACAGCGGTGGAGCCGGCCGATTTTGCTTCGCCTAAGGCCATCGCCGCTTTGCGGGCGCATCCCGGTTTTCCCGCCGCCATGCGCACCTCGGCGACCGGCCTCATCTCGATGTATCAGGGCGGCCATCTGCTGAACTGGCTGATGGACGACCGCGGGCGCCTCGTGTTCGGCCATCTCGCGCTTTATCTCCACGCGACGCGTGACCCGTCCGACGCCTCGTCCGGGCTGACGCCGACGCGCATGAAGGCGATGTGCGTCGAGATGGACTTCTGCAGCCCGGGACGCGCCGGCGCCATGCTCTCGCTGATGCGGTTCGGCGGCTATCTGACGCCGGACGTCGAGATCGTGGACCGGCGGCAGCGCCGTCTGCTGGCGACCCCGAAGCTTTATGCGCTGCTGCGCTCGCGCTGGCGTCTGCACCTGGAAGCGGTCGCGCCGCTGCTGCCGGACGGCGCGGCGATCCTGGCGGCGGCCGAGCACCCGGCCTTCGACGACGCGCTGGTGATCGCCATGGGCGAGCGCTTCCGCGCGGGCTTTCGCTTCGTGGATGCGGCGCCCGGCCTCGGCCTGTTCGCTGAGCGCAACGCCGGTATGATGATCCTGCTCAGCCTGATCACCGCCGGCCCCGACGACGACGCGATGCCGCCGCAGCGGCCGGTGCCGATCTCGATCGCCGCGCTGGCGCGCCGCTTCTCGGTGTCGCG
>Ga0180216_1001943_pt1 | contig 17751 bp, 19 predicted proteins | sample eDN3rd37CBELigMG_FD_128879 | JGI IMG/M metagenome (GOLD analysis project Ga0180216, IMG submission 128879) | Enriched Miracle-Growth compost microbial communities from Emeryville, California, USA - eDNA 3rd pass 37_C BE-Lig MG (version 2)... ...
GCAAACGGACGACCACATCGATTGACAGACCATCAAGCCGACCTATCCATGCTATAGATCGGCCATATAGTTGTTGAGAGGCGAGGACATGCAAACAGGCCCCCAATATGTTATTCAATTGAAGGCATCGTTCGTTAAGGATTAATATATAATTATGGTTGCTCGGTGTACGTGTAACAGCCATGCCGATCGATGTACAATTGTTCCGATATGGACAGCTTTATAGGATCGATTCCAGTGTGAAATGTCTGCATGTGGCACCTTGCTAGAGTCAGTCTGTATCTACTGCGCTGCCAATACAGTCCTCCTGGAGTGAACTGCACGGTGGCACTACACATGCAGCTATGGAATCAGTCCAGAGATCGTGGTAGATCATTAGGGCCTTATGATGCACACACGGTTACTGGTATCGCCCCCCGCGCATGCATGCATGCGGGTCGACAGCTAGGCCGATCAAGGTATCACGATCGACGGCGCGCCAGGTAGGTACGTGTGCAATACGCTTGTACAGGTATTGGCATGGAATTACATGCACATGAGGCCGGCCCATGCTGTGGCAGAAAACATGCACGCACGCGCAACCATGCATGGAACTCGACCAACACGAACGCAACTCTGGTCCAGCAAGTAACGCAGCTAGCGCGAGCATGGAAACATAGTCAAAACCGCGACGGCGTCACGAACGCACCAGCACTCACTCACACGCGAGCGTCAATTCTGTACACAAGGTGGCGCTTCGATCAATCCCCCGGCGCAGGGGTCGGCTGGGCGACTCGTCAAGGCAGCCCATACTGCAAACGATGTTTGGTACGGCCGCGCGCATGATCACAGTTGCATCTTGGCGGTGGCGTAGTCCAGGTAGTACCGCGATTTGAGGAACCGCGGAAACGAGTCCGTCGCCATCAGCTCAAAAACCTCGCGCCTGTTTAAGCCAGTCGTTCCCCACACGCGAGCCCACGCTGAGTTGCGCCTAGCAACACCTGCCTGCCGCGCACCAGCACACGTACTGGGCGGCATCCAGGAGGTCCGGCGGCAGTGCGTCGGCCTCGGAGAGCTCTTCGCGCACGGCGGCCAGCAGCCGCTCCCGCGTCGCATGCAGGAGGTTGACAGCATGCGGCGCGTCCAGGGCGACATAGTCGCGCACGAGCTTTTTGGCCAACTGCCACACTCGACAGTCCAAGTTGGGGTACGCGCGCGACGTGAGTCGCAACAACCGCGTTGTGTGCCCGGAGCAACCAAGCCTGTGGGTGTACCGTCACGCGGGCGGACACGTCGGCGCCGCTGTAGCCCTGGCACTGCAGCCAGAAGCGCAGGTTCTCGTCACTGTACTCGCTGTGGGACGCCACGCGACGCGATCTCGCCCTGCGGCAAGGTGAGCGCGCGCGATTCGCGGGGGTGCGGCGCGTTGCGTTCGGCGAGGTACCTGGCGAGGAACTGCGCAAACTTGGCGCGTGCGTCGCGCTCCTTCAGGATGTCTTCGAGCTTGACGTCGATGGCGCTCAGCTTGTTCATCGACTTGGACCGCGTGCCGCTGTCGGATGCCAGCGATGCGTCCGACCCGCCGCCGCCGTCCTTCAGTGCCAGCTGTTCGCGCCGCTGGCCGCAGAACGGCGGGCGGCGCGCGTGAGAGGGGTACGGTCGAGCAGACGCAGTCACTCCGGCGGCGGACATACTGCCATAGCCACATCGGTGTCGCTGCTGTCCAGCGCAACTGAGGCGGAGCGGAACTGGCGCCGCGTGATGCTCCGGAGCTTGCCCGGCGCACCCGCCAGGCTGGTCCGGTAGGCCTCCGCCTTGGCCGCTGGTGCAACGAGAGCCGCCCATCGCAGCCACCGCATCGGTTAAGGCCCTACGTCCAACCCATCGCCAGCGCTCCGTCTAGTTCATCGGACCTGTCTCGGGCGCGGTGGCCACGCCGGCCAGCGCGCTCTGCAGCCGCGCGAGGAACTCGGCGCGGGCGCCGTCGTAGCCGGTTTCAAAGTAGCGCGCGGTGTAGCCGATCCACAGCTGAAACGTGCGCGGCGGCAGATCTGTGTGGCCCGCCAAATCCCAAGAATAGGCTCACGTCAGTGGCCGTCGCAGCTGCGTCTTGCCGTTGACCACGGGAGCACGGGCGCGCACCGGGCACGTTCAGCAAGAGGACCGTCGGCAGCCCGGCGATGCACTCAAACGTGTACGCTGCGTCGGCTGCGTCCATGGGCCGTACTGCCACCATGAGTACGTCTTGGAAGAGCACCAAGCGCGCGAGCTGGATCGGCTGGCGCGTCTTGCAGTGCAACTCTGCGGCCTCGAGCTCGCCCAAGTACCGCCGGTCCACCTGTGCCAGCGAGGGCTGGACGTGGGGCGGGCCGTACGCACCGGCCAACGCGTGTTAGGGCCGCCCCACGTAGTACGGAGCCACATCTGCCCACGCCCGTTCGTACGGGGCAGTTGACGATGGTTGTGGCCACGGCGGCAGCGGTGGGCGTCGCGGCCGGGGTGCCAGCCGCAGACGGCTCCGAGCCGGACAGCTCGAGGATGGCCTGGTGCAGCATCCGCATGCGCGCCGATGCGGTCGCCACCAGCAGCCGGTCTGGCAGGTCCGCGGGCGTCTTGGCCTCCAAGTCTGCACGGCACGAAGCGAGCAGCGAGCCGACGAGGGGCGTCAACACGCTGGGCACCGACAACCCCGCCAGTGCCGGCGCCAGCCGCCATGCCTTGGAACAACCGAACGTAGCGTGCGACCCGCAAGAGGGGCGCCGCCAGCAGCTGCTGCAACGATCGGAAACCGCAGCGCTGACTGGTGGCGAGCGCCTGCACACGGCTCCATCTGGCGGTGCCCACTCCCAGTCTGTGAGGCACGCTGCGATCCGACGGACATTCCCCCCTTTGCGCTCGCGTACCTCCAGGAAGGCAGCGAACGCGGGGCTGCCGGCGGCGACGCGGTCAATGGTCGTCCGCGCCTGTGGCAAGTTGGCGGCGTACGGCCGGTAGATCTCCAGCTCGTCCACCTGTTGCCGCTTCCGCCACGGCAGCACGAACGCGCGGGAGGTCAGCTCGCCTGCGCGACAGGTGTGTACTGGGTGCGGGGCGGTGTCCGCTGTACCAGGCCGCCCAGCAGGTCGCCAAGTAAGGTCGTCGGCGTGAGCTCGTCCACGCGCTCCTGCAGCGCGACTAGGAAGCGGTTGTGCAGCTTGTGCATCTCGGGCAGCGTGGAGAACAGCTGCTTGGCGTCGGCCAGCTCGATGATCGGACGGTCCGACCGCGCCGACTCGAGCAGCGGGCGCATGGCCCACTGTTGCGGGAAACCCAGCCCAGGAGCGGTGGCCGAAGCCGTCAGGGCACGGTAGCTTCCACGCTTCACCTCACCAGGGATGCGCACCTTGAGGATGATGTCCAGCTGCTGCACGTAGGTCTGCTCGGTCCGCAGAAACTCTTGCGCGAAGAACTGGCGCTGTCGGTAGGCCGCGTTGCGCGTGCGGTCCGAGGAGCTCGTCCCACCGGGAGTGGACGTGGCGGGCCGCGGCGAACCGACCGCACTGCTCGGCGTGGACGGTGCGAGCGACGCCGGCCAATCGCCCTGCGGCGAACTGGGTACGGCGGTCGCCGGCGCGGCCGAGGCGGTGGTGGCCGTCGCGGCAACCGACGTGGACGCCGAGCTCGCGAGCAGCGACGACGACGTCGTTGTGGAGCGCAGGCTGGTTGCTGCCGACGCGTTCCCGTCGGCCTCGGCCGGGCTCGTGGGCGGCCACAGCTGGCCGACCGGGCCTGGGCCCTTACTACAGACGCCCAACGGCCAATACGGGCTGGTGCTGGATGGGTCAGCGTGCGCGCCGGACGAACCTAGACCCGTCAGTCAGCGCGGCGTACGCTTTGCTGGCACGCAGCGTGTGCGGGTCCACGCGCTGGTCCTGGTAGCGCTCGCGCGTGGTGCGCTCCAGCAGCTCAAAGAGGTCCGGGGGCTGCGGCTCGGGCGACTTGTAGATCCGGACCTGCGGCACGGAGAGCGTCTGCGCCGTCGCGCCAGCAGTGTGAGCCGACGGGGAGGACACGAGCGCTCGGCCGGCCGGCGCCGGTCGCAGACCTCGCGGTACTCTTGCGTCAGCGCGGGCCCGCGCCGGCCGTCGTCGGAGACCAGCGGCGTCCTGGACTTGTCGCGCCGGATCGTGCGATTGGTCCACAAGTCCGACACGATCTGGAACGGCGACGATGTCGTCTTGGCCGGCGACTGCGCAGCGCACCCCCAGACACGGAGAGGACGGCTGCGTGAGTGCCTTACGCACTCACCGGCGCTCATGCTGCGTCCATCGCCGTACCGGCGGGGTGGCGGAGTTGGCGCGCGACAACGTCCCGGTGCTGGAGGACGCTGGCGCCGGCGTGCCGCGCGGGGACGGCGTCGGCGAGTCCTCGCTGCGCGACGACGAGGACCGCGGCGAGATGACGACCCGCTTGACCGCCGTACCGCCCGCCGCAGACAGGGGCGACGGCGCCTTGTCTGAGCAGGCCGTCGCCTCGGGGCCCCCACCGCGACGAAGACCGCGTTAGGCACGTGCACTTGTCCTGACGCCGACAAGGCGGTTTCCGCACGCACTGCTGGCCTGTTGCCGCAGGTAGAGCTCGATGGCGAGCTCCACGTTGTTGTTCGCGTCCCGGAGCAGCGTGGCCAGCTCGTCGCGCGGTGCCAGCGCAAAAATGTCGCACAGCGAGGTGAGGAGGTCCTGCACGGCGCCTGCCCCGTCGCGGATACCAACGGCGTCAGTGCTAAGGCTCCTCCATGCAGCCACCCTCCCTTCCGATGGATCCGCACCTCAAACGTCGGCGGCCCGCGCGTGCGGGGGCTGCCGCGGGCGACTGGCGGCGGCGTGGCCACCCCGGCGCCGACGGTCGGCGCGCTGGCGGCGATGACAGCAGGCTTGGGCACCGGCGCGGCGGGCGGCGCGGGCGCGGCGGGCGGCACGACGAGCGGCGGTGGGACGACAACGCGGCGCGATACGGTGGTGCCGGTCGCTGAGGCCGGGTCGAGCGGGTGCGTTTGCCGCCGCTGGCCGGCCTTGCCCTTGCCCTTGCCCGCCTCGGGGCTGTCGCCCGTCGCCGGCCCCGGCGGCGTGCCTTGCGTGGTGGGAAGCACCGGCAGGGACCCCGGGTGCGCGCCCCCCGGCTCCTTGCTGGCGGCCGCGGGCGCGTCGGCCAGCGGCGACGAGGCGGGCGGCCACGCGGCGCGCCCGTCGGGCTCGCTCTGGCTGTGGGTCATCGCCATCGCCATGGCGGCGGCCATGGCCTCGCCAATAGTGGCGCCCGCAAACGACCCGCCCGGGCCGGGCGCGCTCACGTCCAGCGGCGGCGGCACCGTGGGCGTCGTCGCCGCCGGCATCGTGCGGCCGCTGGCCTTGCGCGCCCTGGCCGCCTTGGTGGCGGATCCGGCTGCTGTCGTCGGGGCGGCCTGGTCGGGCGTCCCCGACGCCTTGCGGCGCGGCTTGGGCGATGGCTTGGGTGACGGCTTTGGCGACGGCCGGCCCGCCGCCGCCGCGCCGTCCCCCTCGACCTCTGGCGTCATGCTCTTCTTGCGCCGGGGCTTGGGCGACGGCGTCGCCACCGCAGGAGCAGGCGCCACCGGCGCTACCGGTGCCGGGTCGACGGTCGGTGCCGGGTCGGCAGCCGCAGTTGCGGCCGGCGCGGGGAGGTCCGGCGTGTCGAGCGTGCTGGCGGTACTGCTGCCGCTAGGCGTGCGCAGGGCCTTGGGCGACGGCGGCGGCGTGGCCCGGCGTAGCGTTTGCAGGCTCCGTCGCCGCGCGGCGCCCACCAGCTTGACAGGTGGTGACGCGACCAGCCTGTCTGCCGTGGCCTCCATCTTCCAGCAGCCCCCGGCCCGCGCCGCCCGAGACAGATGGTCTCAACGGGCCGCACCCGGCTGGGCACATACGCCGCCCCCGCGGGCGGCCAACTCGTGCGCTTAGCACGCGGGGAATGGCGGTCGGCGGGTCGGCGCTGCGGATCTGCCGTCACCGCCGGCGCAGCGCGGCCTCATCCAGCAGCATGCGCCCGAAGAGACCTTGACGCTGGCGATCTCTGACGGACCGGCCGCGGTCAACGCGTACGTCCCGGCGGCCCGATCTGCGTCCACAGGCCAAGCACGCAGTCCCGCCAGGTGCACCTTAGCGCGGTGCTTTCCAAAAGGCCGGAGATCCCTTTTGGCAGCCGTACCCGTCTTGTTCTCTGCCCCCGGCCGTCGCCGTCCTCAAGGTGTCCGTGCAATGGCCGCCGCCGTCAGCGCCTCCAACCACTGCCCAATTAAGCGCGTCGCCCCACCACAAATGCCGCACGGCCGTTAGCGCGGAAGCACGCGGGGCGAGTGGCCTGCCACGGGGAAGCGGCGCAGCGGGGGCCGTGTGGCGGCAGCGGCCCGCCGACGTACCGCGAAAGAGCGCGCGCGCGTGCGGCGCCGTCGCCGCCGTCGAGACGATCTCTGAATCTCTTTTTTTGGCGCCAAAAATCACGTGGCCTCATGCATCACGTGTCTCATTTATCACGTGTCGCGCTGTCACGTTTTTTGGCGCGAAACTCCACGTGGCCGGACGACGACGACGCAGCGGACGCCGGAGGACGACGGAGCGGACACTGGAGGACGTTGGAGGACGACGGAGGACGACGCAGCGGACGTTGGAGGACGACGGAGGACGACGCAGCGGACGCCGGAGGACGCGGACGACGACGGAGCGGACGCTGGAGGACGACGGAGCGGACGCTGGAGGACGCGGACGCCGACGCCGGAGGACGTTGGAGGACGCCGGAGGACGCTGGAGGACGCTGGAGGACGACGGAGCGGACGCTGGAGGACGCTGGAGGACGACGGAGCGGACGCTGGAGGACGCGGACGACGACGGAGCGGACGCTGGAGGACGCGGACGACGACGCAGCGGACGCTGGAGGACGACGCAGCGGACGCTGGACGACGACGCAGCGGATGCTGAAGAGGACGAAGGCATAGACGAGTGACAGCCTACAGCGACGACGGTCTCGTCAGGTTGCGGAGCCAAGGACCTACTTCGCGTCCGCTTCACGGGGACCACACACGTTATAGTATCGGAATAGGTAGACGGCGCGGGACAGTCCTTGACGCCATGGCAGCCACACCGGCAGCGGCGCCGGCGGCGCCGGCCCAGGCGACGACGGCCGATGTCGGCGTGTGGCTGCAGACGACGATCGCGGCCACCGCCTTTGGCACCTTCCTGACCGGCGTGGTACGTCGCTCCCGAATAAAGCGTCCTCTGCGGCAGCTGGACCTGACGCGCTCGGTTGCCGAGTTTGATTCCCGGGGGCCGTGCTCCAGCTCGGCGCGGGTGAGGCTGCCCGGGAGATGCACGCGGCCACGCCCAAGGGCCACCAGCCAACGACGCGGGCCGAGGCGCTGCAGGGCCACTACCGCGCGGACCAGCGGCTGGTGTCGGCGTTCTTCCGGCGGGGCCTGCCCGGCGGCGTGCGCGTCGGCCTCGTGGTCAGCGGCTTCGTCGGCCTCGAGATGGCCATCAGCCACGCGCGCGGCACCATCGACTGGCGCAACGGCCTCGGCGCCGGCTTCGCCACGGGCCTGCTGTACAGCGCCGTGGGTACGGCGCCGTCGCCAGAAGCCACCGGACGGGAGCGCGAGATTGCGCTAACCCGGTCACCTCGGGGTGGAGTGGCCCTCCCTTCGCCAGGCCGCGTCGGGCGGCAGGGCGGCGTGCAGCTCTTTGCGCTGAGCACGGTCTGCGGCTTGCTTTATGGGCTGGCGCAGGACGCCCGCATCGCACTGGACGCCGCGCGCCAGGCGCAGGCCCCCCCGGCTGTAATCGCTACGCCGTACGCACCCTCCGCCTGCGTGCAGGCGCTCCTGGTCCCTGGCCTCATCGCGGATCGCGCATCGCGCTCCACGACCTCGTTGAGGGCGAACGCAGGCAACCGGCGGAAGAGGTCACGGACCGCATCATCCAGGACCTGCAGGCGAGCCTGGATGCGACGCCGACGGCGGATGCAGCCGCACCGCCGGCTGCGCCCACGCCTCGGCGCACGCTTGTATAGCAACTATGATACAGGATTTACGCAGCTTGACAGATGAACATATGCGCAGAATGACACAGATGGACACACAACCGCGCGCGTGCGCGGGTCGACGGGCCCGCTAAAGCTGGGCCGGCTGCTTTTCTTGTGACATGAACGCGTACAGCTGGTTGAGCAGCCAGTGGCGCGTGCCATAGTCCGCGTCGCCGATCGGGCTCGCGTTGGTCGAGGGCATGCGCGGCAGCAGGTGCTCCGAGACGTCCTCGTCGATGGCGCGGTCGTCCACCTGCGCACCCATGCCGCAGCCGGCGGAGGGGCCAGCCGTCAGTCCTGCCGTGCGACAAAAATAACGGTCAGCCTGTGCCGCAGGTCTCGCCTACCTTGCCGTACTCGCCCAGGGCGGGGTCCGCGCGGTTGTGCCGGTAAAAGACGTAGTGCTGCAGGATGAAGAGCACGTCGAACAAGATCACCAACAGGCTCAGGCCAAACTTGAGGATGTTGCCGCCGCACGTGATGGAGGACCAGTCGTCTGGCACACCCAGCGGACCGGCCGGTCAGGGCGCCAGGCGTCAGCGCGCGCCAGACGTCGTCCGTGGGCGCGGCGCCATAGCGGCATAGCCGTACCCGCGATCCAGCAGTCGATCAGCAGCTGGCCGAGCGACAAAATGGCTCCGCTGATGTCCTGGCGACGGTGTGCGCCCTAGACGATGCGGCAGACGATTAACGCGACCCGGGGGCGCCTCGTCGTCTGCAGAGTGGGTGCGGGGCGCACCAGAAGGACGTTGAGCACGTTCCAGCCCACCGTCGACTTGCGGTGCCAGTTCAGGTAGAGCTGGTCGCGGTGACCAACAAGGGTGGCATCGCGGAGCGCGTCCAGTCAGCGGACGCGCCGACTCGCCTGGCGCACGCCCAGCGCGCCGTGTACCTGCGAGCAGTACTTGATAAAAGTGAGGTAGAGCTTGACGTACGAGCAGTAGTACAGGATGTCGATGACTTGGATCTCGGGGTTGGACGCGGACAGGAACGCCCAGATGTAGGACACCCCCAAGAAGACGGCCACCTGCGTCACCGAAAAGTTGGAGAACTTTTGGTTGCCGCGCTGTCGGCAGCAGGCGCACGCCGGGGTGTGGTGGTGGAAACGTGAGCTGGAAGCATTGGTCGCCAGGCGCCGCTGCACGTGGGGTGCGCGGCCGTACGTCGTAGATGCCGATCTGGAAGAGGTGCACCAGCGTCAGCACGAGCGCGTGGAGGGCGAACGCAATGTCGTTCTCCGTCACCGACGGCTCGCGGCCGGGGTCGTACTCGCCGCACTCGTTCTGGCGCAGCCCGTACTGGGTCCGCGCGAGGGCGCTCCAGAAGAAGACCGCGTTGTAGATCTGCAGAGACCTCGGCGCGGGCCAACGATGAGCCGCAGTGAGGCGGGCCCGGCACGCGGCGGCCCAGGGGCGGCGCGGCGCGCGCGCGCGCGCGTACGAGCATAAAGGTGAACCCCAGAAAGTTGTACAGCTCAAAGTCAAACGAAAGTCCCGTCACGCTGCGCCGGCAACCGGCAGGCCTTCCGCGCGCTAGGGCACCTTAGCGTGCGCCATGGTCACCCACAAGGCAGACCGCGTCGTCTACGTACGCCTTCCGCTTCCAGTTCGTGTACACTTGCGGGTAAAAGCTCACGCTCCAGAACACAAAGGCCATCTGCCAGGCCGCGAGCGCCAGCTCAGCAGCAGGCGAGCGTCAGCGCCATGCCCTGGCATAAGCAAGGCAGGCCCTCGTGTGCGTACCCAGCCCAGCACCGAGCTGAACGTGGCCCAGCCGTCCTTGCTGTCGTCCGCCATGATTGTGGCGAAGCAGCTCGCGTCTGCGCGGAGATCGAATGGGTGATTGCCACGCACCGGCAGCATGGGTTAGCAAGCACGCGCGGGCTTCGCCATCCTTGTGCATTGCCCCAGGTAAGGCCTCCACGCTGGGCACGGCGGCCGTTGCCTACGCTACGAGGCCGACAACCGCTGAAACTGGCCTCAGTCGCAGTCTTCCCCGTCCGCGCCCTTTGCCCATCTGGCCTCGCCAGTTGTCGCTCGGCGCAGCGCGTTTGGCGCTCCGCTGCAGAGAGCAGCTCCCAAGGCCGGCGCGCCATCGTAGATACCCACCCTCCCCACCCCTGCTCCTCGCGTGGTATACCCTGCGACAGGCGCGGCCACGCCGGGACAGGCGGCCCAACCGGGAGCGGGTCGCCGGCCGGTCGCTTGCCCGCGATGGGCACCCCGCCGTCGGCGCACTGGTCACCGTGCAGCTCCCAATCCTGCATGCCGGCCCAACCACCCACCATCCCCGCCACCCCTTCTCATACCCCAAGAGTGCGAGAGGCGCCGCCAGGCCAGCACAGGCGGTCACGGACGGGCGCGGGATGGGCGCGCGCGGCGCCGTGCGTCGCCGTACCGCGCGAGCGCCTTTGGCGCGACTCTTCCAATTCTGCCGCTGTTCTGCCGGTCGTCCACTCGCAGGCGCCAGTGCGCGATCGACGTGGTTCTGCCGCGGTTCTGCCGCTGATAGCGTTATTCGAGAGGACGTTGGCGCGATCCGAGTCGATGCGCGACCCCGCCACCACATGGGCACCTGCGGCACGCGCGGCTGCACCATGCGGGCAGTTGGCTGCGACGAACGGCGCGCACTGTCGCGCGTTGGCGTGTTGTGGCGTGTAGCAGTGCGTATGCGCCATTTGTATCGCTTGGATTGCAAGAGGCTCCAAAAGGACGCGCTGACACCCACCTGTTGTGCGTCCGAATGCATGCTTTCCCGACATGCTGGGCCGCAGAGGGTGCCGTGCGCGCAAACAGCGATCGGCCAGAACGGATGGGGCACGGGCTACAGTGCCTCCTTCTCCACGGGATGCCGCCACCCTGCCGGGATGCCGCCAAGTTATATACGATATCGTACACGTCTGGACAATTCGATCGACAATAGTAAAGCGACACCGCTATACAACAACTTTAGGTACAGAGATCGAGAGCCAGCTCGATCCCAGAAGGATTGCGGTGACCCGTGCCGCTACATGGCCCAGTCACCGTCGTCCTCCGTCGTGGACGCCAGCAGAAAGTCGTCGAGGTGGTCCGTGGCGTCGGGTGCGGTCGGCGCGGCGCCCAGCGGCGGCCCCCCGCCGCCGCCGGCGGCGCCCTGCGCCATCGTTGCGGACGTGACGCTGACCGGATCCGAGAAGCCGCGCGGGTCCTTGCCAAAGTACTGCGACTGCAGGGCGGTCTCCTCCTCCAGGAACATGGAGCGCATGTAGTCGGGCGCCGTGGCCACGACCGAGATGAGCGGCGACGGGTCGTTGCGGAACTGTGGTGGAGGGCGCCCAGAGAGCAAAGCGGCCGGGGCACCGGCCACGGCGTTAGCGCCCGACGCCGGGTTGGATGCCGGCCCGACACGAGAGCGGTGGCTGCCGGTACCTGGCCGCACAGCGTGCACAGGTCCTCAAACTCGGCCTCGGTCGCGCACAGAAAGCCCAGCAGCATCGACGGGTCGAGCTTGTCCAGCGTGACGCTGCGCACGACGTCACAGTGGAATTGCTGGGCCGGATCCATCGCCAGGCGAGGCAGGCGGGAGCGACGGTCAGCGGCGCCTTCGGCGTGCCCTCTTGCCAGCGTGTCGCGTACCGTGGCCGGGAAAATGCGAATGTCGCGCGTAGCCACGAACGGCTGCAGGATGTGCGGGTCCAGGTAGAACACGTCGTCGTCTGCGTAGGCGAAGCGCCAGCCCTCGCCGACGCACCGTGAGCCCCAAGGCCTTCCCGTGCACGTGCGGCAACTGCTAGCACCCCAGCGCGCACCTTGGTAGCCGATAAAGTAGAGCGACTTGCACGGCTTGCCGCCCGCAATGCCCAGCGATTGCGGAAACTCCAGAATCGTCTGCAGCTCCTTCGCCCGGAAAGCGCGGGGGGTGCGGAGTGAGCCACACGCGCCAACCCGCTCGTGCCGCCCACGGCGCCGCCGCACCTTGAGCGGGCCGAAAAACTCTTTGTTGACCTTGCTGATGCCCAGGCGGACGGGCAAGAGAATCATCACCGGCGACCAGACTGGCGGCCGCGCGGCTCCGCCGGCACGCGCACACGCCGTGTCAGCGAGGGCAGCAGCAGGGGCGGGCGCAGGTGAGCCAGGCGCGCACCTTTCCCCGCCAGCTCGTAGACCAGGTCCCGGTAGATGGTGGCCTCTTGGTTGACGTACACGCTCAGCGGGCAGTGCGGATGCCGGAACGTGAGCCGCCTGGCCGATGCAGCAACCCAAGCTAACTGTTACCGCGTGGAGCCATGAGGCCCGGTGCGACAGTCCCAAACCAGCTGCGGGGACCGGTCGGCACGAACCGCAAAACGTAGGCGGCGGTCGACGGGCCGAACCACTCGCCGATTTTTTTGTCCAAAAAGGTGCCCGTGCGCGCCAAGTTGTGCAGCGAGTAGTAGCACTCGCGCGCCGGCCGGTCGTTGAACCACGTCAAGATCTAGTGTCCGCTCGCGCACACTGAGAGAACAAGAAGGCGCAACCATTAAACCGAGAGCCGGACACGCCTCGCGCCCCGGTGAGGGGCCCCGTACCTGGCGGTAGAGGGCCAGCTTTTCGGGCGATTGGTGGGCGCTCAGCCGCCAGTCTGCCGCACCGAACCACGCGACCGCCGTCCGCCAATGTCAAGTGCCCGTCCCTGCCGCGCCCGGCGCGCGCGCGCGCGCGCGCGCGCGCGGAGGCGGCGCGTACCGCGCGACAGCAGCAGGTTGGAGAAGGCCTGCGCGAGCATCATCTGCGCCGTCCGCAGCATGCAGCCCCAGCCGACGTCGGTGGTAAAGTACGAGGGCTGGATGCGCTCAAAGTCGCGGCGGTAGGTGAACCAGAAGCGCGAGTGGAAGTCTTGCAGGAACGCCACCAGCACCTCGTCGGCCGTAGCCGTCGCCGCCTGCGCCGTGGAGGCCGACGCTGGCGGCGGCGCCGCCGCCGCCTCGGGCGTGCCGTCTTTCGGCGCCCCGCCCGTGGCCACCAACGGCGGCAGTTGCGACGTCGGCGACGGCGTCGCCGACGACCGCGGCGACCCCAGCGACAGGCCCTCCAGCGTCGGCGGCGTGAGCAGCAGCGAGGCCGGGCGCCCGGAGTGCGGCGCGGCCGCCGCCGCGGCGGTGGCGCGGGGGCCCGGCCCGGTGGGCGGCGGCCCGTCGGGCGTCACGACCGGCGGGACGGGAATGGGCGGGCCGGCGCCGTCGCCCGCCGCGTTCGAGTCGAGCGACGCCGGCAGGGTTGCGCCGCCGTCGCTGGGTGACCCGGCGCCGCTCCACGACGGCGGTGACCCCGCGCTCGCGTTGAACGACTGCGGCGGCGACGCGTAGAACGCGCCGGCCGCCGCCGGCGCGTACACCGGCGGTATGGGCGTGCCGGCGAACGCGCTTACGGGCGGCCGGTCCGCGATCATCGACGTCTCCATGTACTCGACGAGGCCGGCCGCCTGCTGCAGCGCCGGGCGCCACTTGTCGTAGAGCTCCGCCGTGCGGAGGTCAAACATGTACCCGAGCGAGTTGAGCAAACTGGGCCACCACCACGCGCGCGCGGGGCCCAAGACAAGATCAGGTAAGCGGACGTTCGAGCTGGGGTGGCGAAGCTCCGCATTTGGTCGCGGCGGACGTACATGTTGAAGCGGTAGGCGCCGTCAGGGACGTTGAAGATCACCACCGAGAGCGCCAGCGGGATGGCCGCCCCGTTCTCCGGCCCGCCGTAGTAGATCACGCTGTCCTCGAGCCGGACGTGGATCGGCCGCCAGCCGTGCGCGGGCGAGTAGATCAGCAGCTCGTCCTCGAGGCACTGCGTGCCCCCGCTGGCGAGTTGCGGCAGCTTGGCGGCCTCCAGCTGGCGCCGTTGCTGGAGCGCGATTGTCGCGCAGCCGGGAGACGCGCGCGGCGCACGCGTATCAGCAAGACCGTAGGCGCAGGCAAATCCGGTTCCCGAAGGATCCTAACTTACGTCTTTGGCAAAGATCGCCTCGGTGCCCAGGCTCATCGGCGTCTGCTGCGACAGCGTCACGTCGGCGTAAAAGCCTGGTGGCAGCGGAGGGCAGGGCCGCGCCCGCACGCGTGCGTCACTTCCCTGGCGCACCATGGCTGCGCCCCGGCCGTTGACGCGCGTGGCCGCACCTTCGCGGAAGACGAGCGAGCCGGACAGCGTGCTGACGTCGACGTACGCAATCAGCCGGTCGACCAGCCGGACCGTGTCCGCGCCGCGGGTCTCGGGCGGCGGCGTGCCGCCTGGTTGATGGCGACGCAGCAGGGGCAGGCTGCGGGGTCAGTCAGGCGGCACACGTTCGCCCCCCGCCGGCTGCGTTCTGCCGCTCGGCGTACCGGACGCAGTGAGCGCCGCACCGGCGCCCGAGAGGATGGCGTTGAGCAGCGTGCCGCGCCGCTGCGTGGCAAAGACGCAAGCGTCCAGGATGCTGTACGGCTTGAGCGGGTCCGGCACGGGGTACAGGCGCAGCAACGCCACAATCGGGAGCTGCCCGGCCGCGCAGTGGCCTGGGCGGTGCCGACATGCGTGCACGCACGCAGCCAGAAGCGCACTTAGCACGGACGCACTCACCAGTTCAACGCGCGCCGGCGGTCCGTCCGGCCGGCTAGCCGGCCGTACTTTCTTCCTCGCGCGCCTCGATGCTCCATTGGTCGCAGCGCAGCACCTCAAAGTTGAGCGACCGCACGTAGTAGCAGATCAAGCCGATGATGTTCGCGTCAAAGGCCACGGGGTAGCGCCGCACGACGCGCACGGAGCAGATGTCGCCAAAGATGCTGTTCCGCTGCAGGCTGAACGACGCCGTGGACCCGCCCGCCGGAATCGAGCTCTGCGCGCGCGCAGCCGGGCGAGGCCGTGTTGCGACACGCGGCGTGAGCAGCTCAACTCGCCGACCTCGTCTGGCACCTCAGCGGCGGCCAACGCACCGGCGGCGAGACGTGGATGTAGGTGGGGTCCATCATCGGCAGGTGCAGGCCCGGCTCGGGCGCCTTGGCCCGTGGCTCCGGCGCGCGGCTGCCCCGATCAAAAAAGATGGAGCCGCCTGTGACCGATCGCAGGGACGGGCACGCCATGGCGCGGATGAGCGACCCGCCCGCCGACTGCACCAAACATCGCTGGCCGGACGACGCGCCGTACGCTTGGACCGCTGCGTGGGCGGCGGCGCCGGGCTGGAATCCGAGTCGCTGCTGGACGTTCGCGAGCTCGGGCCGCTCCCGGCGTCGACCGTCGTCTGTCCATGGCACGCGCGATACCCGCTGGTGGCCGCGTCAGCGCGGGGCGGCCCATGTGTTGGCGTTTGCGCCGGCGCGGCACGCACCACGTTGACGAAGGAGCTGGTGTCCTGGCCGGCCGCGTTGGCACCCGCCCGCGCCCTGGCAATGGTGCTGCTGCGGTCCGCCACGCCGTGGGCTGTTCCAGTGCCACGCAGCTTGTGCAAGAGTGGGCGCTTTAGTTTAGGCCACGCGGCCCGCTGTGCGCGCGGCGCCGCCGGGCGTACGGTCCAGCACATAGCGGCGGCCGAGCAGCACAATCGGGCTCCAGCTAAAGGACTCGCGGACGTCGACGTTCTGCTTGGTGTCCTCGCCCGTGCGGGCAAAGTACTGCCCGACGTTGGACGAGTACAACCACGACCTGCCCGACGGCACGCCGGCGGGCGAGGGCAGCGCTTCTATGTCAGGCGACGGCGGCAGGACAGCGCGCCGCCGGCCACGGCGACGACGCACCCCAAGTCTCGGATCACCTGCGTCGTGCTGCGCGACTTGGTCGCGTCCTGCGAGGGCACGGCCACCGCGCGGGAAAACGCACCGTGGCAGTACGTTAGATCGCGCTAGCGAACCCTCGCTCGACGCCACCGCCAGTGGCCGTACGGGAGCGGGCCCCTGTTCGTCGTCCTCCAGGCCGATCGTCGCATCGTTGGGCATGACATGCTTCGGCACGTGCGCCCACACCGCCGAGCTGTCGCTGCCGCGGCGCGGCATGCCCGGCTTGCCCTGCGTGCCGCCGCCACCGCCGCAAGAGGACGCAGATCAGTGAGTACGAGCCACGGGGGGGCGACGCCCCTCCACTACAGAGCGCGGGCGCCCGACCTCGGCAGCGAATCGGCTGTGGCCGATGTGGTCCGGCTCCTTGAGCAGCTGGGACAGGCCGCCGCGGCGGACGGTGACGTGGACGATGCTGTCAAAGTAGACGGCGTTCTGCAGCAGGTCCGAGATCTGGATGCGGAAGTCGTAGGTGACCTTGGAGAACGACGGGCACTGCATGACGGTGCACTCCCGCGCGTGGTACTGGTAGTACTGCGGGCGGCAGTTTCAAGCGCGTAACGGCAGAAGGTTCGTTGCGTGTTAGCAGTGTATATCAGAGTGGTGAGACAAACGTGGTCCGCGCTTCCTACCATCGTTGACGCCTCAAACACGCCCATGCTCTCGGCGTAGGAGTGCAGCAGCACGGGCCGGTCGTTCACGAGGCGCGTGCTCGTGGTCGTGAGCACCAGGTGCACCGGTCCTGCCGACGGGCGAAGCGCCGCGGAGCGCCTGGCCAGCGTTAGAGGCGCCCCATCCCCCAGCCAATCTAGGGGAGGCGCGTGCACGCACCGTGGTGCACGCTGAACACCACCGACAGCTCCAGCGTCGACCGCTCCCGGAACGCGGCCTTGGTCCGCAGCAGCACCGGCTTGGCCCCGTCGACTGACGGTCCGGCGCACGCAAGGAACGGCCCGCAACGGCGCGTTAGCACGTGGGCTAGCACTGGCACGGACGACCGCCGCACGTACGGCCCGCGACCGACGGCAGCGGCTGCGACACGACGGTGTCGAGGCGGTCGTTGGTCAGGACGACGCGCAGCACCGTGACGGAGCGGCTCGCCGGCGCCGCAGCAGCGGGGTGGGCCGGCGCCTGCGGGCTGGCATGCGGCGACGCCTGCCCGCCCGCGCCGCCGCCGCCCGCGCCGTCCATGGTGGCTATCGCGGGCGCCTCCCCCGACCAATCTCGCGCCCCCCGCCTATCACTCCGCCCGGCCGCGCCACAGATCGGTGTCTGCGTGGGATGCCATCCACGGCCACGGCTGCAGGCTCGAGAATGGAACAGGAACAGACCAGCAGGCTGGACTCGCTCACCAGCGAGGCGGTCAGCACGCCGTCAAACCGGAGCAGTGGCGCTGGGATCTGCCGAGCGCCGGGCCGGCCAGGGCGTCGCCCGGGTTCTCCGCCTACGTCACTGGCATAGATACACGGCTCTTTCACGGTCGACGGTAGCGCCAGCGTCGGTGCCCGCGCGTCCTTCCGGCGTCCTTTGCAAGCGGACGACGAGCCCACCGAGCACGCCGCCGAGTCTCGCACCGCGCCAACGCGCGCCCAACGCGCCTCCCATCCGCGACGGACCTTTCCCGCCGTCTCCACCACGTGTCCGTGCGTGGCCTGCCCGTCTCCAGCCGCCTCCAAGGGGCCCTCCGCCGCCCGTCGTCGCGCCCGCGTCCGCGTTCCGCCGCACGCGCCGCCGCCAGTGTTTCGCGCCAAAACACCATCTTCCTACCCCAAACCCTAGCACGTGACTACTGCCATTCCTACCCCAAACCCTACCACGGCATTCCTACCCCAAACTTGCTACGGAATCAACCCCCCAAATGCTGATCGCTGATTGGCTGGCGATGAGTCAGATGATGTCATAAGCGAGTCAGAAGGGGTCTTCCCACCTTCACGATTTTCATAGACCTGAGGTCCCAC
>Ga0180216_1001944_pt1 | contig 17749 bp, 15 predicted proteins | sample eDN3rd37CBELigMG_FD_128879 | JGI IMG/M metagenome (GOLD analysis project Ga0180216, IMG submission 128879) | Enriched Miracle-Growth compost microbial communities from Emeryville, California, USA - eDNA 3rd pass 37_C BE-Lig MG (version 2)... ...
CCGGCACCCATCCGCTACCGCACCGCCGCCGCCCTGCTCGCCGCGATACCACAGCAAGAGGGCGACACACCCGAATCGACACATTAATTCCTTACAGTCACATTTCATGCGCAACATCCGAGCTGCGGTGGCGGCCAAGCATGTGCCGCCGGTGATGGCGGCGGTCAAGACGATTTTCGCGCACACCGACCCGGTCGAGGTGGCTACGCAGTGGGATCAGGTCACCGACACCTTCTCCGGGTCGTTTCCGAAGGTGGCGGCGTTGATGGAGGAAGCCAAACACGATGTGCTGGCGTTCACCGCGTTCCCGAAAGCTCACTGGCAAAAAATCTGGTCCAACAATCCAATTGAGCGGTTGAACAAGGAAATCAAGCGTCGAGCCGACGTCGTGGAGATTTTTCCGAACCCGGCGGCGTTCCTGCGGTTGGCGACCGCGGTGATCATCGAGCAGCACGACGAGTGGCAGGTCACCCGCCGGTATGTCTCGGATGTGAGCATGGACGAGCTGCGTGCGGTGATCGCCGCGAAGGAACACGCTACCGAACCGGCGTTGTCGTTGACCGGTTCGAGCGAAACAGCATAGTATTCAGCCCGACTCGTTGATCGCTACGTGTACTGCGGAGCCGATCCGAAGTCCACCACTCCACGGGGCACTATCCGAGACGCGCAACACGTACGATAGACCCTTACAGGTCTACCGAACAAGCTTTCGCCGAATCATCTCAGATGCCTTGCGTTCTCACCCTCACGTGAGAGCGCCGACCGAGTCGACGCCACCTCCAGCGCCACCGAACACCTTCTCTTCAAAGACATTCTGCACCAAGTGAATACATGGTAATTATCTCAATCCTGCTATCTCCCTGACACTGTCGATGCGGAAACGGTCCCACACGGCTCCGCAAACTTACGGGTTCCCTATACCGCGCCGAACTCGGCCCGATCGGTGGCGTGCCGGGGTTCAAGAATGCAGATTGACGAGATGATGCGGGCAAGCCCTGACGGTCGAGCGCTGATCGCGCTACCTTGAACCGCGCATCACTTTCGTCACTGTGACAGCGAACCGGTGACCAAGTCACACGACTTGGCAACCCATCGCGCTACTGAGGACCGCCATGAACCCCACTGCGGTTTACCGCGGTAAACCAGAGATCACCTCGAACCGTCGGCGGGGACGCATTGCCACGATCAGAATTCACGGGTGCACCCAAGGCCGCACCGCTAGATACCGAGATCCCGTTGGCCGAGAACCCCAGCGCCGAAGGCTCATCCACACCCTCAGACACGCGGGAGCAGCGGAACCCGAACTTCCACCCCGAATCGAATTATTACTTTTGCAAAGCACCTACATCGCCTACAGTCGACCACATGACCTGACCGTCTCGGAAGTCGCTGTCCAACAAGTAATGTGGTGCATCGACAGCATGCTACCACCGACTTCGCGGAGTGCAATCACGCCCTTACTCTCACAGAGAGCACGCAATTGCGGCGTGGACACATTCCTGCCGAACGACTACCACAAACCCATCGATCCCCCGCTACTCGACGATCGAACCAGAAACGGGGACGCACAGCCGACGTAGACCTCGACCTATCCGCCGTTCCGCAGAAGGACACCGACCACCACCGCCTCAACATCCTTCAACGTGCCCGGCCAGTCCTTCGACGAATCGAAACGGCGAAGAGCCGCCTCGGACCCCCCGGCCGAACCGCTCGATGAACTCCCCTACACGGGTGGCGCAGAATGCCAGAACCCGTGTCATTCCACGTCAAATCATGCGCCTTTTCACCTCGTACTGTCCTGCCAAACACAAGCAACGGAGGTACGGACATGGTCGAATACACCAACACATTCAAAGTTGCTGCGGTGCAGGCACAGCCTGTGTGGTTCGACGCGGCCAAAACGGTCGACAAGACCGTGTCCATCATCGCGGAAGCAGCCCGGAACGGGTGCGAGCTCGTCGCGTTTCCCGAGGTATTCATCCCGGGGTACCCGTACCACATCTGGGTCGACAGCCCGCTCGCCGGAATGGCGAAGTTCGCCGTGCGCTACCACGAGAATTCCCTGACGATGGACAGCCCGCACGTACAGCGGTTGCGCGATGCCGCCCGCGACCACAACATCGCCGTAGTGGTGGGAATCAGCGAGCGGGATGGCGGCAGCTTGTACATGACCCAGCTCATCATCGACGCCGATGGGCAACTGGTCGCCCGACGCCGCAAGCTCAAGCCCACCCACGTCGAGCGTTCGGTATACGGAGAAGGAAACGGCTCGGATATCTCCGTGTACGACATGCCTTTCGCACGGCTCGGCGCGCTCAACTGCTGGGAGCATTTCCAGACGCTCACCAAGTACGCAATGTACTCGATGCACGAGCAGGTGCACGTCGCGAGCTGGCCTGGCATGTCGCTGTACCAGCCGGAGGTCCCCGCCTTCGGTGTCGATGCCCAGCTCACGGCCACGCGTATGTACGCACTCGAGGGACAAACCTTCGTGGTCTGCACCACCCAGGTGGTCACACCGGAGGCCCACGAGTTCTTCTGCGAGAACGAGGAACAGCGAAAGCTGATCGGCCGAGGCGGAGGTTTCGCGCGGATCATCGGGCCCGACGGCCGCGATCTCGCAACTCCTCTCGCCGAAGATGAGGAGGGGATCCTCTACGCCGACATCGATCTGTCTGCGATCACCTTGGCGAAGCAGGCCGCCGACCCCGTAGGCCACTACTCACGGCCGGATGTGCTGTCGCTGAACTTCAACCAGCGCCGCACCACGCCCGTCAACACCCCACTTTCCACCATCCATGCCACGCACACGTTCGTGCCGCAGTTCGGGGCACTCGACGGCGTCCGTGAGCTCAACGGAGCGGACGAACAGCGCGCATTGCCTTCCACATATTCCGACGAGACGGACCGGGCGACAGCCACCATCTGACTCGGGGGCACCCGTGGCGCCTCCGAAGCGCCACGGGTGTGTGAAGGGGCGAGACAGGGGAATTGGAGGATCACCGAGTACAACGCATCGTCGATCGCAGCGAGTCAGCCCGCCCGTAACCCCCGATAGGTCCACCCCACGTATCCCCGCCGGTCACACCTTCTCGACATGGGGTAATCGGGGTCGTCGTGGCCTGTATCGACATCCAGAGTCCCTGAGCTGAAGGCGCCCACCATCCTATGCCGCGATGACCTTCTCGCGGCACCGCAGAGAGCCGACATCGAGACCGAGCCCGGCATCACGATTACGGCTACCCTGAAAAGAACAATGAACGGGGTTAGCACCAGGTAGGTCGATGAACACTTTCTTCTCCTCTGACCAGGTCTCGGCACCCGATCGCGTCGCGCTCTGGCACGATGTCATCTGCCGCAGCTATGTCCCGCTCAACATCACCCTCACGAGCGAGCAACCCTTCATCGGTACGGTCTCGACGGGCAACTTGGGCACGGTACGTATCGCGACGTCCTCGTCACTGCCCCAGCAGATCACCCGCACTCGTCGCTTGATCAGCCAGGACGAGCGTGAGTACCTCATGGTTGGGGTGCAGTCCGCCGGCCATGCACTCGTGCAGCAGCACGGCAGAACTGCACGAGTCGGTCGCGGTGGACTGGTTTTCTGGGACACTCGCCATCCCTACGACATCCTGTTCCCGACAGACTGGAGAATGAGCGTATTCCAGTTCCCGCGATACTCTTTCGGCTTCACCGAAGATTTCATCGGCAGGATGACCGCGGTGAATGTCGGGGGCGATCGCGGTATCGGACGAGTGGTTTCATCCTTCATGACAAGCATCAACGATGCGACCGATGCAGGAGACTTGGCGGAGGTAGCTTCACTCCACAACAGTGCTGTCGATCTTTTGTCAGCGGCGATACGGACCGAGCTTGCCGATCAAGCCGCCGCCTCCGACGGCCTACTCGAGTGCGTGCTTGCGTATATCCGACAGAACCTGGCCGACCCGAACCTGTGTGCCTCACAGATCGCAGCGGAGCACAACGTCTCTGTGCGGACCCTCCACCGACTGTTCTCGGCCACGGGACAGGGCGTGGCCGAACACATCCGTACCCTCCGACTCGAGCGCATCAAGACTGAGCTGGCAGACCCAACGAGTCGGCGATACACGATCAGCGCGTTGGCAAGAGAATGGGGGTTCCTCGATCCCTCAACGTTTTCACGCGCGTTCAAAGACGCCTACGGCATCACTGCCCGAGAGTGGGCGGCTTCTGCATCAGCACCGCCGACGGAGGCTTCGTAGGGAGTGCCCGGTATCCGGCCTGCCCTTGTTCGCTTGCGCCCACCACGGCTGATACGGAACCGTCGCTGCCCGCGACCTGCTTCCCCTGTTGTTCGGTCACGCGAATCGGCCGGTGTTCCTCGGCCACCGAGCAACTCCGCGACAGACCCTCGCGTTGCCTGATAGCCCTGCCGCGATGCCGGCGGGCTGACCTTCCTTTCCCGGTCTGCACAGCACCGCTACGCCGAACGACGACTGTCGCCGCCATGTGCACCACTCACTCACCTGTTACACGAGGACGCCCCTCGTGCACCGTGTGCGGTACCGAAATCGGCCGTAGACCGTGCGGTCGTGCCTCGATGCCGGGGCATCCCACCACCGCCGCAAGAGCCGGGCAGGGGCCCTGCCGCCCGGCAATCCGCCAACGTGGGTGAGATAGGCGCCGGTCCGCAACCCTGACTCCGCGTTCAGAGCTGCCCATACTGTCTAGGCTGCGCGACCGAACCGGCGTTCGTAATCCTCGCGTTCACGCGAGGCGCGCGCCTGTTCCTTCGCACTGAGCAGATCCGGATCGAGACCGTGTTGCTGGAGTCGATGACGTTGCCAGATGCTCATCAACGCCACAGAAAAGTACATCCAGGGCAAGAGCAGCAACATCATCATCGAGACGGGAATCCATACCGGTCCCGGGATCAGCAGGAACAACAGCAGCAGCGGGATGACCGGCACATTCCACCGAAGAAGATATCGGCGCACGCCACCCGGCCCCAGGATGTCGTTACGGACCCAGTCCTGCATCTGCGGAGGCAAGGGGCGGCCAACCACATAGGCCAGGCGCTGAATCACGGTAGGTCGTGTGCGAAGTGGGGTCGTCACAGCGTTCCCTTCGTTGTATCCGGTGGCTCGGATGGATCTCGGGACGGACGTCGATCCGAACTGGTTGTTGCATGTGCTGCAGCATCATTGAGACGGGTCAGTGCCCGATGCAGCTCCTGGAGCTCCGCGGGCGAGACACCGAGCTTCTCGACTACGGCGACCGGGACTTTCTCGGCTTCGTTCCGCAGGGCGCGACCTCGGGCAGTGAGATCGACGACCAGTTGACGTTCGTCCACACGACTGCGCGAACGAGTGATCAGCTGCGAGGCTTCGAGGCGCTTCAACAAAGGTGAGAGCGTGGGCGAGTCCAGCGCCAACGCTTCGCCGATCGCCTTGACCGACATCGGAGCTTTCCCCCACAGCGCCAACATCACCAGGTATTGCGGGTGAGTGAGCCCCAGCGGCTCGAGGATGGGCCGGTAGACAGCCAGGACGGCCCGGTTGGCAACGGCAAGCGCGAAGCAGACCTGTCGGTCCAACGCCAAGAGGTCGTCGTTCCCCAGCCCGATCGAAGCGAGGTCACCTGTGGTCACAGGACGAGCGTACCGGAATCGATCGTGCACGAACGAATCGTGTACGAGGAATTTTCGAGATGTGCATCACCGGCACGGCCTGCGATGCAGTTCGACATCCGAACAAGTGCGACTCGCACCTGCGCACCCACTCCGATCGCTCGAAGTGTCGCGAATACCGAACCCAGTGGCGCCACGCGCTTCACCGGCCAGATACTTCACCAGTTCCCCATCGGGCCGAGCGGCGACGAACTCTGCCCGGGCCGGCGGTTCGGCACGATGCAGCGCCTCACGATCGACGGTCGGCATTCCGGACGGCAACGGGCCGGGAAACGGTGAGTCCCGTCCGCGGGCAAACCACCACCACCGGCGGTGCATCGATCCGGTACATCGACGGTGCGCACGTCACTGGCCCTCGGGCACATCTCGCACGTAGGTTCCGCCACTGCGCAGGAGGCCGATGCGCCTTACTTGCAAGGCTGTTCGTCGATCCACTTCTGCAGGCTGTGCCCCAGCGAAGCCAACGACCTATCGAGTATGGTCAACACCTCACTGGGGGATGCGGGAGACCTCACTCCCTCGCGCAGGACGGCGAGCACCACGGACTGCACCGCACCCCCGACAGCAGCCGGCACCACCGCCGCCGGACGCGTACCGATACGGGACGCAACGAACGTCGAGACGACCTCGGACCACACCAACCACCGTTGCGCACCCTCGGCCTGGAGTTCCGGTGAGGCGTCGAGGATCCGAATCTGGGCGGTCCAGACACCCTCGTCGTCGAGTCGGGCCGCCACCGTATCGATCACCCCGGCCCGGATCGCCTCCATGACCGGCACCTCATCGCCGACCGTGTCGAAAGCGCTCTGCAGATCGCGGGTGCTTTCCTCGAAAGGAAACCACACGAGTGCCGCTTTGCTGGAGAAGTACCGGAAGAAGGTAGTCTTGCTGATCCCTGCGGCCGCAACGATGTCCATGATCGATGTCTCCGCATAGCCCCGTTCGAGAAACAACTCGAACGCGGCGGCCTCGACCTGCGCACGAGACGACACCTGTGGACGTCCACGTCTGCCGGTAGCCATCGCGTTCCCCCCTTTTTCCGACCCGAGACTTGATTTTGGGTACCCGGTACCGTAAAGATAGGCGACGCGCGAAGCGACCGACAACATGATCTTGCGACACCCACCACGACCCGTCACCCCCTGTCGGCGGACCGTGGATCCCGGTCGGTGAACCGACCCCGTCCCGGATGCCCTGCCTGTCCCCCCTCCTCCAACGGGCAGGGCATCCGGGCCCTCCATACCGAGCGGCGCAGGGCGGGGTTGTGTGCCATCCGTTCGGTCGATGGGCTCGCCATGTCCCGCCGGTACCGTTCGCCGGTATTTACCTGCGGGACAGTCGGTATGCCGATCGCTCCCACCGTCGAATCCCGCCCCCTTGTCGGAATCCTCTTTACGTTCACCTGCGAACATGGACGGTACCGCTCATGCAGAAGAGATTCGGACGTCCGATCGGAGGGTGCACCATCGATGTCGGCTGCTCGTTCGGCTCCGCGGCATGATCGACTTGATTTTCGGAACCGAGTAGCATAATTATGGTTGAACAATCGACTACCGCTGCTGTCGTCCGAGCCGATCCGCCCGGACGATCAACTCCGGCACGTAGATGGCAGGTCCGACCACGATCGGCAGACCCGTTCTCCCGACGGGACGCCCCGGCTCCACCGGACGACACACGACCAAGGAAGACCGTTTTCTGATGATTTCCAGCCTCGTAATCCAGCCTCTGGCTCGCGCAGTCGCAGTCGTGCTGATCGTCGCCGATACCGCCCTCGCCACCCGAGTGCCGGCCCTACCCGACTGGGATGAAGACGGCTCCGCCGCCCGGAGCTGACGTCGCAGGGACATCACCCGCACAACGATGTGCCACTTCCGGCGATCATCGACACGCCAACGCGCCGAACCGGCACAGAGATGACCGAGACCACATCGTGAAGCGTTGACGGCCTCATACCGTCGCGGGACGAGCAGGACCGAGCACGGCGACATTGCCGGGTGCCGCAGCCGCCGGCAGGTCGAGGACCGTCGACGTACGCAAGCGATGCAGCAGGAACGCTGCCCCGAGCCGGCTGCGCCCGAATCCCTCGAACGGGTTGAAACCGAGTGTCGCAGTGATGGTATCGATCCTGCTCTGAAGCGTGCTGTGGTGGATGTTGAGCAGTCGCGCCGCTTCCCGAACGGACTGCGCAGCGACGACGGCATCGATCGTCTCCATCCCCCAGGCGTAGTGTGCGATGGCCTCGACACGGTCGGCGTCGCTGTGCGGAGCGTGCTCATCGGCGTCGGCAAGCAGTTCGATCAGACCCCCGTAGGAGTCGGCAACAACCTGGGGTTCCTTCGGGGCTCGGCACAGGCGCAGAGCGACCATCGCGGTCCGGAACGACCGATCCAACGAGTCCGGCGGTGTGGCTGTTCCGATACCGCACGGCGAAGCGCCGAACGGCGGGTACCGCTCCGGCACAACGATGGCGTGGACCGGACCGAACGGGGTGGCAATTACGTCCTCCGGACCGGCGGGATGATTGCGCCACACCGCGAACAGCGGGGCCACCACGAGGCGATACATGCCCGTTGCTGACAAGCCGAGCGCGCTCGCCGCGGTCAACCGCTCGTCGGGAGTGCTCTCGCGACCGGTGAGTATGCCGAGGTGGCGGCGATTGTCGATCTCCCGGGCTCCACGCCCGTTCCGGATCCGCACGGCCAGTGCCAAGCGCTCGAGGATGAGTGCGTCGTTCGGCCCAGCAGCACCGTCGCGTTCGAGCCAGACGTCGATGCCGTCCTCCGACGCCACGTGCAGATTCGAAGGATCTGTCGGCGATTCGCCCTGCACTGCTTCTCCTTTCGGAGTGACTCGTAGAGTCCGCGGCGGGACGCTCTGCCGGAACCCTGCAGTACAACCGGCCAGCGCGGCAGCGGTTGCCAGCAGGGCACGGGTGTTGACGTTGCCGACGATCAACTCGTCGAAGCACGCGATGACACGCAGACCCAAACTGGCGCTGGGATCGAGGCGGGCGATCCGTCCGAGTAGCTCTTGCATGTTCGTTCCTGCCCTCAGTCCGCAAGGATTTTCTCGACCCAGGTGTTGCGGGTCCGGATCATGGACCGGCCCACGCTGGTGTGCGGGGCGAAAATGTCGCACGCGTGAAAGGCGCCGGACCATACGTGCAACTCGGCATCGCCACCGGCTTGCCAGATCCTGTTGGCATAGTCGATCGCCTCGTCCCGGAAGATCTCGGCCGCACCGACGTCGATGAAGGCCGGCGGCAATCCGCGCAGATTCTGCGCGCGGGCCGGGGCTGCATACGGCGAGACAAGGTCGGTGCCCCGCTGCTCACCCAGCAGGGCGGTCCAGCCGGTTTCGTTGCTGATCCGGTCCCACACACCGATACCGTCGAACTGCTCGATCGAAGCGGTCATGCACCGGTCGTCGAGCATCGGATAGTCGAGCACCTGCCCACACAACCGGGGACCACCGCGGTCCCGCGCAGCCAGCGCGAGACCGGCTGCCAGTCCGCCACCGGAGCTGGCACCGGCGACCAGGATCCGGTCCGCCCGCACGTCCAGATCGGTGACATGCGCAGCCAACCACTCCAGGGCGGCATACATGTCCTCACGCGGGTAGGGGTCGGGATACTCAGGGGCCAAACGATAATCGACCGTGACAAGAACCGCCCCCAGTTCGGTCACCCAGTCCAGCACCAGGTCCAGGCCGCTGAACATGTCTCCGAACATCAATCCTCCGGAGTGCGCGTACAGCACCGCAGGACGGGGCCCGCTGAAGTCCCGGGAACGAAGCACCGCAGCGTTGACGGCAGCGCCATCACCCCCGGGGAAGGTCACGTCGTTCACCGCGATCCGCCGGCGGTCGAATTCCTCGTCCATCGGAGGGGACGCATAGGACGTACGCATGAACTCGATCAGGTCCGCAGTGATGGTCGGAGGGAACATACCGCCTACCACAGCCAATCCCGCCTTGAGTTCGGCATCGAATGGTGGATGGGGCACGGCTCGGGCCATCGTCACGTCACCTCCTCGAAGACTCGGATCGAGAATACGGCGACCGCTCGACCGAGGGACCCGCCATTCGGCGGGGAAACAGAGCGAAACTGCGCCGCCGCGTCGGTTGAGACACCCATCACACGTTCATGAAACTTGGAGCAGCGTCACTGTCGACCGAACGAGAGGAACAACCTCCCATGTCCGATACCCAGCGCGTCGTCGACTCAGCCCGCGAAGTCATCCACACCACGGTGAACAGCGGTGCCGTGCCCGGAGTAGTAGCGGGCATGACGAACGACCAGGAAACCCTGTTCATCGAGTCCGCCGGGGTGCGGTCTGTCGACAACGATCAACCGATGACCGATGACACCGTCTTCAGCATCTTCTCGACCACCAAAGCCCTCACCGGCACCGTGGCGCTGCAACTCGTGGAATCCGGTGATCTCGACCTGGATTCCCCGGCCGAGGAGTACGCGCCCGCGATCGGCAAACTCCAGGTCATCGAGGGCTTCGACTCGAACGGTGAGCCGCTGCTGCGAGCACCGAAGACCGACATCACGACCCGCCAACTACTGCTGCACACCGCCGGCTTCGGATACGACTTCTTCAACGAGACGTACAACCGCCTCGCCGAGAACCACGGTCAGCCCAGCATCGTCACCGCCACCAAGGACGCGCTCAAGACACCGCTGCTGTTCGATCCCGGCACCCAGTGGGAGTACGGCTCGAATATCGACTGGGCAGGCCAGGTGATCGAAGGCATCGTCGGCACCCGCCTCGGCGAGGCGCTGAAGACACGAGTCCTCGACCCACTCGGCATGACATCGACGTCCTTCACTCCGTCCGACGACATGCGTGCGCGTCTGGCGACCATGCACCAGCGCACCGACGACGGGCTCCAGGCCACCGATTTCGTCATCCCCACCCCGCCCGAGGTCGACATGGGTGGGCACGGACTGTTCTCCACCGTCGGTGACTATCTCGCCTTCATCCGGATGTGGCTCAACGACGGCAAGGCAGACGACGGCACCGTCATCCTCCGCCCCCACACCGTCGAGTGGGCGACCAGAAACGACCTCGGCGACCTGACCGTGAAGATGCTTCCGGGTGTCATCGGGTCGCTGTCGAACGACGCCGAGTTCTTCCCTGGCCAGCGCAAGGGCTGGTGCTACACGTTCATGACCAACGAAACCGAAGCACCCACGGGCCGTCCCGCAGGCTCTCTCGCCTGGGCAGGCCTGGCCAACCTCTACTACTGGATCGACCGGCACAACAAGATCGGAGGCTACTGGGCGACGCAGATCTTCCCGTTCGCCGACCCCGGCTCACTCGGTGGTTACCTCGACATGGAGACCGCCGTCTATCGAGCCCTTTCCTGACCCGGTTCCATCCCAAGCCGCGGCACCGGACATCGACCTCGATCCGTTGACCGCTCGCGTAACCGGCGCGCTCGCCGAACAGCCACACGACGACATCAACGAGATCGGGTGAAATCCCCCACCCGACGCACGGAAACCACACCGCTGCGGGTGTCAAAACACCCGCAGCGGTGTGGTGTTGCCACGCCGTTCGAGGTCTGGGTGCAACAGGTCGAGCGCGAACACCATCTCCTACGGGCTTGCCGCGAGGGCGATCGGTTTCCCGAGGTCGCCCGGAGACGAACCATCCTGCACCCTGATACTCGGCCATGAGTCCGGTCGGGCTGTGCTGCATACCGATTGCGAGAGAGCAGCCCACCTGCCCTGGAAGCGCGCGCCACCGCCACGCTTGCCCAGGGCGTAGGCAGCTCGACACCACAAACAGATACAACAACGACATCGTGTGTGTTCAACTGTGCCCCGGCACCGCGGTCGGCCTCCGGCATGATCGACCACCACGCGATCGTGCGTGAATTCGATGGTCAGGACTACACATTCAGTCACACCTCCCCGGGCAGACTGAACTACCCGAGCACCTGCGATCAGACCTGGTGCGCCGGAAACCTGCTCTCCGGCATGAAATCAACTGCACCTTCCGACAGTCACCGCTACCGGACGCAAGGCCATAGGACGACTCTCGGATCACCGCATTCTGCGCGATCACACGTGGATGCCGAACGTGTCGATCTTGCGGTAGAGAGACGACCTCGCGATCCCCAGTAACTTCGCGGCGGCGACGCGATTGCCACCGCTGTCCCGTAGCGCAGCCACTATGGCATCGCGCTCGGCTCTTTCCATTGCCGTCATCGTCCGGCGAGGTGCGGAGCTGAGCGCTGAAGGCAGATCAGCTACTGCGATCGTTCCCGCGGGCTTGGCGCGAAGTACGTGCTTGAGAGTGTCGACGAGTTCACGGACGTTGCCGGGCCAGTGGTATTTCTTCAGGGTTCGCATCGTGTCGTCGCTGAAAGCGGTTTCGCGGTGAGGTGCAAGGTGCATTCGGATGATGTCCGGGATGTCATCGGGGTGATGACGCAATGCGGGGACCTCGACGGTGGCGATGAAATGCTCGGCGAGAGCAGAATTCTGAAGTGCGTCCCCATCAGTGGATGTGGTCGCGACGATCCACCGAGCGGGGTATCGGTGCTGGTCGGCGGATATGAGGTCGGCAAAGAGCTCATCGGTGCTCGCGTCGAGTCGGTCGATGCGACGAAGGACGATCGTGGTCGCTGCGGAGTCGAGCGCAGTGCGCAATTCCTCGTGAGCGGACTTTCCAGCAGAGCAATCCACGACGACAATCGGGGCCTGCGGATTCTTGTACAGGTGCATGCCCCGAACGAGAGTGAGTTTGCCGCTTCCGGGTTCACCTTTGAGGATCACGTTGGCATCTGTCGCGGCGAGGGACGTCAACTCCCCTCGACACCGGTTCCATTGGAGCGAAGACCCCGCCACCCCGGAAACACGGGAACCGTGCGCCGGGGTTGCACGGTCTTCGTGGGACACGATGTCGCCTCGACTTCGAGGACGATGCCGGCGATGTCACCGCCGTGTTCGACGAGGGTGCGCTTGACGGTGATGCTACCTCCGGACGGAAGGCGCAGGTCGAACTGGGCAACTCGTGACGGATCGAGCATCGACTGTGCTTCCTCGCGGAGAAAAGCCTCGTCGATCGGCTCGAGAAGGCGCGAGCCGATCTCGTTCGACATGAAAACACCGCAACTGAGTGAGTACACCGACGTCTGCCGGCGCCGACATGCGACGAGGAACTCGCCGAGCACGAGCTGTTGCTTGATCGATCCCGTGGCGCGAAGAGCCGACTCGATATCACGAGCCGCTCCAAGGGCGAGCTGGCGCATCAACGGGTTCGATGTGTGGGTCAAGCCTGTGATGTCGATCAGTCCTTCGACACGACCGGTGGTGGGGTTGTGAATGGGCGCGCCGGCACAGGTGAAGTACTGGATCGATTCGTGATAGTGCTGAGCGCCGTCGACGTAGACGGCCATCCCGGTCTCGAGGGCTGTGCCCACTCCATTGGTACCGACGAGCTCTTCGGCGTAGGTGAACCCGGGAGCGAAGTACACCTTGTCCAGCTTCGCGGCGAGGACGGGATCATTGTCCCGCCGGACCAGCACACGCGCATGCTCGTCACTCAACGCGACACTGAGGGACATGTCGGACAGGTCGTCATGGAGCCGATCGAGGATCGGCAGGGCGCATTGCACCAGTCGTCGGCGAAGGTCGAGGTCTTCGACGTACTGCAGCTGTGGAAGGTGCGAGCCGTCCGGGATGACACCCGCCTGACGTGAGCGTCGCCATGACTGTGCGATGAGGGGCGAGACGTCCTCGGAGGGGGAACCGGCGAGGTCATGGAGGTGCCGGGTGGTGGTCACACGGCGTCGGCGGTTGTCACTGTCCATCACATTTCCTTGCAGGTCGCAGTACTGTCATCCCCCTCAATGTGCCGCACATCACATTCTATGGATGTCCCAGAATAGGACATCAACCTGCCGTCTCCAACGGCAGTAACGGGGGCGGGTACGACCACCCCGCCGGCCGGAGGTCGGCACTCGCGGTCCGCACCGCGCCTACTCCCCGGACCACCGCCTGCCGGGATCCGGGGTGCACACCACCATCAGGAGACTGACGTCAGGTCGTCGACGGCGACCGGATCACCGGGCTCGGCTTCACCCCCAGGGGAAGCCGAGCCCGTTCCATCACCTGCCCCGCCCTACGCATAGAGGTCGACATCGCCGGCAACCGCGCGAAAATCTCGATGTTCTCTGCCGCCACGACCGCCGGCGGGCACACTCACTACCGTCCCGCCCACGTGGACCGTTGTCGTGGCGGCACCGCTTCAGACCTCGATCGCGAGAAGATCCGCAAGGTGGCGGTCGATCTGCGGCATGTAGGTCGGAGCGACAGCGAACAGACCCAGATGCCCGAGCACATCTTCGACCACGCGCAGTTCACTGCCCTTGATCAGTTCCTGCTCGGCAGCACAGTCGCGAACCGGGAACAACTGGTCTTCGTCGATGGGAATCACGAAGGTCTTGGCGGTGATCCGTCCGAGTGCAGCGGCCAGGTCTCCCCCGGTATGCCGGGAGACGTCACCACGTTGCCAGGCCCAGGATTGAGTGAGGAGTGCGTTGGGATCCATTGCCGTGAAGTAGGGCTCGAGGAATCCGGTCAGGAACGCGTCCAAGGATTCGAACTCCATTGATCGCCATACTTCTTGCTTCCAGAACTCGGTCGAGAATCCGAGCACTCCCCAGATGTGAGCCTGTCTGGTGAGGCCGTCGACGACCTGCGTGTGGGAGGTGTATTCGCCGCCGTTCCAGCCCGGATCCGACAGGATCGCTTCGCGCATGATCTCCGCGATCAGGAAATCACCGGGAGTGTTGCGTGCCGTACCGGCAATCGGTGCTGCGCGCAGAACCTTGTCGGGGAACCTCACCGCCCATTCGTAGGTTTGCTGAGCTCCCATGGAGCCTCCCGTCACCAACGCGAGGCGTTCGATCCCGAAATGCTCCCGGAGCAGCCGCTCCTGGGCCACGACATTGTCCCCGATCCGAACACGGGGGAACTTCGACATGGCGATCTCTTCGTTGACGCCGGTGGCGTTGTGGGGAGACGTCGACAGACCGTTGCCGATCTGATCCACGCAGACGATGAAGTACTTGCCCGGGTCGAGAGCATGGTCAGGACCGATGTATGCGTCGCGCCAGATCTGGTGGGTCCCCGAGTACCAGGTGGGGATGAGGATTGCGTTGTCCTTGGCTTCGTTCAACGTTCCGAACGTTGCCACTGCGAGCCGGCAGTCCGGGATCGAGCCACCCTCCTCGAGGTCGAGGGCTCCGATGCCGATCAGGTCGTAATCACCGTGGAAGTCGTGCGTGTAGTACGGGTTGTCGATCATCGAGATCGTCCTCCTGAGCTATGAGTAAGCGGTAGCAGCGCGTGCTCACCCGATGACATGTGCGTACGCCGCCGTGAGACGAGCAGTGGTCGACCGCAGGGGCCGGATATCCGAGAAGGTCAGCTCAGCTGGAATCCCTTGTAGCCGGCCGCGGCGGCCGCGAGAGTGAGTTCTCGGTAGGTGCCGACCCCGCCGGTGTAGGACAGCACGCGGCGAGGTTTTCCGGGAACGTTCGCGCCGTTGTACCAGGAATTGGTCTTCGAGATCAGCGTGGCATTCGCGGTTTCGTCGTGGTGGGCGACCCATTCGTCCTCGCCCTCGACGGTCGGTTCGATGACGGTGTACCCGTGCTCACGCATGTGCCGGATGCATTCGGTGATCCATTCCGTCTGTTGCTGCAGACAGGTGGTCATGTTGCACAGTGCTGCGGAGGGGGCGAGCGGGGCGCCGGTGGTCAGCATGTTGGGATAGCCGTGCACCATCAGGCCCATCGTCGTGCGGATGTCACGCGACCAGTCGCTCGCGAGCGATCGGTCCTCACGTCCACGGATGTCGATTCGTGTCAGCGCGCCGGATCCTGCATCGAATCCCGTGGCCAGGATGATGACGTCGACTTCGTGCAGCGTGCCGTCCTCCAACAGGATCCCTTCCGGGACGATTCGGCTGATCGGATTGGTGCGCACCCCCACTGCTTCGACATTCGGACGGTGGTAGACCTCGAGATAATTGGTTTCCAGCGGTACCCGGTGTGTACCGAAGCCGTAGTCGGTCGGAATCAACAGTTCACACAGCTTCGGATCCTTCAGTCGCGCACGCATCTTCTCTCGCACGAACTCGGACACCTGCTCACTGACCTCGTCATCGGAGAACACCTCCGCGAAAGAAGCGAGCCAGAGCTTGAGTGAACCGTTGTCATAGATCTCTTCGAGCCTTTCCCGCCGTTGCTCGGGAGTCAGGTCGACCCATGCATGCTCGAAGTCGTACTCGAAGCCACTGAACGTATGCGGCAACGTCGCGCGAAGTTCCTCGAAGCGCTCCTTGTACGCGGCAACATCCCGGTCGTCGTAGGACGGATTCTTCATCGGCAGGGCGTACTGCGGTGTGCGGATGAACACCTTCAGATGTTCGACTTTGTCGGCGATGGTCTGGATGACCTGGATCCCGGTGGCGCCGACACCGATCACTGCGACCCTCTTGCCCGCAACATCGGCGCCTTCCTTCGGCCACCGAGAGGTGTGGAAGATCGGGCCGGCGAAGCTTCCCTGGCCCTCGAACACCGACGACATCGGTGCCGACAGCATGCCGGCGCAGGTGATCAGGAACTGGGTGGCAATCGTGTCCCCGCGATCGGTGCGTACGATCCATCGCTTCGAGTCCTCGACGTAGTGCGCGCTGGTGATCGTCGTCGAGAATTGGATGTCGCGGCGCAGGTCGAGACTGTCGGTCACATAATGCAACCACTGCTCGATTTCGGGTTGGCCGGGGAAGCGCTGACTCCAGCTCCAGTTCTTGTACAGCTCATCGGAAAACAGGTACTGGTAGATGTAGGCCTCCGAATCGAATCGAGCACCCGGATAACGATTCCAGTACCAGGTGCCGCCGACGTCGGAGGCGGTATCGAAGGCGCGCACCCGCAGCCCCAGCTCGCGAAGCTGATGAAGCTGATACAGGCCGGCGACTCCCGCACCGATGATCAACGCGTCCAGCTCGAGTGACACCTCAGTATCAGCAAGTCCGACCGCAGAGGAAGAGTGAGGCGACATGTCCTAGCCTTTCTGTAGTTCAGGTCACGTGGAAGCCATCATCGTGATGTGCGCCTCACTCAGCTGTCCCATCTTCGGACACTTCCCGGCTTCGCTGGCATGGATATCACCGAGTCCGGCGCCTCTCGCATCGCCAGCACCCCAGCAGAACCGATCTACAACTCGGGGATGTTTTCGACGACGCGGTGGGCAACCTTCGGCACAGAGTCCTGCAGTACATACGAAATATGCTGTCGCGCAATGATTCCTACCACCAGTCCAGTTCCGGGCCCATCTTGCCGCATGCTCGACACCGCCGCGATCGCGATCTCGATTCGGGTCGCTGCCGCACCGATATGAGCACACAGTCGGCGATCCGACACATTCCGGCCTTCCAACCGCGACCGTTGGATGCCACAGAATCCGAACTCTGTTCTGGTAGCTGCAATTCGAATTGACATCGACTGATCCCTTGCGGCCGGGATCCGCCACGAAGACGAGACGAATCACAACTTCCCGACGACCCGAACGAAGGGGACATTCGACGAAACATGGACACCAGACCGACCGGGCCTGTTCAAAATACGCATGATCTTGCAGAAAACGAATAATCTGCACGAGCACCGCCTGATCTTCTCGCCGGCGATCTTCTGCTGACGAGGAGAGCCGACGGGGCACGACACTTCCGGCGCAGGGGGCCGGAGTCGTCGATTGCCCTGTCGGCGGTCAGGCGACCGGCCGCGTCACCGGTCGCGATCGAACTCAACGCGATGACGGAAGGAAACGAGCGGGAATCCGACACCGACGGACAGCGTGGCGTCCGCCACCGCCACGGCCGGCGTCCGCCGAAGGAGAGGCCAATCGTTTTTGCTACGGCCTCAGCCTTAGAGCACGTCTCATTTGGTGAGTTTCTTGAAGCAGGTCAGCGCAGCGGCGAGTTGGAGAAAGGAAGCAAAGTTCTCACCGTGACGTTCGTAGCGCATCGTCAGCCGGCGATAGCCGCTCAG
>Ga0180216_1001945_pt1 | contig 17744 bp, 16 predicted proteins | sample eDN3rd37CBELigMG_FD_128879 | JGI IMG/M metagenome (GOLD analysis project Ga0180216, IMG submission 128879) | Enriched Miracle-Growth compost microbial communities from Emeryville, California, USA - eDNA 3rd pass 37_C BE-Lig MG (version 2)... ...
GGTGCTCACGTACCAAGTACGTACGCTGCGCTCCTTGCTTTCTAGTAATAGCAACAGCGGAACTCATTCGCTATATAAGCGACCCTCCTTCCGCAGGAAGGTTCGAGCGATAGAGGGAATGAGTGTAGCGCTGAAAGCCGAACTTATGAATCTTTAATTTGTAGAGGATGCTTCGACATCCGGCTTCAATGAACGTATCACACAATTGTGCAAATGTTTATACAAATGCTTTATTCTCAATCTCCTCGTCTTTTTCTATGCTTATTTACACAGATATTTATTAGACGGACGAGGAGAGAGAGAAGATGGAATTTACAAAAATGCATGGACTAGGTAATGACTTTATTGTTGTATATGGTGAGAGAGAACTGCCAAGTAATGTGTCACAGCTTGCTATTGACGTATGCAATCGTTGGTATGGCATAGGTGCGGATGGCTTAGTGTATATCCTGCCCTCCGAGCGCGCGGACTTTTCTATGCGCATCATTAATTCAGACGGAACGGAAGCGGAGCAATGCGGTAATGCGATTCGCTGTGTATCTAAGTACGTGTACGATAACGGTCTCATTGATCGAGACGAACTTGCTATTGAAACATTAGGTGCTGGTGTACAAAAGGTACAATTGACCATTGAAAATGGAAAGGTCGAAAAAGTTCGCGTTGATATGGGGGAACCGATTCTAAATGGCACAAAAATTCCTACATTAATCGATGCACCGCAAATAGTAGAGCATCCGATTGAAGTGAATGGTCAGAAGTACAGCTTCACAGCGGTTTCAATGGGTAATCCTCACTGTGTTATTCCAGTGGAGGATGCAGCTAACTTTGATTATTCTGTTATAGGACCTATGCTGGAGAAGCATGAGCTATTTCCCAAAAAAATAAATGTTGAATTTATTACAGTATATAATCGCAACCATGTTGAGATGCGTGTGTGGGAAAGAGGAGCTGGACCAACGCTTGCGTGCGGCACTGGAGCTTGTGCAACATTGGTCGCTTCTGCTCTTCGCGGCGTGACTGACCGGGAAGCGAAAATATCTTTGCAAGGCGGAGACCTTTACATTGAATGGAATTCAAGCGATAATCATGTATATATGACAGGATCTGCGGAAGAGGTGTTTCGCGGCAGGTTCGAGTAGAGTATATAGGTGGCGTTGCAGGGATGGAATTGAATTTCAGAGATGCGCTAAATTCACGCATCTTAGTTGGTGACGGAGCAATGGGAACCTTTCTGTATAAGATGGGGTTCCCTATTGGTGTTCCATATGAGCAGTATGTAACTACAAAGCCTGAAGCTGTGCTAGATGTTCATCGTCAGTATGTTGCTGCAGGTGCACAAGTGATCCAAACGAACACGTACCAAGCCAACAGTGTGAAGTTTTCGCGCTACGGCATAGAGGATCAAGTTGAGGAAATTAACCGCATGGCTGTTCGACTAGCCCGTGAAGCAGCAGAAAAAAATGCCTATGTTGTTGGAACGGTAGGCTCTATACGAGATGGCAAGCGAGGAAATGTTCGAACGTTGCAGCTAACTGATGCGCTTCATCGTCAAATTCATGCTTTACTCTCTGAAGGTGTAGATGGACTGCTTTTTGAAACCTTCTATGATCTAGATGAAATGATGCTCGCATTGCGCATTGCGCGTGAAGAGACGAATGTACCTATTATTTGTCAATTCGCAGCTGAGGATTCGGGGAGAACAGTGGATGGCTATGCGCTAGATACAGCGTTCGATCAGCTGCTTAGTGAAGGAGCAGACATTGTCGGCTTCAACTGTCGAACTGGACCTAATGGGATATTGAAGCTGATTGATGGTATCCATTCGGACAAGCTGACGTATTCTGTCTTTCCAAATGCTGGTGCTGCCAGCTTTGAGGATGGGAAGTATGAATATTCCGCTGGTCCAGATTATTTTGCGAAGATGTCACAGCAATTTGCTGATCGTGGAGCACGTTTAATTGGTGGCTGCTGTGGTACAACACCTGATCATATTGCTGCGATTGCAGAGGCGCTTCATGGCTACATACCTACAGCACCTGTCATAGCACCTAAGAAGAAGCCAATCGAAGCAAGTGAGCCTTCGACTGTTCAAGCAAAATGGGGCAGCGCTCGTCGCAGTAGCGAAAATATTCTTAAGAAGGTGAAGGAACGTCATACCGTTATTGTAGAGCTTGATCCACCACGTGATCTCGATATTACGAAATTTATGCAAGGCGCTCAGGCACTTAAAGATTGCAACGTTGATGCCGTAACGATGGCAGATAACTCTTTAGCTGTAACGCGTATGAGTAACCTGGCGCTAGCAGCGCTCGTTCAGGAGCATATCGGATTGACTCCACTTATTCATATCGCATGTCGTGACCGTAATCTGATTGGTACTCAGTCTCATCTCATGGGTCTTGACGCTCTAGGTATCGATCATGTGTTGGCCGTTACTGGAGATCCAGCGCGCTTCGGAGATTTGCCAGACTCAAGCTCAGTTTATGATCTGACCAGCTTTGAATTGATCCGTATGACGAAGCAGCTTAATGACGGCATCGCTTTTTCCGGTAAGCCATTAAAGCAAAAGGCGAATTTTATCGTTGGCGGAGCATTCAACCCGAATGTTAAGCATTTGGATAAAGCGGTGCAGCGCTTAGAACGAAAAATTACAGCTGGGGCAGATTACATTATGACTCAGCCGGTATATGACGTTGCACTAATTGAACGAATTGCTGAAGCGACGAAGCACCTTTCTGTTCCAATATTTATCGGGATTATGCCTCTTGCGAACGGTAGAAATGCAGAGTATCTGCATAATGAAGTACCAGGTATTCAGCTGTCGGATGAGGTTCGTGCACGAATGTCTGGACTAGAGGGTGAAGCTGGACGGGCTGAAGGGGTTAAAATTGCTAAGGAGCTTATCGATTGTGCGATTAAGCATTTCAACGGAATTTATATTATGACGCCATTCCTTCACTACAATATGGCTGTGCAATTAACTGAGTATATTCATGAGAAAACACGCGTCTAACGTACAGATTGCGAGAAAATTGTCGTTAGAGCTTGTTCTGCTTGCAAAAATCAATTAAAATGAAATTTATGTTATTGTATAGCTATGAATTATTGTATGTTGAATAGTGTTTTCGTTAACACTAGCAATAGGAATCATTTTCTATACTACTGAATATGGTGTGTTGCATTTGTATCTTACAATTGAAAGATGCATGCAAAAGGGGGATCTGGCTTGGCCATTAAGCTTATCAATATCGGGTTCGGTAACATTGTTTCTGCGAATCGTATTATTTCGATCGTAAGCCCTGAATCGGCTCCAATTAAGCGTATTATTCAAGAGGCGCGTGATCGCCATATGCTTATTGATGCTACGTATGGACGTCGTACTCGTGCGGTTATTATTACCGACAGCGACCATGTGATTTTATCTGCTGTGCAGCCAGAAACTGTTGCACACCGATTGTCCACGAAGGACGATGATAATGATGAATAGTACGAGGAGTTTAGAACAATGGGATTGTTAATTGTTTTGTCGGGTCCTGCCGGAGTAGGTAAAGGAACCGTATGCACTGCTTTGCGTGCACGTATGCCAGAGCTTGTATACTCCGTGTCTGCTACGACTAGACAGCCGCGACCAGGCGAAATTGATGGGGTAAATTACTTTTTCAAAACAAAAGAGCAGTTTGTCGAGCTAATCAAAGCGGACGCACTGCTAGAGTATGCGGAGTATGTTGGTAATTATTACGGCACACCGCGCAGCTTCGTTGAAGAGACATTGGCCTCTGGTAAAAATGTCATCTTAGAGATTGAAGTCCAGGGGGCTGTAAAGGTTAAGGAAAAATTCCCTGAAGCGATCATGGTATTTCTGTTGCCGCCATCGTTTGATGAGCTAAAGGCAAGAATTACCGGACGAGGAACGGAAACATTGGATACAATTAATACACGTATGAATGTTGCTGCTCAGGAAATGGGTCTGCTTAATCATTATGATTATGCGGTTACGAATGATCATATCGAGGTAGCGTGTGACAAAATTCGTAGTATTATTATTGCAGAGAACTGCCGCCGGGAGCGTCTACCAGACCATATATTGAATATGGCTGCCGCTGCTGAGAAAGCATAAATGAGGTGAATGTGCGATGTTATACCCATCGATTGATGAATTAGTACAGAAGGTAGATAGCAAGTATACATTAGTTGTTGCAGCATCAAAGCGAGCTAGAATGCTGCGTAACGGTGAAAAGTCAGAGCTGACAGGTGCTCGCTCACATAAAGCGGTAGGCTTTGCACTAGAAGAAATTTATGCTGACCTTATCAAGGTTGAGTATATTCCTGGTAAGGAAAAAGACGAGCAGAAGGATGCCCGTCAACAGGAAAAGGCGTAATATACTGTTGTTGCGATAAAAAGATGTGTGCAGCTGGCTGCACACATCTTTTTTAATTTATTTGCACAAAAAGAAGGTTAATTTATACGATATGTTGAATTACTTACCTTACGAGAAAATATGATATGATAAAGGGAAAATTGCTAAAGGCTTCATATTACTTCATTCTAGGCGATGACACAACTTATTTTCTAGGAGGGATTATGATGGAAAACTTAACTTATCCGATTGGAAGATTTGTGTTTGAAGGCATGACCGCTGCACAAAAAGATGAGTGGATTCAGCAATTAGAGCAATACTCATCACAGATTAGCGGGCTCGTTGCCCAGCTGTCTGAGGAGCAGCTCGATACACCGTATAGAACCGGAGGCTGGACAATACGTCAAGTTGTACATCATGTTGCTGATTTTTCTATGCATGCACTAATCCGCTTTAAGTTAGCGCTAACAGAAAATAATCCTACGATTAAGCCTTTTCTCGAGGATCGTTGGTCATTGTTAAGTGATACGAAAGACATGCCGATTACAGCGAGCTTGTCAATTATTGAAGGAACCTTTGCAAGAATGACTACTTTACTTAAATCGATGAGCATTGCTGAATTTGAACGTCAGTTTTATCATCCGGAGAAGGGCACTCAGATGTCCTTGAAGCAATTTTTAAGCTTTACGAGATGGCATGCTTATCACCACTTGGCACATTTACAAAACGCGAAGGAGCGCTTGAACTGGTAAGCGCGCTCTGGATTTAACGTTAGGACAGGAGATGGCATAGTGTTAAACGGAAAGACAATCATACTTGGAATTAGCGGTGGTATTGCCGCTTACAAGGCAGCGACAATATGCAGCAGGCTCGTTAGCTTAGGTGCAGAGGTTCACGTCATGATGACGGAATCGGCGGCTAAATTTATTACGCCGCTTACGCTCCAAACGCTCTCGAAAAATCCAGTTCATATCGATACCTTTGAGGAGCGTAATCCGGAGGTTGTCACACATATTGATCTCGCCGATCGGGCTGATGCTATTCTCCTTGCTCCAGCCACCGCTAATGTAATTGCGAAGCTAGCGCATGGGCTAGCAGATGATATGCTTAGCACAACCATGCTGGCTGCTACCTGTCCAATCGTTATTGCCCCAGCGATGAACGTTCATATGTATGAGCATCCTGCAGTCGTTCACAATATTGAACTGCTTATGCAGCGCGGTGTTCAATTTATAGAGCCAGGTACAGGGCAGCTAGCTTGTGGCTATGTGGCCAAGGGCAGACTGGCTGAGCCTGAAGATATCGTCGCTACCTTGGATCAATGGCTTAATCAGCCTAAGCTGCTTGCTGGGAAGAAGGTTCTCGTAACAGCTGGAGGAACGATTGAGCGGCTTGATCCTGTACGATATTTAACCAATGACTCATCAGGTAAAATGGGCTTCGCTGTAGCACAAGCTGCTCAAGAGCAGGGCGCTGAAGTGACCGTTATTGCTGGTCGCACTAGCGCACCAGCTCCACAAGGCGTAGAGCTGGTACAGGTAGAATCTGCAGAGGATATGCTGCAAGCGGTGCTTGCTCGCTTTGAAACTAGCGATATTGTCATTAAGTCTGCTGCTGTCGCTGATTATCGTCCTAAGGTTATTCATAACCAAAAGCTTAAAAAAACAGGCTCTGATGAGCTGGTGTTACAATTAGAGCGAACAACGGATATACTAGAGACGATAGGTAAACGAAAATCACACCAGACGGTTGTCGGCTTTGCCGCTGAGACAGAGCAGATCGACGTATATGCGCTCGATAAACTTAACCGGAAAAATTGTGATTTTATTATCGCCAATGATGTATCGACAGAAGGTGCTGGCTTTAACGGTGATACGAATATCATTTCGATTTACAGTAAGCAAGGACTTGTGGAGCGGCTTCCACTCATGTCGAAGCTGGACGCTGCACGGCGGCTGCTAAACATCGTTGCACAGCATGCATTAGAAGCTAAGGATGATGAACGTGATCGCTAATATTATTGTTGATGTGCCGAGCCGTCAAACGGATCGGCCTTTTGATTATGAGGTGCCGCACGACATGCAGCCATGGATCGAGATTGGTAGCCGGGTGGGTGTACCTTTTGGTCCGCGAGTGCTGCAGGGCTTCGTTGTCGGTTTGTCTACAGATACGGATTATGATTCTACTAAGCTGAAGGAGATTAAGGAGCTGCTTGATCCAGCACCACCCCTGCTGCCAGATATGGTTGATCTGTCAGAATGGCTAAGTCATAAATATTGCTGCTCACGCATCGCTTCTCTTCAGGTGATGCTTCCTACAGCTTTAAAGGGCAAGGAAGTTAAATATATCGCTTTATCTGATTCCTCTCAAACTGGAGAGTACTCAGATAAGGCGTGGCTGCAAGTGCTGCAGGCTGAAGGAGGCTCGATATCCTTTAATAAGCTAATGTCGATGTTCCCCGAGGAGCATCGTGAAATCAAGCAGGCTGTGCAGCAGGGTATATTGACTTTATCAGCAAAGGTAAAAGATCGCATGGGCGTAAAGAAGGCATTAACTGTCATGCCTCCTGATGATCTAGAGGCTGCAAAGGGGCAGCTGGAATCCTTGAAAAAAGCGCGTAAGCAGCATGAGGTGCTCACGTATATGCTTGAGCATCCAGTACCAATTGCGCTTGCAAAGCTTGTCGCTGAACTGAATACGAGCTCAAGTGTTGTACATAGTCTTGTCGATAAAGGCATACTTCATTTAGTTGAGGTCGAACAAAAGCGTGATCCCTATAAAGGACGGGAATTTGCTCGTAGCAAGCCCCTCCCGCTTACTGCGCTGCAGCAGCAGGTCTATCATCGCATTATTGAACAGATGCACCAGCAATCAGGACAGACGATGCTGCTGTATGGTGTAACGGGCAGTGGTAAAACGGAGGTATATCTGCAAAGCATTGCAGATTGCTTAGCTTTAGGCAGGCAGGCTATCGTGCTCGTACCGGAAATTTCACTTACTCCGCAAATGGTTGAACGGTTCAAATCACGTTTTGGTGATGCTGTAGCTGTTATGCACAGTAGACTATCTGATGGAGAACGTTATGATGAATGGCGTAAAATACGTCATGGTCAAGCCGATGTTGTGGTAGGTGCGAGGTCCGCTATCTTTGCACCGTTTGCTCAGATCGGACTCATTATTATTGATGAAGAGCATGAAACATCCTATAAGCAAGACGATACGCCCAAATACCATGCTCGCGATGTTGCTGTGCGACGTGCTAAGCAGCACGGGGCAGTAGTTGTGCTGGGGTCAGCTACCCCTTCGCTTGAAACGTATATGGCAGCGAGCCGCACGCCTGCTGACGGCAGCGAGCCGCCTCTTCTGCCTATGCCTGAAAGAGTGTCAGGTCAGCCTATGCCAGAAGTGCATATTGTTGATATGAGAGACGAGCTGTCACGAGGAAATCGCTCGATGTTTTCTACTTCGCTGTACGACGCGTTAAAGCTGCGGCTGGAGCGTGGGGAGCAGGCTGTTCTGCTGCTTAATCGACGCGGTTACTCTACCTTTGTTATGTGCAGATCTTGCGGATATACTGCTGCTTGTCCACATTGTGACATCTCATTAACCTTTCACCAGAAAACGCATGTGCTGCGCTGTCATTATTGTGGTTACACGGAGCAGGAGCCTCGAACATGTCCAAGCTGCGACTCTGAGCATATCCGGTTCTTTGGCACCGGCACTCAGAAGGTTGAGGAGGAGCTTGCGAAGCTGTTCCCAGGTATTCGTGTTATTCGCATGGATGTAGACACGACGACTGAAAAAAATTCACATGAAAAGCTTCTTAAAGCTTTCGGTGAGCGGAAAGCGGATGTTCTACTTGGAACGCAAATGGTTGCAAAAGGGCTTGATTTCCCATATGTTACATTAGTAGGCGTTATCGCTGCCGATACAACTTTAAATCTGCCGGATTTTCGTTCTGCTGAGCGGACGTTCCAGCTGCTAACACAAGTGGCAGGCAGAGCAGGTCGCCATCACTTGCAAGGTGAGGTTATGATTCAAACGTATAACCCAGAGCATTATGCGATCGTAGCGGCTGCGGATCATCATTACGAGCAGTTTCTGGAGCAGGAGCTGGAGCTGAGAATGCAGATGATGTATCCCCCTTACTGCCGATTAGTGTGTATTACGATGTCGTCAGAGAGACTCGATCAGCTGACGGAAGTTAGTGCGAGATTTGCACAAGAGTTAAGGGAGCTTGCTGAATATGAAGGTGTGCTCGTTCCGCTGCATAGCCGGATGATGCGTGCGCTAGAAATTCTTGGTCCGGTTGCTTCACCTCTTGCGCGTATTAAGGATCGATACCGTTACCAATGTGTGATAAAATATCGAGGAAGCATAGATGCGTCTTCGCTCTTAGAACGTGCGATGAAGCCATTTGTAGAAGGTAAGCTGAGTAAGCAGGTTCAATTCAGTGTTGATATTGATCCACAAGTGATCCTGTAATTAACAACAACAATTAAAGATAGACTGAAGATAAGAGAGGGATAAAGATGAGTATACGAATTATTGTAAAGGACCCGGATCCTGTGCTGCGTGAAGTAGCTAAAGAGGTGACGAAGTTTAATTCCAATTTGAAAAAGCTTCTCAAGGATATGGCAGAGACGATGTATGATGCAGAAGGCGTTGGTCTTGCTGCTCCTCAGATCGGTATCTCTAAGCGCGTCATTGTCGTTGATGTAGGGGATGAGAACGGGCTTGTTGAGATGGTTAACCCGGTAATCTTAGAGCGTGAGGGTGAGCAAATCGGTCCGGAAGGTTGCTTAAGTATTCCGAATTTGAACGGTGAGGTGCTACGTGCTGACCGCATCGTTGTACAAGGGCAAAACAGTGACGGAGAAACGTTTAAGCTCGAAGCGAAAGGATATTTTGCACGAGCATTCCAGCATGAAATCGACCACTTGAACGGTGTGTTGTTTACAGATATTGCATTAAATACGTACGATATTTCGGATCGTGTAAAAAAAGGCGGCGAACAATAAATATGCGGATCGTTTTTATGGGGACACCGAGCTTCGCTGTCCCTTCACTTCGTGCATTAGTTGAGCAAGGCTATGAGGTTGTAGCTGTTGTATCTCAGCCAGATCGGCCTAAAGGCAGAAAAAAATTGCTGACACCAACTCCTGTGAAGGAGGCAGCGATAGAGCTTGGCATTCCCGTTCTTCAGCCAGAGCGCATGCGCAATGAGGATGCAATAGCTGAAGTCGCCTCCTATAAACCGGAACTAATCGTAACAGCAGCCTATGGACAAATTTTGCCTAAAGCCGTGCTTGAGCTTCCGCAGCATGGCTGCATTAATGTGCATGGCTCACTGCTGCCTAAGTATCGTGGAGGCGCTCCGATTCAGCGCTCGATTATGAATGGCGAATCGGAAACAGGCGTTACAATCATGTATATGGCTGAGGGGCTGGACACTGGTGATATGATTAGCTCTGTCGCGATTCCGATTACGGATGAAGACAATGCTGGTACGATATTCGAAAAGCTTAGCATCGCTGGAGCTAAGCTGCTCATCGATACTGTGCCGCCACTTATTCGAGGTGAGCTTCAAGCGATCCCTCAGGATGATAGCTTAGCTACATATGCACCTAACTTAACACGTGAGGATGAAAGAATTGAGTGGGATAAGTCAGCCATCTCGATCTTCAATCAGGTTCGCGGGCTATCGCCAATGGCAGGAGCTTTTACAACGTTGAACGGCGAAGTGTTTAAAGTATGGGGCTGTAAGCCACTTTCAGCATCATCTAATGCTGCAACGGGTACGATTGTTAGTGCATCTGCAGATGGCATTGTCGTACAAACCGGAGAAGGCCAGCTGCTGCTTACGATAATTCAGCCGGCTGGAAAACGTATGATGAATGTAAGTGATTGGATACAAGGTGCTCGTGCTATTGTCGGTGCACGCTTCGGTGAAGAGGTACAAGCATGAGTGAGCGACAAAACAATAAGAAACATTCACATAGCAACAATAGAAAGCATCAGAATAGACAAGCAACTGACAATGGAAAGTCAAGCTCTAAGCAGCAAGCGAATCGTTCAGCAAGACAGGTTGCGCTCGATGTGCTTGTAAAGGTGGAGGAAGCAGGTGCATACAGCAATTTGCAATTGAATCGCACGCTGCAATCCGAGCAACTTTCTCGTGCAGATGCAGGTCTTGCAACTGAGCTTGTATATGGCACAATTAGTCGGAAGCTAACGATCGATTATTGGCTCTCGCAGCTTGTTGCTAAAGGTTTGCATAAGCTTCAGCCATGGGTTCATCAGCTGCTGAGAATGAGTATGTACCAGCTGCTGTGGCTGGACCGAATACCTGCTCATGCTGTCGTTAATGAGGCGGTTAAGATAGCGAAAAAAAGAGGACACCAAGGTATATCTGGTATGGTAAATGGTGTGCTGCGCAATGTGCTACGTAAGCAGGAAGAGCTAAAGCCAGAGCTTATTGCTTTGTCTACTGATGCAGAAACGCTCAGTGTGCGTTACTCATTCCCCATATGGCTGGTAGAGCGCTGGTTAACAGTGTATGGCCGGGAAGCTACTGAGCAGATTCTTCATGCAAGCAATGAGCCGCCGCATAGCTCAATTCGAGTCAATACGATGAAAACTTCACCGCACGCGGTGCTTGAGGAGCTAGAGGCTGCAGGCTTGCAAGTGTCTTTATCGCCAATTGCTCCAGCTGGGATTAATGTAGAAAAGGGTGGACATCTTGCTGCGCTTGAGGGCTTTAAGGAAGGTCATTGGTCATTGCAGGACGAAAGCTCGATGCTCGTAGCGGAAGTGCTGGAGCCGAAGCCTGGTATGAAGGTGCTTGATGCATGTGCTGCGCCCGGAGGGAAGAGCATGCACATTGGCGAGCTAATGAAGGGTGAAGGGATGCTTCTATCGAACGACCTTCATGAGCATAAGCGCAAGCTTATCGAGGAGCAGGCTGCTCGGTTAGGCTTGGAGCATGTACAGACCTCGAGTCAGGATGCTGTTTTGTTAGCTGATTCTTTAGAGCCGGCAAGCTTTGATGCTGTGCTGCTTGATGCACCATGCAGCGGCTTTGGCGTTATCCGCCGCAAGCCTGAAATTAAGTGGACGAAGCAGCCCGGTGATGTAAAGGATATTGCAGGCATTCAAACTCAATTGCTCGATGCAATAAGTGGTCTGGTTAAGCCAGGCGGTGTGCTCGTATATAGTACCTGCACCATTGCTAAGGAAGAGAATGAAGAGCAGGTGGCTAGCTTCCTATCTCGTCATAAGGAGTACAGCTTAGATGCCCAGTGGCCAGACACGCTGCTCGCATCCTTAAAGCAGCAAGGTATTGTCTCAGAACAATTTGATGGGCAGCTTCAGCTGTTGCCGCACCATGCGAGCAGCGATGGCTTTTATATTGCTCGCTTAAAAAGGAGTGCTCAGAGCTCGAATAGCTCAACGCTATAGTTTGTGTTAAAATAGTTGCAGCGCAGCTTGAAGCTGCGTGTAACCTCTAAAATTGAATACAGGTGTGATAAAATGAACCCTTTTATTTATGACTATACACATGAAGAGCTCCAGCAATGGATGAAGGATAATGACGAGCCTGCTTTTCGTGCGGATCAAGTGTTTGATTGGATATATGTCAAACGAGTAAAAAGCTTTGATGAGATGACGAATTTATCGAAAGGCTTACGTGACAAGCTTAGTAACCAGTTTGAGTTCGTAACGCTTACTGAAATTACAAAGTTTGAATCGCGTGACGGCACAGTTAAGTTTCTGTTTGGCTTACATGATAATCATGCGATTGAAACGGTTATTATGCGCCACAGCTACGGTAATAGCGTGTGCGTAACGACGCAGGTAGGCTGTCGAATTGGCTGTACCTTCTGTGCGTCAACCTTAGGCGGCTTGAAGAGAAATCTAACTGCTGGTGAAATCGTTGCGCAGGTCGTTACTGCACAGCAAATGCTAGATGCAACAGGTGAGCGAGTATCGAGCATCGTTATTATGGGCTCAGGTGAGCCGTTCGAAAATTATGATGCGACGATGGCGTTTTTACGCAATATGATCCATGAGAAAGGCTTAAATATCGGTCAGCGTCATATTACCGTTTCGACAAGTGGTATCGTGCCGAGTATCTATAAGTTTGCAGAAGAAAACACGCAAATTAACTTGGCCTTGTCCATTCATGCACCGAATGATAAGCTTCGTTCCAAGCTAATGCCTGTCAACAGGCGCTATCCATTCGATGATGTAATCGAATCGATTCGCTACTATTTAGGTAAGACGGGTAGACGGATTACATTTGAATATGCGTTAATTGGCGGCGTCAATGATCAGGTGGAGCATGCTGAAGAGCTAGCTAGCGTCATCAAGGATATGCTTTGCCATGTTAACCTTATCCCAGTTAACCATGTACCAGAGCGCAATTATGTTCGTACACCACGAAACGATATTTTTGCATTCGCGAAAGTTCTTGAAAACAATGGAATTAACGTAACAATTCGCAGGGAACAAGGACATGATATTGCGGCAGCATGTGGGCAATTACGTGCGAAACATATGGAGTCTACGGCGAGGTGATAACGCTTGTTAATGGTTAATCGCAGTGATATAGGAAGAATCCGTCAAGTGAACGAGGATAGTGCATTGACGGGTTCAATAAATGATCAGCTTGCGTTTGCTATCGTTGCTGATGGCATGGGAGGACACCAAGCTGGTGATGTAGCAAGTCAAATTGCTGTGGAGGCTTTTGAACGCATTCTGCAGCAGCATAATGAAATTTCCAACTGGACGGCCGAAGATGCGAAGCGACTTATGAGAATTGCGATTCGACAGGCGAATGAAGAAATCTATCGTCTTGCGAAGCAATTGACACAGTACCACAATATGGGGACGACAATAGTAGCTGCGCTCTTCATCCACTCACTTGTCGTTATTGGACATGTAGGTGACAGCCGTGCGTATCGCATCAATGAGGAACGGATTGAGCTGCTTACCGAGGATCATTCCTTAGTTAATGCGCTCGTTCAGTCCGGTCAGCTAACTGCTGAAGAGGCGGAGCATCATCCACGTAAAAATGTACTAACGCGCGCCATCGGCACCGATGATGATGTAGAGGTAGATGTACGCGTTATGGAATGGAAGAATGAGGATCTTTTGCTGCTATGCAGTGATGGATTAAGCAATCGTGTTAGCGAGGAGCAATTGCATCAGACGATTGCCTCCTCGCTGCCCTTGCAGCAGCGTGCCGATCAATTAATAGAACTTGCATTAGAGGCAGGCGGCGAAGACAATATTACACTCGTATTGTGTGATATGAAGGATAGCCCCGACAGAAGGGAGGAATCATAATGATTGGACACGACTTGGCTGGTCGCTATGAGATTATTTCCCGTATTGGCGGTGGGGGCATGGCCCTTGTTTACAAGGCCCATGATGTGTTGCTTAATCGAAAGGTTGCTGTCAAAGTACTGCGACAGCAATTCGTTAATGACGAGGAGTTTATTAGTAGGTTTCGTAGAGAAGCGCAGAACGCAGCTGCTTTATCGCATCCGAATGTTGTTAGTATTTATGATGTTGGTCAAGAAGAAGATATACATTATATCGTTATGGAATATGTCGAAGGACATAACCTGAATGAAATTATAGTAGAACGTGCACCATTGCAGATTGAAGAAGCGGTTCATATCGCTCAACAAATATGTGATGCACTTGATCACGCACACGCTAATCATATTATTCATCGTGATATTAAGCCTCATAACATATTAATCGGCAATAACGGGCGTGTGAAGGTAACGGATTTTGGTATAGCTAGAGCTGCAACTTCTTCAAAAATAACACACACAGGCTCTGTAGTTGGCTCTGTGCATTATTTTTCACCTGAGCATGCAAAAGGTGTGAATACAGGAGAAAAATCGGACTTATATTCATTAGGTATTGTATTGTATCAGATGGTAACAGGTAATCTTCCGTTTTTCGGAGAAAGTCCGATTAGCATCGCGTTAAAGCATTTACAGGATCATTTTGAAGAACCGCGCGTCGTTAATTCTCATATTCCGCAGTCAGTTGAGAACATTATATTAAAGTCGATGCGTAAAAACCCGAACGATCGTTATGAATCAGCACGAGCGATGATGGCTGATCTAGAAACTTGCTTACAGCCGCATCGTCTCTATGAGCCGAAAATTACGTTTAATGATGCTGTGGATATGCAGGAAACAAAGGTTATGCCTGCTATTCGCTCCACCTCTATGCCTAGCGATATGAATACAGGGCAGATAAGCAGCACGGCTCGCTATAGCGACACAGCAAGACTTACCGACACAGCGTCGGTCACGATGCATACAGGACAATTCACTGCTGAAGAGCCTGTAAAGTCATCCGGTGGCTGGAAGAAGCCGCTAATTGTTGTGCTTATTACGCTAGTGTTTTTAGCAGCCCTGCTGTGGGGATTTTTTAGGCTGCTGGATTCCTTTAGGACAGAGGATGTTCAGGTTCCTTATGTTGTAGGGGACACTGAGGAAGTAGCTCGTGAAAAACTGGCAGAGGTCGGCTTAAATGTGACAGAGCCAGTAACGAGAGAAACGAGCAAGCTTATCCCTAAGGATCAGGTGATTGCGCAGTCTAAGATGAGTATGTCTGTAAAGAAAGGCACATATATCGAGCTGACGATAAGTGCCGGTCCTGAGCTGAAGGAATTGGATAACTATATTGGATCCATGAAGCAGCAGACGGTTAATGCTTTAATCGATCTCGGTGTTAAGGAGGCTCAGCTTGACTTTACTGAAGTGTTTGATGAGTCACCTTCAGGTACAATTCTTGAGCAATCTCCACCAGCTGGTGAAGAAATAAATCCAGATGATGTGTTGATTAGCTTTACAGTAAGTAAAGGGCCTGAGCTTGTTGAAATGCCTGATCTGACTGACGCTCGGTTAAAGGAAGCGAAGCTGCTTCTGGAATCACGTGGTCTTGTGTTAGAGGAACAAGATATCAAGTATGAAGCTAGTTATCTGTTCGAGAAGGATCATGTTATTAGTCAAGGCAATGCAGAGCCGAACGAGATGGTGGAAAAAGGTACAAAAGTGACGCTTGTCGTAAGCTCTGGCTATCCTAAGGATGCAAAGAACTATCAATTTAATGTAAGAATTTCGCCCGCAATGCATGGATCAGCGAGTGAAGTGAAAATATATTACTCAGACGCCCGTGGTGAAAACATGGAGCTCGAACCGCGAACAATTACAAGTACTGTCGATATTTCCTTGACACTTGTACTTGATCCAGACACGGTAGCCAAGGTATCGGTTTATCGAGATGGCGTATTTATGGACATTAAAGATATTTACTATGGAGATATTGCACAAGGCTCACATGAAATGGTTGTACCAGGACAAGAGCTTGAACCTACGCATACTCCTGCCGAGGAAACATTCTCACGTGGCGGTGAGCACAACGAAAATACGGAGGCTAATGATAACGATGAGCAAAGCGATCAACCGGCGAACACAACAGAAGAATGATAAGGTTGTACCAGATTCTTCAGCAATGCTGCCTGGTGTGATTGTGAAAGCTTTAAGCGGATATTACTATGTTCAGCCTCATGATAATCAAACCTCTTCTAGCACGGTACAATGCCGTGCTAGAGGAGTTTTTAAGAAGAAAGGCCTGACTCCGCTAGTTGGAGACGAGGTTTATTATGTATTAACTGAAAATGGCGAAGGCACCGTTGTCGAGCTGCTTCCTCGTTCGACGGAGCTCATCCGTCCACCTGTCGCAAATGTTGATCTTGCGGTGCTCGTGTTCTCGGTTGTGGAGCCCTCGCTTAATTTTCAGTTGTTGGACAAGTTTCTTGTACATATCGAGCATGCAGGCATAAAGCCGCTGTTAGTTTTAAGTAAGCAGGATTTTGCGATGTCAGAAGAGGCTGAGACGCAGCTTAAGGAAGAAGCTAAGTCAAGCCTTGAAGCTGTTAAGCGAATTTATGGCAAGCTGGGCTATGAGATCTATAGTACGAGCTCTGTTGAGCATGAAGGGATTGGCGCCTTGCACGAGCGATTGAAGGGCCATGTTGCTGTGTTCGCAGGACAGTCGGGCGTCGGTAAATCTTCACTGCTTAACGCACTTGTACCGGGTCTCACACTCGAAACGAATGAAATTAGCAATAAGCTAGGCCGAGGTAAGCATACTACGCGCCATGTTGAGCTAATTGATATTGGCGGCGGCTATGTTGCTGATACGCCAGGCTTCAGCCAGCTTGATTTCCAAGAGCTAGGCATATCTGATCTGTCCTACGGATTTATAGAAATGCGTGAGCTGTCCCCTAACTGCAAGTTTAGAGGCTGTACGCATATTCAAGAGCCAGGCTGCGCCGTATTAGATGCAGTTGAGAGCGGCGAGATCGAATCCAGCAGACATGAGCATTACTTAGCCTTCCTGACGGAGCTGAAAGAACAAAAACGGAGGTACTAATTCAACATGACCATTATTGCACCATCTATACTATCTGCTGATTTTTCTCAGCTAGGTTCAGAAATTAAATCCATTGAAGAAGCTGGCGCCGATTGGGTGCATATTGACGTAATGGATGGAAAATTTGTGCCGAATTTAACGTTCGGGCCACCGGTTATTGGAGCCGTACGTTCAGTAACGAAGCTGCCTTTTGACGTACACCTAATGATAGAGCGTCCAGAGCTGTCGATACAAGATTATATTGCAGCGGGTGCTGATCGTATAACGATTCATCTAGAAGCCTGTGCGCACCTTCACCGCACGATCTACGCGATTAAGGAGCAAGGGCTACCCGTAGGTGTTGCACTTAACCCTGCAACGCCTGTGCAGTCGCTAGCGCCTGTTCTAGAGGATATTGATATGGTGCTTATCATGACAGTGAACCCGGGTTTTGGCGGCCAGTCATTTATTCCTTATTCTACGACAAAGCTAAGGGAGCTGCGCAGCATGCTAGAGGCTCGTTCACTTACTCATGTTGATGTTCAAGTAGATGGGGGCATCAATGCGCAGACAGCTGCTCTCGTCCGCGAAGCAGGTGCCAACGTACTAGTCGCCGGCAATGCCGTCTACAACGCACCAAACCGCGCAGAAGCAATCGCATCGCTGAGATAGTGGTAAGAAGCGGGGTAACGCGAGCCGTAGTATCGTGATCGGCGATGAAGCAGTACAAGCGTACAAGCAAATATACAATCGAAGTTTAAGATTGAGCTTTTTACATCGTGGAATTTTAGACTTTCAGCACCAAGAAGATGCCATGAAGCTAGAGAAGCGAAGCGCGGAGCGTACGTAATGTGTACGCGAGCACTACAGCGAGCGATGAATGCGATATTCGACGTCGAATATGGATCGTAGGTATAACATCGTGATCAAAGTCTAAAA
>Ga0180216_1001946_pt1 | contig 17732 bp, 18 predicted proteins | sample eDN3rd37CBELigMG_FD_128879 | JGI IMG/M metagenome (GOLD analysis project Ga0180216, IMG submission 128879) | Enriched Miracle-Growth compost microbial communities from Emeryville, California, USA - eDNA 3rd pass 37_C BE-Lig MG (version 2)... ...
GCGGCGGGCGGAACCGTCAGGGGGGCTGCACTCGCGACATTTTAGCAGGTCACTCGACGGCACGCACCGCGTCGTCGGTGCTGCCGGCCGTGCAGCGCAGGACGTTGTCTGCCGCCAGCGTGATATCGTCGCACGGCACCGCCGCCAGCGTCACCTCGGCACCGTCCAGCACCTCAAACCCTGTTGGCCATCAGCCAAGGTTCCACAAGAGAACAGAGAAAGCTCAGCCCGATTCTCTCTGCGAGAGGCAGGCCATAGAACACGCGCAGACCTTGCACGTGGATGGTAACGGTAAAGCCGCCCTCGATGGGCCCCGACGAGGGCAGGAACGCCGTAATGCCTAACCAACCGCCACAGCGGGGCACGGCGGCGGGGCGATCGTGAGCATCGAGCACAATCGCTCTCAAGAGCGGCTGGTGGAACGCCGCCGTACTCTGGGCAAAGGCGGGGCCAGCCCCCAGTCCCATGCAGAGCGCAGCGACCGCCGCGACCAGCACGGCGATGCCAACGCGGCAGGGACCGCGGGCGCCGGGCGCACCCATGGCTGCTCAACACCGATCTGCCGTCCGCAGCAGCGAACGCCAGCCCGTCTCCGCCGCCGTCGTCCCGTGTTCTCTCGATAGCCGTTGTCCGCAGAACCTCCGTCGCGGTTTTCCCCCCCACGGATCCTGTTCCTATGCAGCCAGCGCGTCCTTCGTGCCGTCGCCCGGTCCACGTGACGGTTTTTCGTGGCGGCGTCGCGCTCTGCGCAGCACCGCCCCTCCAGTCTCGTGCTCTTCCGCAGGCGATCGTCGAGCGGCCGCCCTCCTTCTCCTTTTCCGCCTTCTGCTTCTCGGATTCTGTTCCTGGGCGCCCGTCGTCCGCGAGCGCTGGCGTTGCGTCCGCCCTCCACGTGACGGTTATCGCGGCGACGTTTGTGTTTGAAACGGTTCCCCCAGTGTTCGTCAGGCGGCCGTCCTCCTTCTCCTTGTCGTCCTCCTTCCCTTTTCAGTGGTGTCTCCTCGGATCCTGTTCCTCGGCGCCCGTCGCGGCGGCCGCTCGCCGCGTCTGCTGGCGTCCGTCGCCGCGTCCGCCGTTCGCGTCCGCCGTCGTCCGCCGGACGAAATTTTGGCGCGACTCTGCGTTTTCAGCGGCAGAACAGCGGCAGAATTAATGGCAGAACAGTGGAAGAAACGGAGGAGGAGGACGACGAGGACGACGACGAGGAGGAGGACGAGGACGAGGACGAGGAGGAGCGTGAAGGAGGACAAGGACGAGGAGGACGAGGAGGAGGACGAAGAGGACGAGAAAGACGAGGCCGAATGGACAATGTCGTTGCAGCCGGTAGCGAGGACAATTCGGAACGGACGTCGCAGCGAGTGGCGCAGCTGGACCGGGCGACGGGTAGTATCAACGGACAGGATTATACCAGGGTGAGGGGAGATCTAGCGCAGATTTCGCTCATTGTTAGACCGATCTACGAGGCACCATGGCCTGGCGTGCGATTCGCCGGACGGCGACGTCATGGGCCGGGCGGCCCGCACGCGGCCTGGCCACGGCGGCGGCCACACCGACGCTGCCCCGGCTCCCGCTGCCCCGGCTGGAGGACACCATCCAGCGCTACCTGGACAGCGTCGCGCCGCTCCAGGACGCCGACGCGCGGAAGCAGACTCAGGTTCGGCACGGGTTGGCGACATGGTCTGTGCACGTGTCAAGGGTCTAACGCGTCAAAGCTTGAGGCGCGCTGGGCCGACGGCCAGGCGTTCGCTGGTGAACTCCTCCGCGGCGTCGGCCCCGACCTGCAGCGCCGGCTGCAAGCCTTGGCTGACGGGCCCGGCTACCCCGAAAGGTAGGATGCACGCGGCGCTCCGGCGGCCGAGCGTTGGTCGGCCACTGACCGTTTTCGAAGGAGCACCGACGCCGTTGCTGTGAGTCACCCAGCTTTGTGGAAGGATTCTGGGACGACATGTACCTCAACGGTAGGCCAACGACGTGTCTTTGGAGGCGGCCCTGCTCGTCCACTAACCGCGCCCACGCAGGATTGCCGAGCGTCGACTCAAGCAGGTCGGTGGAGCCTGCCCATCAACAGCAACCCGTTCTTGATCCTGGCGGACGATCCCCAGCGGCCGACGCAGGCGGCGCGCGCCGCGGGCCTGACGGCGGCCGCGGTGCGGTTCGCGTTCCGCGCGCTGAGCGGCACCGTGGGCCCGCTGTACGCCGGCCGCACGCCGATGGACACGTTCCAGTTCTCGCGCATGTTTGCGGCAACGCGCATTCCCGAGCCGGGGCGGGATCGGTTGCACAAGCGGACGCCCGACGGAACCCGGTACGGCTTACGCCGGTAGGGACGATCTCGCATGGTCAGCATCGTGACCGACCAGTCAACGTCAGCAGCCCTGGCGTGTGGCGTCATGCAGCGACTGGATCGTGGTGCTGCGTGCGCATGAGGTCTTCAAGATCGACGTCTTGGACCGTGCAACGGGCGCCATGCTTAGCGAGGTACACCGCGTTCCTCCGTCGACCTGGAAGCAGTCGCACGGACTGACGACGCGGAGCCCCGCGGGGGGGTGGTCACCCGAGGCGGTTTCCTAGAGCGGGCTGCGTCGTGCGTTTGAAGAGATCCTGGGTCGCCCAGGCCGCGCCGGCCTCGTCGAGAAGCCGCTGGGGGTGTTCACCGCGGTTGACCGCGACACGTGGGCAGCCAATCGCCACTTGCTGATGGCCGACGGTGCGCCGTCGGTGCTCCTAGCCCAGGCAGCGACGTGCGCCGCCCTTGCTCACTACGAGCCACCTCGGGCGTGGGATGCTCCGGCCCTTCCGCGCACACAGCCACGTGCCGTCAGACCCTTCAGGCCGTCGACGACGCGCTCTTTGTCGTGTGCCTGGACGACGACAGCGACGACCATCCCGCGACGGCGTTCCCCACAGCCCAGACGGCGCATCGCTTTTTGCACGGTATGACCGTGCGCTAGCGGCGAGTGCAGCGTGCACGGGGTGCGCTCATAGCGAATCGGCCCGCGGTGAGACTGGGAGATCCCCTCGTCTAGGCGCGCATCACGGGCGGGACTCGACTTTCTTCAACCGCTGGTTCGACAAGACGTTCTCATTGATTGTGACGCCCAACAGCACCGCCGGCATCAACTTTGAGCACGCCTGGGGCGACGGCTACCCGATCAGCATCCTCCTCACCGAAGTACGCCCAGTGTGTACTCTATGGAACGCGCATGCGCTGCAGCGGCACCAACCACGACCGGGCTGCTGCTGTACGCGCTGGGGCGGGCACGGCCGCGGCAGATCTGGCAGGACAACGCACGGCCGCGCTCGGACGCTGAGCAGGCGGCGGAGCGCGACTGCGGTGCGCAGCGACGGTCTGGGCCGGATGTTCGTGCGCCACTGCCGCACTCTGACGACCTGTCGCCGCCGCGTCCTTGGGTCAATATGGAGCACAGCCCCGGTGGTGCAGCTGCCCAGCACACCCGCCGGCCTGAAGGCGGTCGATGCCGCGCTGCACCAGGCATGGGCAACGTTTGCTGAGGCTGTGGAGGACGTGGACCTGGCCATTGTCCGGCACGGCACCTTTGGCAAGAACGGTCAGGCTCTGTGCGTTTGCTGCGACGACTGGCGCGGGCAGTCAGCTAAAATGTGCCGGTTACCTGGATGGGTCGGTGGCGCGTGCATCACAGTGTGCAAGGCGGCCAAGCTCAGTCCGGATGGCGCGGCGCAGATGGCCTTCCAGCTGGCGTACTACCGCGTGCAACACGCCGTGCCGCCGACGTACGAAAGCTGCAACATGCAGCACTTCCACCACGGCCGCACGGAGACGATTCGATCGGTGACCCCGGGTGTGTGTTGCGCTTGCAGTACGTTAGGTCCGCCCTCGTGTTTCTCTTATTGACGTAAAGATGCGATGCGCACCCGCTCTCGTTTCGGCGACCGACCAGCGTCGGTTGACCTGGTCACCCAGTTTGCCAGCGCGTCGCCCGCGCGCCGGCGCCAGCTGTTGGTCGACGCCATCAACGCCCACTCGGCTGTCGTGGAGCGCGCGCGCATGGGCCAGGGCACCGACCGGCACCTCTTTGCGCTGCAGTCGGTGGCGCGCCGCGACGGCATCCCAATGCCGGTGCTGTTCGCCAACCCGTCGTACGCCAAGGTCAGCGGCGTGGTTGAACCGCCCGGTAGGAGCCCGACGCGCCTACTAACGTGGGCGCCGTGCCCACCGGAGATCCGGGCGCGATCGCAGTACATGTCCAACCTGCTGTCCACGAGCACGGTCCCGCTGCCGTTCGCGCGCCTGGCCGGCTTTGGCGCGGTGCACGGCGACGGCTACGGCGTTGGGTACATGGTGCAGGACGACTACACGCAGGCGTGCATCACGTCGTTCAAGAGCTCTCGCCAGAACCGCGGCGCCGGCGCATTCGCCGCCGCGCTCTCTGGCGCCTTCACCGACGTGGTGACGTTGTTGCAGTCCAAGTGAAAGCCTGTCACATGAGAGATTTGCTGCTGTACAATTGTATGCATACATCGCTCGCGCGCGCTCTAAGCTGTACATGCGCAGATGACGCCGACCCACTTGGCCGCTGCGGCAGGCGGCAAGGGGCGGTGGCACGAGAGGTGCCGGTGCGGCACGACGTGGCACGCCCAGTTGGGGCCGATGTACGCGCTGCTGGCGGTGCCGGAGGCGTCCACCGCGCAGGACCGGCAGCCAACGTTGTACCGCTGCAGCTCGTCGCAGGTGTTCACCCGGGCGAGCAGCTGCGCGGAGCACTCCGCGCCCGGGTGCGCGTTGCTGCGATGCTGGCAGACCTCGTGGCAGGTCGCGACAGTGGACGTGATGACGGGCGTCCCTGGCGCGCCCGCGCGGCGCGGGCCGGGCACCTGAACCGGCAGCGGCGGCACAAGCGCCGTGTAGGGCGAATCCGCCGCCACGATCGCGATGCGGTTCCCGCCCAGCTGGTACTCCACGTAGCCCTGCCATTGGACCAGCGTAGCGTGAGAGTGGGCACGCAGACTACCGTAAGCGTTGCTGCACCCGCGTTGGCCTCGGGGGCTGCCAGATTGTCGCACCGTACCTTGTAGGCGCCGCGAATGTGAGGGTCGACGATGCCGTGGCCGTAGACGGACAGCTTGCTGTCCAGGAGAGTGTCCCACCCGCCCTTCCGCTCGCGGTCCGAGCCCACGCACGTCGTGCACACAAAGGTCAAGTTGGCGTTGTTGTACAGCCAGAGGTCCTCGAAGAACGCTGCACGTAGGTCCCGGCCCCGCCGTGCCACACAGCCGCGGGTCAGGAAACACCGCCGTCGCGCCAGCCCCGCACAACGCCCCCTCGACGTCCTCCTACCGATCTGCGTCGAGGCGCGCAGCCGGCGGCGGATATCACCCTCGTACGCCTCCAGCGGCAGGTGCTCAAAGTCGTCGGGCCGCAGCGCCCACGCGGCCTCCTGGTCGACCGGCAGCGCCGGCGCGGCGGCGTCCGTGTCTACGTGTCCAGCGAACGCCATGGGGGCGTAGCGGTCCGTCTGCAGGGTGTCCGTGGTCGAGTACGCCCGCTCCTGCGGCGTGCGCGTGTGGTGGACGCGCGAGACCTCCGGGTAGATGCACGCGCGGTCGGGGTCCTCGTTCATGTACCGCGCAAAGCGGTAGTCCCAGTCGGTGCGGACCGTCTGCAGCGCGTCGCGTCGCGTACGAGAGGCAAGCACCCGTCCGTCAGCATGCGCGACCTCCGAGGCAAAATCAGCGACGCGCCAGCCAGTGCGCCCGCCCACCTGCATGGCGGGCACCCTGAGGTAGTGATCCCGCAGAATCATCCAGCCCAGCGCCATAAAGTGCGAGCCGCGGCGCAGGCGGTGCGTATCCGCCACCGTCGCCGGGTACCCGTTCTGCGCTCCGCCCAACGGCCAACGGCACCGGGCATTGTGAGCGGCAACCCGGACACGCCGCGCCGGCCACGGCGCCGGCGCCAAACGCACATCGTGCCACGCCGAGGCGCACACGACCGTCTGGTCGCGCGCCATGACGGTGGCGGCACCGTAGAAGAACTCGGCCAGGTCCGGGGCCGGCTGCAGGTCGTCCTCCACGATGGCGACGGCCTCGGCGCGCAGCGTCTTGAAGGCGTGGTCAAACATGAACCGGTAGTGCGCGTCGAGCCGCTGCTGCGGCGTGTCGGGCTTGGGGCTTGGCGTGGTCACCAGGTCGGCGCCGTACGCGCGCGCCAGCGTCGCCGTGGCATGCTGCTCCTGGGGGCTGTCCGCGTCGCTCGAGACGGTGACCATCGCCGGATCAAAGCCCGCCGTGCAGACGAGGTGGTGCAGCGTGCCGTTGAGCCGGCTGAGCCGGCTCATGGTGGGCACCAGCAGGCGCAGCCGGATGGGCCCGCGGCGGCGGCCGCCGTCCGTGGGGAGCGCCCAGTCGGGATAGCGGGCGCGCAGGCGCGCTTGGACGGCCTCGACGCGCTGCCGGCAGGCCGCGTCCAGCAGGGTGGCGGCGGACGGCGCTGCGGGTGCGTCGGCCGCAGCCACGTCCGCGTCCGCAAAGGCGTCGCTGGCCTCCAACTCCTCCAGCTGTCGCCGAAGCTCGTTGCTGAGCTCCTCCAGCCGGTCCAGGCGCTGGTTGGCCTGGACGAGGGTGGCGGCCGCGGCGGCGCCGGCCGGGTCTTCGCCGGCGCCGGCCGCAGGCGCCTCGGCCGCGCCGCCAGCGCGCTCAGTCGTCCACCGACGCACGGCAAACAGGAAGCACACCAGCGCCACGGCCGTCGCCGCCGCCCGCAAGAAGCGGGTGGCCGGCAGCCGGATCGCCATGGACGACGGCCGCGTGGCGCCGCATGCCCGGCAGACTACGTGGCCGAACGCGGAACGCCAGGCGCGCAGCGATGCCGTCGCGTCGTCAACGCAGCATCCACATGTGTCTGCGTGCGGCTGCCGCCGGCCGACGACCGCCTCGGGCGCCTCTGGTGGCCGCCCGTCCGCCGGTCCCCATCGCCCGCCAGCCGAGTCCACAGCCGCGTCCAGCCACCGTCGCCTCTGATGACGTCATAGGCTGGACGCCGGGGGGCCGCGCAGTGTTGTGTCCTGTGTCCGTGGCGTGCCCATCTGCCAGCACGCTGCGGCTCGTCTTGTTGGGCTTCTCTCCTGGGGGGGGGCGTGCACGGTTCGCTGCTAGTGCGTTCGCGAGCGTTGTCCTTGTTGTACAAGAGAGCGAGACAGAGACGCAATAATCATGGAGGACACGCGGCACGAACACATCCCGAGAGCTCCCAAGCACGCAAACGTCGGGCGAGCCCGGCGACGGTTCACGTCACGCCGCACGGTCGTGCCGTACGGCCCCAGCGGCGTTGCACTTAAGCCGCGGTGTTCAGCCAGTCGACGTACTGGCGGCGGTGCGGGTTCTCGTCCGCCGGCCGGTTGATCGGCGTCCACTTCGGGTCATCCTGAGGGCCCGCCATACGCGCAGGAAGCCGATGCGAGCTGTCGACGGGGGTGAGCAGCCCCAGACGAGCCCGTGGAGCCGGCGGCGGACCGCCGGCACCGGCGCACCTTGAACAGGCGGATGACATGGATGTAGTCCGACGTGTCCAGGGTAAAGCGGTGGTAGATGCCGGCCGGCTACGTCAAGCAGCGCATCCGGGGCTTGCCGCAGGCCGGCGAGGGGTTAGCACGGCCTCGATCGGCCCTCGCCGCGCGCCCGGTCGGGTCGCGTACCAGGATGATCAGGTCGCCCGAGCTGACCTGGATGCGGATCCAGCGGTCGTTCTTGTCGCGGACGTCAAAGTAGCCGCTGCCATCCAGGATGCAGCGGATCTCTTCGTCCTCGTGGATGTGCCTGCGCCGGCCGTCCCGACCCCGCGCCACGCGCCCACACGGTGGCCACGCGTGATCCCACAGCCTTTGCTGTGGCGCGTCCGCTGGACTTGCTGCGCCGTACTCGTTAAAGAAGATCTTGATCTTCTCCTCGTAGTTGGGCAGCTTGTCGCGCGAGATGGTCAGCTCGTCGCGGTTCTTGTAGTCGCGCTCCTTGGCGATCTTGTCGACGTGGGCGATGCGGTCCTCCTTGGGCAGCTCAAAGTAGAGGACGCCGATGCGGCCGAGCTCGGCCAGGTCGACCGGCTCGTTCGGCTCCCGCTGGCAGGAGGCAGGTGCGTCCGCGACCGCGCGCGAGGCACGACACGGCCGTCAGCCGGTGGCGCGGCGGCCGTGGCGTCGTGGCCGCGGCGGTCGCGGTACCTGGTTCGGGAGCCGCTGGTCGACGACGTTGTCGGCCATGTACCACGCCTGCACCATTTTCTCGGGGGGGCTTGTTGCGCGCACCGCGCTCTCTACCTGGCGTCGTTTTCCGCAGTTCAAGGCAGCCGCGAGCACAGGACGGTTAGCTGACCAGTCCGCCGCCGCTCGGCCGCTCGGTCGCGTGCCGCCCCGCAGCTGACCGGCTGACGCAACGTTGCGGGCGACTGACGTCGTCGATTTCTACTGCGACGCCTGGCACAAGCGTGAAAGTGCCGACACCACGCAGCCGCCCAGCGTTCGATGAGCAACTAGTTCAACCACACGCACCCAAAAGAGAAGAGCAGCGACGCCCCACCGCCTTCAAGCAAGGAGGGGTGGTGCTGGCTGGTGGGCGCCCGCGTGCATCGTTTCTACCTTCGCGCAAAAGGGAAAAAAATCGCACGCAGAGGTTTCGATCCTCCGACCTCTGGGTCTCCTTTGATGAACCCACATCATCGATATGGGCCCAGCACGCTTCCACTGCGCCAGCGTGCGCGTTAAAGAGACCGGCGCCGAAATTGTAGATGAACCCAACAGCGCCGGCACGACAACGAGAACGAGGACGAAGAAGGCGAGGAGGACGAAGGACGAGGAGGACGAGGAGGACGAGGAGGACGAGGAGGACGAGGAGGACGAGGAGGACGAGGAGGACGAGGAGGACGAGGAGGACGAGGAAGACGAGGAGGACCCAGCGAGACGACCCACTGGAAGTGACCGGGAGAGTGGCGGAGAGCGGGCAAGGCACAGGCTTCCGACAGACCGACGTCGCATCACCACCGGGTGGCTCCCTCGGGCCCGACATGGACCGCCGGAAGCAGCTCACCGTCTACGCGCTGGTGCGCACTGCACCATCGTTGGGGCCGCTAGCTACGCGGCTGGGCTCACCCATGGCTGGACAGCGGCGTGCTCTCTCGCGCTCCGTTTTTAGGGGGCACTGTGCCTCGTGGGCTTCCTGGTGGGCGTCCGCCAGGCGTCGCGGCACGGCGACGACATGCTCGCGGCGGCGCACGAACGGGCCGTCCGCAAGCACGCCCTGCCACCGCCGCCGCCCGCCGATCCGCTCGGCGACCCCGCCAGCGCCCAACAGCGGCGCCGATAAGGGCCCGCCCCCCCCCGTCCGGCGGGGCCGCTCCGATGTGGTGGCCGTCGCCGTCTCCGGGGCACACTCGGCCATGTCCTTAGGCGCTCCTAGGCAACCGGCCGAGGTGCCTATGCACAGCAACACGGCGCCGGTAGACGCTTTGAAAGGAGAAGACGCCCGCCATGGACGACGCCATCGACCTGTTCCTGCGGCTGCGCGGGCGCCCGCCCGCTCCGTCGCGCCCGCACGCGCCCGCGGCCGCGCCGGCACCGCCGCCACTCCAGCCCGCGAGGCCACCGCCCGCACCGCCCGCCAAGGACGCCGACGGTGCACCGCCGGGGCCACCGCCGCTGCCCGAGCTGTGGCGTCCAGCGGGGCCCGTGCTGCCCGTGCTGGCGCTGGGCAGCCTCCGGCTCCTGCAGCGCAGCCAGCTGGTCAGCACGCTCGAAGACGTTTGGGGCATCTTTTTGCTGGAGCGGCCCGCGCTGACGTACCCCGTCGCGCGCCCGGTCGCGCGCCCCATGGCGGCGCTGGACGTGGACATCATCCTGGACGAGCGCACGTGCGTGGTCGTCCTGAGCCCCGACGAGCTGGCGGCGGCGGACGCCGCCGCGCACCTCCTGGCCTTTTTGCTCGCCGAGGTGGCGCCAGCGTTCACCCGCTGCTGGCTGCTGGCGGACGTTGGGCCGTGCGCCACCGACCTGGACGCCATTGATGACGACAACAGGCCGGCGCCCGCGATGCCGGTGCTGCAGGCTGTGGGCCGGCTCGCGGCGGTGCTGCCGAGCCTCCGCGAGGTCGCCGACCTCGACGTCAGCGTGGCCGGCGCGTGGAGCACCGACGAGCTCGCGGCGTGGATCCGCAGCGCCGCGCACGCGGCCATGGAGGCCGCAGTGGCGCGCGGCACGTGGACACAGGCGCAATGGCTCCAGCGTGACTGGCTCGAGCCCATGGAGAGCCAGGTTCGTCGTGGCGCCGGAGACTGATTGCGGTTAGACAGACCGCGGCGGGCTCATCCGCAGGGCCGCTTTCTGTCTTGTTTGTTTGGGGGCTCGCACACAGCACGAGCGGCTCCTGTGCAGCTTTCCGTCAATCAACGCCTACATGGCGCAGGTGCTGCTGGTGGGCGCCGACCTGCCGACGCTGCTGCGCGCCTCCGACAGCGACCTCGAGGCGCAGTTTCCATGGGTGCCCCAGCGGTTCCTGGTACGGCACACGCGAGCCTGTAGGAACCGCACGCAGGCTCGCGCTCATTGCCTCGTGGCTTGACGCGCCATAGTGGCTGTGGCCATCAGCGTGCATGGACCGCCGCCCTCCGTCGCACAGTTCGCGCAAGCTCGCTGTAACCTTGCCTGTACAACAACAAGTCGGTCCCCATGTACACTGCACGTGGTAGTTACTACAGTTTCGATACAGTCGACTAGCTTTGTCTAGTCTATTACATCCGGCGGCCTTGGCTCTTGGATCGGCTGCGGCCGCTCCGCCCGTTCCCGGCCGAATTGTTAGCGCCTGCCACGGCCGCGCCCGCCGCCGCAGGCGCCGGCGTGACCGCCATGGGCGCTGCGCGCGGCGACGGCGTCCGCACGTGCGGCAGCTCGTCCAAGAGCGGCGCGTCCAGGTCAGCCAGGAACGTGTCGCGCCGCTTGCGGTACTCGTCGAGGCGCTGCCCGCTGTAGGCGAGGTAGTCAAACTCGATGTTGGACTGCGCGGCCTGGATGAGGCCCCACAGCGACCATATCAGGTGCGACGCCAGCGCGAGCGCGTTGGCCTCGCGCATGACGCGCTGCACCTCGTGGGCGCGCCACCGCGCGTCCGTTGACGCCGCAAACGCCGGGTCGGCCGCCGCCAAGTAGGCCTCGCAGAACCGCGCCTGCTCCGCCGGCGCGGGATAGCGCTCGAACCGCAGGATGTGCGCGGGCTCCTGCTCGTAGTCCGCCGCCTGCGCAGGAGCCCACCACGGCCACCGCAGTCTCCCGCACGGACTGAATTGGGATGGGTGCTCTTTCGCGCCCGAGCGGGCCATTTCCAGCGCTCACCGCGGGGGGCCGCACCCATTCGCAGAAGTGGTTGCCGATGTCGAACCCACGGTAGTTGTAGTTGGCGTACTCGTAGTCGATCAGCAGGAGCCGGCCGTTGTCCTTGCGCCGCAAGACATTGCCGTGCTGGGCCTGTTGCATGCCGTAGATGGCGGGGGAGCGCGCACGGCAAAATCAGGACCGAGCGCTCCGCCGCCCCCTTGACGGCGCGGCGGCCGGCGTACGTCGTTGTGGCAAAAGGTGACGCGGAGGCCGCGCGGCGCCAGGGCGTCCCGGAGGTAGCGCCGCTCCTGGTCGACGATGTTGACAAACTCAATGGGGTCGCGGTTGCCCAAGCGCTGCGGCACGTCCGGCGCGCCGTTGAGCTGGTCGACCTTGTCGCGCGCCTTGAGGCCCCAGTCCTTGAGCACGTGCCAGATGCACGGCTGCGCCCGTGCCGAAAACCAGGCAGAGGATGTCGGCCGACAGCGTTAACCATACATACGGCACCGTTAACGTCTTCAGAGCTCTCTCTCTCTACGCACCTCGGCGTCGTCGTCGACCGGAAAGCGCGCGTGCAGCATGCCGATCAGGCCCGCAATCTCGACCGAGGTGGCCGGGTCCTTGAGCTCGTGGCCGTGCAGCGTGTCCGAGTCAATGTACTCCTCGAAGCGGCCGTCCGGAAACTCCGCCAGCAGCTTGGGCGCCAGCCCGAGGTCGGAGAGCTTGCGGAAAATGGCAATCTCGGCGTCGCGCGAGAAGAAGGCCGATGTCCCGTGCCCATAGAGGCGCAGCAGGACCGGGTCGTTGCCCGGCGAGCTGCAGATGAAGACGCGGTTGGTGAGCGCGCCGCTGACGCGCTTCATGTCGAGGGTGTCCTCGTCGGTGAAGATGCTCAGCAGCTCGCGCAGCAGCTTGCTCGTCTCTCGCTTCACGCGCGCCTCGTCGGTGCCGGCGTGCAGGCTCCGTACCAGCATGCCGGACCGCCGCGCCAGCAGCGCCTGCTTGATGCTGCGCGAGAGCACACGCGTCGCAACCAGGCAGCGCGGCCGGGTGAGTGAGTACGGGAGGGCACAAAGGGGAGCTCGCGACCGGGGACCGCACCGCAGCCGCTCGCTCCAGGTGTCGATAAAGTCGGCCGAGTACCGGCGGATGGACCGCTGCCGCGTGATGGTGGTGGACGTCAGCAGGCGGTGCACCTTGCCGACCAGCGAGGCGACGCTGCGCACGGGCTCGCGCAGCCGCGCCAGGGCGCCGGTGCTCGCCCGCCGCGCCATCGCCAGCGCCCGGCCCGGTAGGTCGCCGCGGGCGATCGGCTGCCCGCCCGGCCGCGCCAGCAGGCTGCGCAGGAAACCCGGCAGCCGCTCGATCGGCAAGCCCTCGTCGTCGCCGCCGCCGCCGTCCTGCAGCTGCAGCTGCAGCTGCGCGTCAGTCTCGGTAGGCGTGGCAACGTCCTCGGCGTGCTCGGCTGGCACTCCGGCGCCGTCGTCAACATCCATGGACATTGCCGGCCACAGTGCCTCCTGCGCCGACGTCCGGTGCGCGCTGCGGCCGGCCTGCGCGTCCTGCCGGCGGCCGGCCGCGCGGCCGCTGCGGCGAGCTGTGCTGGCTCTCGCCGGCATCCTTTACTTGGACCCGCCGACGGATGCCGACGGCAGTCGCGGTGACTAAAGTCGGCGGCCACCACCCGCCGCTATCGCCCAAACCGAAGGCACTGTCTTGCAGACGGTGGCGACCAAGCCGTGCTCCCCCGCGGCCGCTGCTGCTTCCCTGCCGCCGCCTTGAACCGGGACGCGTCGTCGCCGTCGCCGTCGTCGTCGCCGTCGTCGCCCATTTGGCGCCAAAATGACGTCATCGGACGGAGGACGGCGGCGGAGGCGGCGCCCGCGGACGGACAGACGGCGCCTGGAGGACGCTGCGCTTGCAAAGACGTGGCCGGCGGACGCGTCAGAAACCCCCAAAGAACATCGCTCGGGACGTTGAAGAGGACGGTAGCGTGCTTGCTATTGGTAGCCCGGGCGACGCGCCGGGGCAGTTCAGCAACCTTCCTGAAGACAGGTGGCTCGACTCTGTGAGAACGACGACGAGGCCGCCGGCGTCCGGCACCCGCGCGTTTTGGAGACTCTGGCCTCGCGTACTGCCCGTTTTCGCGGCGAAGGATGGCGGCGCCGCGGCTGATTCGGCAGCTGCGGCTCGCGGCCGAGGCCTGCTTCGCCAACGGCGGGACGCCGCGCAGTGCCGAGGAGCTCGCCCAGGTCCAGGTACCGCTGTGCGCATAGCGTAGCCTGGGGAAAATCGGCTTGCCAACGGCTTGGCTGACCCCGATCATGCCGCGGCCAACGAAGGTGGACGCCTCCAGGCGCTGCTGAGCAAGGTGACCCTGGCGCACATCGGCCTCTCCGCCGAGCGCCTGCCCGACCGCAGCGTGTGGTACATGAGCATCTGGCGCACGCCCCGGCTGGACCTGAGCGTCTTTTTGCTCGGCCGGCATGCCACCCTGCCGCTGCACGACCACCCGCACATGACGGTGCTGAGGTCGGTCGCAGCGCCGCCTCCGGATCGCGCCCGTCGGGAGACCACCGCTGACGCGGCAACGCTCGTCGCCGTCAGGCATGTCTGCTTGCTTAGCCACCTGCTGCACGGCGCGATCGAGTATACCGTCTACGATTGGGCGACCAGGTGCGCGACGCCGGCTCGCCGGCCACCAAGCATGCCGCCAATTAACGTAGTTGTGGTACCTACACTGTCGTGCAAATCCAGTGCGCCGCCGTCTCCGGGCGGCCGCGGCCGCGTGGCGCGGTTGCACGCGCGGGGCACGGTCCAGGCGCCCACCAAGCCGATGGTGGTGTCGCCGACCGCCGACAACGTCCACGAGTTCACGGCGCTGGCGCCGGCGGCCTTGTTCGACGTGATCGCGCCGCCGTACGACGACGCCTGCGGGCGCTCTTGTCGCTACTATCGGTAGGGGACGCCCGTGGCCGGACTCCATGCCACCGCGCCACGGGCTCACCCTGGCTCCGTGACCTTGCGCCTGCCTGCCATGTGCAGCCCGCGGCCGGCTCCGGGGGCCGAGGACTTGTTTGAGCTGGTGGAAGAGGACGACGTGGACTATACCTGCACAACCCTGGTACGCACCGACACTGGACGACTCGGCGGTGGCATCCGCATGCCCTAACGGCACGGGATGCCAGCGTCGCGCGGCGTGTGCCCCCGCCCAGGAGTACTTTGGCGAGCCTGCCGCATGACCACGTCGGGACCGTGCCGGGACAAGTGTAGATTAAAGTTGTACAGGTGAGAACCTGGCATTACAGGTCCTTGATGTTGTCGTTCAGCCACTGGTACACGACCGAAAAGTCCTTCTGGTCCAGGCCCGTGCCGGAGGCGGACATCTGCGAGTAGATCTGGTAGGCCAGCGAGCCCAGGAACACGGTCGACTTGGTGTCCGACGCGGCCGACACGGCGAGGCCCAGGTCCTTGGCCATGAGCGAGGTGCCGAAGCCGCCGGTGTACCCGCGCGAGGCCGGCACGTTCGACATGACGCCGGGGCACGGGTTGTACGTGTCCGACGACCAGCACCGGCCCGTGGAGGTGTTGATGATGTTGGCCAGCAGCTTCGGGTCCATGCCCAGGCGCTTGCCCAGGTTCATCGCCTCCGCGGTGCCGATCATGCCGATGGCCAGCAGCATGTTGTTGCACAGCTTGGCGACCTGGCCCGTGCCGGCGTCGCCGCAGTGCACAATGTTCTTGCCCATCGTCTCCAAGATCGGCTTGGCCCGGTCAAAGGTGGCCTTGGGCCCGCCGACCATGAACGTCAGCGTCGCCGCCTGGGCGCCGCCGACGCCTGCGAAGCAAGTGCGGCAAGGAGTGAATCCGGAAACGTGTGGGGCATAAGCACCCGCAAGCTCCGCATTGCTTGCGTCGGGTGCGCTCCAAGCGTACCGCCAGAGACGGGCGCGTCCGCGGCCAGCACGTTCTTGGCGGCGGCCGCCGCGGCGACCTCGCGGGCGGTGGCCGGGCCGATGGTGGAGCAGTCGATCAGGAGGCTGTCCGGCTTGGCGGTCTGCAGCAGGCCGTTGGGGCCCGTGTACACCTCGCGCACGTGCGGCGGCGACGGCAGCATCGTGATGACCACGTCGGTCTGCGCCGCCATCTCCTTGGGCGTGGCTTGTGATGGGGCAATGCCTGCAAGGGAGGCGTTCGTCGGCTGCAGGTCAGACAGGCTCCGGCCCGCACGGCGTGCAGATCTCCTTTTTGCGGGACGCACCGGCGGCGGTCGCGCCGTCCTTGGTGAGGGCGGCCACGGCGTCCTTGTTCACGTCCAGCACGGTGACCGGCAGGTTGGCCTTGAGCAGGTTGCGGGCCATGTGGCCGCCCATGTTGCCCAGGCCGATGAAGCCCACGCGGACGCCTGGGCCGTCAAACCGAAACAAACGGGGAAGCGAGCCCGTCAGGCGCGGGGGAGGGAGCCGCCACCGGCACGCGCAGGGCACCGTACCGCTGGCGGTGGCGTAGCCGCGTGCCAAGCTGAGCCGCAGCATCTTGGAGATCGTTAGGTACGCGCGCGCGCGTTGCTGGCTAGCTGTGCAGCGGGGGACGCCAGGTTGCGGTGCCGGAAGCCCTGCCGTAAGTGATGGCGGACCCAGACCGGCGGGTGGTAGATCCGCCGCTGCGTCCGGCGCCGGAACTTCCGCCTGCTCCGGCTCCGTCGGTCCGCTGGGTGGATCGCTCCGCTTGCCTTGGTGCCCACCCCCCAGGGCCCGTTCTCTATTAGCCGCCGTCTGTTTGGCCCCCAGTAGGCCCTGTCAGCCGCCCTGTCACTCTCTTCCATGCTGCCCTTACTTGCCCCCTGCCGGCGGCCTGGCCTCCGCTGTGCTGCAACTCCACCTGCCGTGCGCGCGCACAGTGCGTTGCCGCCGCCCGCCGGCTTCAACCACGTCTCTGCTCGGCGGCGCCAAGAGCGCCCACCTGCTCCCCCGCCCGTGTGACCGTGTCCTTCGTCCTGGTCCTGGCGTGGTCCGTGCGTGGCCTGCCTGAGGGCGCCGGCGTCTGCGTCGCCCTCCGCAGCAGCGCCTTTCGCGCCCCAGCGACCGCACCTGCGGGCGAGAAACGTGGCAGAATGCTGGCCGAACAGTGGCAGAACACTGGCAGATCGGCGGGAGAACTGGGTGACAGTGGCAGAATGGTGGCAGAATGGCGTCTGAACAGCGGCTGAGAGGGATGACGGAGGGGGAGACTGGTGGCAGACGCACACTGCCCTCTGCGAAGGCGTCCAGGCAGAACAGCGGCAGAAACGGGTGAGAAACGGCAGAATAACAGCAGAAACGGGTGACCGATGCCCGCCACGCGCTGACGTCATCCACAACTGTCGGAGGCGGCGCGCGGCCGGCGACGGCGGGCGACGGAGCAGCGACGCCGCAGGACGCCGGGCGCCACGGCGCGACGTGGCGGGCCAACGACGACGGCACGGCCACGCCTGGACCGTGACGGACGCCTGGGACGGAAGAGACGAACGAACGAACAGGGGCACCGCAGGCTGACCGAAAGCGACCGGCGGGGGGTACGAGGCAAAGGGGACGGGCGCCCGCGTCAGCGGCGAGTGTCGGGGACCCACGACGCGCGGCGACGGCGTTGGACAAAGGCAGCAGCAGCAGCAAGGAAGCAGAGCACGAAGAGGACCGTGGCGTGTGCAAGAGGGCGACTAGGCCGGTTGCGGTGCCTGAAGCGTCGCCTAAGGCGCCGCCCAACCTCTGCCAACCACACATGGCGGCGTTGCAGGACATTGTGCAGCGCCTGGCGCACGCCCTGGAGCTGGACGGGAACGGCCAGGCCGTCGTACGAGCACGCGCCGCTGCCCTCTTCTGGCGGTTGGGTGCCCGGACTGACCGACCACGCCCTTCGTTGGCTCCATATTGCTTCCACAGCCCGCGTACTTGACGTACCTCAACTGCCTCGAGCTCCTGGCCCGGCAGCTGGCCCTCGCACCGCAGGGTGGTGCGCACCTCTCCCTACAGGCCATGTTTTCCCCCGGGGACGCCCACCTGCCTGGCCTTACTCGCGCACCGCCGGTGCGCTTGGTTTCCCCGCTCTGTCTGTCGCAGGCGTCAAGCCGTCCTCGGTGCCGCGCATGCTGCAGCTGTCGCGGCAGTGCCTCGAGCGCGTCACCGAGCTGGCCAGCCCCGGCGGGCCGATTGTGCCAACGGCCCCACCACCAAACGGGCCCGCGTCCGTGCCCGAGCAGGCGCAGCCGCCCTTGGACACGGGCGACGACGACCACCTCCTCGACGATGATGGCAACTTTGAGGCGGACGAAAGCCTGGAGCGCGAGCTGGACGAGTTTATGGCTGCCGGCCTGCCGGATGTGCCCACCCAGACCGGCGGTTCTAGCAGCACGCCGCCGCCGCC
>Ga0180216_1001951_pt1 | contig 17706 bp, 12 predicted proteins | sample eDN3rd37CBELigMG_FD_128879 | JGI IMG/M metagenome (GOLD analysis project Ga0180216, IMG submission 128879) | Enriched Miracle-Growth compost microbial communities from Emeryville, California, USA - eDNA 3rd pass 37_C BE-Lig MG (version 2)... ...
CGGGCGAGTCGCCAGGATCGCGTAGAGGGAGTACGACCCGGCGAGCTGGGCGAGCAGGACGAAGCCGGCGAGCATCGTCAGCCCGCCGGCCACGGTGACGAGGAGGGCGCGCAACGCGGCGGCGCGCGCCTCCGCCGAGCGGTCGTCGAACCCGATCAGGAGGTAGGAGGTGATCGAGGTCAGCTCCCAGAAGATGTAGAGGGCGATGAGGTTGTCGGCCACGATGACCCCGAACATCGCGCCGGCGAAGGCCACGAACTGCGTTGCGAGGCGGCCGAGGTCGGGGCGGTCGGGGAAGTACCAGCGCGAGTAGCAGAAGACGAGTGCGCCGATCCCGCCGACGAGGAGCGTCATGAGCACGCCGAAGGCGTCCAGGCGCAGGTCCAGCCGGAAGCCTAGCCCGGGCGCCCAGTTCATCGACTCGGTCATGGCGCCGCCGCCGAGGATCGCCGGTGCCTGCCAGAGCGCCCAGACCGCGGCGGCGCCCGGCGCCGCGGCGAGGACGAGGAAGGCGTTGCGGCCGAACCGCCGCGCGAGGAGGGGGGCTAGCACCGAGGCGGCGAGGTGCGCGGCGAGGAGCGCGATCACGACGTCGTCTCCCGATCGTGCCTCGGCCACCCGCTGCCCGGCCCGCGCCGGACGCTGTCGGGCGCGGCCGGGGATGGTGCGCCGGGTGGGCGGCCCGCGCAGGGGGATCCGGGGTGGCGCGACGTCGATGGATAGGGTTGCATGGTTCCACGGCGGTGCTGGTGATGACGTGGGCGGGTCAGTGGCAAGGATCGCACCGGGGAGGGGCGTTGGTTGGGAATGGGGATCAGAAAGGGAAGAGCAGGGGGACTATGATGAGGGTGGCGATCAGGACCATGGCCTGGACGAGGATGCCGAGGCGCATGAAGTCGGTGGCGGTGTACTGGCCCGGTCCGATGATGAGGAGGTTGGCCGGGGTCGCGACTGGGGTGCCGAAGGAAGTGGAGGCGGCGATGGCGACGGTCATCATGACCGGGGCGGGCGAGACGCCGAGTTCGAGGGCGGCGCTGATCGCGACCGGCGCGACCAGGACGGCGGTCGCGGTGTTCGAGATGAAGAGGCCCAGCAGGGCGGTCATGATGAAGATCCCGGTGAGGAGGGGGATCGGTCCCGCCGAGAAGAGGGGTTGCAGGATCCTGATCACCACGTCCACGCCGCCGGTCTTCTGGAGCGCGGTCGACATCGGGAGTATCGCCGCGATCAGGATCACGCTCTGCCAGTTGATCGAGTTGTAGGCGGTCTCCATATCGATGCAACGGGTCAGGACCAGCGCGACCGCCGCGAGGAGTACCGCCACGACCGGTGGGAGGACGTTGAAGGCGAGGAACGCGATCATTCCGAGGATGATGGCGATCGTCAGCACCTCGTTCCGCGTGATCGCGCCGGTGCTCTCGAGGGGGGTGGTCTGCGCGACGACGGCGAAGTTGGCGGTCTCGCGGCGCAGCTCCTCGATCCGCTTCGGCGCCCCGGCGACGAGGAGGGTGTCGGCGAACTGGAGGGGTTCGTTGGCGATGTCGCCTTCGAATACGCGGCCGGCCCGGCGTATCGAGAGGACGTTGACGCGGTAGCGGGTGCGGAACCGGGTCTCGACGAGCGTCCTCCCGATAAGGTGGGAGCGGGGGAGGATGACGACCTCGGCTAGGACGGCGTCGGAGCCGGAGCGCAGCCCGAGGAGTTCGAGCCCCTTCTCCTCGCAGAGTCGCCTGACCGCGGCGGCGCCGCCGGTGACCTCGAGTTCGTCGTCCGCCTCGATCACCTCATCGGTCGTCTGTGCCCTGCGCCGCCGGCGGTCGCCGAGCCCGGTCCGTCGCCGGACCGAGAGGACGTTCACCCCGTACTCCTGCCGCAGGTTCAGCGCCCCCACTGAGGTTCCCACGAGCGGTGATCCGGGCGGGATACGGACGCACGCGATCTCGCCGATCGCGTAGCCCTTCGTCAGCTCCTCCCCCGGGAGCCGGACCACCGCGCCCCCTTCCGCTGGCCGGTCGATCGGCGCGCGGGCGGGGAGGAGCTTCCCCGCGAAGGGAACGAGGACGGCGAGCCCGATCAGGATCATCGTCAGGCCGACGGGGGTGAAGCTGAAGAGGTGGAAGGGCTCGTAGCCGACCGCCGCGAGCTGCTGCGAGACGATGATGTTTGGCGGTGTCGCGATCAGGGTGAGGAGCCCGCCGAGGAGCGCGGCGATGGACATCGGCATCAGGAGTACCGACGGGCTGAGCCGCGCGTTGCGCGCGAGCGCCGCGGTGACCGGTAGCATCAGCGCGACCGTCCCGGTCGTGCTGACGAAGGCGGAGATCAGTGCCGTCCCGAGCATCAGGACAGCGGTCAGCCGCGCCCGGCTCGTGCCGGCGATACGCCCGATCACCCGTCCGAAGCGCTCCGCGAGCCCCGTGTGCAGCATCGTCGCGCCGACCACGAAGAGCGCGGTGATCGTGATGACGGCCGGGTCGGCGAACCCCGCGAGCCCCTCGGCCGGGGTCAGGATCCCCGTGACGAGGAGGGCGAGGAGCGCGAGGAGCGCGACCAGGTCGAGGCGCAGCCGGTCGCTCACGAAGAGAGCGATCGTCACCGCGAGGATCGCGAAGACGAGGAGCGCTTGACCAGATACAGTCAGATCCACGACGAACCAGAGCCCCGTGTCAGGGAATTCGATCTTTCGGCATGCCGATTGCGGTGCGCGCCATGACTCCTACCTCGCCCCGGTATCGGTACCCGAGGTATGGTTCGCAGCCAATCAGCCACGGAAGACGATCGCCATGCATACCTACAGCGTCGGCTACTTCGTCGGAAGTCTCGCCAAGGAATCGATCAACCGCAAGCTCTCCCGGGCGCTCATCCGACTCGCCCCCGCCGACCTGGAGCTGCGGGAGATATCGTATGCGGAGCTCCCTCTCTACAGTTGGGACTACGACGCGGACTATCCGCCGGTGGCGCGGGCCTTCAAGGAAGCGATCGCCGCGGTCGACGGCGTGCTCTTCATCACCCCCGAGTACAACCGCTCGATCCCCGGCGCGCTGAAGAACGCGATCGACTGGGCGAGCCGACCTTACGGCCAGAACGCGTTCACCCACAAGCCCTCGGCGGTCATCGGCGCCTCGATCGGCCAGATCGGCACGGCGGTCGGCCAGCAGCACCTGCGCAGCATCCTGAGCTTCTGCAACTCGCCCCAGATGAACGCGCCGGAGGCATACATCTACTTCACCCCCGGGCTGATAACCGATGACGGCGAGGTGACGGAGAAGTCGACCGAGGAGTTCCTGCGCGGGTTCATGGAAGAGCTGAGCATCTTCATCCGCCGCGTCCTCACGGTGCTGCCGCGGAACGAGTAGTACCGAATCCGTCTGTTTCGTGTCCATAGCGTAGGCGCGGGGTCTCGCCCGGAGCGTAATCGCGCAGGCGACGGTGGCCGGTGGGCGTCGCTTGGCAGCTCCTCGTTGGCGATGCAGGGCTCGCGTGATATATTTTCGGTACCGTCCTTCGAGGCCCCTCTCGTCTCTCCCCAGGATGACAATCGATCACGGCCCGGACTCGGGCGCATATTGGGAGTTTTTCCGATGAAACAGATCCGTCTCCTCCTCGTGCTCTCGACCCTGGTGGCCGCGGCGGCTTCCCCGGCATCCGGCCAGGAGTCGAGGGATGGACGCCTCTCCGTCGGGGTGGGGCTCCTCACCGCGCCGGATATCGTAGATGCCCTGAACTCCGCCGTGCTCACCGCCTTCACGCTCGGGAGCCACACGATCGAGAACCGGTCGGGGAACCTGGGTTTGAGCGTGCAGTACGAACGCTTCCTGGGTGGCCCCTTCGCCCTCTTGGGGGGCGCCGGGTTCCAGCGAACCGAGGGCGAGATCTTCTCGGGCGGCGCCAAGAAGGGGACGCTGAGCAGCAGGTACTTCTACCTCATGGCGGGCGGCTCGGTGCACTACCTCCGGAGGAGGGTCGGGCTCTTCTCGAGTCTTGCCGTCGGGGGGGCGCACGACCACGACGAGGCGGAGATGGTGGGTGGGGAGAAGAATACGAACTCGGCCATCCGGCCCGCCTTCCAGGTCACCGCCCTCGGTATCCGGGGTGGTGGGCGGAACCTGAGCGGGTTCATGGAGATGGGCTTCGGGTACCGAGGGATGTTGGTCTTCGGGGTGGCGTACGAGTTCTGAGCGGGGAGTCATCCCAGCCGCCGGGGGCGCGGTTCGACAATGTGGGCGCCCCGGTGGTCCCGTATGCGGTTCTGCCCAACTGGCTTCGAGGATGGCACTCACGCAGCCAAGTCCGCTGACAGCAACTCGGCCTGCTCGAGTACCGTCTGCGTTGCCTTCTCCTGCTTGTCCGGCGGATACCCGTGTTTGCGCAAGACCCGCCGGACCATCACGCGGAGCCGTGCCCGCACGTCCTCGCGCAGTGTCCAGTCAATCGTAACGTTGTTGCGGACCGTTTCCACCAGCTCTCGGGCGATCTGACGGAGCGCCTCGTCGCCGAGGACCTTCACCGCGCTGTCGTTCGTCTCGAGGGCGTCGTAGAAGGCGAGCTCCTCCTCGGTGAGTCCGAGCTGCTCGCCCCGGGCGTTCGCCTCCCGCATCTCCCTCGCGAGGGCGATGAGCTCCTCGATGACCTGCGCGGCCTCGATCGCCCGGTTCTGGTAGCGGCGGAGCGACTGCTCGAGCATCTCCGCGAAGGAGCGAGACTGGACCAGGTTCTTCCGGCTGCGCGTGCGGATCTCGCCTTGCAGGAGCTTCCTCAGCAGCTCCACGGCGAGGTTCTTCTGCGGCATCCCCCGGACCTCGGCCAGGAACTCCTCCGAGAGGATCGAGATGTCCGGTTTCTTCAGGCCCGCGGCGGCGAAGACGTCGATCACGCCATCGGGCGCGATGGCGCGGGCGAGGATCTGCCGGATGGCGTGGTCAAGATCCTGTTCGGGCGGCGGGTCCACGAGCGTCCGCTTGGCAAGCACGGACTGCACGGCCTGGAAGAACCCGACATCGTCACGGATCCGGATCGCCTCCTCGTGGGGCACGGCGAGGGCGAAGGCCTTCGACAGCTCGCGCACCGCCTGGATGAACCGGTCCTTCCCGTTCTCCTGCGCGAGGATGTGCTCCTGGGCCGCCGGGAGGAGGCCGAGGCGTTCCTCCGCCGTCCCCGTCGTCCACTTCGACCAGTCGAAGCCGTGGAAGAGGTCGCAGCAGACCTCGTACTTCTCGAGCATGACCGCGACGGCTTCCTCCTGGTCGAGCGACGTGCTTCCGCGCCCGCCGCTCGCGGTGTACGTCTCGAGCGCCTCCTTCAGCTCCCGCGCGATCCCCAAGTAGTCCACCACGAGCCCGCCGGGCTTGTCCCGGAAGACGCGGTTCACCCGGGCGATGGCCTGCATGAGCCCGTGGCCGCGCATCGGCTTGTCGAGATACATGGTGTGGAGCGGCGGCGCGTCGAACCCGGTGAGCCACATGTCGCGCACGATCACGAGCCGGAAAGGATCGCTCGGGTCGCGGAAGCGCCGGGCCAGGGCCTCGCGCCGGGCCTTGTTGCGGATGTGCGGCTGCCACTCGGGCGGGTCCGAGGCCGACCCGGTCATGACGACCTTGACGACGCCCTCCTCGTCGGAGTCGGAGTGCCACTCGGGGCGCAGCTTCACGATCTCGTTGTACAGCTCGACGGCGATCCGGCGGCTCATGCAGACGACCATCCCCTTCCCGTCCAGCGCCTCGAGCCGCCGCTCGAAGTGCTCCACGATGTCCGCCGCGACGAGCTGGAGGCGACGGGGCGCGCCGACGATCGCCTCGAGCTGCGCCCACTTGCTCTTGAGCTTCTCCTTCCGCTCGGCCTCCTCGCCCTCGGTGACCTCCTCGAAGTCCGGGTCGATGCGGGGCCGCTCCGCCTCGTCGAGGGCGAGCCTGGCGAGCCGGCTCTCGTAGTAGATCGGGACGGTGGCGCCGTCCTCCACCGCCTGCTGGATGTCGTAGATGCTGATGTAGTCGCCGAAGACGGCGCGGGTGTTGGCGTCCTCCTTCTCGATGGGCGTGCCGGTGAAGCCGATGAACGACGCGTTGGGGAGCGCGTCGCGCATGTGGCGCGCGAAGCCGTCGATGAAGTCGTACTGGCTGCGGTGCGCCTCGTCGGCGATGACCACGATGTTGCGGCGCCGGGAGAGCACCGGGTGCCGGTCGCCCTTCGCTTCCGGGAAGAACTTCTGGATCGTGGTGAAGACGACGCCGCCCGATTCCACCGACAGCAGCTCGCGGAGGTGTGCCCGGGATTCCGCCTGCTTCGGCGGCTGCCGGAGGAGTTCGGCGCAGCGGGCGAAAGTCCCGAAGAGCTGCTCGTCCAGGTCGTTCCGGTCCGTGAGGACGACGATGGTGGGGTTCTGCATCGCCGGCTCGCGGATGATCCGCCCGGCGTAGAACGCCATGGTGAGGCTCTTCCCGGAACCTTGCGTGTGCCAGACGACGCCGATGCGGCGGTCTCCGCGTCGCCGGTCTTCGGGCGCCGGCGCCTCCAGTACCTCCACGAGCTCGGCGACGACGCGGAGCCGGTCGGCCTCCTCCGGCTCGAGCCGCATCGGCGGGAACTCCGGGTTCACCGGTTTGAGCGTGACCGACGCGTGGCGCCACGAATCGACCCCCGCCGGGACCTTCTCGCTCTCGTAGCGCTTGACCGTGTAGCGCTCGCCGGTCTCGGGATCCACCGCGTCGCGGAGCTCGACGAGCACCGTCTTCCCGTGGCGGGTTCCTTCGACCGGCGCGGAGAAGAGGCAGAGCGCGCCGTCCGGGATCGCCGGCTCCATCGAGCGGCCTTCCACGCGGGCGACGAACATGCCGGGGCGCAGCTTGCGGTGCGTCCGGACCGCGACCCACTCGAGCTCGTCCTCGTCCGGGAGGCTTCGCGGATCGCCGAAGTACCCGGCGGCGGCCTGGAGGGGGACGAAGGGGACGCAGGTCCGGTAGCGCTCCTCCGGGCGCGGACGCACGAACTCGAGTTCCGGATGCGCGCCGTGCCCGGCCCCGAGCTCCGCCGCGCGGAGCGTCTCCCGCACCGCCACCTGCACGGCGTGGAACTGGTGGTAGCCGGCCATCTTCTTCGTGATCCGGCCATCGTCGTCCTCGAAGACGATGAAGTCCCGCACGAGGTCCAGGAAGCGGCGGTGCTCGAAGACGCCCTGGATGAGGACCCGGAGCTGCGGCTCGGTCTCCCCGGCTAGTTCCGTCCCATCGACCGTGCGCCACGGCTTGAACCACTCCCTCCCGGCCCCGAGGACGCCGATGCGGGCCTCGACGCCGTCCGAGACGACGAGGACCGCGTTCGACGCGAAGAGCGACGGGATCTCCGCCTGGTACGTCTGGAGCTGCTGGTACGCGGTCCAGATCGTCGCCTCCTCGTCCGCCGCGTTCTTCAGCTCGAGGACGGCGAGCGGGAGCCCGTTCACGAAGAGGACGATGTCGGGACGTCGCGTGCGCCGGTTCTCGACCACGGCGAACTGGTTCACCGCGAGCCAGTCGTTGGCCGCCGGGTCGTCGAAGTCGACGACGCGGACCTGCGCGCCCCGGATCGCGCCGTCCGCAGCCCGGTACTCCACCGTCACGCCGTTCACCAGCATCCGGTGGACCGCGCGGTTGCGCTGGATGAGGTCCGCGCCCTCGGGGCGGGTCACCTTACGGAAGGCATCGTCCAGCGCTTCCTGCGGGAGGCCGGGGTTCAGCCGGACGAGGGCCGAGCGGAGTCGCTGTTCGAGGACGATGTCGCCGAAGTCCCGCCGCTCGGCTCCCGGCGCGTCCGGTGCGATCATGGAACCGGGCAGCGTGGCCCAGCCCAGCCCCTCGAGCCAGGCGAGGGCGGCCTCCTCGATGATGGACTCGTTGAATTGCGTCATTGCAGCCACCTGGAGACGGGCGAGGAGAGGAACGCCTCGACATCGATGCCGCCGGCGCCCACGAGGAGCCGGCGGGACTCGCCGAAGGCCGAGACGAAGGCGTCGAGTCCCGGGAGCGAATCGCCGGCTCGACCCGATTTCACCTCGATGGCGGTGCGACGGCCGTGCGACTCGACGACGAAGTCGACCTCCCGGTCGCGCTCGCGCCAGTAGTAGAGCTCGAAGTCGCTCGCGAAGGCGGCGTTCGCGAGGTGCGCGCCGACCGCCGACTCCACCAGCCGGCCCCAGAACTCCGGGTCCGAGCGCGCCTCGTCGAACGTGTAGCCGGAGAGCGCCGTCATCAGCGCCGTGTTCATGACCTGCAGCTTGGGGCTCGAAGCCCGGCGGCGCACGATCTGGCCCGCGTACTTGGGCAGCCCCGTGACCATGCCGGCGCTCGTCAGCAGATTCAGGTAGTGGGCGAGGGTGGTGGTGTTCCCCGCGTCCTGGAGCTGGCCGAGCATCTTGTTGTACGACAGGACCTGTCCGGAGTATCGGCAGCTCAGCTCGAAGAGTCGCCGGAGCAGCGCCGGCTTGTCCACCCGCGTCATGAGGAGCACGTCGCGGGAGATCGTCGGCTCGATGATGGAGTCCCGGATGTAGCGGACCCAGCGCTCGTGGTCGGCGATCAGCGGCGCCGCGCCCGGGTAGCCGCCGTAGAATATGGCCTGTTCCACCGACCAGCCGAACGCGTCGCGCATCTCGGCCGGGGACCAGTGGGTCAGGCGGATGACCTCGAACCGCCCCGCGAGGCTCTCGGAGAGGCCCCGTTGCATCAGGAGCGGCGCCGAGCCGAGGAGCACGATCCGCAGAGGGCGCTTCTCCCGCGTGTCCTCGTCCCACAGCCGCTTGACGGACTCGGCCCAGTCGGCGGCCTTCTGCACTTCGTCGAGGATCAGGACGCCGTCGTCGCGGCCGAACTCCGCGCGGGCGGCGTCCCATTGCTCGGCGATCCACCCCGGGCCGCGGAGCGTGGGCTGGTCCGCGCTGGCGTACCGGCAGGGGATGCGGAGGCGTTCGGCGACCTGGAGGACGAGGGTCGTCTTCCCCACCTGGCGCGGCCCCGCGATCACCTGGATGAACCGTCGGGGCTCGGCCAGGCGGGCTTCGAGGATGGCCGCCGCGGGGCGTCGGTATTCGGGCATGACGTCTTACTCACCGCATTGAGTAATTTTTCTCAACGCATTGAGTAAAATGTGGGAAGCGGCATTGGAGCGCAAGGATCGGCTGGTCCCTTCGAACGACGACGGCGATCGACGGGCGTCGGAGGCGGCGCCCTCGCGGCGTAGGATTGGACTAAGGCGGCGGACCGCGATCACGTCGTGGCCGCGACCAGGCGCTCGGCGTCCTTCACCCGCAGCTCGCCGGAGATGAGCTTGGGCAGGAGCGTGTCCCGGAGCGCGGCGAGGGTGCGGGATTCGTGACGGCACATCAGGACGCGCTTCAGCAGCGGCTCCACCACCCTTTCGAACGTTTGGGCTATCGCATCCGGTGCTTTCGGAACTTCGATTCGCAAAATGGCTTGCGGCGGAACACGCTGGTGGCTCTTCGATGTGCCGGTAACCATCCCTTGTAGTTCATCGCGAACCCGTGACGAACGCAGAAGGCAATAAAGCCACGCGCGGCCGTGAGGTTCGCGTGCACGATAGACCAGAAACTCCTTCGAGCAAATCGCCCGGTCCTCGCGTTGGACATCGACGAGCCACACTCTAGGAATCTCTGGATTCAGCTTCGAAAGCAGGACGCTTCCCGGGATGACTCGCGACTTCTGGCTCTTAATTTCCCGACCGGGTTCCGAGACAGGGACCTGCGCTGCGTCGAACGCCGGAATGCTGTAATGCTCGAACCAGGCGTCAGGATTCTCGGCGGGAGTGACGTTCTCCCGGATCTGATCCGCGACGTCTCCCAAGCTAGCCACGGCCCACCCCTCCGGAATCTCCCCGAGCTCGGACTCGACGAGGCGGTCCGGGAAGAGGTCGGCGAGGTCGGACGGGAGGCCTGGGTCGCGGCCCTCCATCTTCGCGCGGACGGGGTCGAAACGCACGAACCACGACTCGAAGAGCGCCCGCGCCATCTCCTCTAGCGTCTCGCTCATCCGCCGGTTCACCTCGATCTTGTCGTCGAGCGTGCCGAGGATGTCGGCGATGGCGCGTTGTTCGTTAAGCGGCGGGACGCGAACAGGCAAGCTGTAGAAGGCATCGCGGCTGGTGGAAGGAATAGCTGACCCGCTATCGAGCGCGTTAATGTCACGTGATAGCAGTTCGTAATAGGCCCACCGTAGGTCGAGCTCGACCTTCGGTTCCAAATAAAATGCGGTATCAATAACAAAGAACGGCGCAGGTGAGTAGTGCACACCCCGATAGGCGCCTTTGCGCCCGATGATCACGCCAAGATGGTGGCATAATGCTTCATCATGCCAGCCAATCGGACCATTTGTACCATAGACTCGGTACTGCCCGGCGGTCTCGGAATAATTCCGTAGAGCTCGCCCGTACTCCAAGGTGGCGAGCTCGCCCCAATACGCTAGGCGCCACTCACCCGCCATACCCCAACGCCTCCAGATTCGCCGCGATCGCCGCATCCAGCCTCGCCGCCTCCGCCTGCTGCTCGCGGAGCGTCGCCACGAGGCGCTTCATCTTCTCGTCGAACGGCTCGTCGTCGTCCTCCCGAACCTCGGCGCCGACGTAGCGCCCGGGCGTGAGGACGTAGCCGTTCTTCCGGATCTCCTCGATCGTCGCGCTCTTGCAGAAGCCGGGGACGTCGGCGTACTCGCCAGCCTCCTCCTGCCCACGCCAGGCGTGGTAGGTCCTGGCGATGCGCTGGATCTCCTCGTCGGTCAACTCGCGGTGCGTGCGGCTCACCATGACGCCCATCTTCCGGGCGTCGATGAAGAGCACCTCGCCCCGCCTGTCCCGGTACTTCCCGTTGTGCCGGTCCCGGGCGATGAACCACAGGCAGGCCGGGATCTGCGTCGAATAGAAGAGCTGCCCCGGGAGCGCGACCATGCAGTCGACGAGGTCGGCCTCGATGATGTTCTTCCGGATCTCCCCCTCGCCCGACTGGTTCGAGGACATGGAGCCGTTGGCCAGCACGAAACCGGCGACGCCGCCCGGGGCGAGGTGGTGGATGATGTGCTGGACCCAGGCGAAGTTGGCGTTCCTCGCCGGCGGGACGCCATACTTCCAGCGTTTGTCGTCTTGGAGACGCTCGCCGCCCCAGTCCGAGACGTTGAAGGGCGGGTTGGCCAGGATGTAGTCGGCCTTGAGGTCCGGGAACTTGTCGTCGTGGAACGTGTCGCCGTGGGCGATCTGCCCGTTGATCCCGCGGATCGCGAGGTTCATCTTCGCCAGGCGCCACGTGGTGTAGTTGGACTCCTGGCCGTAGATGGAGATATCCGCCTTCGCCTTGCCGCCGTTCCCGTTCCCGTTGGCGTGGGCGCGGATGAACTCCATCGACTGTACGAACATCCCCGACGAGCCGCAGCACGGATCGTAGACGCGCCCGCGGAACGGCTCGATCAGCTCCACGAGCAGGCGGACCACGCAGCGCGGCGTGTAGAACTCGCCGCCCTTCCTCCCCTCCGCGCTCGCGAACTGCGAGAGGAAGTACTCGTAGACGCGGCCGAGGACGTCCTTCGAGCGCGCCTCCTCGTCGCCCACCCGGATGTTGCTGATCAGGTCGATGAGCTGCCCGAGCCGCGTCTTGTCCAGGGCCGGCCGGGCGTAATCCTTCGGGAGGACGCCCTTGAGCGCCGGGTTGTCGCGCTCGACGGCCTCCATCGCGTCGTCGACGAGCTGCCCGATCGTGGACTGGCGCGCTTGTGTCTTGAGGTAGTCCCACCGGGCCTCGCGCGGGACCCAGAAGACGTTCAGCGCCCGGTACTCGTCCGGATCCTCCGGGTCCGCCCCCTGGACCCGCTCCGCCTCGAGCCGGGCCTGGGTCTCCTCGAAGGCGTCGGAGATATATTTGAGGAAGATCAGGCCGAGCACGACGTGCTTGTACTCGGCCGCGTCCATCGAGCCGCGGAGCGCGTCGGCCATCTTCCAGAGCTCGGCCTCGTAACCCAGGGGAGCCGATACTTTACTGCCCCGGGCAGACTTGCTTGCCTTCCTGGCCAACATCACCTCGTTGCTATCTAGTTTCAGGGAAGAATGGATCACGAAGGGTGCCGTCGGGGACGGCATGCGAGAAGATATTAGGTGCTGGCTCTGACAGCAATCCGGGCGCTCCCGCACTCTTGGTGATCGAGGGATGTTCTCGGATACATCTTCGGTGATCAGGTGGCGTGCAGCACGCGTGCTCTCATCGGGTCGAAGCCCTCCAGGAGTTGCTCGCTTCGAACCTGGGGACGGGTTAGCGATATCCAGAGCACGGGCTGTCGAGCCGGACCAGAAACTGAGGTTGCCATCAACGCTAATCGCGATTATGATAAACAGGATTATGATAATCGTGGCGGCAGCGGGAGGTGGCATGCCTGGCGGTCCATTCATTGGCAGGGAACGAGAACTCCAAGCATTGCGGCGCGAACTGGGGCGTGCTCGGCCATCGGTCATGGTAGTGCTGGGCCGCCGGCGCGTAGGGAAGTCACGTCTCCTGATCGAGGCAACTCGTGACCGGCCTACCATCTTCTATCAGGCGACGAAGATTGCCGCATCGATGAGCCTCGGCCTGTTCAAGGCCGAAGCCGAGCGGCTGGTTGGATCCGATCCCCTCCTGGATAGTGTCGAGAGCTGGCTCGGCGTGCTGACTTATCTGGAGCAGGTCGCCCAGAATCGGATGCCAGGGCTCACTGTGGTGCTCGATGAGTTCCCATATCTGTGCGAGGCGGATCCCGCCCTGCCCTCCATCTTCCAAAAGTACTGCGACGGCCTACGTGAGCGGGGCACTCCCATGAAGCTGATACTCTGTGGATCCAAGATCGCCTTCATGGAAGAGTTACTGGGCGAGAAGAATCCGATGCACGGGCGGCAGACATTCGAACTCGATGTGGGGCCGTTGCCGTTTCGAGATGCTGCACGGTTCTTTCCGGACTGGAGCCCGGAGGAGCAGCTGCGCGCCTACGGAATCTTCGGCGGGATCCCATACTATCTGAACCTTTGTGATCCCGCGGCGCCGCTCGAGGCAAATGTGCACGAACTGGTGCTCTCGACCGGTGCCCCGCTAGCCGACGAGCCGAACAATCTCCTGCAGGCCGAGCTGCGCGACGTGACGCGCTATGCCACGATCCTGCGCGCGGTAGCGGATGGTTGTACGGTATCGGGGGAGATCATCGCACGCGTCAGAGAGATTCGCGATTCAAGTACGCTCTCACCCTACATCCACAAACTCGAAGAGCTCCGTCTGATCCGAATCGTCCGCTCTCTGGATGCCTCAGAGCGTGAGCGAGATCGTCGTTACTACCTCGACGATCCGTTCCTCGCCTTCTGGTACCGATTCTACCTGCCCAACGCTTCTGCTCTCGCTGCAGGCCATGCAAATGAAGTATGGAAGCATGCGATCATACCGTACTTCGATGATTACATGGGTGGCCTGTTCGAGTGGGTCTGTCGCGACTACACCCGGCTATTCGGCCAGGAGGTGCTGGGGACCCCGGCGCGTGAGGTCGGGCAGATATGGGCCAAGGATTTCGATATCGATGTTGCAGGACGACTGCTGAATGACACCTCCTTCTCAGGCGAGTGCAAGTGGTGGAGCGTCCCTGTGGGGCTGAACGTGCTCGAGCACTTGCAGGGTGCGACTGGCCGTACACCGTACTATGCCAACAGGCGAGAGGATCACATCTACCTCCTCTTTTCGCGCTCTGGCTTTACGGAAGAATTGGAACGGCGCCGAGATGCGGATCCAAGTATTCGCCTGCTGGGTTTGAAGGAGCTGCTCGGGGTGGGGCAATAAGGGCTGCGAATGGTATAAAACGAGGCCCCGCAACAGAAAACCATTGCAGGGCCTCGTCTTGGAAAGTCGGGACGGCCGGATTTGAACCGGCGACCCCCTGAACCCCATTCAGGTGCGCTACCGGGCTGCGCCACGTCCCGTAGATGCGAAAAGTAACACTCTTTCCGCTCCCGTTCAACCCTGTAGCACCTTTCCTGCCACCCTCACCCGCAGCGCCGTCCCCCACGGGTCGCGGGTGACGAAGCCAGCGCCCTCGGGCGTGCGTTCGACCGGGTACCCGGCCTCCTCGAGGCTCCGCGCCGCGGCGCTCACGTTCTCGGGGTCGGGGAGCTCGATCGTCCACTCACTCAGCCGCGGTTCGTCCTCGCGCGCGGGTTCGGCCCGGTTCCCCGCCCAGATGTTCATCCCGAGGTGATGGTGATACCCCCCGGCCGAGAGGAAGAGGGCGCCGGGGTAGCTCCAGACCACCTTGTCGAACCCGAGCGCGCGATGGTAGAAGTCGGCGGCGGTCTCGAGGTTTCCGACGTGGAGGTGGATATGCCCGACGGTCGTCCCGGCGGGGAGCCCACCCCACTTCGATTCCCCGGCCGCGGCGAGGACTGCGGGCACGTCGAGAGGGACGGTCGCCATCTCCAACTCGCAGCCCTTCGTCCGCCAGGCCGAGCGCGGTCGGTCGGCGTAGACCTCGATCCCGAGCCCGTCGGGGTCGTTCAGGTAGATCGCCTCGCTCACGTAGTGGTCCGACGCCCCCGCCCGTACGCCGAGCTCGCCGAGGTGGCGCAGGAAGCGGCCGAGATCGGCCCGGGAAGGGAGGAGGTAGGCGACGTGGTAGAGCCCGAGCCGCGGTGGCCGCGCCGGCGGCGTCGCGATAGCACCCCCCCGGAGTTCGAGGAGTACCTCATCCGCACCGTGTGGGCCGAGCGCGACGACGCCCTCGTCCCGGTCGATCACCCGGAAGCCCAGCACCTCCTCGTAGTACTCCGTCGACCTCGCCAGGTCCGATACCTGGAGCCGCACCGGGCCGAGGCGGAGCCCGGCCGGGAGGCGGTACCCCGGCGGGGTGATCCCGTAGGCGACGTCGTCTTCCGACACTCCGTCGAGCCCTTTGCATATCTCTGTCATAGCCGTTCCTCCCGCTCCCAGGTCGTCAGTCTCCTCCCGATCCCCTCGCGCCCCACGAGGCGGCCACGGGCAGCCTCGCCGTCCTACACATCCACGGGCAACGGGGCGGCGCCACCCCACCGGCCCGGATCGGGCTCCGCCGTCCCCCACCTTCACTGGCCACGGCCAGGGCACCCCTCCCCCTACCGCCCGGATCCCGAAGAGAGTTCGCGGGCCCGAGGCCGAGCCACGGACCCGCCCGTTACCGGAACCATGTTCCGCAATACGTCACCTAGTCGGTGCCGGACGGCTCGATGTCGTCCGTAGACGCTAGTATCCGGAACATAGTTCCGTGTGCATCACTGCTGCTTCACCGCCTCGATCGCGATCTCGATCTCCACCTCGTCGCCGATCATAGTCATCTTCTCGAGCGTCTGATTGTAGGAGACGCCGAAGTCCTGGCGGTTGATCTTGGTGGAGGCGAGGAAGGCGACACGTTCCATGCCCCAGGGGTCCTTCTCCATCCGGCCGAGGTACTGGGCGTCGAGCGTCACCGGCTTTGTCACGCCGCGGATCGTCAGGTCGCCGTGGATCTTGAGCCGGTCGCCGCCGAGGAGCTCCACGCGGTTGCTCTTGAAGGTCATCGTGGGGAAGCTGTCGGCCGCGAAGAAGTCGGGGGTGCGCAGGTGCGCGTCGCGATCGGAGTTGAGCGTGCTAATGCTCGCCGTCTGGATCGTCACCTCGACCTTACCGGTGGAGAGGTCCTCCGGGTCGAGGACCAGCGTGCCGCTCCAATCGGTGAAGGTCCCGGCCACGCGGCCGATCAGGTGACGGATCCGGAAGCTCAACTCGGAGTGGACCCGGTCGATCTGGTAGGTAGCTGGGGCGGGGGCCTCGGCGCGTGCTACCGGGTCGCCGGTCTGGTCGCCCGCGACGGGCGCGGCCAACGCGAAGCTCGCAGGGAGCGCGATCAGCGCAGTCAGTGTTCTGAGAATCATCTCTTGCCTCGTGTCAGATCTGGTTGCCGGCCCCCGTCAGGAGCAGCATGGGGCCGGTGGTCCCATTGCCGTGCTGCACGGCGTCGTGAAATGTATGTGGAGCGGTTCGAGCCCATCGAAGCCGCCGCCGATACCGTCTATCCCCGCCGCCGAGGCGAGGCCGGGCCGGTCGCGGACTCCGCCGACTCCCGTACCTCCCCCAACAGCTCGATCAACGTCCGGAGACGCGACTCGTCGAGCGCGGCGAACTGCGCACGGTGCTGCGCCATGACGACGTCGTCCAGCTCCGAGAGGAGCCGGAGCCCGGCCTCCGTGATACGATGCGTCACCAGCCGGCGGTCCGTCTTGCCCCGGCCCCGCACGATCAGCCCCGCCGCCTCGAGCCGGCTCAGGAGCCGCGTGGCGTCCGGGACACGGGCGATCAGCCGCTCGATGACCTCGTTCCGGCAGAGCCCATCGGACCCGGCGCCGCGCAGGATCCGCAACGCATTGTACTGCGTCGGCGTGATCCCGTGCGGCCGGAGCGCCTCGGCCATCCCATGATCGAGCACCGCCCAGGTGCGCCCGAGATTGAGGAACGCCTCCTGTTCGAGACTCGCAAAGGGCCGCGTCTGTTTGATCTCTTCCTGTAGCCGCCGGTTCATGCACCCAAATTATGTGTTGCAACATATAATGTCAAGGAGGGAGACGACGACGTCGTGGCCGGCCGCTCGGCCCGTGGCTTGCACCGGCTCCGCGCGTCCACCCGTGGCGCGAAGCCGGTCTTCCGGGAACCGAGGGAGGAGGTCGATCATGACGAGTGCTCGTGGATACGATTGGGAGTGGCGGCCGCGTGGTCCGTCGGCGCCCCGGCGGATCGAGGGGCGAGGCGTGGGGGCGGGGTATCGTGGCCGGGGGCGGGGTGGCGAGTGGTACGACCGGGAGTACCGGTATCGCCCCCGGTCGGGTGGCGCCCCACGTCGTCGTCTGGATCGGGGCGAGGAGTATGGTTCGTACGACGTCGTCTACCGGCCGTACGGGCGCCGTCCCGCCCCGTCCTATCACGACCCGTACTTCGCCGCGCCCTCGCACCGCCGTGCCCGCGAGCCGCGCCGACCCTGGCCGGTCCACTGGCATCCGGAGGCGTGGTGGTACGCCATCGGTCCCGAGCCCCTCGCGGACTACGATTGGGCGTACGGCTCGGGCCGCCCCGAGCGTTACGGGTGGACGGGCGAGACGGGGCGTGGCTGAGGGGCTCCTGGAGGGTGGCCGGGCGAGGGCGCGTGGCGGATGGCGGTGTTCACCTGCCTGATCGTGGTTTGCGTCGATCGGCTGGCGGAATGCGCCTATCCGATGGTGGCTTGCGGCTATCCGCTGGCGGATTGCACCTGTCCGAACGGCGGTCGCGCGTTATATTTGGAGTCGATCGCCGGCGAGGCGTCGTTGCGGGGGCGTGCCCCGTTATGTCGCATGGGCCGGCGAGTCAGGTGACCGACAGGCCGTAGGTCCGGTCCGGGGCGGAACTTGACACCTCGTGTTCGGCGTACTACATCGCTGATCCCACCTCTCCCCCGGATCGTTACCGGTGCCCGGCGTCTCCTCAGGGGGTGTGGCTGGCGCCGGGCAACCTCAATCGACGTACCGTTGGAGTCTCAGATGAAGAAGTATGCACTGGTAATGGCGCTCGGCGCCGTACTCGCCACCGCTGGTCAGGCCTCGGCCCAGGTCGCGTGGGATGCGCCGTTCCTCACACCGCCGCGGGTGGAGCCGGGGCTCGGCCTCTACCTCACCGATCCGGCGGCGGGCGACATCGGCTTC
>Ga0180216_1001953_pt1 | contig 17699 bp, 11 predicted proteins | sample eDN3rd37CBELigMG_FD_128879 | JGI IMG/M metagenome (GOLD analysis project Ga0180216, IMG submission 128879) | Enriched Miracle-Growth compost microbial communities from Emeryville, California, USA - eDNA 3rd pass 37_C BE-Lig MG (version 2)... ...
CGCACCGACCGCGACGTCCGCATCTTCTGGGACACGCTGGCCGCCGACATCAAGCGCCACGAGGAGCGCCATGTCGAGATCGCCAAGAACCATGGGCGCCAGCTGGAGCAGGCGTTGCTGGCCATCGACCGGCAGGATAACTGCAAGGATGCTGCGGCGAAGGCGAAGGACGTCACCGCCCGCATCCTCGCCAGCCATGACCGGGCGCAGGTGCAGTTCGACAAGGTCGAGGGCATCAACTTCGAAAGCCGCATCCTGCGGCTGCTGCACTACCGCATGGAGCGCATCGACGCCGGCAAGCTGCCGGGTTGATCCCGGCCGAAACCGGTAACAATTTCGGCAGGCTCCGCCGTCGCGTCTCGACACCGGCCCCGCGTTTCTGCTAGGTCGCGCCCGCTGTTTTCAGGAAACGCACGCCGGTTGGTAGTCCGGCAATCCCGCCTGCGGGATCCGAAGCCCGCCACGGTGCGCGGCCCACAGCCGGGTTGGAACGAATGCGCCCTGTCGATTCGCGGCCGGTTCGCGCGACGTCGTTCCAGATGGAAGCATGTAGGAAGCAGCCATGGACCGGATCGTACAGGACCAGAATACCGCCCCCGGCCGAACGCCGCTGAGCGAGGGCGAAAAGAACATCATCATCGCCGGCGTGCTTTTGTCGATGCTGCTCGCCGCGCTCGACCAGGCCATCGTGGCGCCCGCCATGCCGACCATCGGTGCCGCGCTCGGTCACGCCAGCTACCTGCCGTGGATCGTCACCGGCTATCTCCTGACCGCGACGGCGATGGCGCCGCTCTACGGCCGCATCTCGGACGTCTACGGCCGCCGGCCGACCATGTATGCGGCGATCCTGATCTTCCTCGCCGGCTCGCTCGTCAGCGCGCTCGCCACCAACATGCTGGTCCTCGTCGTCGGCCGCGCGGTGCAAGGCATCGGCGGCGGCGGGCTGTTCGCGCTGACGCAGACCGTCATCGGTGACCTCGTGCCGCCGAAAGAGCGCGCGCGCTATGCGGCGTGGATCTCCGGCACCTGGGCGGTCGCCTCGATCGCCGGCCCCCTGCTCGGCGGCATCTTCGCCGAACACCTCCACTGGTCGCTGATCTTCTGGATCAACCTGCCGCTCGGCGCGCTCGCCATGCTCATCATCAACAATCCGCTGAAGAAGCTGCCGGTGGCGGCCAGGGACCACAGCATCGACGGCTGGGGGGCGACCGTGCTCGTCGTGGCGACCGCCTTGCTGCTACTCGCGCTCAACTGGGGCGGCAGCACCTATCCGTGGTCGTCGCCGCAGATTCTCGGCCTGCTGGCGGCCTCGGCGTTGTCATGGGCGCTTTTCGCCGCCCGCCTCCTGCACGCGGCCGAGCCGCTGATCTCGCTGGAGGTGCTGTCGAACCGTATCGTGCTCGCCGGCACGCTTTCCATGTTCCTGCTGCAGGCGGCCAGCATCGGTCTTTCCGTCTACCTGCCCGTCTACCTGCAGGCGGTCCTCGGCCTGACGGCGGGCGAGTCCGGCATGGCGATGCTGGGATTGCTGCTGGGCACCGTGGCCGGCGCGACGACAAGCGGCAAGCTGGTCCCGCGGTTCGTCCATTACAAGCGCATCGCCCTGATCGGCATCGCCTTCGGCGTAATTTGCCTCGGCCTGTTCGCCCGGCTTGCCGGCAGTGCGTCGCTGACGATGGTGGAGGTGCTGACCACGCTGATCGGCTTCGGCATCGGCACGTCGTTCCCGGTCGCCACCGTCTCCGTGCAGAACGCCGTCGACCACGCGCATCTGGGCGTCGCCACCGGCGTGCTGACCTTCCTGCGTTCGCTGGGCGGAGCGCTCGGCGTCGCCGCCCTCGGCACCATCGCGCTCAGCCGCCACCTGCCGCTGGCAGGCGAAGGCATGGCCACCGGCGCCGCTCAGGTCACGGAAGGAAACGCCTTCGGCGTGATCTTCCTGTCCGCGGCGGCGATGCTGGCCGGCTCGTTCCTGATCCTGTGCCTGATGCCGGAAAAGCCGTTGCGCAGCGGCGCCCCGGTCGAAGCCCCGATGGTGGAATAGGTCTTAGCCCTGCCGCTCGGGCACCCTGACGACGAGACCGTCGAGTTCGTCGCGCACCTTGATCTGGCACGACAGGCGCGAATTGGGCTGCACCTCGTAGGCGAAGTCCAGCATGTCCTCTTCCATCGCTTCCGGCTCGCCCACGACGTCGGTCCATTCCGGATCGACATAGACATGGCAGGTCGCGCAGGCGCAGGCGCCGCCGCATTCCGCCTCGATGCCGGGCACCGCGTTGCGGATGGCGTTTTCCATCACGGTCGAGCCGTTTTCAGCCTCGACATCGAAGCACGTGCCGTCGAAGGCGATATAAGTCAGCTTGGTCATGCGTCACCTGAAGGGGAATTGCAGCCGAGATAATGGCTCCGCGCGACAAGTCAACTGCGGCGCAAAACCGCCCTGTGATGACGCATTTGCGGAAAGCGGTTCAATCGGCCACGAAGCGGCGATGCACTGGCCTTGCAGGATCGGGCGCTAACGGCTGATGGCTGCGACGAAATCGCGGACGCTGTCGATCAGCCCGCCGAGCCGCTTGAGCGCGCGGCCGTCCTGCGGATCGCGCTCGATCTCGGCCGCGCAGTCGGCGACGGCGAAGGCCCCGATGCCGCGCGCGGCCCCCTTCAGCCCATGTGCCAAAAAAAGACGCCGCTTGGCATCCGCTGCCGCGATTTCGTCGCGCACCGACAGCGCCTGCTGGACGAACAGGCCGAGCACCTCGCGCTCGAGGTCGCGGTCGCCCATCGTCTGGCGGGCAAGGTGGACGAGGTCCACGGGCCGGCCTGGCGACTGGCCGCAGGCTTCGCCGCCAGGCATCGAGAACGCCACGTCCGCTTGCTTACGCACCATCGTCTGCTCCTGCCGGACCATCGAAAACAAGGGCTTGAGGCTAGTTCGATCCGGTGGACGGCGGGTTAACGGCAGAAGGTGAAAAATGTTGGGCGACAGGCCTTCAGCTCACGCTTCCGTTAACCTTATATTTAAAGTTTTACGTATGTCGCCGAATGCATGTTTTCTTTACCCACCTGTGTCACTACGATACGCAGGGTCCATATCAGCCTCATGCGCGGGGGCAAAAAACGACAATAACAGGTCCCGCAGCAGCTAGTACAGGGTAGCGAAGGCATGGCAAAGAAAACAACGACAACAAAATCCCTCGACAACGAAGTGGCCAAGGAACTCGAGGCCGCGCTGGACATCGATCTCGCTTCCGACAGCGGCGATCTGGACATCGCCGCATCGATGGAGGACCTGGAAGCTCAGATTTCGCAGGCCGCCGAGGAGCTCGCGCGCGCCGGCCGCGCGGAGAAGCCCGCTGCCGCCAAGCCGGCTCCCGCCGAGGCCGAGCCTGCCCGGCCCGCCGCCAACCAATCCAGGCCTGCGGACCTGCGTCCCGTCGAGCCGCGTTCCAACGGCACCCAGCCGGCAGCGGCCTTCGCGCCTGCCAACGACGACCGCCAGAAGGATTACAAGTCCCTGCTGCACGGCCTCAACCGCCGCGCCTCCAACACCATCTATTGGATCGTCGCGCTGATCTCGGTGGTCTGGATCGCGGGCGCGGCTGCCCTTGCCCACCTGCTGTTCGGCCCGTTCATCTGGAACATCCGTACCCTCGACCAGCTGCTCGCCCGTCCCGAGCTGATCGGCGTCGCCGTCGCGGCAATCGTGCCGGTGGTGCTGTTCTGGGCCTTCGCCGCCATGGTGCGGCGCGCGCAGGACATGCGGCTTGCCGCGCAGTCGATGACCGAGGTGGCCTTCCGCCTCGCCGAGCCGGAGAATCTCGCCCAGGACCGCGTCATGATGATCGGCCAGGCCGTGCGCCGCGAAGTGGCCGCCATGGGCGAAGGCATCGAGCGCACGCTGGCGCGCGCCGTCGAGCTGGAAACCCTCGTCCACAGCGAGGTCAGCCAGATCGAACGCTCCTACTCTGAGAATGAGGCCCGCATCCGCCAGCTGGTCGACGGGCTGGGCAGCGAGCGCGAGGCGGTGGTCAACCATGCCGAGCGCGTGCGCGCCTCCATCGCCGGCGCGCACGAGACGTTGCGCGACGAGATCGGCGCCGCCTCCGATCGCATCCGCGAATCCATCATGGGCGCCTCGACCAACCTGTCGATGACGATCACCAATTCCGGCGACACGCTGATCGACCGCATCAACGAAAGCTCGATGTCGATCTTCGATTCGGTCGAGACCCGGCTGGATACGATCACTGAGCGCCTGTCGACCTCCGGCGAGGCCTTCGCTTCCCTGCTCGACACCCGCATCGCCAAGCTGACCGACACCACCGACGGCCTGACCCGCTCGCTGACCGACCTGCTCGACGACCGCACCTCCGGCATGGTCTCGCTGCTCGGCGGCGCCGCCCGCAACCTCAGCGCCGAGTTCGAAGCCAGCCTGAACGGCATCGAACGTACGCTCGCCGAGCGCGGTCAGGCCCTAATCGGCGAGTTCCAGACCCGCGCCGAGGCGCTCGACACCGGCACGCAGAAGCTCAACGCAGCGCTGGAGGCCCGCGCCCGCCAGATCAACGAGACGCTGGTCGAGCGCGCCAAGGAGATCAACAACGCCTTCACCACCGGCCAGCAGACCCTGTCGGCCATGATCGACGACGGCAAGACGCGCATCGGCGCCGACATGGCCGACATCGTCAACTCCACCTCCGCCATGCTGGAGGCGCGCGCCAGCGACTTCGCCGGCCGCATGGAGGCCGCGCGCCACACCGTCTCGCGCACCTTCGACGCCGACATCGCGCGGCTTGCCGAGGCCCGCGCCGGCATAGAGGAAGCCGTCGAGAACCACACCCGCAACCTCGCCGAAAGCAGCGAACGCATGGCCGCCGCCATGCATGCCGACCTCAGCAAGTTCGCCGAGGGCCGCGCCGAGATCGACGCCACCGTCACCGCGCAGGTGCAGAAGCTCGCCGAGGGCCGCAACCTGATCGCACGCGCGCTGGAGGAAGACCTGCGCAAGGTCAACGAAGCCCGCGCCGCCATGGATGCCTCGCTGGGCAGCCACCTGGAGCGCCTCGAAGAAGGTCGCGGCAGGCTTGCCGCCGCCTTGAACCAGGATGCCGACAAACTGACGCAAGCTCGTACGATCATTGATGAAATGGTCGCCGGTCACGTCGGAAAGCTGGCCGAGGGCCGCAACATCCTGTCGCGCGCCATGGAAGCCGACCTCGCCAAGCTGGCGGAAAGCCGCGCCGGCATCGACAGCCTCGTCGCCGGCCAGGTCGAGAAGATCGCCGAAGGCCGCGCGGTGCTGGCCAGGGCGCTCGAGGCCGACGCAGAGAGGCTGAAGAGCCTGATGGAAAGCCATTCCGTCAAGCTGGCCGAGGACCGCGGCGAACTGGGGCGGTCGCTCGAAAACGACCTCTCCAACATCAGGGCGCTGGTCGCCGACCATTCCGACAAGCTGGCGCAGGAACGCTCGCTGCTGTCGCAGACGCTGGAATCCGATCTCGCCAAGCTGGCCGAAAGCCGCTCCAGCATCGATGGGCTGGTCGCCGGCCAGGTCGAGAAGCTGGCCGAGGGCCGCGACATCCTCAAGCGCGCCATGGAATCCGATCTCAACACCATCCGTGGCGTCATCGGCGAGCAGTCGCAAAAACTCTCCGAAGACCGCTCGCAGTTCGCCCAGGTGCTGGAAAGCGATCTCCAGAAGGTCAACGAAATCGTCCATGGCCATATGGAACGGCTCGCCGCCGAGCGCGCCGCCCTGTCGCAGACGCTGGAATCCGATCTCGCCAAGCTGGCGGAAAGCCGCTCCAGCATCGACGGGCTGGTTGCCGGCCAGGTCGAGAAGCTGGCCGAAGGCCGCGACATCCTCAAGCGAGCGCTGGACTCCGATCTCAACACCATCCGTAGCGTCATCGGCGAACAGTCGCAGAAGCTGGTCGAGGATCGGGCGCAGTTCTCCAAGGTGCTCGAAGACGACCTCGGCGCCCTCAACCGCAGCGCCGAAGAACACAAGGCGCGCATCGCGGCTGAACGCGCCACCCTCTCGCAGGCGCTCGAATCCGACTTCAAGAACGTCGACGGCCTCGTGCAGGAGCATATGGACAGGCTGACCGTCGGGCGCGCTGCGCTGTCGAAGGCCATGGAGGATGACCTCGCCAAGCTGGCCGAAAGCCGTTCCAGCATCGACGGGCTGGTCGCCGGCCAGGTCGAGAAGCTCGCCGAAGGCCGCGACATCCTCAGGCGCGCGCTGGAGAACGATCTCCACACCATCGGCGGCGCCATGGAGGAGCAGGTGCAGAAGCTCCTCGACGGTCGCGCCAGGTTCGCCAGCAGCCTCGAAGACGATCTGCGGACCGTCAACGAACTGGTGAACAGCCACCAGGACCGCCTCGCCGCCGATCGTTCCACCCTGTCCCGCGCGCTGGAAGACGATCTCGCCAAGCTGGCGGAGAGCCGTGCAAGCATCGACGGGCTGGTCGCCGGTCAGGTCGAGAAGCTCGCCGAAGGCCGCGATATCCTCAAGCGCGCCCTTGAAGCCGACCTTGCCAAGATCGCGGAAAGCCGCGGCGGCATCGACGACATCATCGCCGGCCACGTCGGCAAGATCGCCGAAGGCCGCGATATCCTGGCCCGGGCGCTCGACGAAGACCTCGGCAAGCTTGCCGAGGTGCGCGGCGACATCGACCGCGCCGTCACCGGCCACATCGACCAGATCGCGGCGCGCAGCGCCCGCATCTCCGATGCCATCGGCGCCGACATCGAGAAGATGGAGGACGCCTTCAACCGCCAGACCGGCATCATTGAGGAACGCGCCGGCACCATGCAGCGGGCGCTGTCGTCCGGCGTGGACAACATCCGCGGCGTGCTGGAGCAGAGTGCGGTGTTCGTCGCCGGCGCGCTGCGCGAAAAGGTCATGGAAGTGACCAACGCCCTGCACGAGCAGGCCGGGATCGCCTTCAACGATGCCGACCGCAAGATAGCCGAACGCGCCGAGCAGACCTCTGCCGCTCTACTCGCCCGTGCCGAGGACATCGCCCGTACCTTCGAGGAGGCGGACGGTCGCATGGCGGCGCGCGCGCAGGACACGTCCAGCGCGCTCATCGCCCGCAACGAGGAAACGGCGGCGGAACTCGCCGCCCGGGCCGAGGCAATCGCCGCCACCTTCGACAGCGCCGACCAGAGGCTGGTGGCGCGTGCCGTCGAGACGGCGCAGTCGCTGGCCGCCCGCGCCGGCGACATCCTGCGCAACTTCGAGGACGCCGACCAGAAGCTCGCCCGGCGCATCAGCGAATCGGCCGAGGCGCTGGCCTCGCGTGCGACCGATCTCGGCCGCATCTTCGACGGCGCCGACGAGCAGCTGTCGCAGCGCATCGCCGAGGGCTCGCAGGCGCTTTCGGCGCGCGTCGCCGAGATCGGCCAGGTGTTCGACGACGCCGACGGCAGGCTCGCCTCGCGCATCGCCGAGACGGCGTCCACCATCGGCCGGCAGGCCGACCATATCGTCGGCGCCTTCTCCGAGACCGAGCAGCGCGTCGCCGAGCATGTGCGCCAGACCGGCGCCCAGCTCGCTGGCCATGCCCGCGACATCGAACAGGCGCTCACCGGCGCCGATGAGCGGCTGGCCGCGAGCGCCGAGACGACGGCCGCCCGCGTCGAAGAGCATGTCTCCAATGCCGAGAGCCGGCTGGCCCGCTCGGCCGAGACCATGGGCCAGAAGCTCGGCGAGCAGATCGCCGAGGCCGAAGGCCGGCTTGTGTCGCGCGCCAACGTGATCGCCGAAACCTTCACCGCGGTCGGCCAGCACATCGGCCAGAGCACGAACGACGCGGCAAAGACCATCGGCGCCAACACGCGCGAGCTGAATTCCATGCTGGCCTCGCGTTCGGCCGAACTCTCCAAGATCCTCGACGAGACGGCACGGCCGCTGGTCGAGCGCTTCGCGGCGGGCGGCTCCGAACTGCAACGCTCCATGGAGGAAGCGACCGAACAGGCGACCGAGAAGCTGCGCCGCGAGAATGCGGCGCTGGTCGACGCCATCGCGTCCCGCACCGCCGAGACGCTCTCGGCGGTCGATGGCGCGCGCTCGACGCTGGCCGACAACGTGACCGACCTGATCGAGCGCATGACGGCCTCGTCCAGCCAGTTGGGCGCGCTGATCGAGAAGGCCGCCACCAATCTCGGCCAGGTCGAATCGCAGCTTACCGGCTCGACGCAGAGCTTCGCGGCGACCACCGAAAAGGCCGCGCAGACGTTCGCCAGCTCGGCGCGTCTGGTCGATTCCAACACGACCAGGCTTACCGAACTGTCGTCTGCGACCTTGCGCGAGGTGGCCTCCATCGCCACCCGCTTCGACGAGCACAGCCGGCTTTTGGCCAGCGCATCGGACCTGCTCTCCTCCGCCCAGAGCAATCTGGAGCACACGCTGGAGCGGCAGTCCTCGCTGGAAGACCTCGCCGTCGGCCTGGTCAAGAAGTCGGAAGACCTGGAAAAGGTCATGCGCTCCTTCGAGGGCCTCGTCGGCAAGACGCTGGAGAATGCCGAGGGCAGGACGCTGGAATCGGCCGACAAGATCCGCACCGCCATCGGCGAGGCGATCGAGTCCGCGACGCAGCGCTTCGCCAGCGCCACCGAAGAGATGCGCCATACCGCCAAGTCCATCAAGAGCGAGCTCGATCTCACCCGCGCCGAATTGCGCAAGGGCGTCATCGAGATGCCGGAAGAGGCCAAGGAATCCACCACGGCCATCCGTCGCGCCGTTTCCGAGCAGATCAATGCCTTGAAGGAACTGTCGGAGATCGTCGCCAAGTCGGGCCGCAGCGTCGACGTTTCGCCGCCGCGTGGCCAGCGCCCTGCCCCGCAGACGTTGCGCGGCGCCGCCGAACAGCAGCGCCGCCCGGCGGCCCCGCCCGCCCAGCCGGTGCGCCCGGCCCCGCAGGCTCCGGCCGGCGACGGCATGCGCGGTACGCTCGAACTCGAGCGGCAGCGCGAGACGGCTCGTCCGCAGCAAGGCGGCTGGGTGCAGGACCTGCTCGCCGGCGCCTCGCAGGACGATGCCGCAAGGCCGGCGGCGACGCCGCGCACCGAAGCGCCGCGCCCGGCTCCCGCCCAGCGTTCGCCGCTGCATGTGGTCGAATCGCTGAACTCGCTGTCGGTCGACATCGCCCGGGCCATCGACCATGAAGCCTCGATCGAGCTGTGGAACCGTTACCGCAAGGGCGAGCGCGATGTCTTCACCCGCCGGCTCTACACGCTGAAGGGCCAGCAGACGTTCGACGAGATTCGCCGCAAGTACCAGAGCGAGCCGGAATTCCGCGCCGCCGTCGACCGGTACTGCGACGACTTCGAGAAGCTGTTGAAGGACGTCTCGCGCAACGACCGCGACAACATGATGACGCAGACCTATCTCACCTCCGATACGGGCAAGGTCTACACCATGCTGGCGCATGCCGGCGGCCGGTTGCGGTAGACGCATCGGCAGAAAGACCGAGACCAAAAAAGGCGGGAAAAATTCCCGCCTTTTTCTTTTCCCTACAGGTCGCGCAGGTGCGTCAGATGACCGAATCCGTCCAGCGCACGATGTCGGCGGCCGCCTTGCCGAAGGCGGCGTCCAGCGCATCGACATAAGCCTTGTTGCCGGAGCCTGCCACGGGTGCGTTTGCGCTGAAGCTCCTGGCGGCGCGGACCTCGCCGTTGCGGTCGTTGAGCAGGCGCACGAAGATCTCCACCTCGGCGCGCTCGCCCTGGTCGGCACGGATCTCGAAGGAGCGGATCTCGCTGATGACTTGGTAGTCGATCGCCAGTCCCTCGCCCGGCTTGCCGACGCCGGCGAAGCTGCCGGCGTTCTGGAAGGTCTGCGCCAGCCGCGCCTGCACGATCAGCGGCAGCCGGTCGGCCCATTGTGCGCCCTTCAGGTACTGGATCGCGCGTGCGCCGGTCTTGATGACGATGTTCTGGCCGTCCAGCGCCTTCAGCGCCGCAGGCTCGGCGATGAGGATCTGGCGGCGGCTGTGGCGCTGCGCCGCGACCTGCGGCGCCGACAGTTCGAACGTGTCGAGCGGCGCGGGGCCGCCTCCCGGCAGGGCCGCGCATCCGCCGAGCCCCAAGGCCAGCGCAAGTGCGATCGTTGGAAAGGTCTTGGACTTCACGCGCGATCCCCGTTGCCGCAAGTCTCGGCCGGCCCCTCCCGGCGGCTCATGTTCTTGGCCGTGGCGCGCAGCAAAGTCAACGCCGCGTCCTGCCGTCGTACTGGCGCACCTCGCCGTCGCCGCCCGAAAGGATGCGCTGCGGGTTGCGTTGCAGGTCCGTCACAGCCTGCTCGATGCGGTTGATCGAACGGCGGCTGTCCTGCACCAGCGCGTTGACGTTGCGCAGGCCCTCGCCCGAGAAGCGCGCCAGGTTGTCGGTAATGGTGCCGAGACGCGCATTCAGCGTATCGGCCACCTGCTTGAAAGATTTCAGCGTCTCGCGCGCATCGGCCATAACCCCGTTGGCCTCGCCCGAGCCCAGCAGGTTGTCCACCTTGACCAGAATGCCGTCGACCCGCACGGAGGCATTGTTGAGGCGTTCCGCAAGCTGCTTGGCATCGCTGATCGTCTGGTCGATATCGTCCGCGCGGTTGGCGAACTTGTGCGTCACCTCGGCGATGTCGGCCGCCGCCTGGTTGGCGTTGTCGCTGGCCTTGTTGATATTGGCCAGCGCCTGCCTCACGTCCTGCGGGTCGATGCTGTCGAGCACGCCGTCCACCTTGGCCAGCGTGCCTTGCGTCTTCTGGGCGAAAGCGTTGATCGAGCCGACGGCGGTATCGACCTTGCCGAGCACCGCGTCGAAGCGGTCGCTGGTCGCCTTCAGGTTCTTCGTCGTGCCGTCGATGTTGGCGACGATCTCCTTGACCTTGTCGCGGTCCACGGCGGTCAAGAGATCCTGCGCAGCCGACAGCGTGCCGTCGAGCTTGCCCGAAACGCCCTGCAGCGTTTCCGAAAGCGAGGAGACGCTGGCAAGGAACTTGTCGACGCCGTCGGAATTGCGCGCCAGCGCGTCGGAGAATTTCTGCGCGTTCTGCACGGTCTGGGTCAGCGGGCCACGCACGTCGGTCGCAAAGCCCTCAAGTTCCGAGATCACCTTGTCGGCGCGCGTGAAGATGTCCTGCGCGGTCTGCAGGAGATTGGTGACGGCGGAAGGATTGGCGACGATCTCGGCCACCTTGCCTTCCTCTTCGGCCTCGTCGAGCAACTTGGGCTCCTTGGGATCGGCGCCCTTCAATTCGATATTGGCCTGCCCGGTCAGCCCGGCCAGCCCGATATCGGCCTGCGTCGACTTGGTGATCGGCGTCATCCGGTCGACCTCGGTGTCGGCGATGGCGACTGTCGGGTTGCTGACATCGATGTAGACGCGGCGCACGTCGCCCACCTTGACGCCGTTGAACATGACGAAGCTGCCGCGTCCGAGGCCGGAGGCGGACCCCGGTATGCGCACGCGCAAAAGCACCGTCTCGCCCTTGTCGCCGATCGCCGCCGTCCAGTAGACGAAGCCGAACGCCGCCAGGATCGCGACCAGCGTGAAGATGCCGACGATGACGTAGTTGGCCCTGGTTTCCATTGCGCCCTAGCTTCTATGCCCGCGCCGCAAGATCAAGCTGCCGCGCCCGTTTTCCGCGGAAATACGATTTCACCCATGGTTCCTCGCTTTTCAGCATGTCCTCGATCGTGCCTTCGACCAGGATTTTCTTGTTGCCGAGCACGGCCACGCGGTCGCAGGCGGTGAACAGCGAATCGAGGTCGTGCGTGACCATGTAGACGGTGAGGTCCATCGTGTCGCGTAACTTGACGACGAGTTCGTCGAACTCGGAAGCGCCGATCGGGTCGAGGCCGGAGGTCGGCTCGTCGAGGAAGACGACATCGGGGTCCAGTGCCAGCGCGCGTGCCAGCGCCGCGCGCTTGACCATGCCGCCGGAAAGCTCGGACGGGAATTTCCGCGCCGCATCCGGCGGCAGGCCGACCAGTTCGATCTTGAGCAGCGCCAGTTCATCCATCAGCGCCTTCGGCAGGTCGAGATATTCACGCATCGGCACCTGCACGTTCTCCAGCACCGTCAGGGCGGAAAACAGCGCGCCGTGCTGGAACAGCACGCCCATCCTCATGTCGATGCGCAGCCGCTCGACATCGCTTGCCTTGTCGACGTCGACGCCGAACAGCTCGATCGTGCCGGCCTGCTTCTTGTTGAGGCCGAGAATGGTGCGCAGGAGCACCGACTTGCCGGCGCCCGAGGCGCCGACGAAGCCGAGGATCTCGCCACGGTGGATATCGAGCGAAAGCTTGTCGAGGATGACCTTGTCGCCGAAGGCGACGGTGATGTCGCGCGCCGAGATGACGATCCCGTCACTCTCGGCGCCATTCAGGCCAGCCTTTTCTTCTGCAATGGCCATGTCAGAACTCGATGGCTGCGTAGAAGATGGCGAACAGGCCATCGAGGATGATGACGATGAAGATCGACTTCACCACCGAAGCCGTCACATGCAGGCCAAGCGATTCGGCGCTGCCCCCCACTTTCATGCCCTCCACCGAAGCGATCGTACCGATGATCATGGCCATGAACGGCGCTTTTATGAGGCCGGCGAAGATGGTGCTGAGGTCGATGGCGGCGCGCAGCCGATCGATGAAGGCGGCCGGCGGAATGTCGGAATAGAGCCAGGCTGCCATCATGCCGCCGCCGAGGGCGGCGAAATTGGCCAAAATGGTCAGGCACGGCACGCCGATGACCAGCGCCACCAACCGTGGAAACACCAGGACGCCGATGGGGTTGAGGCCGATGACCTTCAGCGCGTCGACCTCCTCGCGCATCTTCATAGAGCCGATCTCGGCGGTGATCGCGCTGCCCGAGCGGCCGGCGATCATGATAGCCGTCATCAGGACGCCGAGTTCGCGCAGCACCAGCACGCCGACGAGGTCGACCACGAAGATGTCGGCGCCGAAATAGCGCAGCTGATAGGCGCCCTGCTGGGCGACGATGGCGCCGACGATGGCCGACATCAGCACAACGACGGGAATGGCGCCGACGCCCATGCGGTCGATCTGGTTGAAGATCGCCGCCGGGTTGACCGCGTGGCCGCGGCCGAGCTTCATCTGCGCGCCCCGGATGGTGGCGCCGAGGATGTTCATGGCGGCGATGAAATCGTCCAGCATCTCGTAGACGCGGCGTCCGATCGCCTCCAGCGCGCGGATTACGATATTGGGCGGCCGCTCCGGCGGCGTGTCGTCGTTGCGCCGCGCCGCCTCGCCAACGGCGTCGAGCAGGATCGACGTGATCTTGCTCTGGCCCTGCACCTGGACCTCGACACCGCGCTTGCGGTTGGCTTCCGTCAGCCGGTCGATCAGCCAGGCGCCGGCCGTGTCGATCTTTTCTATTCCCGAAAGGTCGAGCGCCAGCGTCTTGAATCCGCTTCGCTTTTCGATCGCGCGCATATCGGCGTCGACATCGGCGACTGTACGCGTTGTCCAGGTGCCGGCCAGCGCGCAGCCGAGCACGTCGCCGTCCTCGCCGACGGCGAGGCGCGCCCGCCGGCCGATTGGCGTCTCCCCGCTTGCATCCGACTTGCCGATCGTCAACATGGCACCTGTTTAGCCTGACAGGCCCCGCCTGTCGATTTGCGCCCCGGCCCCGACGGGGGCAGCGGAGGAAGAAAAACATGGTGCGTGGCATTTCGGTCGACAAGGAAAGCTTCCCCATCGCCGGAACCTTCACCATCTCGCGCGGCTCCAAGACCGAGGCCGAGGTGGTGACCTGCACGATCAGCGAGGACGGCCACGCCGGCCGCGGCGAATGCGTGCCCTACCGCCGCTATGGCGAGACGCTGGAAGGCGTGGTCGCGGCAATCGAGGCGATGCGAAGCGCCGTCGAGGACGGCATCGGCCGTTCCGAACTGCTCGGCGCCATGCCGGCGGGCGCGGCCCGCAACGCCATCGACTGCGCCTTGTGGGACCTGGAGGCCAAGAGGACCGGCGCGGCCGTCTCCGAACGGCTGCGCCTTGCGCCAAGGGCGCTGGAAACCGCCTATACGCTCTCCCTCGGCACGCCCGAATCGATGGCCGCGCAAGCGCGCGAAAACGCGGCGCGGCCGCTGCTCAAGGTCAAGATCGGCGGCGGCGACGGCGACATCGAGCGCATCCGCGCCGTGCGGCAGGCCGCCCCGGTAAGCCGCCTCGTCCTCGACGCTAACGAAGGCTGGACGGACGAAACCGTGGCAGCCAACCTCGCCGCTGCGGCCGAACTCGGCGTCACGCTGGTCGAGCAGCCCTTGCCCGCCGGCCATGACGGCATTCTCGCTACGATCGCCCATCCGGTGCCGGTCTGCGCTGACGAAAGCGTGCACGAGGCGAAGGACCTCGCTGCGCTGAAGGGCCGTTACGACGCCGTCAACATCAAGCTGGACAAGGCCGGCGGCCTGACGGAGGCGCTGAGATTGCGCGACGAAGCGCGCCGGCTGGGATTCGGCGTCATGGTCGGATGCATGGTCGGCACCTCGCTCGCCATGGCGCCGGCCGTGCTGCTGGCGCAGGACGCCGATTTCGTCGATCTCGACGGCCCGCTGCTCCTGGCGCTCGACCGCGTCCCTGGCCTGACCTATCAGGGCTCGCTGGTTTCACCGCCCGAGCGCGGCCTGTGGGGTTGAGCGGGCGGCGAGGCGGATGAGCACGAAACCGGCCAGCGCCACCGGAACCATGGCGTAGCCGCCGTCGAAGCCGAAACGCGCATAGAGCGGTCCAGAGGCCAGCGTCGCCACTGCGGTGAAGAAATAGTTCGAGAAATAGGCGATGCCTTGCGCCGCGCCCGTCTGCCTGTCGGCGACCGTCTCGCCGATCATCTTCTGCAGGCCGATCAGCACCAGCGCGGTGGAAACCGCATGCAGCGCCTGCACGGCGAAGAAGCCCGGCACGCCGAGGCCGAACGGCCAGATCAGCGGGAACAACGCCCAGCGCAGCGCCGCCCCCACGGCTGCCGCCAGGATGAGCGTGGCCACCGGAACCTTGCCGAACAGGCGGTTGAATCCGAAGAACATTCCGACCTCGGCCACCACCGCGAAGGCCCACAGCATGCCGATGACGGAGTCGCTGATGCCGATCGAGCGCCAGTAGATCGAGGCGAAGCTGTTGATGAAGGAATGGCTGGCGATGACGACGCCGGCGCCGAGCACGAAATAGAGGAAATAGCCGTTGAGCAGGCGCGGCGCCGCCTCCTGCATCCCGGTCGCCGACAGCGGCGAGGCAAGGCGCGGCGGACCGAGACGGGGTGCTGCAAGACCGACGACGAGCGTCAGGCAAAAGGCGCCGAAAACCAGCACAGGCACAGCGTCGGCGCCGGTGGCGGCGAGGATGAAGCCGCCGACGAGATTTGCCAGCAGGAAGGAGATCGAGCCCCAGATGCGCATCGCCGTGTAATTGGCACCGAAACGGCGCACGCCCGAAAGCGCCAGCGAATCGGCGATCGGCGAATGCGGCGTCCACACCGCCGCCAAAAGCAGCGAGACGGCAAGAACCACGGCGTAAGTGGGCTTCAGGAAATAGCCGGCAGAGACGACCGCCGAGGCCGCGACCAGCAGGTTATAGACATTGGCCCTGTCGCGCGCCCTGTCGGCGAGCGCGGTGAAGACCGGCGTCGTCGCCACGCGCAGGAACATGGGCGCCGACAGGATGACGGCGATCTCCTGCGGGCCGAAGCCGTGGCGCTCCAGCCAGAGCGGAAAATAGGGAACGTAGATGCCGCCGGGAATGAGCAGCGTGAAGAACATCGCCGCCAGCCTCAGCTCGAAATAGCGAGGCTTGACCTTCTGTTCGGGCGAAAGCGGCGGCAGCGACATCCGGGAATTTCCGTGGCGACTCAAGCCGCATGGCCGGCACCAGTTCGCCCCATATCATGCCCGAAAATCGCGCGGAATGGGCGATCAGGCAGTTTTTGATTCGATTCAGACCCATTGTTCGCTTCGCATCGTCTTGGCTCACACCGGCTCATGCAACAGTGCTCGGCAGTTGCGCTTGGTCCAGCGCCAAGGGTAGCTTGGCGCCGCCAAAAGGGAGAACGTTCGCCATGGATCTCGGTATACGCGGCCGCAACGCCATCGTCTGCGCGTCCAGCAAGGGGCTTGGCCGAGGCTGCGCCATGGCGCTTGCGGAAGCGGGCTGCAACCTCGTCGTCAACGGGCGTGACGCCGCGCTGTTGGCGAAGACGGCCGCCGAAATCCGCGAGCGTTACAAGGTGACCGTCACCGAGGTGGCCGGCGACGTGTCCGACCCGAAGGTGCAGAAGGCGCTGCTCGACGCCGGCTTCGAACCCGACATCCTCGTCAACAACAACGGCGGCCCGCCCTTCCGCGATTTCCGCGAACTCGACCGCGAAAAGATCCTCGCCGGCGTCACCAACAACATGGTCACGCCTATCGAACTGGTGCAGGCTGTCATCGACGGCATGGCGGCGCGCGGCTTCGGCCGCATCGTCAACATCACCTCGCTGTCGGTCTACACCCCGCTTGCCGGCCTCGACCTGTCGTCGGGCGCGCGCGCCGGGCTGACCTCGTTCCTTGCCGGCGTTGCCCGCACCGTCGCCGACAAGAACGTCACCATCAACAACCTCCTGCCCGGCAAGCTGGACACCGACCGGCTGCGTGGGCCGCACGAACCGGGTTCGGTCGAGGACCCGGCAGCGGCAGCGGCGCGCAAGGCGCGCATTTCGGCCGACATTCCGGCAAAGAGGCTGGGCACGCCGGAGGAATTCGGCCAGATCTGCGCCTTCCTCTGCTCTGTGCATGCCGGCTACCTCACCGGACAGAACATCCCCGTCGACGGCGGGCTCTACGTGAGCGCCTTCTGAGGTCGGCGTCAGCACGAACTTTCCGGCTGAAAATATTGAAACACTTTCACTTTTTCGCCTTTCACGCCGATCGCGCATTTGCCGCCTCGAAAACGCCCCGCTGCGTGCTAAAAGGAACAAAAGGCTGATAGCGCGGGGACCGAGATGAAGGGTGAAAACAAGAAACCGGCGCGTTCCGACCTCGACGAGGCGGCGCTTTTCTTCCACAAGCACCCGACCCCCGGAAAGCTGGAAATTCAGGCCACCAAGCCGCTCGGCAACCAGCGCGACCTGGCGCTGGCCTATTCGCCAGGCGTCGCCGCCCCTTGCCTCGCCATCCAGGACGACCCGGCGCTCGCGGCAGACTACACCAGCCGCGCCAACCTCGTCGGCGTGGTGTCGAACGGCACGGCCGTGCTCGGCCTCGGCAACATCGGTCCGCTCGCCTCCAAGCCGGTAATGGAAGGCAAGGCCGTGCTGTTCAAGAAGTTCGCCGGCATCGACGTCTTCGACATCGAGATCGACGCGCCCGGAATCGATGGCATGGTCGAGACCATTTCGGCGCTCGAACCCACTTTCGGCGGCATCAACCTGGAGGACATCAAGGCCCCCGAATGCTTCGAGGTGGAGGAACGGCTGAAGGCGCGCATGAGCATCCCTGTGTTCCATGACGACCAGCATGGCACCGCCATTATCGTGGCGTCGGCGGTGCTGAATGCGCTGGAACTGGCCGGCAAGGAGATCGATAAGGTCAAGATCGTCACCTCCGGCGCGGGCGCGGCCGCGCTTGCCTGCCTCAACCTTCTGGTTTCGCTCGGCGCCAGCATCGACAACATCTGGGTCACCGACCGCCACGGCGTCGCCTA
>Ga0180216_1001954_pt1 | contig 17692 bp, 18 predicted proteins | sample eDN3rd37CBELigMG_FD_128879 | JGI IMG/M metagenome (GOLD analysis project Ga0180216, IMG submission 128879) | Enriched Miracle-Growth compost microbial communities from Emeryville, California, USA - eDNA 3rd pass 37_C BE-Lig MG (version 2)... ...
CGCAGATCCTCAAGCATCGCGGCGCGCGCACGCGGCCCGGTCATTACTACGGCCCCTTCGCCAATGCCGGCGCGGTGAACCGCACCATCAACGCGCTGCAGCGCGCGTTCCTGCTGCGCTCCTGTTCCGACAGCTTCTTCGAGAGCCGCACGCGGCCGTGCCTCTTGCATCAGATCAAGCGCTGCTCGGCGCCGTGCACCCGCGAGATCGACTTCGCCGGCTATTCGGAGCTGGTGCGCGAGGCGAACGCGTTTCTGTCCGGCAACAGCCAGTCGGTGCAGAAGGAACTGGCCGCGGAGATGGACAAGGCGTCCGCCGCGCTCGACTTCGAGCATGCCGCGATCTTCCGCGACCGCCTTGCGGCATTGTCGGCGGTGCAGTCGCATCAAGGCATCAATCCGCGCAGCGTCGAGGAGGCGGACGTCTTCGCCGTGCACCAGGCCGGCGGCTACACCTGCATCGAGGTCTTCTTCTTCCGCACCGGACAGAACTGGGGCAACCGCGCCTATTTCCCCAAGGCCGACCGGGCGCTCGCCGAAGGCGAGGTGCTGAGTGCCTTCATGGCGCAGTTCTACGACGACAAGCCGCCGCCGCGGCTCGTGCTCGTGTCGCACGATTTCGAGGAGCGCGCCTTGATGGCCGATGCGCTCACGACCAAGGCCGGGCGCAAGGTCGAGGTCAGCGTGCCGCTGCGCGGCGAGCGCAAGGAACTGGTGCAGCACGCGCTGGCCAATGCGCGCGAAGCCTTGGGGCGCAAGCTCGCGGAAACGTCCTCACAGCAGAAGCTGCTCAAGGGACTGGCCGAGACGTTCGGCCTGCCGCGCGAGCCGCGCCGCATCGAAGTCTACGACAACAGCCACATCGCCGGCACCAATGCGGTCGGCGGCATGATCGTCGCGGGTCCGGAAGGCTTCCGCAAGAACCAGTATCGCAAGTTCAACATCCGCTCGACCGACCTCACGCCGGGCGACGACTACGGCATGATGCGCGAGGTGCTGCAGCGGCGGTTCAAGCGCCTCCTGGCGGAGGCGCCGCGGGCCGCGGGCACTGAGCAACCCTCACCCCTTGCGGGCGAGGGTGGCGAGCCGCGCAGTGGCGAGCCGGGTGAGGGGTCTGCGTTCGTTATTGGCACCGGCCCCTCGCCCGCCCTTGCTTCGCTCGGGCACCCTCTCCCGCAAGGGGAGAGGGAAAGAGAGCAATTGGCGCCCGATGAGCACATCGAGAGCGACGAGCGCGACGAATCCCCCTGGCCCGATCTCGTCCTCATCGACGGCGGCCAGGGGCAGCTCAAGGTCGCCTACGACACGCTGACGGAGATGGGCATCACGGATGTGCCGCTGGTGTCGATCGCCAAGGGCATGGATCGCGAGGCCGGGCGCGAGACCTTCTTCATGCCGGGCAGGGCGCCGTTCAAGCTGCCGCCGCGCGATCCGCTTCTCTATTACATCGAGCGTTTGCGCGACGAGGCGCATCGCTTCGCCATCGGCTCGCATCGCGCGCGCCGCAAGAAGGACATCCGCGAGGCCGGCCTGCAGGAGATCCCGGGCGTCGGCCCGACGCGCAAGCGTGCGCTGTTGCGGCACTTCGGCACCGTCAAAGCGATCGAGCGCGCGTCGCTGCCCGACCTCGCCAACGTGCCTGGAATTAATGCGGAGACCGCGCGGAAGATATATGAGTTCTTCCACGAACAGGGGGCGCGCTAACCTCGATCCGTCATCCTGAGGTGCGAGCGTGCGCAGCACGCGAGCCGCGAAGGATGACGGGCATGGTCGGGGCCGTCGCCTTTCGAGGCTCGCCTACGGCGAGCACCTCAGGGTGACGGGACAGATTCAGAAAAGACTAGGGGTAGGGAATGATCATCAAGAGCCAAGAAGACGTCACGCCGAAAGTCATCGATGCGTACAAGAACATCGAGGACCCGCGCCTGCGCGAGATCGTCGCGTCCTTGGTCAAGCATCTGCACGCCTTCGCGCGTGACGTTCATCTGACGGAAGAGGAATTCCACGCGGCGACGCGCATCATCGCCAAGATGGGGCAGATGACCAACGACACCCACAACGAGGTGGTGTTGATGGCCGGCTCGCTCGGCTTCTCGGCGCTGGTGTGCCTGCTCAACAACGGCAACAACGGCCAGACCGAGACGACCGCCAATCTGCTCGGGCCGTTCTGGCGGCTGAATTCGCCGCGCACGGAGAATGGCGGCTCGCTGGTGCGCTCGCCGACGCCCGGCCCGGCGATCTTCGTCAATTGCCAGGTGAAGGATCAGGCCGGCCAGCCGATCGCCGGCGCCGAAGTCGACGTCTGGCATTCCTCGCCGGAAGGCTTCTACGAGCAGCAGGACCCCAAGCAGGCCGACATGAACCTGCGCGGCAAGTTCATCACCGATGCCGACGGACGCTTCTGGTTCCGCAGCGTCAAGCCGGCGGGCTATCCGATCCCGGTCGATGGGCCGGTCGGCGACCTCGTCCGCGCCGGCAAGCGCCACAATTTCCGTCCGGCGCATCTGCACTTCCTGATCTTCAAGGAAGGCTTCAAGACGCTGATCTCGCAGATCTACTCCAACGACGACGACAAGCTGGAGACGGATGTGCAGTTCGGCGTCACGCGCGCGCTGATCGCGAACTACATCCGCCGCACGGACAAGGCGCCGGCGCCGGACGTGACCGGGGAGTGGTACTCGCTCGATCAGACCTTCGTCATGGAGCCGGGCGTCGCCAAGCTGCCCAAGCCGCCCATCAAATAGCGGTGAGTCTTTTCGGCCCGCCGCGCCTGCGGCGGGCCGAAATCCATGCGCGAGGGCGCTTTGGCTCGCGGATTCCGGGCGCGCGGCCATTCGGCCCGAGCCCGGAATGACAGGTTGCCGATTCTCGCGGTTGACCTTCCGGGCCTCGGGGTGTTCCTTTGCCCGCATGAATGCCCTTAGTTCCAGGCCCTTGCCGGCGCGCCCGCTGGCGCTGCCGAACATTCTCACTTATGCGCGGATTGCCGCCGTTCCGGTGGTGGTCGGAATCCTGTTTTGGCAGAGCATATTCGGCGGGCCCTTGTGGCTGCGCTGGGTGGCGCTGGTCGTCTTCGTCGGCGCCGGTGTGACCGATTTCCTCGACGGCTATCTCGCGCGCGCCTGGCAGCAGCATTCCTCGCTCGGCCGCATGCTCGATCCGATCGCCGACAAGCTTCTGGTCTCGTCGTGCCTGTTGATGCTGGCGGCCGAGGAATCGGTCCGCGGCTGGACGCTGCTTGCCGCCGTCGTGATCCTCTGCCGCGAAATCCTGGTCTCGGGCCTGCGCGAATATCTCGCCGAGCTGCGCGTCAGTGTTCCGGTCACGCGGCTTGCCAAGTGGAAGACCAGCGCCCAGATGGTGGCGATCGGTTTCCTCATCGCCGGCGAGGCGGGCGACCAGATCGTGCCGGTGGTGAGCGAGGTCGGCATCGGCCTGTTGTGGGCGTCGGCCATCCTGACGCTCTATACGGGGTACGACTATATGCGCGCCGGCTTGCGCTACATGATCGACGAGAACGTATGAAGCTGCGCTATTTCGCCTGGGTTCGCGAACGCATCGGCAAGCCGGAGGAAGACATCGAGCTTCCGGCCAATGTGGCGACCGTCGCCGAGCTGATCGCTTGGCTCGCCGGACGCGGCGAGGAATATGCCTATGCCTTCGAGAACCCGAAGGTGATCCGCGCCGCCGTGAACAAGAGCCATGTAAAGCCGGATACCGTCATCACCGGCGCGGGCGAGATCGCGTTCTTCCCGCCGATGACAGGCGGCTAGCGGTTTCTAAGCTTGCCCCGTCACCCTGAGAGGATGGACGGCCGCCCCTGGAGGGCGCGGCCCGAATGACGAAAGTGCAATTCTGCACTACATTACGCCCATGACCGCGATCACCACCGTGCGCATCCAGCGCGAGCCGTTCGACGTCGCCGCAGAGGCCAGGAAGCTGACGCTCGGCCGCGACGATGCCGGCGCGGTCGTGACCTTCACCGGCATTTGCCGCGGCGCCGAAGGCGCCGAGCCGATCGCGGCGCTCACGCTCGAGCACTATCCGGGCATGGCCGAGGCGGAGATCGAGCGGCATGTCGAGGAGGCGGTCGCGCGCTGGCCGATCATCGGCGCGACGGTTATCCACCGCTACGGGCGCATGGTGCCGGGCGAAGACATCGTGATGGTCGTAACGGTGTCCTCGCACCGCGAAGCGGCTTTCGCCGCGGCCGAGTTCCTGATGGATTACCTCAAGACCCGCGCACCGTTCTGGAAGCAGGTTGAAAAAGCCGATGGTAAAACCTGGGTCGAGGCGAAGGCCACCGATGACGCCGCGGCTGAGCGCTGGACAGCGCCGGGTCGTGCTGCCGCGGAGTGAGCAGAAGGCGCTATACTGAAGCGCCGGAGGACAAGATGATTCCCTTTATGCTCGCGGCGGTGGCCGTCGTGGCGCTCGGATTGAGCGAGGCGCCCGCCGCGCAGGTTTCCTATTACGACGTGCCCAAGGGCGCCCACCCGCACGATGTCGCGCCGGCGCCCGATGGCCGGGTCTGGTACACGGCGCAGCATCAGGGCGCGCTCGGCATCCTCGATCCGAAGACGCGCAAGACCGTGCAGATTCCGCTCGGGCAGGGCGCGGCGCCGCACGGCGTCATCGTGGGGCCGGATCGCGCCGCCTGGATCACCGAAGGCGGCCTCAACGCGATCGTCCGCGTCGATCCGGAAACGCACGCCGTGCAGGTCTATCCGCTGCCGGCGAACTTCCCGGCTGCGAACCTCAACACCGCGACATTCGACCGCAAGGGCATTCTCTGGTTCACGGGCCAGTCCGGCGTCTACGGCCGCGTCGATCCGGCGACCGGCAAGGTCGACGCCTGGAAGGCGCCGCGCGGGCCGGGGCCTTACGGCATCACGACGACGCCGAACGGCGAGGTCTGGTACGCCTCGCTGGCCGGCGACCACATCGCCAAGATCGACACGGTGAGCGGCGACGCGCTGGTCGTCGCGCCGCCGCGGCCGGGCGTCGGGCCGCGCCGCATCTGGTCCGACTCCAAGGGCCTGCTCTGGGTGAGCTTCTGGAATTCCGGCGAGATCGGCCGCTACGATCCGCAGGCAAAGTTCTGGAAGGTCTGGAGCCTGCCGAAGAGCAAAGGCGGCTGCTACGCCATCTATGTCGACGACAAGGACAAGGTCTGGGTGACCGACTTCATGGCCAACGCCATCCACCGTTTCGATCCGGTGACGGAGCGTTTCGACACGTTCCCGAGCAACAGGAACGGCGCCTCGGTGCGCCAGCTGCTCGGCCAGCACGGCGAGGTCTGGGGCGCCGAGTCCGGTAACGACCGGCTCGTGGTGGTGCGAGACTGACATGCGCCGCCTCGCGCGCCGCGATGTGCTGCGGGCGATGGCGGGGGCACTCGGCTGCGCCGTGGTGGCGCGGCCTTCGAGCGCGGGCGAGACGCGCATCGGCACGCTGATCGCGGGCGCCAGCGCGCTGCCGACGGTCGCCGACCGCATCGACTTCATTTCCCATGCGCTGCTCGGTCTGCCCTATCGCGGCTTCACGTTGATCGGCGGGCCGCACAAGCGCGAAGAGTTCGTCATCCGTGACGACGGCTTCGATTGCGTCACCTTCTGCGAGGCCGTGCTCGCCGCCGCGCGGGTGACGCGGCCGGTCGACTTCGAGGCGGCGCTGCGCCGGATACGCTATCGCAACGGCTGGATCGACTGGCGCGAACGCAATCACTATTTCTCCGACTGGTCCGAATTCAACATCGCCAACGGCGTCTGCCGGGCGGTGATGCTGCCGGGCGGCGTCGCCATCGATAAGCCGCTCACCTACGAGCGCGGGCTGGAGCCCCGGCGCGCATTGTTCACGGCGATTCCGCGCGCGAGCCTTGCCGCGCACAGCGATCGCCTGGCGACGGGCGATATCATCGGTTTTCTCTCGGAGCGGCCGGGGCTCGATTACTTCCACACCGGCTTCATCGTCGTATCACCCGGCGGCAGGCTGTTGCTGCGGCACGCCGCGCAAAGCCGCCGGCGCGTGTTGGACGAGAGCCTCGCGCGCTTCATCGCCCGCACTCATGTGAAGCGCGTGACGGTGCTGCGCCCGCAGGAGCCGTGGGTCGACAGCGCGGTGGTTTGAGTCAATCGAACGGTGAGGCCGAAAAAAATATGGCCGGGACGAGCCCGGCCATGACGCTTGAAACGCGGTGCGTGAGAGCCGATCAGGCCGCGGCCGCCTTGGGGAGCACTTCGGCGCTGTAGTCTTCCATCAGCTGCTTGGTGATGCCGCCCGGCGTGAAGTTCCACTGGGCGATCTCCGCCACCGCGGTGACCTCAGCGGCCGACCCGGTGATGAAGCACTCGGACATCTCCTCGAGCTCATACGGCATGATGCGGCGTTCGATCACCTCGATGCCGCGCTGACGCGCGAGGCCGATGACGGTCTGCCGCGTGATGCCGTCGAGGAAGCAGTCGGCGATCGGCGTGTGGATCTTGCCGTCCTTGACGAAGAAGATGTTGGCGCCGGTGCATTCGGCGACGCGGCCTTCCCAGTCCAGCATCATGGCGTCGGCGTAGCCTTTGCGCTCGGCCCGGTGCTTGGAGACAGTGCAGATCATGTAGAGACCGGCGGCCTTCGCGGTCGAGGGGGCGGTCTTCGGATCCGGCCGGCGATAGTCGGCAAGGTCGAGACGGATGCCCTTGAGGCGCTGCGCCGGATCGAAATAGCTCGGCCATTCCCAGCTCGCGATGGCGAGGTGGATCTGGTTGTCCTGCGCCGACACGCCCATCATCTCCGAGCCGCGCCAGGCGACCGGGCGGACATAGGCGTTCTTCTTGCCGTTCTTGTCGATGACCAGCTTCTTGGCGGCGACGATCTCGGCGACGGAATAGGGGATGTCGAAGTCCAGGATGTTGGCGGAGCGCTTCAGCCGCTCGGCGTGTTCCTGGCTCTTGAAAATCTGGCCGTCATAGGCGCGTTCGCCCTCGAACACGCAGCTGGCGTAGTGGAGGCCATGGCTGAGCACATGCATGTTGGCCTCGTTCCAGGGCACCAACTTGCCGTCGTACCAGATGACCCCTTCGAGACGGTCATAGGACTGTGCAGCCATTTTATTCCTCCTCGGACTCGAACCAATCGGACCTTTGCGGCCACTTGTGCCGCTGTGATGGCGCATTTTTGGCGCTAATGCCAATACTTTGCGTCGTGAGACGACACCCGGTATGACTCGGCTCATCGGTCAAAGCGCTGTCGGTATGAGAGCCAGGAAGGCTCAGGACAGGGGGCCGTCGGGCACGAACATTTCGTCGGTCGCGTAGTTTTTGTAACATAAAACCAAAATATGTCAACATGGCTGACATAAATTTATCCGCCAAAACGCCTGCCGCGACCGGGTCCGCCGAGCACCCGTCGGGGGCTGCCGGTTCGCCGCCAGACGGTCCGATCTGGGACATCATCGAGCTGTTGTTCTTCGCCTATCGCGATTTCGTCGGCGATCCCGACGAGGTTCTGGCGAAATTCGGCTTCGGGCGCGCGCATCACCGGGTGCTGCACTTCGTCACGCGCAACCCGGGCATGAAGGTCGCCGACCTGCTCGACATCCTGAACATCACCAAGCAGTCGCTGTCCCGCGTGCTCAAGCAGCTCGTGGACGAAGGCTATGTGCTGCAGAAGGAAGGCGACCAGGACCGGCGCCAGCGCCTGCTCTATGCGACGCAGAAGGGCGAGGCGCTGTCGCGCAAGCTCGACGATCTGCAGACGCGCCGCATCATGCGCGCTTTCGCCGAGCTCGGGCCCGGCGCGCACGAGGCCGCGCGCCGCTTTCTCACCGCCATGATCGATTCCGACAACCGCGACGGGGTGCTGCGCCTCATCGCGCGGGCCGATCGCGCGACCAAGGCGCGGGAGTAGGAAGATGACCGCCGTGATATTTTCTTTGGTCATTCCGGACGCCGCGCAGCGGCGATCCGGAATCCAGCAGCGAATGCGGACCTGTTACTGGATTCCGGGTTCGCGAGCTTTGCTCGCGCCCCGGAATGACGGATAAAATGATCGCGCCGGCGAAGCTTCCCGACGACGCGCCGCACCTTCTGGTGGTCGACGACGACCGCCGTATTCGCGATCTGTTGTCCCGCTTCCTCAACAGCGAGGGCTATCGCGTGACGACGGCCGACACCGCCGCCGACGCGCGCGGCAAGCTCAAGAGCCTGAGCTTCGACCTGATCGTGCTCGACGTGATGATGCCGGGCGAGAACGGCTTTGACTTCGCCCAGTCGCTGCGCGGCACCTCGGACGTGCCGATCCTGATGTTGACGGCGCGCGACGCGGCCGAAAGCCGCATCAAGGGCCTCGAGATGGGCGCCGACGATTATCTGTCGAAGCCGTTCGAGCCGCGCGAACTGTCGCTGCGCATCGCCAGCATTCTCAAGCGCACGCAGCCGGCCGTGCCCCCGCCGCCCGCCGAGCAGGTGTCCTTCGGGCCTTTCATCTATCACCTCGCGCGCGGCGAATTGCGCAAGGGCGACGAAGTGATCCGCCTCACCGACCGCGAGCGCGAGATGCTGCGCATCCTCGCCGCGACGCCGGGAGAGACCGTGTCGCGCATGGCGCTTGCCGGCACCGGCGGCTCGGTCAGCGAGCGCGCGGTGGACGTGCAGGTCAACCGCCTGCGCCGCAAGATCGAACGCAACCCGGCCGATCCGCTCTTCGTTCAGACAGTGCGCGGCATCGGCTACCGGCTGGTGATCGCCACATGACCAGTCTCGACATCGGCCATACCCTGCGCAGCGCGCGCGACCGGGTCGTCGATGCGTGGCTTTGGTACGACAACATTCCGCCGATCCGGCGCATCCACGCGCAGCTCGCGAAGATTCCGGACGGCTGGCGCCGCATGAGCCGCTGGCTCAACAGCGTCATGCCGAAGGGCCTTTACGCGCGCGCGCTGCTCATCATCATCGCGCCGATGGTGATCCTGCAGTCGGTGATCGCCTTCGTGTTCATGGAGCGGCACTGGAACCTCGTCACGCAGCGGCTCTCGGCCGACGTCGTGCACGACATCGCGGCGCTGATCGACGTCTATCGCCTCTATCCGCAGGACGCCGAGCGCATGCAGTTGCGCAAGATCGCGCAGGACCGCTTGGGGCTGGTCGTCGACTTCCTGCCGTCGGGCGATCTGCCGCCGCCCGGCCCGAAGCCGTTCTTCTCGCTGCTCGACCAGACCTTGTCGCAGGAAATGCGCAAGCAGATCGCGCGGCCGTTCTGGATCGATACCGTCGGCAAATCGGCGCTGGTCGAGATCCGCGTGCAACTCGATAATGCCGTGATGCGCATCTTCGCGCGCCGCAGCGCGGCCTATGCGTCGAACTCCGAAATCTTCCTGATGTGGATGGTCGGCACATCGACGGTGCTGCTGACCGTCGCCATCATCTTCCTGCGCAACCAAATCAAGCCGATCCTGCGCCTGGCCGATGCCGCCGAGAGTTTCGGCAAGGGTCGTGACGTGCCGAACTTCCGCCCGCGCGGCGCCCGCGAAGTTCGCCGCGCGGCACAGGCCTTCATCGAAATGAAGTCGCGTGTCGAACGCACGATGGAGCAGCGCACGGCGATGCTCGCGGGGGTCAGCCACGACCTGCGGACGATCCTCACGCGCTTCAAGCTCGAGCTGGCGCTGATCGACAGTCCGGAAACCGAGCCGATGAAACGCGACGTCGACGAGATGGCGCGCATGCTCGAGGCCTATCTCGCCTTCGCGCGCGGCGATCTCGGCGAAAGCGCCGCGCCGACCGACATGGCGGAGTTCCTGGAAGAGCTGAAGCAGGACGCCGAGCGCCACGGCCATCGCACGACCGTCGTGTTCCATGGCACGCCGATCGTCACCGTGCGGCCGGCCGCGTTCAAGCGCTGCCTCGGCAATCTCGTGTCGAACGCCGCGCGTTACGCGCATTCGATCGCCATCACCGGCCATCGCGATCATCGCTATCTGACGGTGACGGTGGACGACGACGGGCCGGGCATTCCGGTCGATCAGCGCGAGGAAGTGTTCAAGCCGTTCCTGCGGCTCGACGACGCGCGCAATCAGGACGAAGGCGGCACCGGCCTCGGCCTCGCGATCGCGCGCGACATCGCGCGCTCGCACGGCGGCGAGATCACGCTCGGCGACAGCCCCTTGGGCGGCCTGCGCGCGACGGTCCGCGTGCCGGTGTAACGGCGCGGCAGCGTGCCGAAAGCATCAGACCCGTCACCCTGAGGTGCGAGCGAAGCGAGCCTCGAAGGGGGACGGGACTAAGATCGTGCGCTCGCGTTAAGGAGGCTAAGCCGCGTCGGCCTCGGTCGCTTCTTCTTCGTAGCGGCGATGGCGCCGGCCACGACGGGGCCCGCGTAGCGCGCAGGGGATGGCGCAGAGATCGCCGATGAAGCCGTCCCACCTTTCGGCGGAGGCGAGCCCGCGATCGAGCGCCGCCATTGTGCGCTCGTGACCTTCCGACTCGTCATCGACCCAGACGCTGAGCACCCGCGCGAACATCAACGCGCCGCCTTGCGCGCGCAACGCGCCCCGGGGGCCGGCCGCGCTGATGCCGGCGGCCTCCAGCATCCAGCTTTGCGAGCGCACTGCCATCGAATTGAGCGCGAGGGCGAGGCTGGGATGGCGCCGCGCCGAATGCATCACCGAGCGCACCGCCTCCTTGTAAGGCGTGAGTGCGTCGATACGGCGCATCAGCACGTCGAACAGCCGCTCGCGCGGCGGTTCCTCGCTCATGTCGGCGTCGCCGCCGGACAGCACCTTGTTGTCAATGTCCTTGAGGTGGCCGGCATAGATCGACAGCACCGAGCCGAACTCGGCGCGCAGCTGCGAGAGCTTGAGGCCGGCGCGGCCGGCGACCTCGGCCAGCCCGATCTCCTCGAGCGGGCGCTCGGCCAGCAGCGCCATCAAGGCATCCATGGCCTTGTCACGGTCGGATGTGCCGCGCGGCGGCGGCGGTGTGACGGGCGCTTTGCGGGGCGGACGGCGGACCATGGCGCTCTCCCTCATTGTTGTTCGCGTACCCTGTCGATGTAGGGAGGCGAAAAGGGCGCTGCCAGGGCGGCGTCACCCGGCCAATTGCCGCCCGCGCCGGGTCGCGGCCGCGATGGCTTTGGTCAGCAAGGGCTCGAAGCCGGTCCGGCCCATGAGCACATCGAGCGCGGCGGCGGTGGTGCCGCCGGGCGAGGTCACGTTCTGGCGCAGCGTCGCCGCGTCGAGCGGAGAGCGGTGCAGCAATTCGCCGGAACCGGCCACGGTCTCGCGCGCGAGCTTGGCGGCAAGGTCCGCCGGCAGACCGGCGGCGACGCCCGCCTGCGCCATCGCTTCGGCGAGGAGGAAGACGTAGGCGGGGCCCGAACCGGACACCGCGGTGACGGCGTCCATCAGCCGCTCGTCGTCGACCCATTCCACGGTGCCGGTCGCCGCCAGGAGCTCCGAGGCGAGCTTGCGCTGCGCGCGCGACACGTTCTTGTTGGCGACGGCGACGGTGATACCGCGGCCGATCGCGGCCGGCGTGTTCGGCATCGCCCGTACGATCGCGGTGCCTTCCGGCAGCTTGTCCTCGAGGAAGGAAAGCGTGCGGCCCGCCATGATCGAAACGACCAGCGATCCTTTGCCGACCCACGCGCCGAGCGAGGGCACCACATCCGGCGCGGTCTGCGGCTTCACCGCGACGACGATGGCGCCGGCTTGCCCAGCCTTCTTCGGATTGATGGCGACGCCGCGCCGCTTGAGCGCCGCGATGCTTTTGGCCGGCTTCGGCTCGATGATGGCGGTGCGTTTCGGGCCGAGGCCGCGCGCGAGCCAGCCGTCCAGCAAAGCCTGGCCCATTTTGCCGGCGCCGACGAGCAGCAGCGGACCTTTGAACTTGGCGAGCGTACGCGTGTTCGGTTTGCGAGCCATTGCATCTCTCCGCGGTCGTCGCGCGCGACAGCGGGCGATCGAGCAACCATTGGCGCCGCGGTCGACGGCGGCGCGATGCCGTACTGGATGCCCCGCTTTCGCGGGACATGACAAGAGGAGAGTGTGCCGCGTTCGGCGTTAAGCCTCGCCGGAAGTCTCGAACATGGCGGCGTCGAGCGCTTCCTTCGCGGACTTGCCGGCCCAGACCACGAACTGGAAGGCACTGAAGTAGCGCTCGCAGGAATCGACCGCCGTGCCGAGCAGCGCTTCGCACTGGCGGCCCGAGGCTTCGACGCCGCCCGCCAGCACCAGCGCGTGGCGGAACATGACGATGCCTTCCTTCACCCACAGATCGTAATGGCCGACCCAGAGGCGCTCGTTGATCATCGAGATCAACGCCTGCACTTCGCGGCGGCGGCGCTCCGGCACCTTGAGGTCGAAGGCGCAGGCCAGATGCAGCGCTTCGATGTCGCTCATCCAGGTGTAGGACAGCTGATAGTCGGTCCACTTGCCGGTGACGAGAATGGTGATCTCGTCATCGCCCTGGCGTTCGAACGACCAATCATTGCCGTTCGCCAGCCGCTCGACGACGTCGAGAGGGTTGATCGGGAAGTCATCCGTGTAGCTCGTGAGGGACATAACGTCTCCACATTGCCGAATGGAGCGAGGGAAACGCACGCCACCACACGCGCACGGCTAAGATTCGACCCGAACGGGGTCCTTAACCGCGTTGAAACTGAGGTTACGAGCTGCCTTGACGGCGAGAGCGAATCACGAGGCTAAACGACTATAACCCGCTCGATTCCGCTCGCCAAAGGCAACGTCGAGGGGGAGTGAGCCGTGATTTGCGGAATCCGCGCAACCCGGCAGGGCCGGAATCTCCACAGACTATCGGGGCATGTGGAGAACTGCCCGTGGATAAGTGGAGGCGGAGGGAGGTCCTTGCTCCGTCCTCCTGAGAGGCGAGGGAGCGGAGCTCGAAGAAGGACGGCTCGGCGTTGAGCGCCGAGCCTCTCGGGGTAATGGAAAAGCTCAGTCGAACAGGCTCGACACCGACTCTTCGGACGCGGTGCGCTCGATGGCTTCGCCGATCAGCGGCGCGATCGAGAGACTGCGGATGTTCGGCGTCGCAAGAAGCGCGGCCGTGGGCTGGATCGAGTCGGTGATCACGAGTTCCTTCAGCCGCGACTTGCCGATGCGCTCGACCGCGCCGCCCGACAGCACGCCGTGGCTGATATAAGCATATACCGCCTTGGCGCCGTGCTTGAGCAGCGCGTCGGCCGCGTTCACCAGCGTACCGCCGGAATCGACGATGTCGTCGACCAGCACGCAGGTGTGGCCGGCGACTTCACCGATCACGTTCATCACTTCGGATTCGCCGGGGCGCTCGCGCCGCTTGTCGACGATGGCGAGCGGCGCGTTGATGCGCTTGGCGAGGCCGCGCGCGCGGGCCACGCCGCCGACGTCCGGCGACACCACCATGACGTTCTCGAGCTCGCGCTCCTTGATGTCGCGCACCATCAGCGGCGACGCATAGAGGTTGTCGGTCGGGATATCGAAGAAGCCCTGGATCTGACCGGCATGCAGGTCGAGCGTCATGACGCGGTCGGCGCCGGCGCGGGTGATCAGGTTGGCGACGAGCTTGGCCGAGATCGGCGCGCGCGGGCCGGGCTTACGGTCCTGACGGGCGTAGCCGAAATACGGGATTACCGCCGTGATGCGGCGCGCGGAGGCGCGGCGCAGCGCATCGATGATGATCAGCAGCTCCATCAGGTGGTCATTGGCGGGAAACGACGTCGACTGGATCACGAAAACGTCGGCGCCGCGGACGTTCTCCTGGATCTCGACGAAGATTTCCATGTCGGCAAAGCGCCGGACCACGGCCTTCGTCAGCGTTTGTCCGAGATGCGCCGCGATGCCCTGGGCGAGCGCAGGATTCGAGTTACCGGCAACGAGCTTGATTGCCCCGTTCTTGCCCGTCATCCAGAAAACCCCACTGATTTTGCGAAATGCGGGGTGGTCATAACAAGGTGAAACGGATGCGGCAATACGCCCGCCGTAGCGGCGTAGCGACCTTTCGGCAGAAGAAATGCGCCGCTTAGGGCTGGCGGCTGAGGGCCGACAGCGACAGGGTCTCGTTGTCCGAGAGCGAGGCGCTCGGCGTGCCGCCGTGGCCCTGGGCCGGGTCGACCTTGGCCTGCGGAATGCGGAAAATCCCCGCGGCCTCGGGAGACGTGTCGTTGACGCTGATCAGCGTCGTCTCCGGCGTCGTCTCCGCCGGGGCGGGGGCGCTGCCCGGCACGACCTCGGGCGAGGTCAGGAAGCTGGCGAGCTGATCCATGCTCGTTTCCGCGATCCGCTTGAGCATGGCGTTGTCGGCCACGGTCCAGGCGTCGCGCGGATGGGTTTTGGTGGTCTCCTCGCCGGTGATCCGCAGGGCACGCTTCTCGTCCTTGTCGAAGACGTCCCAGACCCAGGAGATCGTGGTGCTGTCCTTCAGAACATTGGCCGCGAGATAGCCGCGCACGCGGTAAACCGACGGCTGCTCGCGCGAGATCACCGCGAGCCGGCGCGATTGCGCCTCGTCGCTGAGGTTCTGCACCAGCTTGTGGAATTGCGATTGCGGCGGGCCGTCAATCGAGACGAAGGAAACGGTGGCGCCGCGGGGCAGGGCTGCCGTGGGCTGTGCACCTTTTTCGTTGCAACCGGAGAGCGCTGCGGCACAGCCAAGAGCAAAAAAAGCGTGGCGTATGGCGCGCAAGCTGCACTTCATCCAGATCCCCCCGCAGGCCTGCTCTTGATGCAAAGCCCGACATCCCTCGTATCGTTAAAATAGCTTTAACGTCGTCGGGCTGTCCAGCCGTCCTGGGGGGGCGGCGATCTGACGGAAGCGAAGTAGGTTAATTGCTGAGGGTGATTGCGTTGATATGCCGCCCGTAATCGGGTTCGCCCCGCTGCGTGGTGCGGCGGTAGCTGTAGAAGCGGTCGGGGTCGGCGTAGGTACACAGGCCGATATCTGTGAAATTGCCAACGCCGGCGCGTGCGACACGGTCGGCGATGTAGCCTTTGAGATCGAACATCGCGTGGCCGGGCCGCTCTGCGTCCGCGAAGAAGCGCGCGTTGTCGACATCGGCCGCGAGGAACCGCTCGACGAACTCCGGGCCCACTTCGTAATTCGGCTGGCTGATGCTCGGCCCAAGCGCGGCGACGATGCGTTCGCGGCGCGCGCCGAGCTTTTCCATGGCCGCCAAGGTCGCCTCGATCACGCCGGTGAAGGCGCCGCGCCAGCCGGCATGCGCCGCGCCGATCACGCGGGCATCGGCCTCGGCAAAGAGCAGCGGGCCGCAGTCGGCGGTCGATACGCCGATCGCCAGGCCCGGCGTGCGGGTGACGACGGCGTCGGCGCGCGGCCGCGTTTCGGCCGTCCACGGCGCTTCGGCGACGGCAACGTCGGCCGAATGGATTTGATAGGGCGTGATCAGATCGTGCGGCCCGACGCCGAGCACTGCCGCCATGCGGGCGCGGTTCTCGGCGACCTTCTCGGGCGCGTCGTTCGAGCCGACACCGCCGTTCAGCGATGCGTAGATGCCTTGGGAAACGCCGCCGTCGCGCGTGAAGAAGGCGTGGCGGATGCCGGGCAGGATGGACAGGGGCGGGGCTAACAGCATGGGCGCAATATAGGGGTTGGCGGGCGGCCCGCCACGTTTCAATCGAAAGCCGGCGGCACGCCCAGCGAGCGCGGCGCGAAGGCGACAGCCTTGAATAGGCCGCCCATCTCACCGTGGCCGTAACCGGTCAGCCGCGCCAGCGCCGCATCGATCTGCACGGCGCCGCCCGGCTGCGCGCGTTCCCGCAGTTTCGCCGCGCGCGTCTCAATGCCGAGGCGGCGCAGCAGGTCGCCCTGATCGACCGGCCCATGGCCGGCGGGGCCCATGGCCTCGACCGCGCGCTTGAGCGCCTGGAAATCGACATGCGCCGTCAGGTCGATTTCGCCGGGCGCGGTCAACGGATCGGCAAAAGCGTGCTTGCCGACCGCCTGCAGCGTGTCGCCGACGTCGCTGGCGGCATGGCCGTAATCGATCACCAGCGCAGCGCCGCCGTATTTGCCGACGCGCCGGCCAAGCGCCATGGCCGCGCGATCGTCGCGCCATTCGAAAATGGAATCGGGCGGCGCCTCGCGCACGGCCTTCGGCAAGACGGACTCGAACTTCGGCAGCGGCTCGGCGGCATAAGTGAAGGCCAGCTTGCCCTCGGCGTCGATCTCGACGCAGCGCTCGTGCCAGCCACGCGCGGTCTTCACCGCCTGGCACACGGGCAGCGCATCGAAGAATTCGTTGGCGATGATGATGCCGGGGCCCGGCGGCACGTCCTCGAGCGTGTCGTGCCAGAAGATCGGCGTCGCCGGTCCGTGCAGCGTGCGCTCCTGCTGCGCGCGCAGGATCGGATTGATCTCGACGAGATGCACGACGACGGCGTCGCGGAAGCCGGGCATGACGTTGAGCGCGCGCAGCGCGTCCTTCATCAAGGTGCCGCGGCCGGGGCCGAGCTCGATCAGCCGCACGTTCTCGGGCGAGCCCATCTTCTTCCAGGTCGCCGCCATCCACAGGCCGATTAGTTCGCCGAACATCTGGCTGATCTCGGGGGCGGTGATGAAGTCGCCGCGGGCGCCGAGCGGATCGCGCGTGGTGTAGTAGCCGTATTGCGGATGGCTGAGGCAGAGCGCCATGTACTCGCTGACCGGCATCGGACCGGCCGCCTTGATACGGCGGCGAATCTCGGTCTCGAGCGGCTTGACGTCGGTCATCAGGAGCTCCGCGCCGGATGCTTCAACGCATAAGCAATAAAGGCAAGCCCGGCGATGAACAGCGGAATCGAGAGGAGCTGGCCCATGGTGGCGCCGCCCCACAGGAAGCCGAGCTGCGCATCCGGCTCGCGGAAGAATTCGCAGGCCGAGCGGGCGATCGCATACAGCGTCGCGAAGGCGCCGATGATCAGGCCCGGCCGCTTCAGCGCGCCCATGCGGATCATCACCGCCAGCACGATCAGCAGGACGAGGCCCTCGAGCGTCGCTTCATAGAGCTGGCTCGGATGGCGCGGGATCGGTCCGCCGGTCGGAAACACCATGGCCCAGGGCACGTCGGTCGGGCGGCCCCACAATTCGCCGTTGATGAAGTTGGCGATGCGGCCGAGGAAAAGCCCAATCGGGCCGACGGCGCAGGTCAGGTCGCCGAGCGACAGGATCGGCAGGCCGCGGCTGCGGGCAAACAGCACGACCGCCAGCACGCAGCCGATGAAGCCGCCATGGAAGGACATGCCGCCCTGCCAGAGCTGGAAGATCTCCAACGGGTGCGCGGCGAAGAACGACGGATTGTAGAACAGGACGTAGCCGAGCCGGCCGCCGAGGATGATGCCGAGCGTGACCCACAGCACGAAGTCGTCGAATTCGGCGACCGTGAAGGGCGCCTTGCCGCCCCATAACCGCTCGGAGCGGATGATGAGCCGGGCATAGCCCCAGCCGATCAGGATGCCGAAGATATAAGCGAGGGCGTACCAGCGGATCGCGAGCGGGCCGATATGGATCAGCACCGGGTCGAAGGTCGGGTAGGGAATTACGAGCAAGGGCATGCGGGTCGAATCCGGATGTGCGGCTGGGAGCGCGCCCCCGCGCGTCGCCGAAGGCGACTCGCCACCAGCGACTGGTAGCATGCCGCGCCCGGCAGCGGGATGACCGGATTGCCGTTCTCCTCAAACGGTCGGACGTGTCGGCCCTAGGCGCCGTCCA
>Ga0180216_1001955_pt1 | contig 17677 bp, 13 predicted proteins | sample eDN3rd37CBELigMG_FD_128879 | JGI IMG/M metagenome (GOLD analysis project Ga0180216, IMG submission 128879) | Enriched Miracle-Growth compost microbial communities from Emeryville, California, USA - eDNA 3rd pass 37_C BE-Lig MG (version 2)... ...
CGGCTCGACCATCGGGCCGATCTCCGCCACGCGCCTGGGCATCCGGACCGTGGACGTCGGCAACCCCATGCTCTCCATGCATTCCATCCGCGAGCAGGGGGGTGCGCACGACCCCGAGCGCATGGTGGCGGTCCTCGCGCGTTTTCTCGGCGCCGACGGCATCTGAGAGGCCCCTTCCGGGGAGGGGGCCGTCCGGCCCGCGGGCGATATGATCTCGCCTCCGAGCGGCTGGCACTCCGAGTAGGCCAAGGGCCGGCGGGGGCTCGGCTTCCCCTCCGCCCTCGCTCGTCGACCACCACCCGGGAGGCTCGCCGACCGTCCCCCTCGATCCCCCCACGGGCTACGCGCTCGCCTCGCTCTTCACCCTGATCGGCAAGGATCTGATCCGGGCGGGGCGGGGGAGGGCGGTCTTCTGGGCCGCGAGCGGCTTCGTGGTCTTCTTCGCCCTCACGGTCCAGTACTTCCTCTTCCGCTTCCCGGCGTGGATGTACGCCTACCTGTTCCCCGAGGACGCCTTCTCGCTGGCCTGGGTCTCCCCCGCCTTCTTCTTCGCGGTGGTCGTGGCGGGTCTCCTCGGCGCCTACGTCACCCAGAGTCTCCTGGTCACCGGGCGCACCACGCTCGCGGTGGGCAATGCGCTCCTCGGTTTCCTGGCGTGGGGGATCGTCTGGTACGTCACCTGGGATCCCTACTTCGTCGTCGGCACCTTCGCGGACTACCACGCGGGCCGCGCGCGCCCCTCCTCCGCGGTACCGGCCTTCCAGGCGGCGACCCTGGTGACGGGCCTCGCCTACGCCATCGTCGGCTTGGCACTCGCCGGCTGGATGGTCGTCGCCGGGCGGCGCTCCCGGCTCGCCGCCGCGCAGCAGCCCGATCCCGACGAGGCGAGCTGGCGGCGGCCGGCGCCGCCCCAGGCCCTCCCTCCCCCCTCGCCCGCAATCGTGGACGACGAGATCCGCAGCCGGCGGCCGCGGGACGGCGCGCCGCTTCCCCCGGTCCCCATCACCCCCCTCGACGACATTCCCTCCATCGTGCAACGCGCGCGAAAGGCGCAGGGGAGCTGGGCGCGGGCCGACCTCGACGAGCGCCGCGATCGTCTGCGGGCGGTGCAGCGGCGCTTCCTCGGGCAGGCGGAGGAATTCGCCGCCCTCCTCGAGGACGAGATCGGCCGCCCTCGGGCGGAGAGCTACATCACGGAGATCCTCCCCTCGGCCGACGTCTTCGACTACTGGATCGACCGCGCCCCCGTCCTCTTCGCGGCTCGGCCGGTGGCCATCCCGCGCCTCGTCTTCCAGGGCAAGCGCGGCGTGGTCGAGCGCGTGCCCCGGGGCGTGGTCGGCGCCATCATGCCCTGGAATTTCCCCCTGGCGCTTCCTCTGCGGACCCTCGTTCCCTCCCTGCTCATCGGAAACGCCGTCGTCTTCAAGCCTTCCGAGTGGGCGCCGCGAGTGGGTGCACGCCTGGGCGAGCTCTTCGCCGAATTCCTCCCGGCCGGGGTCCTGGAGGTGGTGCAGGGGGACGGACGGGCCGGGGAATTGCTGATCCGCGCCGGCCTCGATCACGTGGTCTTCACCGGCTCGGGGCGCGGAGGGGAGGCGGTGGCGGGGGCCTGCGCCGAGACCCTCACCCCGCTCTCGCTCGAGCTCGGCGCGAAGGACGCGGCGATCGTCCTCGAGGACGCCGATCTCGAGCGCACCGCCGCCGGAGTCCTCTGGGCCGCCTTCGGAAACGCGGGGCAGAACTGTGCGGCCATCGAGCGCTGTCTGGTCGTGGAGGAGATCCGCGACGCCTTCGTCCAGGCGCTGGAGCGCGAGATGGACCGGCTGCGCCCCGGGCCCGCCCCCGAGGGCGAGGAGGACCTCGGCCCTCTCGCCAACCCGATGCAGAAGGGCGTGGTCGAAACCCAGCTCGCCTCCACCGAGGGAGGGCGGCGGATCCTCGGACCCGAGCCGCGGGGCGGGCTCTACGTCCGACCCACCTTGGTGATCGATCCCCCGGAGGAGGGGCCGCTCGCCACCGAGGAGACCTTCGGTCCCGTCCTCCCCGTGATCACCGTACGGGACGAGGAGGAGGCCGTCGCCCGCGCCAATCGGTCGGCCTACGGATTGACGGTGAGCGTCTGGTCGAGGGACCTGCACCGCGCCGAGCGGCTGGGACGGCGGATCCACGCGGGCGTGATCACCGTGAACAACCACGCCTTCACCGGCAGCCTGGCCGACGCGCCCTGGGGCGGGGTGCGCGGCAGCGGTTTCGGCGTCACCAACAGCCCGGAGGTGGTCACGGCGCTGACGCGCCCCCGCTTCGTCCTGGTGGACCGGGGAAAGCCGCGCCGGGAGCTCTGGTGGTACCCCTACGGCAAGGCCACGCTGGATCTCGCGCGCGCCCTCGCCCGCCTGCGCTCCGGCGCGTCGGGAAAGCTCGGCGCCGCGGGAGCCGCCCTGCGAAGCCTCGCCCGTCGAAGAAGGGAGGCGCGATGAATCCGGAGATCGGAACGGCCGCCGAAAGCCGGCCCGCCTTCGCCGCGGGGCGCGCCGGGAGGCTCCCCGCCGAGACGCACGAGGAGGCCCTCTCCCTCCTCCGCGATCTCGTGCGCATCGATACCACCAACCCACCGGGCAACGAGCGGCCGGCCGCCGAGCGCTGTGCCGAAGCGCTGCGGGAGGTCGGCCTGGAGCCGGAGCTCTTGGAAGGCGCGAAGGATCGCACCAACCTCGTCTGCCGCTACCGCGGGACGGGGGAGCTTCCGCCCCTCATGCTCACCGCCCATCTCGACGTGGTCCCGGCCGGCGAGGGGTGGACCCACCCTCCCTTCGAGGCGCGCATCGAGGACGGATGGCTCTACGGCCGCGGCGCGATCGACATGAAGAATCACGCGGCGATGTGCGTGACGGTGATGCGCGCGCTCGCCCGGGAGAAGCCGAGGCTGCGACGCGACGTGCTCCTCGTGCTGGTGGCGGACGAGGAGGCCGGCTGCGAATGGGGTTCGGCCTGGCTGGTGCGAAACCACGCGGAGAAGATCCGCGCCGAGTTCGCCCTCGGGGAGATCGGAGGCTTCACCCTTCACATGGAGGGCAAGCGCTTCTATCCGATCCAGGTGGCCCAGAAGGGCGTGCTCTGGCTGCGCGCCCGGACGCGGGGCGAGGGGGGCCACGGTTCGATGCCGAGGACGCGCAGTGCGGTGGGCGATCTCGCCCAAGCCATCGCTCGCCTCGTCCGCCGGCCCTTCCCCATCCAGCCGACGAACCCGGCTCGGGAGTTCCTCCAGGCGCTCTCCGACCAGCTCGGCGCCAAGGGCGCCGCGCTCAGGGCGCTGACGAACCCCTGGCTCGCGGGTCCGATCCTCCGGGCGCTTCCCAACCGCACGCTCGAGCGCAGCCTGCGGGCGCTGCTCTCGAACACCGCCGCCGCCACCGTCCTCCGCGCCGGGAGCAAGACCAACGTGATCCCCCAGGAGGCGGAGGCCGAGATCGACTGCCGCACCCTCCCCGGAGAGGCGGGGGAGAAGGCCATGCAGCAGATCCGGGACCGCATGGGCCCACACGTGGAGTTCGAGGTCCTCCAACAGGCGCCTGCGGTCGAGTTCACCTCCAAGACCCCGCTCTTCGCCTCCCTGGCCGAGGCGATCCGCCGCGCCGACCCCGAGGGAATCGTCGTCCCCTACATGATCCCCGGCTTCACCGACGCCTTCGCCTTCGCAAAGAACGGAACCATCTACTACGGCTTCACCCCGCTCTACCTGCCGGAGGGCGTCGTCTTCTCGGAGCTCTACCACAACGTCGACGAGCGGATCTGGGTGGAGGGATTTCACTTCGGACTCGAGCTGCTGTACGACGCCGTTCGGACCTTTTGTTCGGAGGGATGAGATGGCATCGATTTTCACCCGCATCATCGAGGGCGAGCTTCCCGGGCGCTTCGTCTGGAAGGACGAGAAGGCCGTGGCCTTCCTCACCATCGCGCCCATCCGCAAGGGGCATACGCTCGTGGTCCCGCGCGAGGAGATCGATCACTGGCTCGACCTCCCGCCGGAGCTCGCCCGCCACCTCACCGACGTGGCGCAGTCCGTGGGGAAGGGCATCCAGCGGGCCTTCTCTCCGGTGAAGGTGGGGATGATGATCGCCGGCCTCGAGGTTCCCCACGTGCACCTACACGTCACGCCGATCTGGGACCTCGACGACCTGAACTTCCGCAACCAGCAGCGCGATCCCGACCCCGGCGAGCTGGACGACGCCGCAGAGCGCATCCGCACCGCGCTCCGCGAGCTGGGATACGACCAGGTATCGGACTGAGTCGTTCCTTCGAACCGGAAATTGCATCGACTCCGGGTGTTTGTGTATGACGCGCCCGGGGCCGGCGGAGGGACACGACCAAAGGTGTATCACTCGAATCGCCGGCCCGAACCGAGGTGCGTCCATGAAAAGAATTGCTGCAGTACTCGCCGTTCTGGTGGTTGCAGCGGCGTGCGCCGACGAAGGCGAATCCCGTCGGGAAGGAACCACGCGGACTCGACCTTCCCAGGTGCGAGGCTCCCTCACGGGCCGTGTCTTGAACCCCTTGAAGGAGCCCATCTCCGCTGCCGTGGTCCGGGTCACCCTGCCGAGCGGAGTCCGATCCGTCCCCGTGGATGGCGACGGCTACTTCGCCATCCACGGCCTTCCGGCGGGCGGCTCCCTCGCGGTGCGGATCGAGGCCGAGGGGCATACGCACGCCACCCTCTCCCCCTGGCTCGAGGCGGAGGCGGGTGACTATCCCCACGACGATGTCAGCCACGATCTGGGAGACGTCCTCCTCTTCCCCAGGAGCGGGGAACTCACGGTCCCGGTGACCACCGAGGCCGGCGAGATGGTCGAAATCGAGGGCGCGACCTGCCTCGTCTTCCCCACCTGGGTCAACGAGGTCGGTTCCTGGGTCGACTCGGCGGGCACGGATCTCTTCCCGGCGGAGGTCGAGCCGGGCCGGATCCGCTGCGGCGGTCTTCCCCGGCTCGACCTCTGGACGGTCCACGGCGGAACCGTGGACGTCTTCGTCCCGGCGCAGGATTTCGACGGGGACGGTCATGCGGAGTACGCCGGCGCGGTCTGGTCGTATACCGCCGAGCAGCTCCTCTCCCAGGATCCCGCTGCGCAGATGCTCGGGCCGACGGCCCCCGGGGACTTCGTCGTCGTGAGGACCAACGTCCCGCACCTCGTCGGCGGCCCGGTGCACGAGGCGATCGGCGCGGACGAGGAAGTGGAGATCGTCTTCTCCCAGCCCATCGGAGACGTTCCCCTCGTCCGGATGCTCGAGGTGAATTCGGGAGGCGAGCAGGAGATCGAGGTTTCGCCCAGAGTGGAGGGGGATCTCCTCCGGATCTCCAAGGCGGGCGGTTGGACCAAGGGCACGATGCTGTACTTCGACATCTTTGCGGCGCCCAAGGGATCTCGTGAACTCCGGCCTTTCTTCGGAGTGGCCCTCGTCCGGTCCGACGAAGAAGTCCGGATGACCGCCGTTTTCGACGATCACGACGATGACGGATTCGCGGCGGTGAATCAGGACATCCGGATCGAGTTCTCCCAGGTGTTGTTCCTCTCCAGGCTCGTTTCCATCCCCGTGCAGGTCGACGCCGATCTGGACGGGAGCGGGGAGATCGGCGATGCCCCCTTCGAACTGGGGAACGATGCCAGCGGATTCCTCAGCTTCTGGACGTTGAACGGAATCCTGCCGAGCGGAACCCTCCGGATCCCGGCACAGATCCCGGTGGGCGCGAAGATCGTCCTGCTCCCGGAGGGCGCGAGCGTTTTCGACGCGGGTGGAAATTCGATCGTCGACCTGACGGCGGTTCTCGAGGCGCGAGAGTGAGGCTTCCCATGCGAAACACGATTGTCTCGATTCTGGTCCTTGGCTTTCTCGCTTCGTGCGCAGAGAGCGATCCGACCCCCTTCACCAACGACGTGACCATCGATCCCACCACGACCCGAGGCTCCATCGTGGGCCAGGTCGAGAATCTGCTCGGGGAGCCCATCGTCGGCGCGACCGTCACCGTGCCCGTCAAGGACGGCGTTCGGAAGACCGTCACGGGACCGGATGGCAGGTTCGCGCTCGACAACCTCCCCGGAGGGAGCAGCCTCGACGTCCGGATCGAAGCGGAGGGCTACCTACCCGCCCACACGACCGCCGTCATCCCGAACAGCGCGGGCCGGACGCCGATCGATCGCGGCATCGCCGTCGTGGGCCCGCTCGCCCTCCTGAAGGGCGATGGCCGCGTGGAGTTCGAGTTGGTCGGCAAGGATGGCTCGCTTCTGGAGGCGCCGAGCGGCTCCTGCTCCGTGGAAGGGACGTGGATCCACCTCGAGGACGGCGACGCCCGCGGCAATCTGACGGTCGCGGCCAAGTTCGAGGACGGCCGGATGGTCTGCGACGGCCTGCCGAACCTCGGCGAGTTCGCGATGCTCGAGGGCGTGATTGCCTTTCGCTTCGAGAAGATCGACGTGGACGGCGACGGCCACTGGGACTATCGGGGCACGGACGGATACGCCACGGCCCGTGACCTCTTCCTGGAAGGCACCCACGTGCACCGGATCTGGCTCACGCCTCGGGAGTCCGACCCGGTCACCGTCGTGGCGAGCAACGTCCCGCACCTGATGCTCGAGCCCGTGGCCTCCCGACCGGTTCCGGCGGCTCGTGGGGTCGAGATCCTCTTCTCGGCGCCCGTGGTCGTGCACCATGCCTCGATCGTCGAAGAGGGGAACGAGGAGCGTCCCGCCTTCGAGACGCAAGTCGACGGCACCATGGTGCGGCTCGTCCCCGACGGAGGCCCGTGGCCCGAGGGGCAGCTCCTCACCCTCGATCTCCGGATCGCGCCTCTCAGCGAGCCTCTCGCGGTCCATTCCTTCGGTGGTGTCTTCCTGACCTCGGCCTCGTCCCCGCTCACCGCGACGGCCAGCTTCGTGGACACCGACGACGATGGTCACCTGGGCGCGGGCGAGGTCCTGGTGATCGAGTTCTCGCAGTTCGTCTACAGCATCTTCTCCGACGAGCCGGAAACCCTCGTCTACGAGCTCGACTTCGACCTCGACGGAAGCGGGCTCGTCGGGGACGCCGAGGGAGAGAACGGAGCGTTCGACGAGTTTCGGGCGTCCCCGGATCCGAGCCACTCCTTCGAGAACATGGCGAAGCGCTTCACGCATTCGGGCATCGAGGCCATCCATCCGGGCGCCACGATCCCGACGGGCACCGAGGTGGTGATCCGCTTCGACCAGTCGTTCCGGTGGGGCTCACCCTCGTCGCCCCTGCAGACCCAGGAGCTGCGGGCGACGCTCACCGCCATCGCCCCCTGAGCCGTCGGGGGATCTCCACCCGAGGAGCGGACGCCCGTCGCTTTCGGAGCGGCGGGTGTTTCGCCTCGTGGGTCAGAGGGATCGGAGGAGGCGGTCGACGAGTCCGCCGAAGGAGCCGTTGGACATGACCAGGACGACGTCTCCCGGCCGGCATTCCTCCACGAGCGCCTCCAGGACCCCGTCCGCGCTCTCGTGCGCCGTCGCGAAGATGCCCCGCTCGCGGATGCGGGCGCAGAGCGCCTCCGCGTCCAAGCGTTCGCTCTCGGGGACGCGGTCGTGGGGCAGGGGCGACTGGATGAGCACCCGGTCCGCCCGGTCGAAGCTCGAGGCGTAGGCCTCCTGGTGGATCGAGCGCCGGCTGGTGTTCGACCGCGGCTCGAAGGCGGCGACGAGCCGCCGTCCGGGATGGGTCGCCCGCACCGCCGCGATGGTCTCGACCACGGCGGTGGGGTGGTGGGCGAAGTCGTCGATCACGCGGATCCCCTGCACCTCCCCTCGGACCTCCTGCCGCCTGCGGACCCCGCGGAATCCGGCCAGCCCATCGGTGAGCTTCCGGGGGTCCGCGCCGCGCGAGAGGCAGGCGGCGAAGGCGGAGAGCGCGTTCTCCACGTTGTGCCGGCCGCCCATGGGGAGCGAGGCCTCGAGGAGGGCCTCGCCCTGCCGGCGGATCCGGAAGCGCGTCCCTTCCTCGTCGGTCGAGAGGATCTCCGCCGTCCAGTCCGCATCCACCCCCGGTGCGGCCGAATAGGTCTCCACCCGGCAGCGCGCCTGCCGTGCGATCCGGGGAGGCGCCTCGGTGGTGGCGCAGGCCAGGACCAGGCCGTCTGCGGGGAGGATCTCCATCAGACGCTCGAAGGCGGACTCGTAGTGCGCCGTGTCCCGGTAGATGTCGGCGTGGTCGAACTCGCAGGAGGTGAAGATCAGGGTCCGCGGGCGGTAGTGCAGAAACTTCGGCCCCTTGTCGAAGTAGGCGGTGTCGTACTCGTCGCCCTCGACCACGAAGTCCTCGCCCTCGCCGAGCCGGGCCGAGGTCCCGAAGTTGCCCAGCACGCCGCCGACCAGGAAGGAGGGATCCCGTCCCGCGGCGTCGAGGAGGTGGGCCACCATCGAACTCGTGGTGGTCTTGCCGTGGGTGCCGGCGATCACGATGGCGTGCCGCGACTCGAGGAAGAGATCGCCGAGCGCCTGCGGGAAGGAGACCTGGGGGATGCCGCGCTCGCGCACCGCCGTCGCCTCGGGGTTGTCCCGGCGGATCACGTTCCCGACCACCACCAGATCGGGACGGGCCTGATCCAGGTTGGCGGGGTCGTAGGGGGAGAGCGCCGGGATGCCCCAGCGCTCGAGCATCTCGCTCATGGGCGGGTAGAGGTTCTGGTCGCTCCCGGTCACCTCGTATCCCGCCTGCTGCAAGAGGTAGGCGAAGGCGCCCATCCCGGTGCCGCCCACGCCGAGCAGGTGAACTCGCCTCGCCGTCTTCGTCATCATGTCTCCATTTTCAGCAGGCATTCCATGACCCGATCGTGGAAGAGGGGGCGGAAAGCCCGGATGTTTTCCTTTTTTCGGTCGGGGTGGACCCGGTTGGAAAGTAGGACCACCGAAACGCGGCGGTCGAGGTCGAGCCAGACCGAGCAACCCGTGAAGCCCAGATGTCCCACGGCACCGCGGGGACCCTTGCGGCCGAGGATCGCGCCCGCGCTCGATCCCTCCTCGCTCGGCCGATCGAAGCCGAGGCCCTGCGCCGCCATCTCGGCCAGTACCTCGGCCCGGCCCAGCCGACCCGCGCCCGCGAGCTCCTCGTGGACGGCCTCGGCCCAGCGAGCGACGTCGGCGGCGGTGGAAAAGAGGCCGGCGTGGCCCGCCACCCCGCCCATGGCCCAGGCGTTGTCGTCGTCCACCTCTCCCGCATCCCGGACCGGCGGTCCCGCCTCGTAGCTCCCCTCCTGGCCGGGGGCCGGCCGGCGCGGTCGCCGATCCCCGGTGGGCGCCACGACGAGCCTCGAACCGTCGGTGGGCGCGCGGGCCGCGGGCAGGGGGCGGAAGGCGGTCTTCCCGAGCCCCAGCGGCGCGGCCACCTGCTCGGAAAAGAGGGCGTCCAGCCTCGTGTCCGTCACGCGCTCGAGGATCGCGCCGAGGACGACGAAGCCGAGATCGCTGTAGCGGCGTTCGCTCCCCGGGGCTCCCTCGAGCGGGGCGCGGAGCGCGGCGGAGACGACCTCCTCCCGGCTCCTCGCGGTGGCGAAGAGCGGACGCCACGCGGGCAGCCCGGAGCGGTGGGAGAGGAGATCGCGGATCGTGGCCTCGCGGCAGCTCGCCTCGGGGAAGAATCGCCCCACCTCGTCCTCGAAGGAGAGCGCCGAGTCCGAGACCAGCCGATGGACGAGGGTGGTGGTCGCCACGACCTTGGTCAGGCTCGAGACGTCGAAGAGAGTCTCCCGATCGGTGCGCGCCGGGCCGAGGCCGCCGTGGGCGCTGTCGTGGGTCGCCCGGCTGGCGCGCAGGGCCACCTGGGCGGCCTCGAACACCCCCTCCTCCACGGCCCGATCGACCAGGGACGAGACGGCCTCGATCACCACAGCCCCTCGAGGTGGTAAAGCCGGCCGTCCCGGATGCACGCACGGGCGCCGTGCACGAGGGCGAAGTTGCGGTCGCCGTGACCGAAGGGGAGGTCGACGAGGAGCGGCTTCTTCGTCGTGGCCAGGATCTCCACCGCGATGTCGCCGCCCCGTCCCGTGGGGGCGTCGCAATCCACCCACTCTCCCAGCGCGATTCCCGCGACCTCGTCCAGCGCGCCCGAGGCGAGGAGCTGGGTGAGCATGCGGTCGATGCGGTAGGGGGCCTCGCCCACCTCTTCCAAGAAGAGGATGCGGTCCCCGAGGGGAGGGAAATGGGGCGTGCCCAGCAAGGCGACGAGGAGGCTCAGGCAGCCGCCGACCAGGGGGCCCTCCGCCTCGCCCGCGACGATGGTCCTCCCCGGAAGCGGGGGAGGGGGCGCATCCGACTCCAGGAGGGAGAAGAAACGTTCCAGGGAGTCCGGCGGCTCCTCGGCGAGGCGGGTCACCACGGGGCCGTGGACCGAGCGCACCCCCCGGGCGTGGAGACAGAGGTGCAGGGCGGTCACGTCCGAGAAGCCGATCAGCGGCTTTCCGCTCGCGGCGATCCGATCCCAATCCAGCCGGCCGAGGAGGCGCGTGGCGCCGTATCCTCCCCTTGCGGCGAAGACCGCCCGCACCTCGGGATCGACGAAGGCCCGTTCCAAGCTCTCGATCCGCTCCTCGTCCGAGCCGGCCAGGTAGCGGCGGGGGGCGGGTGGCAGGAACCGGCGTACGCGGTAGCCGCGGGAGGTGAGGACGGCTTCTCCCCTGCGAAGGCGGTCTTCGGAGAAGGTCCCGCTCGGGGCGGCGATGGCGACGAGGTCACCGGGACGGAGAGGTCGACGTCGGATGGGCACGGTGCAGGGGCTCGGAAGGTTGGAAAAACACGAACCTTCTAAGCCCGAGCCGGGGCGGGAGGCAACAGGCGGGCTGGCGGCGCGGCCCCGGGCTCACTTTCCCCGTTTGGAGTTCTCCGGAGTCTCCTGCGATTCGAGGAGGAGGAGGAGTCGCGCGGAGGCCACGAAGGCCGCTTCGCGCTCGTCGTCACAGGTCACGAGGGCATCGTCGAAGAGGGAGCGGCTGAGTTCTCCGAGGACCGACATGTTTTCGTTTCGCGCGATGCCCTTCGAACCTCGGCTCGTTTTCGGGATGTCCATGGCCACCTCCTCCGCGAGCGACTCGAGGGCGATGAATGCACGAAGCGGGCCAACGCTCGAAAGCCCCCGGCGGTCCGTCGGCACGGAGGTTTTCGGGCGCCTCCGGTAGAAATTTCCGAATGTGGAGGGGGTGCACGGTCCATCCCGCCGGCCCAGGGCCGTCAGGCCATGACATGGTTGTCAGTGGGGCGACGCCTCAATAGGGGGAGTGGTGGAGGAGGAGGCGCGCGAAGGGGAGGGGGTCCTCGCCCCGCCGGCAGGCGTCGATCAGCCCCCGGTGCGCGCGCTCGATGGGACCGAAGGAGGCCGCCATCCGGGAGAGGCCGTCGAAATGCGCCGCGACCTCCACGAGCAGGGGTTCCGGGCGGATCTCCATGGCCCGGAGGAGGCCGAGCCCCTGCTGCCACCGGGCGAATTCGCCCCGGGCGTTCCGCGCGGTGCGGACGAGGGCCTCGAGGGCGTGCTCCTCGCCCCGGCGGATGCGGGTGAGGAGGCCGAGCTGGCGCAGCCGCCACGAGGCCGCCGATCGCTCCGGCAGCCGGGGGACGAGGTTGGCGATGCGCTCCAGGTCGGGCTCGTCGCCCCGGTCGAGCGCCCACCTCCCCTCGTAGTAGGCGAGGAAGGCCTCCGTCTGGAGCCGGTAGGTGGGGAGGTACACCGAGTCGAGGCACCGCCGCGCCTCCTCGAAGGCACGCCCCGCCTCCTCGTGGCGGCCCATCCGCCGCAGGCACTCGCCCAGATCGGCCAGGCTCCGCGCCCGCTCGTGTTCCGGGCTCGCCAGGAGGAGCTCCTCCTGGATCACGTGGGCGAGGTCGGGTTCCCCGCGGAGGAGGTGGAGGCGCCGCATGCCGCCCAGGCAGGCGAGCCAGACCCGCCGACGATCGTCACCCACTGGATCGAGGCGCATGCGAAGCCGCCACTGGTCGGTGAGGGGCAGGAGGATCGCCGAGGCCTCGGAGGGGCAGAGGCGGTCGAGGTAGAGGCCGGCGACGTAGAGCTGCAGCTCGTCCCGCTCCTGGAGGACGCTTCGATGCTGCTCGAGGTCCTGCGCCTCGGCGAAGTGGCGGGCCGCCTCCTCCGTCTCGCCGGCGTGCAGGGCGATGGCGCCCAGGGAGATCAGGCTCCAGTACCGCCAGCGCCTCGGCTCGTTCTCCTCGTAGCCGAGCGCGTCGAGCATGGGGACGAGTTCGCCGAAGAGGCGGCGGGCGAGGGGATAGTCCTGATCCCGGAAGGCGCGTTCCGCCTCCCGGACCCGATCGTAGACGCGGGTGCGCGGGGGGACGTCCCGCCGGGGCAGGATGGCCTCGTAGAGGGCGGTGATGGGCCCCTCCGGGACGGGTTGGAGGCGGATCCGCGTGGCGTGGAGACTCCTGCCGACCGGCGCGACGTAGAAGAAGCGGCAACCCGGCTGCTCCCGCTCGAGGAGGGCGATCTTCTTCTCCAACCCCGCGACGCCCCGGAGGTGGAGGTTGCCGTCGGGCCCGGCCACGACCGCGGCCGAGACGGCGACGTCCTCGGGGACGTTCACGCCGCGCCGGAGGGCCTCGCCCGCCACGGCGAAGGCCCCTCCCGCCGAGTTTCCGACCAGCTCGAGGTGCGGGCTGGAGGAGGTGGTGGGATTGGGGCAGACGGAGAGCGACACGGAGAAGGTCTCGCCGAGGAGGCGGAGCATCTCCACCTCGTCGGGGAAGGCGTCGGCGATGGGCAGGGCGCCGGGCGGGCGGAAGAGTTCGGCCACCGCGTAGAAGACGGCGCCTTCGACCGGGGCGTCCTCGGCCACGGTGGGAAAGGCGCAGGCCGAGCCGTCGGGCGGTCGGAGCTGGTGGCTCCTCGCCTGTCGCAGAAAGCCCTCCACCCGCCTCCGGATCGGCGCGAGGAGATCCTCCCGGGCGAGCCGCTCCAAGGCCTCCTCCACCGAGCGCGGGGCGAAGGGGATGTGGGCGCCCAGGCGGCGAAGGAGGATGCGGAGGGGATCGTCGGCAAAGCTCGCGTGCACGGCCGCGCCTACTCGGGAATCTCGATGGAGTGGACGACGTCCTCGAAAACGAGGCGGAGCCGGATGGGCCGGGAAAGCGTGGAAAGCTTCCAACGCCGCCCCTCCCCCTGGGGAAGGTGGCGGGCCGGAAGCTCGGCGCCTTCCGCGAAGAGTCTCGGCTCGCCGGGGCCGTACCAGTCCACGTAGAGCAGCGCGTGGCCGCGGGTGAGGACGAGCTCGCCCTCGGGGAAGCGCTCCAGAAGGACGTGATCCTCCTCCGGCGCCGCATCGAGGGCGGCGAAGCGTTCGACGGCCCCGCTGGACCGGGCGCGGTCGAAGAGCTCGCGCACCGAGGCCCGCCACTCGCGGGCGCCGCGGATCGCCGCGTCGGCGGCCCGGAGCCTTTCCGCGGGGAGGGAAGCCGTGAGGGCGTCGACGTCGAGGGCGGGGAAGGGGCTCGGCGTTTCGTCGATCGCGGCCAGCTCGGGAGCCGAGGCGAGGGCGTCCAGGAAGCGCACGGACCAGGGCCCCGGGACGGAGGCCAGCTTCTCGTCGGCCCATCCTGCCGCCTGGACGAAGGAGGCGGGATGGGTCTCCACCAGTCCGACGATCTCCTCGAGGACGGAGCGGAGGCTCTCGGGGCGCCCCTTCTCGTCGAGCCTCCGGGCGAGGGCGAGGACCTTCTCGCACCACTCGAGGAGGGCCTCCGGCCTCGGCCGGGCGGAGCAGAAATCGTAGGCCGTCTTCAGCGTGGCTCCCGTGTCGAGCCCCAAGACCGCGAGAAGATCCAGACTCATGGCGAACGCTCCCGATCCGAAGGGGCCGCGAGCTCGAGTCTCGCCCGCGCGCGCGTGAGCTGCGTGTCCAGGTTGCGGATCCCGTTCTGGACGAGCTCCGACGGCGCCTCTCCCAGCGGGCCGTCCCAGCGGAGGATCTCCACGACCGCCCGCTTCCACTCGGCGTCGGTGGCCTTGGGGTGGAGATCCTCCAGGACCCTGCGCAAGATCTCCCACGTCGCGTCCGGCGGACGGGCGAGGCCCGCCGCGCCTCCCTTTCGGAATTTCGCCGCTTCCTCGAGATCGCCGGGCGTGACCTCGTGCGGCAGATGGACCAGGAGGTAGGCGAGGCGGACGTTGGGGGTCAGCAGCGACCGGACGGCCAGGAGGTGATCCCTTCGCCACTCCTTCGCTTCGAGGAGGTTTTCCGGCGTCTGCGAATCCCTCGCCTCGGGGAGTTCGTCTCCTTTCGCGGGCTGGGTCTTTCGCTCCTGACGGAGGAGGTTGGTGCGCGCGCTGCGAAGCGCCACGTGGAGCAGGTAGCGCATCCGCGCGTGCTCGTCGCGGCTGGGTCCCGAGAAGAACCTCGGCGCGCGGTCGAGCGCGATCAGCACCGTTTCTTGGACGAGTTCGTCGCGCATCTCCCGATCCCGCGCGAAGCCTGCGACTCGACGCTCGAGCCATCCGAGCTCCGAAGCAAGGAGCCTCTCGAATTCCCCCATCGCCTCCCTCGAAGTGGACGATCTCCGAGGATCCTACCAATCCGAGGGGTGGCGAAGGGCGAAAATCCCCGACTTTCTGGACGCCTCGGCCGGCCGGATTCCCGTCACTCCCGTATACTCGGGGCCTCCGACGTCGCGCACGGAGGGGGAAGTGGAGCGCAAGGTCCCGCAGCTTCTATCGGTCTGGAACCCCTATTTCGAGCCGGAGACCATCCAGGTCCACGTGGAGCTCCTGCGCCAGCACCGGAAGGTGTGGTGGGCCCGCCTGTACCGCGGCGCGAGGCTGGACCGGGAGGCGGCGAGGGAGAAGTACGCCAAGGTCTCGGCCCTTTGGGCGGCGGCGCGGACCGAGCGGAGGGACGTGGTCCTCTTCGTGACCAACTACGTGATGCTCCACGCCCTGCGGGTGGACGAGATCGCCTTCGGCCCCGATCTCCCGCCGGAGGAGATCCCCTTCGCGCCGGCCCACTACTTCCAGGAGCCCGACGATGCGAAGGGGCCCTGGCCCGCGATCTGGTTTCGGGTGCGCGACGTGCGTGCGCTCGCCTTCGACCAGGTCGAGACCCTCCGGTACTTCTTCGACCGCGTGGTCGATGCCGCGGAGTACGGCTACGACCCCTTCGCCTCCTTCAAGTGGGACTACCCCGTGGTGGTGAAGGCCCCCTCCGCGGAGGCCGTCTTCGATCGCGCGCTCCTCGGCGACCGGGCGCGGATGTTCGCCGATCTCGTCGAAACCCTCTTCCCTCCGGAGGTGCAGAACGCCCGCGGGCAGCTCGCGAAACGGCTCGGCGGAGTCTGGGACGGTCTGGAGGATCGGAGCCGGGTCTTCCTCGCCTCCGGCTGGATCGTCTTCAACCAGTATCGAAAGCACCGCGACTTCGATCTCTCCCACTCCTTCACGGGGGCCGCCCGCGCGGTGGAGACCGAGTTCTGCGATGCGCTGGTGAGGCCGCTCGCCCGCGCCCTGCGACTGGAATCGCTCTTCGGGCGCCAACCGATCACGCTCGGCTCCTGCGCGAAATACCTGGACGAGCTGGCGAGGAAGGCGAAGGACGAAGGCGTGATCGCCCTCGAGGCGCTGGCCGAGAACGAGGGGTGGAGGGAATGGCTCGAGCGCTTCGTGGATCTGCGCAACGCCACCGCCCACGGCAGCCTCGTCCGACGATCCCGGGTCGAGCGGGCGTGGGGCGAAATCGTGGGGCCGGCCTCCGAGCTCGCCCCCATCGTGCGCGCGAAGCGGTCCTGGCAGGAGGGCCGCGAAGGCTGAGCAAAAAAAGAGCCCCCGCGAGGCGGGGGCCCTCGAGGCTTTCAGGCCGCTGCGTGAATCAGCCCATGCTCTCCATCAGCTTCTTGCGAAGCTCCACGAGCTCGGCCGGCATGGTGCGCGCGAGCTTCTCGAAGAACTCGCCCTGGAGCTCGAACTCGCGCTTCCACTCGTCCTTGTGGATGGCCATGGCCTTCTGGAGCTGCTCCTTGGTGATCCCCGCGGCCTCGGCGTCGATCGCGTCGTCCTCGGGGACGTAGCCGAGCGGCGTCTCCTTCGCGCCGATCTTCCCGTCGGCCCGGTCGAGGATCCACTTGAGGACGTGCATGTTCTCGCCGAAGCCCGGCCAGATGAAGTCGCCGTTCTCGTCCTTGCGGAACCAGTTGACGTTGAAGATGAGCGGCGGGTTGGAGAGCTTCTTCCCCATCGCCAGCCAGTGCCCGAAGTACTCGCCCATGTCGTAGCCGCAGAAGGGCAGCATCGCCATGGGGTCGCGGCGCACCACGCCCACCTGGCCGGTGGCGGCGGCAGTGGTCTCCGAGCCCATCGTCGCGCCGAGGAAGACGCCGTGGGTCCAGTCGAAGGACTGGAGGACCAGCGGGACCGTGTCGCTGCGGCGGCCGCCGAAGATGATCGCGGAGATCGGGACGCCCTTCGGATCCTCCGCCCGCGGCGAGAGGGCGGGGTTGTTCTGCATGGGCGTGGTGAAGCGGCTGTTGGGGTGCGCCGCCTTCTCCTTGGAATCCGGCGTCCAGGGATTGCCCTTCCAGTCCGTGAGCTTGGCGGGCGGCTCTTTGGTCATCCCCTCCCACCAGACGTCGCCGTCCTCGGTGAGGGCCACGTTCGTGAAGATCGTGTCCTTGCGCAGCGACGCCATGGCATTGGGGTTGCTCTTCTCGTTGGTGCCCGGCGCCACGCCGAAGTAGCCGTTCTCGGGGTTCACCGCCCAGAGGCGGCCGTCCTCGCCGATGCGCATCCAGGCGATGTCGTCGCCGATGGTGCGGACCTTCCAGCCTTCGAACTTCGCGGGCGGGATCAGCATGGCGAAGTTCGTCTTGCCGCAGGCGCTGGGGAAGGCGGCGGCCACGTAGCGCCGCTCACCCTGGGGATTCTCCACCTCGAGGATGAGCATGTGCTCGGCGAGCCATCCCTCCTTGCGGCCGAGGTAGGAGCCGATGCGCAGGGCCAGGCACTTCTTCCCGAGGAGCACGTTCCCGCCGTAGCCCGAGCCGATCGACCAGATCGTGTTGTCCTGGGGGAAGTGGCAGATGAAGCGCTTCTCCGGGTCGAGGTCGAGGGTGGAGTGCAGGCCGCGGTTGAAGTCGTCGGAGTTGCCGAGCTGCTCGAGCGCGACCTTCCCCATGCGGGTCATGATCCGCATGTTCAGCACCACGTAGATGCTGTCGGTCAGCTCCACGCCCACCTTGGAGAAGGGCGACCCCGGAAGGCCCATGATGTAGGGCACCACGTACATGGTGCGGCCGCGCATGGAGCCGTCGAAGAGCTTGCCGAGCTTGTCGTAGGCCTCGTCGGGAGCCATCCAGTTGTTGGTCGGCCCCGCCTCCTCCTTGGTGGGGGTGCAGATGAAGGTGAGGTGCTCGACGCGCGCCACGTCGTTCGGATTGGAGCGGGCGTAGTAGGAGCCGGGCCGCTTCTCGGGGTTGAGCGGAATGAGGACGCCCTCCTCCACGGCCTGGCGGGTGAGGCGCTCCTTCTCCTCCTCCGAACCATCGCACCAGACGATCCGGTCCGGCTTCGTCAGCGCCGCCATCTCCTTCACCCAGGAGAGGAGGTGCGGATTGTCCGTGATTTCGTGGCCGACCGAGCCCGTCTCATGATTCGTGATCATTTCGTTCCTCTCTCGCTCCTTGTCCGCGCC